>Ga0105249_10004991_pt1 | contig 11451 bp, 12 predicted proteins | sample KBSS44metaG_FD_81522 | JGI IMG/M metagenome (GOLD analysis project Ga0105249, IMG submission 81522) | Switchgrass rhizosphere microbial communities from Kellogg Biological Station, Michigan, USA - KBS S4-4 metaG | ecosystem: Host-associated > Plants > Roots > Rhizosphere > Soil | place...
AATGAAGTCGGCGCTCCCGGATCGAAGCGCCGCCGCTGACCTCAAGCGAGCAAGAATCAGTCGATGTCGACGCCGACCGGGCAATGGTCGGATCCCATCACGCTCGCCCAGATGAGGGCATCGCGCACGCGTGACGCGGCACTCGGCGACGCAAGCACGTAGTCGATTCGCCAACCGACGTTGTTTTCGCGCGCGCCGCCCCACTGCCGCCACCACGTGTAATGGCCGGCCTCGCCCGGATGCCGCACGCGAAACGTATCGATCCAGCCGGCCGCGATCCAACGCGTCATCTCGGCGCGTTCTTCCGGTAGAAAGCCGCTGGTTTTTTCGTTCGTCTTCGGCCGCGCGAGGTCGATCGCCTCGTGCGCGGTGTTGTAGTCGCCGATGACGAACACCGGACCGCGCCGCTTCAACTTCTGCACGCGCTCGAACAACGCGGCATAGAACGCGAGCTTGTACGGCACCCGGCTGTTGTCGCGTTCGGTGCCGCTGCCCTTTGGAAAATAGGCGGTGACGATCGAGACGCGGCCGAACTGCGCGATGAGCAACCGCCCCTCGGCGTCGAAACGCGCATCGTGCAGCGTGCTTTCGACCTTGTCGGGCTCGGCGCGGGAGTAGAAGCCCACGCCGCTGTATCCGGCGCGTTCCGCGGCCACGAAATGCGCGTGCCAGCCGCGTGGTGCGCGCGTTTTCTCGTCGAGTTGTGAGGGAAAGGCGCGCACTTCCTGAACACCGACGAAATCGGCCTTCGACCTCTCCAGAAACCGATCGAAGCCCTTCGCGGCGCACGCACGCAGACCGTTGACGTTCCAACTAACGATTCGCATGAGGCGCGTTACTCTTCGCTCGACTCGAGTTGGTCCAGCATCCGCTTCAGGGCGAAGTGCCGATAACTCACCATGACCAGTTCGCGCACCTCGGTCCAATCGATTTCGTCTTCGACGTCGAGCTCGATCCAGCCGTTGTGGCCCATGTACGCGGGAATCTGATACCGCTTCTCGAACGTCAGCATCGCCTGCATGTCGCTGCCGACCCAGAACTGCAGCTTCAGTCGGCCGCCATATGCGTGCGTGCTGCAGAACGTCTTCTTCCCGGCGCGCCATATCGGGTTGCCGAACGCGGTGCCTTCGCACGTTTCCGGCAAACCGAGACACAGCTTGCGCAGCGGCCCGAGCACCTGCTTCGCGCGCTTCGACGCCATCGGGTCGAACTTCACCGGATCGATCGTCTTGGTGGGCGGCTTGATGACGATCGTGGGACCGAGATCGACGGTGAGCTTCTTCGGCGCCACGTTGACATACGCGTCGCGCACGTGATTGGCGACGCGCTTCCAGTCGAGCCCACGGTTCAGATGCACGCCGAGCCAGCCGCGCGGACCGACATAAGGCGGCACGAAGTAATACTCGGGATCCGACTCCGTGTATCGCTGCTGCGCGCCGGGCGGCGCGCTCAGCCACAGCGAGATGCGACCGTCACCGTGATGGTTGACGACGTGCGACGCGAACGTCTTGCCGCGCACCCGATAGTCCGGCGACCCGTGCGACGACGCCTCAGTCGCTTCCGGAAATGACAGGCAGATTTCGCGCACGGCGGCTGCGATGTCCTTGGCCATGATGGGATGCGTTGCGCCTGCAATCGGCTTCGTTAAACCGGCTTCATGAAACCATAGGAGCGAGCGGCGTCACAACTCGCGCACGGCCGTGTGACTCGGCGCGCCTTTGGCGATAGGGTTGCGATCGAGACTACTGAACGAACACGCCGATGGATGGCATCGAGAAAGTCGCTTACGCCCTGCTCGGCTTCGTCAGCCTGCTCTACCTGGCCGTCATGGTGGCCGGACTCATCGCTGCGCTTCCCTGGGGCATCGTCGGTCTCTTCGTGATCGTCGGCATCGGGCTGCTGCTGATCAAGGTGATCCGCGAGCGGATCCACAACCGCGAAGACGACTACTACTCGAAGAACGTCGACCAATGAAGATGACGACACAGGACTGTTTCGAAGACGCGACGATCGTCAGAACGCTCGGACTCGTGCGCGGTAACACCGTACGCTCGCGACACCTCGGAAAAGACATCATCGCCGGCCTGCGCTCGCTGGTCGGCGGCGAGATCATCGAGTACACCAAGCTGCTCGCCGAAGCGCGCGAGCAATCGCTCGACCGGATGGTCGCCGAGGCGAAGAAACTCGGCGCCGACGCCATCGTGGCGGTGCGCTTCGTCACCGCGCCGGCCATGCAGGACGCCGCCGAGATGCTCGCCTACGGCACCGCCGTGAAGCTCGACAAGTCGCAGCCTTGACGGCGCGGCCACAAATTCGAAATCCGCAATTGATCGGAAGCCGTCAGTGTAGGACCATCCGCGGCTTGCTCCCTTGGCCCTCCCGAACACCTCAGCTGGAGAATCCACCCGCCAATGACTGACACAGCGGTTCTGGTCCACGACTACTTCGATCACGCCACCTTCGGCCGCATCAAATCCTTCGCCGACACACATGACACGCCCTTCCTCGTCGTGGATCTCGCGACGATCAATCGCCAGTACGACGATCTGACCCGCTACTTTCCGCGCGCCAAGATCTACTACGCGGTAAAGGCGAACCCGGCGCCCGAAGTGCTGTCGTTGATCCGCGACAAGGGTGCCTCGTTCGACATAGCGTCGACCTATGAACTCGACAAGGTGCTCGCGCTCGGCGTATCACCGGACCGCATCAGCTTCGGCAACACCATTAAGAAGGCGAAGGACATTCGCGCCTTCTATCAGAAGGGCGTGCGGATGTTCGCCACCGATTCCGAGGCGGACCTGCGCAACATCGCAAAGGCGGCGCCCGGTTCACGGATCTACGCCCGCATCCTCACGGAAGGCACGCTGACCGCCGACTGGCCGCTGTCGCGCAAGTTCGGTTGCGAAAGCGACATGGCGATGGACCTGCTGATCCTTGCACGCGATCTCGGTCTCGAACCATATGGCGTGTCGTTCCACGTCGGCTCGCAACAGCGCGAGATCGGCGCGTGGGACGCAGCGCTCGGCAAGGTGAAGGTCATTTTCAACCGCCTGTGGGAAGAGGACAACATCAAGCTGAAGATGATCAACATGGGCGGCGGGTTCCCGGCGAACTACCTGCACCGCACGAACGAACTCGCTGTATATGCGGAGGAAATCGCGCGTTTCCTGCACGAAGACTTCATGGACGAAATGCCGGAGATCATCATCGAGCCCGGCCGGTCGCTGATCTCGAACGCCGGTGTGCTCGTCAGCGAAGTGGTGCTGATCTCGCGCAAGTCGCGTACCGCGCTGCACCGCTGGGTATATACCGATGTCGGCAAGTTCTCCGGGCTCATCGAAACGCTCGACGAGTCGATCAAGTATCCGATCTATACAGAGAAGAACGGCGAACTCGAGAACGCCATCATCGCGGGCCCGACGTGCGATAGCGCCGACATCATGTACGAAAACTACAAGTACGGCCTGCCGTTGAATCTCGCAACCGGCGACCGGCTGTACTGGCTGTCGACCGGCGCGTATACGACGTCGTACAGCTCGGTGGAGTTCAACGGTTTCCCGCCGCTGAAGGACTACTACGTCTAGCGCGCCTCGATTGAGACGTCAGGCCGCGGCGCTCTTCAACATATCGAACAACAGGATCTCCGCGTCCGCGATCGCCTCGACGGTCAGTTGTCCGGGATCGTCGACCGCCGCACCGTCGCCCTGCCGCAACGCCTCGCCGTTCAGAGAGACTTCACCGCGCGCGACCTGCAGCCAGGCATGGCGACCTCGCCGAAGCGCGTGCGCGACCCGATCTCCCTTCGACAACAGCGCGGCGTATAGGTCGACGTCCTGATGGATCGTGATCGAGCCGTCGCGTGCATCGCGCGAGCCCACCAGCGTCAATCGACCGCGCCGGCTCGCAGGCTCGAATTGCTTCTGTTCGTAGCCGGGCGGCGCGCCATCGCGTTCCGGCAGGATCCAGATCTGCAGGAAATGCACGCGCTCGGTTTTCGAGTGATTGAACTCGCTGTGTCTGATGCCGGTGCCCGCCGACATCCGCTGCACGTCACCCGGCCGGATCACTGAACCCGTGCCGAGGCTGTCCTTGTGCTCGAGCGCGCCTTCGAGCACGTACGAGATGATCTCCATGTCGCTGTGACCGTGGGTCTGGAACCCCTGACCGGGCTCCACCTGATCTTCGTTGATGACCCGCAGCACGCCGAACCCCATGTGCCGCGGATCGTGGTAATTCCCGAACGAGAACGTGTGTTGGCTCGACAACCAACCGAGATTCGCAGAGCCGCGCTGTCCAGCGCGTCGCAATTGCATGTTTCGGTACTCCAACTCCTCGCAACAAGTGGCGATCATGGGCGCCGCTTGCGCTCGGCGCCAGCGCTTGTGTTTTCGGCGCAACCTTGCTTGTATCGCGATCTGCCCGATCAATACCCCGCAGCACCGGATACGCCGCGTCGAAGGAGTCGTCCATGGCCTACGCCCCCGCGGATCGCGCGTTTTACGACGCCGATAGCCACATCATGGAGCTTCCGAATTTCCTGCTCGATTACGCCGACCCCGACGTGCGCGACAGGATTCCGCCGGTGAACTACAGCGCGTCGATCGTTACCGACGAAGAGGTCGCCGAAATCATGGCGCGCGGCGGGCGACACAGTGATGCTCACGTTGCCGAGTTGCTCGCCCTCGGCGACAAACTGATCGAGAGTTCGAAAGAAATTCAGGCGCTCGGCGCGTTCGATTCCAAAGAGCGAACGATTGCGCTCGACATGCTCGGCTTCAAACGCCAATTGGTATTCGCGACGCACAGCGTCGCGGTGCCGTTCTCGCCCAGTTCGAAGATGTCGCCGGAGGTGCGCTACGGGTCGGCGCGCGCACACAACCGCGCGATGGGCGATTTCTGCCGCAACGATGCGCGCCTGCTCGGCGTCGGCGTGGTGCCGCTCGACGATCCAAGCGCTGCAGTCGCAGAACTCGAACACGCGATCGAGCAAGGACTGAAAGCGGTGTGGGTCCCGCATCGACCGTGCGGCGACAAGGCGCCCGGTCACGTCGAGTTCGATCCGTTCTGGGCGCGCCTCGCGGAGGCACACGTGCCGTTCGTGCTGCACGTCGGCGGCGCCCCGCTGCAACTGAACAAGGCGTGGTCGAACAACGGCCGTCCACCGACGAAGGACTGGCTCGGCGGCGGCGAGAACGTGCGCAGCAAAGACATCGCGATCCTGCACGAAGGTCCCGAAACGTTCTTGAGCATGATGCTGATCGATGGCGTGTTCGAGCGCTTCCCGACGCTGCGCGGCGCGAGCGTCGAACTCGGCGCGGGTTGGGTGCCGTCGCTCCTGACGCGCCTAGATTGGGTCGCCGCGCACTGGAGCAAGGCCGACAAAAGCCTCGCCAACTTCAAACGCAAACCGTCGGAGCAGCTCACCGAACAGTGCGCCTTCACGCCGTACGTGTTCGAAGACGTCGGCTCTCTGATCGATCAATCCAATGACGATCTGTATCTGTTCTCGAGCGATTACCCGCACATCGAAGGCGGTCGCAATCCGATCGCGCGCTTCGAACGGTCGTTAGGAGACCGCTCGAACGCGATCCGCGACAAATTCTACGCAGACAACTTTCTGCGCATCTTTCCGGACCAACGCGTTCCAAACGCTCGGGCCGCCTGATTAATACGCACGGAGACTGACGAAAATGGCACGACTCAAGTTCGGCGCATTCCTCGCGCCACACCACCCGATCGGCGAAAACCCGACGCTTCAGTTCCGCCGCGATCTCGATCTGGCGGAGCACCTCGACAAACTCGGTTACGACGAATTCTGGTGCGGCGAACACCACTCGACCGGCTGGGAAATCATCGCATCGCCCGAGATGTTCCTCGCGGCCGCGGGTGAGCGTACGCATCGCATCAAGCTCGGCACCGGCGTGGTCTCGTTGCCGTATCACCATCCCTTCAACGTCGCGCAGCGCATCGTGCAACTCGACCACATGACCGGCGGGCGCGTGATCTTCGGCTCGGGTCCCGGTGCGCTCCCCTCCGATGCCTACATGCTCGGTATCGATCCGATGGTGCAGCGCGACCGTCAGGACGAAGCGATCGGCGTGATCCGCAAGCTACTGAGCGGTGCGCCGCGTTTCAGCCACGAGAGTGACTGGTTCACGCTGCGCGACGCGCGACTGCAACTGTTGCCGCTGCAGGAGAATCTGCCTTTCGCAGTGGCGTCGATGGTCAGCCCGTCCGGCATGACGCTGGCCGGCAAACACGGCACAGGCGTGCTGTCGATCGGTTCGATGTCGACCGCCGGTATCGCGGCGTTGCCGTTGCAATGGAGCTTCGCGGAAGAGGCAGCCGCGATCAGCGGCGCAACGATCAATCGCGGCGAGTGGCGCATCGTGATGACGTGGCACATCGCCGAAACACGCGAACAGGCGCGCGTCGAAGCGCGCGACGGACTGTTGCGATGGCACAACGAATATACGGTTGGCACGCTCATGCGGCCCGGCGCCGTCGCGTTCAAAGACGCCGACGATGCCGTCGATCAGACCGCGTTTACCGAAGGCTCGGCTGCGGTCATCGGCACGCCTGACGACCTCGTCAAGTCGCTGCGCGACATGATGAAGTTGACCGGCGGTTTCGGCACCGTGATCGGATTCGCGCACGACTGGGCGAATCGCGAAGCAACCTTGCGCAGCTGGGACCTCATCGCTCGCTACGTGGTCCCGGAAGTGAACGGCATGCTCGACAGTTACCGCGAATCACAGCGTCACGTCATCGAACATCGCGACATCTTCGAGCGCGCCGGCGCTGCGGTGATCTCGAAGATCATGCAGAACGAACGGGCCGCGAAAGCGCTGACCCAGGAAAGCAACGCCGCCTCCGCGATGCCGGCGCACCACGCACCCAAGGTCTGATCGGGAGCTCTCTTCGGGATCGCGATGCAGTACGACTACCTGATCGTCGGTGCCGGCTCGGCCGGCGCGACGCTCGCCGGACGTCTGTCGGAGAACGCCGCAGCGCAGGTCGCGCTGATCGAGGCCGGCCCGGACCATCGCAGCGCGGAAGCGCCCGACGCCATGCGCAGTCCGAACCCGTCGCGGATCATCAACGCGCCCGACTACGAGATGTTCCGTTGGGACACGTTGCAGGCCCGTCGCACCAAGTCGCAAACACCGCGCCTGTATTGGCGCGGCCGCGGTCTCGGCGGAAGTTCAGTCATCAACGGTCAGATCGCGATCCGCGGGGTACCCGAAGATTACGAGCGCTGGGCCGCGGCCGGGTGCACCGGTTGGGGATTTTCCGATGTGTTGCCCTACTTCAAGCGGCTCGAGACCGATCTGCGCTACGGCGACGCGGACTACCATGGCAACGACGGTCCGATTCCGATCTACCGTGCGCCTATGTCGAACTGGGGACCGGTCGACCTGACGCTCGGCGAAGCTGCCGTCGATCTAGGATATCCATGGGCGCCCGATCACAACGCACCGGGGGCGCTCGGCGTTTCGCCGTATGCGATCAATAGCCGCGAACATCGGCGCGTCAGCACGAACGACGCCTACATCGAGCCGAGCCGCGGTCGCAACAACCTGGCGATCCTATGCGACACGCACGTCGACAAGGTGCTGTTCGACGCCGATCGCGCGATCGGCGTGCGCTGCGTGACGAACGGCCGCTGGCACGAGCTCTATGCCAACGAGGTGATTCTGTCGGCCGGTGCGATTCACAGCCCGCCGATCCTGATGCGCTCGGGCATCGGTCCTGCCGATCACCTGCGGGATCTCGATATCGAAGTGCGCGTGCCGCTGCCGGTGGGCGACAGCTTTCAGGACCACCCGATCGCGGCGTTTCCGATCGTGCTCAAAGACGCCGCAATACCGCCGCCGGACTTTCGCCACACGAATTGCTGCGTGCGCTATTCGTCGGAACTCGGCGGCGCCGGACCCGGCGACATGATGCTGGTGGCAATGAACAGACTCGGCGACGGTCTGGGCCGCCATACCCGAGCGCCCACGCCGAATTTCGGCTTGATCGGTGCATGGGTGAACGAGTGCTTTTCGCGCGGCACGCTCCGGCTCGCCTCTGCAGATCCGTTGGCTCAACCGGTCGTCGAGGAGAACATGCTCCACCACCCGAGCGACCTGCTGCGCATGCGCGATGGCATCAAGCGGCTGCTCGAACTGGCGCATCGACCCGGGTTCGCCGAAATCGCCGAGTTCATCGGCACCGGCGCGGCGACCGACGGCATCGAAACCCTCGATAGCGATGCAACCATCGACGCGTGGGCGCTGCAGAATGTCGGCGACGCGCAGCACGGCACCAGCAGCTGCCGCATGGGGGCGGCGAACGACCCGCTTGCCGTCGTAGACCCACAGTGCCGGGTGCTCGGTGTTCGCGGCCTGCGCGTGATCGACGCGTCGGTCATGCCGAGCGTACCGTGCGCGAATACCCACCTCACCACCGTGATGATCGCAGAGCACATGGCCGACCAACTCAGGAACGACTGACATGCCCGATTCGATGCAGGATCAATTGCGCAAGATCGGATTGATCAACGACAAGAAGCTGCGAAAAGCCCAGCGGGTGAGGCACGCCGCGGAAATGGAACGCAAGGCACACGGAACGGCGCCGGACGATCCTGCAGCGGCAGCGCAACGCGCGCGCGCCGAGAAGACCGCCCGCGATCGGGCGCTCAACGAGGAGCGCGACCGGCAAGCGAATCAGAAGGCGTTGAAGGCACAGATTCGCCAACTGATCGTGTTGAACCGCCAGCCGCGCGAAGGCGGCGAGCTGGCCTTCAACTTCAAGGACGGCCGCGTCGTGAAGAAACTGATGGTGACCAAACGTCACCAGGACCATCTGGTGAACGGACGCCTAGCGATCGTAAAGCTCGACGACAAATACGAACTGGTGCCGACGGCCGTCGCACAGAAGATCCGGCTACGCGATCAAAACACCGTGATCGTGTGCAACGAGGGCGAAGAACGCACGCAACCCGAATCCGACGACCCGTACGCGGACTACAAGATTCCGGACGACATCGACTGGTAGCGGCGACTAGTTCGTCATCCGCCGCAACACCGGCTGCTCGATACCCTGGCTGCGCAGGTAATCGTCGTAGCTGCCTTTGAAGTCGACGATGCCATCCGGCGTCATCTCGATGACGCGCGTCGCCAGCGACGCGACGAATTCGCGGTCGTGGCTGACGAAAATCAAAGTGCCGGGATAGTTTTCGAGTGCGAGGTTCAGCGACTCGATCGACTCCATGTCGAGGTGGTTCGTCGGTTCGTCCATCAGCAGGATGTTCGGTTTGCGCAACATCAGCTTGCCGAACAGCATCCGCCCTTCTTCGCCGCCCGAAATGACTTTTACCGACTTGTTGCTGTCTTCCTTCGAGAACAATAAGCGTCCGAGCGTCGCTCGCAGCGTCTGTTCGTCGTCGTTCTTCTGTTTCCATTGCCGCATCCACTCGAACAACGTCGCGTCATCGGAGAAGTCCTCCGTGCGGTCCTGCGCGACGTATCCGATCTCGGCATTCGCTGACCATTTCACGATGCCGCGCTCTGGCTGCAACTCGCCGACAAGGCACTTCAACAACGTCGTCTTGCCGATGCCGTTCGGACCGATGATGGCAATACGCTCGCCGACCTCCACCATCAGATCAAAGTTCTCGAACAACGGCGCATCGTAGCCTTTGGTGAGGCCTTCGAGCTCCAATGCCAGTCGATACAGTTTCTTATCCTGTTCGAAGCGGATGTACGGACTCACGCGACTGCTGGGTTTCACTTCTTCGAGCTCGATCTTTTCGAGCTGACGGGCCCGCGACGTCGCCTGTCTCGCCTTCGACGCATTCGCCGAGAAGCGGCTGACGAACGCCTGCAGATCGGCGATCTGCGCCTTCTTCTTCGCGTTGTTCATCAGCATGCGCTCGCGCACCTGCGTGGACGCCGTCATGTACTGGTCGTAATTGCCGGGATAGACGCGCAGCTCGCCGTAATCGAGGTCCGCCATGTGCGTGCAGACGCTGTTCAGAAAGTGACGATCGTGCGAGATGATGACCATTGTGCAGCTGCGTTCGTTCAGAACGCCTTCGAGCCACCGGATCGCGTTGATGTCGAGGTTGTTCGTGGGCTCGTCGAGCAGCAATACGTCCGGTTCACCGAACAGCGCTTGCGCGAGCAACACGCGCAACTTCCATCCCGGCGCAACGCCGCTCATCAAGCCTTCGTGCTGCTCGAGCGGGATACCGACGCCGAGCAGCAGTTCACCGGCGCGCGCTTCGGCGGTGTAGCCGTCGAGTTCAGAGAACTCGATCTCGAGGTCCGCTACCCGCATGCCGTCTTCTTCGCTCATGTGCGGCAACGCGTAAATGCGGTCGCGCTCCTGCTTCACCCGCCATAGCTGCGCGTGGCCCATGATGACGGTGTCGAGCACGCGAAATTCTTCGAACGCGAATTGGTCCTGGCGCAGCTTGCCGAGGCGAACGTCCGCTTCGATCGACACGTTGCCGGCGGTCGGCGCCATGTCGCCGCCGAGGATCTTCATGAACGTCGATTTCCCGGACCCGTTGGCACCGATCAGTCCGTAGCGATTGCCCTGGCCGAATTTGACCGAGACGTTCTCGAACAACGGCTTGGGGCCGAATTGAATCGTGAGGTTGGCAGTGGAAATCACGCGTGTTCCATTCGAAAAGTGGGTGGGAACTGGCCAATCTCTGCTGAGATCCCGGCCGAGGGTCGCAAAGCGCGCGCCCTTTTATCACTTTCGAGGGGCCGATGCCAACGGATGCGTCGGCGTGTTATTAAATGAGCGTGCCGATAACCGCGCCGATCACGCCGATCGCGATGCTGGCGAACAGTGTGCGGCGGGCGAGCGAAACGGTGCCGTCGTGCGCGGCGCGCAGTTCGAGGAGGATCGGCGCCAGCATGTTGTATACCCGGATGCGAATCACTTCGCGGCTGCGGCGATCGTCGGCCGAATCGCCGGCGCGCTGCGCCAGCTGTTTCGCGACCGATTTCAGCAGCCGCTCCGCTTCGGCGATGCGGCGCTGCCGGGTCGGACCGATCTCCAGCGACATCAACGGGTTGCGCAATGCCCGGTTCAGATCGAGCAACAGATCTGCATCGGAATCGATCGACGACACGGTGCCGCTCCTTTCATTTCGTCGCGCGGCGCATCCGTGAGCCAGGTAGGTACTCGGGCTAGGCTACCATCGCCGGCTCGCGCCGCACCGACGCGCACCGCCAAAGATGAACGCCGTCACGAACCTGGAGCGAACCACCGCTGAGGAGCAGCGATGAGGCGAGTCGCCTCGTTACAGCGACTCCCACGCGACCGGTCGCGACGACCACGCGGTATGACGGTTCGGCTGCAGACGCAGCAGGGTCGGGACGCCAGCGAATGCGTCTACCGACGCGTACTGCGGGTACTTGCGGCGTAACGCGGTGCCGACTCGCTGCA
>Ga0105249_10004992_pt1 | contig 11451 bp, 11 predicted proteins | sample KBSS44metaG_FD_81522 | JGI IMG/M metagenome (GOLD analysis project Ga0105249, IMG submission 81522) | Switchgrass rhizosphere microbial communities from Kellogg Biological Station, Michigan, USA - KBS S4-4 metaG | ecosystem: Host-associated > Plants > Roots > Rhizosphere > Soil | place...
CTATTACCTTCCATAAAAAGAAATCCTGGCTTTATTGACGCAGGTAACTACCAGGTATTAAATAAGCAGGGAAAGATCATGAACCCATATACTATTGGCTGGTCTTTGTTGAATGCAAAAAATTTCCCTTATATAATCCGGCAGTCAACAGGTTGTGATAATGCCTTAGGTCTTATCAAATTTGACTTCTATAGCCCCTTTGGTGTATATCTTCACGATACTCCCAGTAAAAGCCTGTTTATACTTAAAAAACGATTTTTCAGCCATGGATGTATGCGACTGGGAGACCCTATGAAACTCGGTCACCTGGTTTTAAAAAATAATGCAATTGCTATTGATACTTTGGAGCAAAAAGGGTGCTTACGTAATCAACGCCCTATATATGTGCCCCCGGATGAGCGGATTCCGGTGGTTGTATGGTATAATCCGGCAGGAATCGACTCAAGCGGTAGAGTTATTTATTATGAAGATGTTTATAAAAAGCTGGCCTGGATGAAAGAATATTGAACACAACTTGCCACATCACGATTCATTATGTGACCAAATTCATTTCATCAACTGACAGCCATCAACTTTTGACTGATCTCATTTAATGAAATTCGGGGCATGACTGATGTTTTGCTTTTACCAGAAAGCTTAAATACTAAGGATAAACCTCTTGCCAGGGTAATTCCCATTCGTTTTATTGCTGATAAAAAAATTAAAACCGAGATTAAAGTTGTAAAAGAAAAGGAAAAAAAAGAGCCAATATTGTTTTATACAAGACCCATATTTAAAGCAAATAAGTATGAGTTCTATTAATAAAATCCATTAATGAATTATAATCCAATGGAGCTTTTCATTCCGAAACTATTTCACTCCGTTGCCGGATCAAGATTATTTAACGGTACATGGTTTCATAATCAAGTACCGATTCTTCCGGTTGATATTTTTCGTGCATGGCGATAGTAGCTTCCACTTCATTCACAATATCTCTTGCTACTTCCGATTTGCCCTTTAATGGAAATTCTTTTTTAGAAAAATCATCTTTTACGATTGTGATCTTGTTGCTATCGTGACCAAAGATGGCACCTTGATCATTTACAGAATTCAGTACTACCATATCGAAATTCTTTTCGCTCAATTTACCAATAGCATGTTTCAATTCATCATTTGTTTCCAGGGCAAAGCCAACTGCGATCTGCTTGTGGGTTTTTATTTGCCCAAATTCATATGCTATATCAATATTCCTTTTCATTTTAATGGTAAAATGACTTTCATCTTTTTTGCTTCTTCTCTCTTCAATTTTTTCAGGACGATAATCCGCTACAGCAGCTGCAAATACAGCAATATCAACTTCTTCAAAATAATGACAACATGCCAGGTACATTTCAGATGCTGAATTTACTTTTATGATCTTTAATTTAGGATGATGCAATGATATTTTAACAGGGCCTGATACTAAAAACACCTGCGCTCCACTTTCCAAAAATTTTTCAGCAATAGCATAACCCATTTTGCCGGAAGAATGATTACTGATGTATCGTACAGGGTCGATGGCCTCTTTTGTAGGACCTGCAGTGATCAACACTTTTTTATTATAAAGCCGATTATGCATAACCAGGGTTTTAATGTTGAACCAAGTTTATAACAAACCCGATGCCGTTTTTGCCTATCACTATGGAATGCCCTTATACAAATTATCCACGCCGAACAAATAGTCTTTATTTATTTTTTAAAATGAATTATTGATGAAAATCTTCCTCAATAATATTGGATAGCAAAAATTGGTTCAAGTGCAGAAATAATCTAAGTGCATTCCTTTATTTCAGAGAATTAAATTTCAAAAAAAGAAATGCGCAGGATAATTTACCATCGTAAACAATTTTTAATTTATTAGTTTTTTTGCCCAAAGAAGCTCCTTTTACAAGGAGCCTTTTTGTTTTTACCATTTACTGCTTCTCAGATACTACTTAATAAAAAAGGGGCCAGAATAGAAATTCGACCCCGTTTAAAATCCAATATCCTATGAAAAACCAGTACAATATTAAAGGAATACTATATACCCGGCAATACCCACTTAGTAGTATTCTAAATTCAACTGTTGTATAGAGGTTTATTGAGGAGTAAGGCTTTAATACGAACAGAAACAACCGCAATAAAAAAAAATTAATTTAAGCTTACCTTAGTCTTATATTCATTAAACATGAAAAGACTATTTGTATTAGCCGCTATAAATTTTTGTTTATTACAATTTTTAACGGCACAAAAAAACGATTACGCCTTTCCGGCTGTAGCTTTTACCAATATAAAACTGACAGATAATTTTTGGCTGCCGAGGATCAGGACCAACCATACTATTACCATACCTGCCTCATTTGAGCGTTGTGATAAAACCGGCAGGGTAAAAAATTTCATTATGGCGGCTGCTCATATCGGAGCATTTTGCACCACCTACCCGTTTGATGATACCGATATTTATAAAACCATAGAAGGCGCCTCATTTTCTCTCAGTCTTTTTCCCGATAAGAAACTTGAAACTTATATTGACTCATTGATCGTAATAGTTGGAAAAGCACAAGAGCCCGATGGTTATTTATACACTGCAAGAACGATTGATCCTCTTCATCCTCACAAGTGGGCAGGCCCAAACCGGTGGGAGAAAGAAAGAGAGCTTAGTCATGAATTGTATAATGCAGGTCACTTATATGAAGCGGCTTCCGCTCATTTTTTGGCGACTGGTAAAAAAAATTTGTTGAATATCGCACTAAAGAATGCGGATCTTGTTTGCTCCGTTTTTGGCCCTAATAAAAGACATACAGCTCCAGGTCATGAAGTAGTGGAAATGGGTTTGGTAAAACTCTACAGGATCACAGGTAAAAAAGAATACCTGGAAACTGCAAAATATTTTATTGAAGAACGGGGGCATTTTGACGGCTATGATTCTACAAGCAATGATCCATGGAAAAATGGCGCTTACTGGCAGGATCATATTCCGGTTGTTGATCAAAAAGAAGCAATTGGCCATGCGGTAAGAGCAGGCTATTTATATTCTGCTATGGCAGATGTTGCTGCGCTGACCGGTGATAAAAAATTATTAAATGCGATAGATACTATATGGACAAATATGGTATCGAAGAAAATATATGTGCAGGGAGGCGCCGGCGCTATCGGCAGTGGTGAAAGGTATGGAGACAATTATGAATTGCCGAATGCAACTGCTTATAATGAAACCTGTGCCGCCATTGCAAATGTTTATTGGAATCAAAGAATGTTTCAATTGCATGGAGATTCAAAATATATTGATGTATTGGAAAAGATACTGTACAATGGTTTAATATCCGGTGTTGGTATGGATGGCAAATCTTTCTTTTACACCAATGCAATGCAGATAAAAAATAGTTTCAAACACAAGGATATGGAGGGTGAACGTTCCGGTTGGTTTGAATGTTCCTGTTGCCCAACCAATATTTGCCGCTTGCTTCCTTCTGTGCCGGGATATATGTATGCACAAAAAGATAATAAAGTGTTTGTAAATCTTTTTGCAAGTAGTAATGCTTCGTTGATTGTACAGGACAAATCAGTTGATATCATTCAACAAAATAATTATCCCTGGGATGGCGATCTTAAATTCACTGTCGAACCCAAATCTTCCCCCATTACATTCTCATTAATGGTTCGTATTCCCGGCTGGGCGCAAAACATAGCAATGCCTTCAGATCTGTATGCATTTCAAAATTCAACTGATAAAAAAGTAACCATAAAAATTAATGGCAGTCCGATTGATTATAAAATAGAAAATGGATATGCAGTGCTTGACCGGGCATGGAAGAAGGATGATATGGTTGAAGTTAATCTCCCTATGGAAGTGCATAAAGTTATCGCCACAGATAAACTACAAGAAGATGCCGGCAAGATCGCTTTGCAGCGTGGACCTATTATCTATTGTGCAGAATGGGCCGATAACAATGGAAGAGTTACTAATCTTGTATTACCTCTTAATACCAGTTTTTCTTCAGAATATAAAGCTGGTTTATTGAACGGAATTGAAGTTTTAAAAGCAAATGCTATTGCGGTAATTGTTGATGAAAAAGAAAACAAAGTGAATACGGTTAAGCAACCATTTGTAGCCATACCTTATTATGCATGGGCTAACCGGGGTAAAGGTGAAATGACCATTTGGTTTCCTGCGAGTATTAAGGATATAGAAATTCTGGCTCATTAAATGTCCATTACGTAGCAACGGCCGTTATGAGATTAAAATTTTAAAAACTCAGTAGCCGTTTTACAATTGAAGTTACTTTATCCGCATCCGGCAACATTGCTTTTTCCAACCCTATATTCATTGGAACTGCGGGAAGATTTAAGGCACCTAGTACTTTCACTGGAGCATCAAGAAATTGAAAACAGTTTTTAGCAATTCTTCCGGCCAATGCTTCTGCAAAAGAGTTATTTTGTTGTTCTTCAGTAAGCACTAAACATTTGCCGTGTAGTTTTACCCTTTCATAAACTAATTCTTCATCCAAAGGAAAAAGAGTTCTGAGATCGACAATCTCTATTTGTTTATTAAAACTTTTAGCAGCCGCTTTTGCCCAATAAACTCCCATACCATAAGTAATGATCACAGAGCTTTCTCCTTTATCAATATTATTTTTATCTGCCTGTAAAATAATATTGGCTTTGCCGAAAGGAAGAATATAATTGGCAGATGGCTCTATGGATTTTGCATCCTCCGTTCCCGGCACTTTACTCCAGTAAAGACCTTTATGCTCCAGCATCACCACCGGGTTGGGATCATAATAAGCTGCTTTCATCAGCCCTTTCATATCGGCCGCATTGGATGGATAAGCTACTTTAATTCCTTTTATTGATAATACGGTTGTTTCTACACAACCGCTATGATAAGGGCCACCGCCGCCGTAAGCCCCTACCGGTACACGAAGTATCATGGATACGGGAAATTTTCCGCAACTTAAATAACAACTTTTTGAAACCTCGGTCACTAATTGATTAAAGCCGGGATATAAATAATCTCCAAACTGAACTTCAACTATTGGCTTCAATCCAAGTGCAGACATACCAATGGCAGATCCAATTATATACGCCTCTTGTATAGCAGTATTAAAAACCCTGTGATCACCAAAAAGCTGCGCCAGGGTAGCTGTTTCCCTGAATACGCCTCCTAATTTTTGTCCTACATCCTGCCCGTATAAAACAGCTTCAGGATGATCTTTCATTATTTCACGAATAGCAAATAAAGCCGCATCTACCATTATAACCTTTGCAGCTCCTGCCGGAGATCGTTGTCCTTTTTCTTCAATAACGTGCGTTGGAACAAATACATGATCTTCTACAGTTGAGGGATCAGGTTCGCCAGCGGCTACTGCTTTTGCAAAATCAGTAGCAATAAGCGCAGCTGCTTCTTTTTCTATACTTGCAATTTCATTTTCATCAACTCCTCTTTCTAAGAGTTTTTTTCTCAGCTTTACATTGGGATCATGGCTAAGATGCTTTGCCCAATCTTCATCACTTCTATAAAATTCTTTTCTTACTCCGCTGGTATGATGACTTAATAAAGGTACCTGGGCATGTACGAGATAAGGTTTTCGTTCACGACGAACAAATTCATATACATTCTTTATTACATGATAAGAAGCTTCGAAGTCACTTCCATCAACCTGTACACGGTTCATTCCTTTAAAGCCGGAAGCAAACTCATAGGCATTCATGGCCCTTGCTTCTTCTGCGGTAACACTGATGCCCCAATTATTATCCTGTATCAAATAAATAACAGGCAATTGTTTCAATACAGCAAATTGAAACGCCTCGCTTACTTCTCCTTCAGTAATACTTGCATCCCCCAATGAACAAACCACTATTTCATTACCTATTATTTCTTTAGCATTAAGCGTCCTTCCTCGTTTTTTCATTTCTTCTATATACCTTATTCCCTGGGCTATACCTGTTGTAGGAATAGCTTTCATACCTGTAGCGCTGCTTTGATGAATAATACTTGGTTTATCTTTCTCCTTATAATTAGGATGTGCATAGTATTCCCTGCCCCCAGTAAAAATATCATCTCTTTTAGCAAGCAGTTGAAGCATGAGTTGATAGGGTGTAAATCCCAATCCTAAAAGAATACTTTCATCACGATAATAAGGACTGATAAAATCATTTGGCTGTAAGTGAAATGCTGCTGCTAACTGAATAGCTTCATGGCCCCGTGATGTAGAATGAACATATTTGCAAACAGAACGATTGGCCTCATAGGTTTCAGCCATTATCTTCGCCTGGCTCATTAAGCGATAGGCCTTTCGTAAAATATCTGTTTCGATCATTTATAGCAAGGCAAAGGAAAAACAAATTTAAAGGAAAGGAGTCGCAGTTATTATAAAAACAAAAGCCATTCCTGTATTGAGCTATCAAATACATAAATGGCAATTGTGGTGCAGTTGGTATTAATTGTATCAGGAAAGGTTGGAATGAAGAATAAAAATCTATTTTATTTCAAGCGTAAACATACTGTCATCTTCAATAAAGGCTTCCAGTTCATCTCCCACTACTACTTCGCCAACGCCTGCGGGTGTTCCTGTAAAAATTACATCTCCTATATTGACTGAAAAAAAATTGGAGATATAAGTTACAATTTTATCAAAGCTGTGGATCATACTGGATGAATTGGCCTGCTGTACAAGTTCTTTATTTTTATATAAACAAAAATTGATGTCTTTTTTGTTTTTGATATTAGCAAAAGGGATCCATTTGCCTATAACAGCCGAGTTATCCCAGGCTTTTGCTTTTTCCCAGGGTAATCCCTTTGTCTTTAATTCATTTTGTATATCCCTTGCTGTAAAGTCTATGCCCGTTGTTATGGCATCGTAGTATTTTGATGCAAATTTTTCCTGTATATATTTTCCATTTTTACTAATACGTAAAACCAATTCGCATTCATAATGCAGTTCATTAGTGAATTCGGGGTAATAAAAAGGAGTATGTGGTTGCAACATGGCGCTTTTGGGTTTCATAAAGATCACGGGATCTTCAGGAATCTCATTACCCAGTTCCTCCGCATGTGCAGCATAATTACGGCCTACGCAAAAAATTTTCATAACAGAGTTTTTATAAATACATCGGATACACCTTCGGCTGTTAATCCCATATATTCAGGCAATCAATATGACTATTGGATTTTGTGTGTTAGAGGGGTCAGGGCTGCTAAAGTAAGTAATCAATCTGATTAATCATAACTAAAATTGCTGATTATTTAGCAAGTTCATAGCTGTTGTAATACCTTGTGTGGCAAAGATTTCAATCCCTTCAACCGCCTTTTCTATTTTAAGTTTGACAAGGGCTTCTTCTTCCTTTTTCCATTTACCCAATACAAAATCGCTTTGATAACCCTTAGGATAATCATTGCCTATTCCGAAACGCAGTTTAGGGTAATCTTTTGTTCCCAAAACTTCCTGCAAACTTTTTAAGCCATTATGCCCTGCATCGCTACCCCCGGGTCGAAGTCTTAATTTATTTAAAGAAAGGGCTATATCATCCACTACTACTAACAAATTTGTAATGGCTATTTTTTCTTTATCCAGCCAGTATTTTACAGCCTTTCCACTCAGATTGACATAAGTACTTGGGCAAATACAAATGAAATGTTTTCCTTTCCATTTTATTTCTGCTACGTATGCCAAACGATCTACCCGGAACTGACCCTTGTGTTTATGTACAAAAGCATTCACAATGTCAAACCCAATGTTATGTCGGGTATGTGCATATTCATCACCAATATTTCCCAAACCAACTACCAGAAATTTCATATCACTAATTACACCTTAATATCATTAAATGTTGTCAATAAAAAACCCGCATCTTTATTGTAGAGATACGGGTAGTAATATTATTGTTTAAAATATTTATTTTTTCCCTTTCCCCTTTTCTGCAGGCGCTACTGCTGGTGCAGCTCCGGCAACTGGTGCAGCCGGCGCAGTTCCGGCGGCAGGTGCGGCTCCCGTTGCAGGCGCAGCGGCTTCTTCTTGTTTCAATTGCCTTGTTAATGTAACAGATGCAATAGGAATACGGGGAGAATTGAGTATTTCGTAATTATCAATCTTTACATCTTCTACTCTTATGTTCCCATTTAATTCAAGATTGTCAACATTCACTTCAATTTGTTCCCGCAAATATTTGGGATAAGTTTTTACTTTCAACGATTTCATTTTAATGTTCAGCTTACCTCCATCTTTTACACCTTTTGCAACACCTGTAAATTTGAGAGGAATAGTTGCCACAACCTTTTTGCCTTCTACAAGTTCAAGAAGGTCAACATGAATCAGCGAATCATTCACTTTATCAAATTGAAGATCCTTTAAGATGCATTGATAACTTTTACCATCAAGCTTTACTTCTGCCTGCTGAAAATTAGGTGTGTACACCAGTGATTTAAAAGCCGCAACAGGAGCTTTGAAATTGATCTCCTGAGCACCCCCATAAATTACACCGGGCACTAATTCCTGAGAGCGAATGTGGCGGGTAGCTGTTTTGCCAAATTCGGTCCTCAGTTGTCCTTCGATTGTAATTGTTTTCATTTTTTATATTATTTGTTTAGTTACTATTTATTTCTTCGTTGTGAATGCACGAAGAGACTTGTTATACTTTTATTCTCAAATGCATTTCTTATTGCTACTGCAAAAAGTTCAGCAACAGAAATTATTTTTATTTTCGAGCTTTCCTTCTTCATTGGTATCGTATCGCATACTATTAATTCCTCCAACACGCTGTTTTCAATATTTTCATAAGCCTTCCCGCTTAGTACAGGATGAGTTATTAAAGCTCTGATACTCCTGGCTCCCTTTTCTTTTAAAAGAGCTGCACTTTTAGCTAATGTTCCGCCAGTGTCACATATATCATCGATGATAACAACATCCCTATCCGCAACATCACCAATTACTACCATGCTTGCAATCTCATTAGCTCTCTTGCGGTGCTTATCGCAAATCACCATGTCGGCATTGAAATAACTGGCAATTTCCCTAATGCGATTGGTAGCTCCCACATCGGGGGCGGCAAAGGTAAGGTTTTCAAGCCTTAGATTTTCTATATAAGGTATAAAAACTGCGTGACTATCGAGATGATCAACAGGTATATCAAAGTAGCCCTGTATCTGCGGGGCGTGAAGATCCATTGTAATAACTCTATCAGTGCCGGCGGCTACTAACATGTTCGCTACTAACTTACTACCGATGGCTACTCTGGGCCTGTCTTTACGGTCCTGCCTGGCATACCCATAATAAGGAATTACGGCGATAACTTTATAAGCAGAAGCCCGCTTCGCTGCATCGACCATTAATAATAGTTCCATGAGATTATCGGCGGGAGCATAGGTACTTTGAACCAGGAAAACATAATCGCCTCTTACACTTTCAAGAAAATTTGGTGACATTTCTCCGTCGCTGAAACGCTGAAGATTGACTTTACCCAACTGGGTTCTATATCTTTTACAGATCTGTTCGGCCAGTAATTGTGAGCCGGTTCCGGAGAAAATTTTGGCAGACTGCATGGCTGAAGAATATTACCAAAAGGAAATTCCTTTGGTGCGGCGAAGATAATGATTCAGCCTCCTCTTCGACAAAAAATGTTACGTTGATTTAACGCAATACAACGCTTGCAGCAACTGAGTTAGCTGAAGATTTTTGCATCGGCATTCTTTGCTCTTTGGCAACTTTAGTTCCTTTGCTTTTGCAACTATAAAATAGGGAAGAACAAATAAAGATTGAGAAAAAAAGTGCTACAACATAAACGCCAACAAAGAAAAGTACGGGATGCAGTGCACCCATTGTTGTAAAGGTCTTGGTTTTCATACGCATTGAATTTAGTTTTCAAAAGACGGATTCTGCTGGATTATCCTTACCACTAATGTGGTATTGATGAGGATAAAAATATTGGCTAAATTGGTTGTATGCAAGAGAACAAGTACTCAATTAAGGAATGGGCAAAAGACGATAGACCAAGAGAAAAACTACTATACAAGGGATCTGAGAGTTTAAGTAATTCTGAGTTATTAGCCATTCTTATACATAATGGTACAAAACAGAAAACAGCAGTTGACCTGGCAAAGGAAATATTGAAGCTTGGAAAGGATAATCTCAACGAGCTGGGTAAATTATCAATAAAGGAATTGATGAAAATAAAAGGTATTGGTGAAGCAAAAGCGATTACTATTGCGGCAGCACTGGAGTTGGGCCGAAGAAGGCAAAGCTCAATAGCTTTAGAAAAATCGGTTGCAGGAAGCAGCTATGAGATGGCAGAATATCTTAAATCAAAACTAAAGGATTACCGGCATGAAGTATTTGCTGTAGTATTTTTAAACCGGGCCAATAGGGTTAATCATTTTGAAATAGTAAGTGAAGGAGGGATTACCGGAACGATTGCTGACCCGAGAATCATATTACGAAAAGCATTGGAAGAGGATGCAGTAAGCATCATATTATGCCATAATCATCCTTCGGGTAGTATAAAGCCAAGCCGGGCTGATACAGAATTAACTAATAAAATAAAAGAAGCTGCTCAATATTTCGACATTAAAGTGCTTGACCATTTAATAGTGAGTGAAAGTGGTTTTTACAGTTTTGCGGATGAAGGCATATTATAAGTCAACAGTCAAACTGGGCATATTCCAGACTTCATTGATGACTCCTCAAATCAAAATTTTATGCCTGGGCTGTAGGTCCTCCAAAGCTCATTGGCAATTGTATTTCTTCAAGATCTTTAATAATGCCATTAATAGCTTCATATTTGCCAATGTTTTCAGTAAGTGCTTTCATGAAGCGCTTGGCATGTTGCGGCGTAAATATTATTCTCGATTTTACTTTGCTTTTAGGAGTGCCCGGCATCACATTTACAAAATCAATTACGAACTCAGCATGTGAGTGAGTAATGATTGCAAGATTTGCATACGATCCTTCGGCTACTTCTTCAGAAATTTCTATGTTGAGTTGATTGGGTGGTTGAGGGTTTTGTTGATCCATTAGTTAATTTTTAAACATCAAAAGTAGGAATCCTTTATCGTTCAAATCAAAGAGGCTGTATCGATTTGAAACAGCCTCTTGAAAAAGATAAAATTGAATGGAAATTATTAATGGCTTGCACTTATATATTCCACCTTATCTACAGCAACTTCATCTCCGTTTGCACCACCATTCAATTCCATATAATACCTTATTGCAAACCTTCCCGAATCTGGTTTATTTAACCCGGTAATCGTTGCAGTATACTTTGTCCATACAGTAGGAAATTTAGCCGGATCTGTACTATAATTAGCATTAATATCTATCAATGGAATTGTAAAATGACCTACATCTGTAGAAAAAGTATCAATAAAGGCCGAAGTGTTAAATAAATTTAATCGCAATTGAATTCTATCGGGGTATCCATCATTGGCACCATTCGAAAGTGCATAGAATGATATTTTATCTC
>Ga0105249_10004994_pt1 | contig 11449 bp, 12 predicted proteins | sample KBSS44metaG_FD_81522 | JGI IMG/M metagenome (GOLD analysis project Ga0105249, IMG submission 81522) | Switchgrass rhizosphere microbial communities from Kellogg Biological Station, Michigan, USA - KBS S4-4 metaG | ecosystem: Host-associated > Plants > Roots > Rhizosphere > Soil | place...
CTCGACGCCGCAGGTGCTCGGCTGGCCGGCCGGCGGCTTGAAGACGATGATGTCGCCCCGGTCGGGGTCGCTGAAGCGGTAGCTCACGCGATCTACGAGCACGCGCTGGCCGATCTCGAGTGTCGGCACCATCGACTCGCTCGGAATGCGGAACGGCTTGACGAGGAAGGCCTGGATCCCGAGCGCCAGCCCGAGCGCCACCGCGACGATGATGACCAGCTCGACCAGCGAGTTGTGCTGGCGCTTTTGCTTGCTTCCTGCCACCCGCGCCCCGGGGGTCCGTCCTAGGACGCCTCGTCGTCGCCGGCGTCGGAGCCCTTGTCCGGCTCGTCGCCCGGCTCGTCCGCAGGCTGCACCGCCTCGGCCGACTCGTCGGCCTGGGCCTCTTCGGCCGGCGCTTCAGCGGCCTGGGCCTCTTCAGCCGGCGCTTCAGCGGCCGCCGCCTTTTCCGCCGCCGCCTCTTCGGCCGCCGCCTCCTCGCCGAGCTCCTCCTCGCCCGGGCGCGGCGCGTCGTCCGGCGGCATCGCGCCCTCCTCGATCAGGCCGGGCTCGACGATCTCCTCGGCGCCGGACCAGCGGCGCTCACGCACGCGGGAGGCGCGGCCAACGCGCTCGCGCAGGTAGTAGAGCTTGGCGCGCCGCACGTCGCCGCGGGCGGCCACCTCGATGCGCTCGATCTTGGGCGAGTGCACCGGGAAGGTCCGCTCCACGCCGACTCCGAAGGACTGCTTGCGGACGGTGAACGTCTCGCGCGCGCCGTTCCCCTGGCGCTTGATCACGATGCCCTCGAAGACCTGTGTCCGGCGGCGGGTGCCCTCCACGACCTGGAAGTGCACACGCACCCGGTCCCCCGCCTGGAAGGAGGGGACACGGCGGAGCTGAGCACGCTCGATGCTGTCGATTACGCCTGACATTGGGCACAAAAAACGCGACCGTTGGAGCCGTCGCGCGTGGACGGGCAATGGTAGCGAAGGAAAATGTCGCGCCGTGCGCGAGGCCGCGGGCGGTGCCCGCGGCGGAGCGATGCTATTTCGGGCCCCGCCGGCGGCTCTGCTCGAGCCTCCACTCGCGGATCCGGGCGTGGTCGCCCGAGAGCAGCACATCCGGAACCTCGTGCCCGCGCCAGTCGAAGGGGCGCGTGTAGTGCGGGTACTCCGGGGCGCCCTCGAGCGCCTCGCTGAACGACTCCTCGACCGCGCTCTCCTCGTGCCCGAGCGCGCCGGGCAGCTTCCGGATCACGGCGTCCGCGACGACCATCGCGGCCAGCTCGCCCCCCGACAGGACGTATGGCCCGATCGACACGACGTCGGTGGCGAGGTGCTGGTTCACCCGCTCGTCGAAGCCCTCGTAGCGGCCCGACAGGAGCGTGAGGGCCGGCTCGGCGGCCAGCTCGGCGGCCAGTGCATCGTCGAACTGGCGCCCCGCGGGCGAGAGGGCCACCGTCCTGTGCGGCGGCGGCGCCTGGCCGTAACGCGCCTCGAGCGCGGCCTCGACCACGTCGACCCGTATCACCATCCCGGCCCCGCCCCCGTAGGGCGTGTCGTCCACCTGGCCCGCCTTGAGCGGGGTGCTCTCGCGGAGATCGACGAGGGCGAGCTCGTGACCCAACCCCAGCGCGTTCGTCACGTGGCGCTGCGTCCTGAACCAGTCGAACCAGTGCGGGAACAGCGTGACGACGTCGATCTTCATCCGAGGAAGTCTCGGTCCACCTCGATCTCGCCGGCATCGAGATCCACGGACCGGACCGCGTCGGACACCAGCGGGATCAGGGTCCCGTCCTCGAGCTCGAGCACCGAGCACGAGGGGGCGTCGATGACCTGGGCGACCTTCCCCAGGCCCGGCACGCTGAGCCCGACGAGGTCTGACGCGAGCCACTCCCCCTGCCCGAGCTCGTCTTCCACCAGCAGCAGCTCGCCGCCGAGCGCGCCCGGGTCGTCCACGCCCGCCAGCCGGATCAGCGGCCGCTCATCGGTCCCGGCGCGCCGGACGATGCGGTGGGCGTGACCCGCCAGCGTGACCTCCGCGCCCTCAGGCAGCTCGTGCCGAGGCCGCTCCACGTAGAAGCTCCCGTCCAGGCCGTGCGGCTTGCCCACGCGGCCGGCGGTCACGAGCGTCAATCGACGACGTCGACGAGTACGCGCTTCTCATCGCGGACGGCGGCGGCCTTGACCACAGTCCTGAGCGCCGCGACGGTGCGACCGCCGCGGCCGATCACCTTCCCGGCGTCGTCATCCGCGACGTGCAGCTCGAGGACGAGCGTGCCGTCCTCCTCCTCGAACGACTCCACGCTGACCTCGTCCGGGCGGTCGACGAGCGACCGGGCGAGGTACTCGAGGAGCTCCTCCACTTACTCGGAGGGGGTCTCGTCGTCCGCCGGCGCCTCGGCCTCGACCGCCTCGGCCTCGATCTCGACCTCCGCCGGCGCCTCGGCCCGCTCCTCGATGACGTCGTCGGGTGCCTCCGCGGCCTCCGGCTCGGCCACCGCCGCGGGCGCCTGCGACACGCCGGCGCTCCCGGTCGCGGTGCCGCCGGCCACGCCCTTCGCGTGGGCCTTGACGAGCTGCTTCACGGTGTTGGTGGGCTGCGCCCCGCGCGACACCCAGTGCCGGAAGCGCTCCTCGTCGATCACGATCGTCGAGGGGTTCGTCTGCGGGTTGTAGTGGCCGATCGTCTCGATGAATCGGCCATCGCGCGGCGAGCGCTGGTCGGCGACGACCACGCGCCAGATCGGATTCTTGTTGCTCCCCACACGGGTGAGGCGGACTCGTACGGACATAGGTCGGTGGAGGTTAGCGACCGCCCGCAAGCTGCTGCAGCGATGGCATCTTGCCGCGCGCGACCTGCTTCATGATCTTCTTCATCTGGGCGAACTGCTTGACGAGCTGGGACACGGCCTGAACGTTCGTCCCTGACCCGCGCGCGATCCGCCGCCGGCGCGAGCCGTCGATGATCCTCGGGTTCGCGCGCTCCTCCGGCGTCATCGAGCGGATGATCGCCTCGAGCCGGTCCAGCTCCTTCTCGTCCACGTTCAGCGAGCCGAGCTGGGAGCCGATGCCCGGCATCATCTTGAGGAGCGACCCGAGCGGCCCCATGTTCCGGACCTGCTGCATCTGCTCGAGGAAGTCGTCGAGCGTGAACTGCTCCTTGCGGATCTTCTTCTCGAGCTCGGCGGCCTTCCGCTCGTCCATCTGCTTCTCGGCCTTCTCGACGAGCGTCATGACGTCGCCCATGCCGAGGATCCGCTGGGCCATCCGGTCCGGGTGGAAGCGCTCGAAGTCGCCGAGCTTCTCGCCCGTCGACGCGTACAGGATCGGCTTGCCGGTCACGGCCTTCACCGAGAGCGCGGCGCCACCGCGTGCGTCGCCGTCCAGCTTCGATAGCACCACTCCGTCGAAGTCAGCCGTCTCGGCGAACTGCTCCGCCACGTTCACGGCGTCCTGGCCGGTCATGGCGTCGACCACGAGCAGCACGTTGTGCGGCTTCGTGCGCTTCTTGATCTCCGCGAGCTCCTTCATCAGCTCCTCGTCGATGTGGAGCCGCCCGCTCGTGTCGACGATCAGCGCGTCGCGCCGGTCGCGCTTCGCCTGGTCGAGCGCCCACTCGGCGATGTCGACCGGGTCGCGGCCGGTGCCCTGCTCGTACACGTGCGCGCCCGCCTGCTGGCCGACCTTGATCAGCTGCTCGACCGCGGCGGGCCGGTAGACGTCGGCGGCCGCCACGCCCACGTCCATCCCGTGTTCCTCGCGGAGGTAGCGCGCGAGCTTTCCGGTGGCGGTGGTCTTGCCGGACCCCTGGAGGCCGGCCATCAGGATGACCGTCGGGCCGGGCTTCGCCAGGGCGAGGTCGCGGCCGCTTCCGCCCATGAGGGACGTGAGCTCGTCCGAGACGATCTTCACGACCTGCTGGCCCGGGTTCAGCGACCCGAGCACGTCCTGCCCGAGCGCGCGCTCCTTCACCGCCGCGGTGAACTGCTTGACGACCTTGAAGTTGACATCGGCCTCGAGCAGCGCTAGACGCACCTGGCGCATGGCCTGGTTGATGTCATCCTCGGTCAGCTTGCCGCGCGAGCGGACGTCGTCGAGGGCGGCCTGAAGCCGGTCGGAGAGGGCGTCGAACACTGATGAGAGGCTAGCTGTGTGACGAAGCGTCGCGCATCAACTTTTTTCACCGCGAAGATCCTGAACCCGGTCGTGCGCACGGCGGTGCGGCTGGGCCTGCCCCTCCCGCTCGTGGTCATCCTCGAGACCCGCGGCCGGAGGAGCGGTCAGTTGCGCCAGATCCCGGTCGGCAAGACCGTCGACCGCGACACGCTGTGGATAGTGGCCGAGCACGGCCGGAAGGCGTCCTACGTCCGGAACATCGAGGCCGATCCGCACGTGCGCGTCCGAGTCGGGCGTCGCTGGCGCACCGGCACGGCGCACGTCCTCCACGACGACGACTGGCGCGAGCGTCAGCGCCGGCTGCCGAACAAGGTGAACTCCGCGATGGTCCGCGCCGTGGGCACGGAGCACGTCACGGTCCGGGTTGATCTCGATCCGGCTTCGGGAGCGCCTCGCTCAGCCGGCCCAGCGCCGCGGTGACCTCGCTCGGGATGATCCAGACCTTGTTCGACTCGCCCTGGGCGATCTGCGGCAGCACCTGGAGGTACTGGTAGGCGAGCAGCTTCGGGTCGGCGTCGCCGCGGTGGATCGCGTCGAAGACCGTCTCGATCGCCTTCGACTGGCCCTCGGCTTCGAGGATCTGTGCCTCGCGCCGGCCCTCCGCCCGCAGGATCGCTGACTGCTTCTCGCCCTCCGCCGTCAGGATCTGCGACTGCTTCACGCCCTCGGCGGTCAGGATCGCGGCGCGGCGGTCGCGCTCGGCGCGCATCTGCTTCTCCATCGCCTCCTGGATCGAGGCGGGCGGGTCCACGGCCTTCAGCTCGACGCGATTCACGCGGATCCCCCACTTGCCGGTCGCCTCGTCGAGCACATGTCGGAGCGCGGCGCTGATGTTGTCGCGCGAGGTGAGCGTGTCCTCCAGCGTCATGCCGCCGATCACGTTGCGCAGCGTGGTGACGGTGAGCTGCTCGATCGCGCCGATGTAGCTCGCGATCTCGTAGGTCGCGGCTTTGGGGTCGGTCACCTGGAAGTAGATGACGGTGTCGATGTTGATCACGAGGTTGTCCTCGGTGATCACGGGCTGCGGCGGGAACGAGACCACCGTCTCGCGCAGGTCGATCAGCGGCTTCACCCGGTCGACGTAGGGGATGATCAGCGCCAGGCCCGCGTCGAGCGTGCGGTGGTAGCGCCCGAGCCGCTCGACGATGCCGGCGCGCGCCTGCGGCACGATGCGGATTCCGCGCGACAGCGTAACGAGCACGACGACCGCAACGACGATGAGCACGATCAGGGCTGCCATAGGGCTCCAGTCTTACTCATTCGGCGACGAGCGCCGTGGCGCCGTCGATCTTCATGACCTCCACGCGGGCGCCCGGCTCGAACGAGTCGTCCTGGTCGTACGCCCGAGCGCTCCAGACCTCTCCGCCGATCTTGACCTGGCCGCCGTTGGCGTCCACGCGCTCGAGGACCGTCGCGGGCCCGCCGACCAGTGCAGCCGTCCCGGTGCGAATGCGGCCGGGCGTCTTGAGATGCCGGCGAGCGATCGGGCGCAGCACGAGCAGCGATCCGAGGGACGCCGCGATGAACACGATCCACTGAGCGGCGAGCCCGGCCCCCGCAAGGGCCACGATCGCGGCGAGCGTCGCCGCAACTGCGATTGGCCCGAGGAAGAACCCGAGCGTGGCGATCTCGCCGATCGCCAGCACCCCGGCAGCGATCATCCACCAGACCCAGTCGTCCACCCGATCGATCCTATCTGCGGCTCATGACGCCGAGGCGTCGAGCGCGCGCTCCACGTCGGCGAGCAGGTCGGCCGTGTCCTCGCAACCGGCCGAGAGGCGGATGAAGCCGTCGGGGACGGCGTCGCCGCCCCAGCGGGCGCGGCGCTCGGCGACGGTGTGGACGCTGCCGAAGCTGGTCGCGTCGGTGACGAGCTGTGCTGTCTCCAGGAAGCGCTCCGCGCGGTCGGCGCTCCCGACGTCGAACGAGACGACCATCCCGTACCCGCTCATCTGGCGGCGCGCCACCTCGTGACCGGGGTCTCCGGGCAGGCCCGGGTAGCGCACGCCCTCCACGTCGTCGCGGGCCGCGAGCAGGCGCGCGATCGCGAGCGCGTTGTCGCACATACGCTCGAGCCGGATGGCCAGCGTCGGCAGGGAGCGGTGCGCCAGCCAGACCTCGAAGGGCCCGGGGATGGCCCCGGCGGTGCGCCGCCAGTCGCGGAGCGCCTGGGCTCGCTCCGCGTCGCGGGTGGTCACGTAGCCGAGCATCAGGTCGGCGTGTCCCGACATCTGCTTCGTTGCGCTGGTCAGCGCATACGTCGCGCCGAGATCGAGCGGTCGCTGGAGCAGCGGGCCGGCCGTCGTGTTGTCCACCACGGTGGTGACGCCCAGGCCCGTCAGCGCGGCCAGGTCGTAGACCTCGAGCTCCGGATTGGACGGCGACTCGAGCCACAGCAGGTCCGCACCGCGTGCCGCCTCCGCGAGCCCGGCGGGCGGCGCGAGCCGGATCTCGACGCCGCGCGGCTCGAGATGCGTCTCCGCGAGGGCGCGGACTCCGTGGTAGCAGCCGGCGTCCATCGCAACCACGGAGCCGGGCGCCGAGTTCGTCAGGAGCAGCGCGGCGGCAGCCGCCATGCCGGACGAGAACAGGGTCGCCTCCGCGTCCTCGAGCCCTCCGACCGCCTCCTCGTAGCGGCCCCAGGTGGGGTTCCCATAGCGGGTGTAGGAGGCGGGGGCGGCGTAGGGATCCCCGCTCAGGTGGTAGGGCGCTGCGAAGACCGGCCCAGGGAGGAACGGCTCGCCCTGCTCGGGCCGCGGCAGGCCCGCTCGTACCACCCGCGTGCTGGGCCCCAGCTCGCTCACGGTTCCAGGATCGCCTGGGCGAAGTCGTCCGGGTCGAACGGGCGCAGGTCCTCGAGCGCCTCACCGATCCCGATCAGCTTGACGGGCACGCCCAGCTCCTGGGCGATCGCGAGAGCGATGCCGCCCTTGGCCGTGCCGTCGAGCTTCGTGAGGGCGATCCCCGTCACGTCGACCGCCTCGCGGAACAGCAGCGCCTGGCGCAGGCCGTTCTGCCCCGTGGTGGCGTCGATCGTCAGCAGCGTCTCGTGCGGCGCGCCGGGCGCCTGGCGCTCGATCACCTTGCGCACCTTGCGGAGCTCGTCCATCAGGTGCTGCTGGGTGTGGAGCCGCCCGGCCGTGTCGACGATCACCACGTCGTGGCCGCGCCCCTTGGCGGCCTCGATGGCGTCGAACACGACGGAGGCGGGATCGGAGCCCTCCTGGCCGCGGACGATCTCGCTGCCGGCGCGCTCCGCCCACAGCTCGAGCTGCTCGGCCGCCGCGGCGCGGAAGGTGTCGCCGGCGGCGAGGAGCACCGAACGCCCCAGCTCCTTCTGGAGGTGCCAGGCCATCTTCCCGATGGTGGTCGTCTTTCCGCTGCCGTTCACCCCGGTCACCAGGATCACGGTGGGGTGCTCGGTCAGCGGGATCGTGTCGCCGTCCACGCGGGCCGTCTCGGCGAGCAGCTCGCGCAGCCGGCGCGACAGGTCCTCGCCGCCCTGGAGGTCCCCGCTCTGAGCCTCCATCTCGAGGCGTTCCACGATCTTGGCGGTGGTCGGTGCACCGACGTCGGCGTAGATCAGCGTCTCCTCGAGCCGCTCGAACGCCTCGTCGTCGAGCGACTGGAAGATCGTCGTCTGCAGCTCCGCCCCGATCGCCTGGCGCGTCTTGGCCATGTTGTCGCGCAGGCGCTTGAAGAAGCCGCGCCGCTCGGGCTCGGCCGCCTCGGCGATCGCGGACTCCGGCGCATCGACGCCGGTCTCGAAGAGCTCATGCCAGGTGCGGGCCATCGACCCGCGGAGGATAGGGTCCCGGCGCCCAAGCGTGGCTTGGGGGCGGCGGTTGAACGGCCTACGCGCCGGGCTCGCGCGGCTTGGGAGCCCTAGCGGCCGGATCGGCCTCGGGCTCGCCGGCGACCGGGTCGTCACAGTCGCGGTTCAGGGTCGCGACGCACGGCTCCTCGACGGGCTCGTCGCAGCCCTCGCTGTTCGACGCGCACGGCATGTTGTCGTCCTCGCCGCACTCGCGGGTGCTGGCGACACACGGCCGCGCGGCCTCGCAGCCGTCGCGGTGCGAGGCGCAGGTGCGCGGCGCGCCGGGGCCCTTGACCTTCTCGCAACCATCGTCGCCGACGACCACGTCGTTGCGGCCGAGCACCACGGTGTCGCTGCCTTCGCCGCAGACCATCTCGTCCGGGTCGCCGCCATCTCCGCGGCCGTTCAGGTAGTCGTCGCCCTCGCCGCCGTCGAGGTGGTCCTCGCCCTGGCCGCCGCGCAGGCGGTCGTTGCCCGGGCCGCCGGAGAGGTCGTCATCGCCCCTTCCGCCGCGGAGACGGTCGTTGCCGGCGCCGCCGTCGACCGTGTCGTCACCGGCGCGCGCGAACACGCGGTCGCCGTCGCCGCCCATGGTCAGCTCGTCGCCGCTCTTCGTGCCGATCACGACGCGGTGGCCTCCCGCGACCGCGGTGGCGGTGAGCAAGCTCAGAAGCGCAACAAGTGCAACGACAAAGGTCCGGCCCCGCACAACCCACCTCCGTAGGTCTGATCTCCCAAACGGAGAAATCGACCGGTGGCGGGAAACCCTTAGGCGGCGGCCTCGTCAGCGGACGATAGGACCCCCTCCTCGGACGAATGTCCAGCCAGCTTCCTGGACACCACCCGGGAGATGCCGTCGCCGCCCATGCTCACGCCGTAGAGGGTGTCGGCCGCGTCCATCGTGCGCTTCTGGTGAGTGACCACGATGAACTGCGCGCGGTCGGAGTAGCGCTTCACGAGCTGGAGGAAGCGGTCGATGTTGATGTCGTCGAGCGCGGCCTCGACCTCGTCCAGGATGTAGAAGGGGCACGGCCGGGCGAGGAAGACGGCGAACATGAACGCCAGCGCCACGAGCGACTTCTCGCCGCCGGAGAGGAGCGACAGGCGCTTCGTGGACTTGCCGGGTGGCGTGACCTCGATCTCGACGCCGGCCTCGGGGTGCTCGTCCTCCTCGTCCGCCGGCTCCGGCGCCTCGCCCTCGGGGAGCGACTCGCCGCCCACGACCGGCCGCGGGCCCATCTCCTCGTGGACGAGCCGGAGCGCGCCGCGCCCGCCCGGGAACAGGTGCTGCACGACGTCCTCGAAGTTCCGCGCGGCGGCGTCGAAGGTCTGCTCGAACGCCTCGCGGATGCGGCGGTCGGTCTCCTTGATGAGGCCCTCCAGCTCGGCGAGGGCGCTCTCCATGTCGGCGCGCTGGGTCTCGAGCTCCTCGACGTGCGCGACCGCCTCCTCGTACTCCTGCTTCGCCAGCGGGTTGACCGGCCCGAGTTGCTCGCGGCGCCGCAGGAGGCGCTCGACACGCTGGGTGAGCCCCTCGCGCTCCTCGTCCGGGAGCGCCTCGGCGGCCGGCTCCGCCTCGAGGCCGAGGCGGCCCGCGATGCCGGTCAGGTCGCGCTCGGTGTCGGCAGCCGAGTCGCGCACCTGCTGTGCCGCGACCTCGGCGCCGGTCACCGATTCGCTTGCGCGCTTCAGCCGTCCCTGGAGCTCCGCCTCCTCGTGCGCGCAGGCCTTGAGCGCGGCGGCGGTCTCCTCGCCGGCGGCGGCGCCGGCCACGAGCTCGCCGTCGAGCAGCTCGCGCCGGGCCGTGACGGCGTCGCGCGCCAGCTCCAGCGCGGTGGCGGCGCGCTCGGCGTCGGCCGACAGGGCGAGGTCGCGCTCGGCGCCGGTGCGAAGTGCGGCGAGCGCGCGGGCGCGCTCCTCGCGCTCGCGCTCGATGCGCTCGGCGAGCCGCTGCTCCGCACGCAGGTCTCCGAGCAGCTCCGCCCGCCGCACCGCCTCAGGACCGTCCTCCGGCGCCTCGCGGCGGCGCGCCATCAGCCACTCCGAGCGGCTCAGGGCGTCCGCGGCGTCGGCGGCGGCGCGGAGCGCCGCGCGGAGCGCGGACTCGGCGTCCTCGCGCGCGGTGTCGGCGTCAGCGACGGCGGTGGCGTGGCGCTCTACCACCGTACGCGCCTCCGCCTCGTCGCGAACGGCCTGCTCTGACGAGGCAACGAGCTCGTCGCGCTTGGCGAGCTCCTCGAGGAGGCGCTCGGCGCCGCCCTCGGGCGCCTGCGAGAGCTCGCCGGTGCGGGCGTCGAACAGCCGGCCAGCACGTGTGACGGCGATGCCGCTGAACGTGTCGGGAAGCGCACTCAGGGAGTCCACGACCCACACGCCCGCGAGCAGCCGGTCCGCGAGCGCCGCGACCTCCCGCTCGGGGCGCACAAGTTGCGCAAGCTGTTGCCCGGTTCGCAGCGAAGGTGACGCCGCAACCGCCCCCGCGCTCGAACGATCCTGGATAGGTGTTGCAGGGCAACACTCAAGCAGGACGCTTGCGCCGTTCGGCCCGGCCGCGTCCAGCAACCGCTCACCCTCATCGCGGTCGTTCACGACGGCAGCGGTAAGGCGCGGGCCGAGGACCGCCGCCAGGGCGAGCTCGTAGCCCGCCTCGACGTGGAGCCGCTCCGCGAGCGTCCGCAGGTCCCCGCCGGAGCCGTCCCTACCGGCCGCCCCGCGCACGAACTGGTTGGCCGCGGCGAGCTCGGCGCCCACCTGCGCTGCCCGGGCTCGCGCCGCCTCGGCAGCCCGCTCGGCCTCACGCCTCGCAGCGCGGGCCTCCTCGGCGGCACGGTCCACCTCCTTCAATGCTGTCTTTCGCGCCTCCGCCTCGGCCTCGAGCTCCGCAACGCGCGACCGGGCCGCCTCCAGCTCCTCCTCCAGGCCGACCAGCTCGCGGGCCAGGCGCTCCTCGCGCCCAGAGTCGAGAACCGCGAGCTCCTTCTCGATCGCCTCAATCCGGTCCTGCGGGCGCTCCTCCTCGCCGGCCAAGTGCGCATCGGCCGCGGCCTGCTGCTCGAGCACCTCCACCTGGCGCAGGCGGCGCTCCCGGCGCTCGCCCGCGGCCGCAGCCTGCTCGCGAACGCGTTCCAGCCTCATCGCGATCCGTTCGCTCGCCGAGCGGGCCGCATAGAGCCGAGCCTGCAAGCGCTCGCGGTCGCGGGTCTGCGTGGCGAAGGCCTCCTCGGCCTGCTCGCGCCGCTTCGCGACCTCACCGAGCAGCCGCTCCGCCTCGTCGCGCTCGGCGCGCACGCCGCGGGCACGCTCCTCAGCCTCACTCAATGCCAGCCGTGCGCTCCGCGCGGCATCGCGCGCCAAGGTGTAACGCGCCTCGAGCGTCTGGCGCTCGAGCCGCTCGTGCAGCTCGGCCGCCTCGGCCTGGCGCTTCAACGGCCGGAGCCGGGACCTCGCCTCGCGCTCGACATCCAAAGCGCGC
>Ga0105249_10004995_pt1 | contig 11449 bp, 10 predicted proteins | sample KBSS44metaG_FD_81522 | JGI IMG/M metagenome (GOLD analysis project Ga0105249, IMG submission 81522) | Switchgrass rhizosphere microbial communities from Kellogg Biological Station, Michigan, USA - KBS S4-4 metaG | ecosystem: Host-associated > Plants > Roots > Rhizosphere > Soil | place...
GATGTTCGCATTCAAGTTCTGATTGGGTGTCTGCGAAGTGACCGGACTGGCTGAATAGAAGAGGAGGGCCCCAAGGACGAGCGAGGTGACCAGAAAGAGAGGTAGCAGAATGGGCCGTCGATTTCTCATTAGTTCTGTGATTAGATGCAAATTAGCCACATCACGGTGGGTTGACGCGGCGCGCGCCAGCGTCGAATGTAACATGCCTTGTAGTCACCTATAACGAAACTTGTCTTAGGACTTCCATTTCTTTTAGCCATTCAATGATCTGGTTTCAACTCGGAATGCCTTGGGAAGCCAATTCTTTTAACCACTTACAAGATTAATTAGCGAAGGTGCATCCGCTCTCGTTTAGAGTGTTAACCGGGACAAAAACGGCATCGCACCTGGCGAGACTTTTTACGGCGTCGAGTCGGGCGCTGTCATCGCCCGCCAGTTTTCCGGTACCACGCGACTGCTCCAACTGCTTCAACCTGTTCGCCAGCAAGCTCAACCAAAAAATTGACAGCCCGGAGAAGTGAGTATATTGTTCCCACGCTCAAATTCTTCAAAAGGCTTTTCGAATAACCTCATACCCTCGCTGTTGAAATAAAGGAGTAGTCTCATGGCACTTCTCGCGCGCTACGACACGCCGGCGTCGTTGAGGGATATGCCTGTCGGGTCGCCCTTCTACGACAACTGGCATAACCACATTGCGACGCGACTCAATGCCAGCACACCGGGCACCAACGGCGGAGAGTTTTATGACGCAACTCAAACCGATGTAAACATTCTCGGCGAACATGCGTTGGTTTGGATGGCGTTTCCTCGACGCGTGCTAATGCCAAGACGTGACGACCACACCGCGGCTTTCATCGAGGCAGACAGAACACCGGGCGGCGACATTGGAAACCGTTTTGTGCAGGACGAGTACTGTGAATGGCGAGTGGAGCGCAACCCAGCCGGAAAAATCACGAAGGTCACTTTCACCACCGAGCCGCCTGAATACTGGGAGGAACTCTGGGCCGTCGATCGCGCTCGCGTCGTCGCGCTCTATCAGACGTTTGTTAACCCGGCCGTCGTTGAAGCTGATCTACACCTCGGTGGCATCTACCAGCGTCGCAACCGTTGGAACAATGCCGACGGCATTATGCACCTGATGCAAAGCATCAACACTCTCGACGCCGCGCTAGGGCTTGCACAAGGTAGCGCCACTACGCCGCCGGCGCAGTTTACCGGAATACCTGCGCCGCCATTGCCAACTCCATCGGCGAGTGACAATTACCAAATGCCATCAGTTGCCAACACGAGTGTTGACCCGCGTGTTACCTACGACGTTGCCGCGCTCGTGCGCAAACCACTCTCTGTTACGTTACGCGATCCCGTTGGGTTGTACATGACGGCTTACGACGATACTGGTTGGACCAAGCCGAACGGTTCGCCAGTGGATAACTATTGGACCATTCTTCGCGGTGTTCCAGGACAGATCCTGCGGCTCCAGTATCAGGTGCCAGCGGGTGCGGGATTTGTTGTGGGCGACATAAAGATCGGAGGTCGTCCCATTGAGTGGGGCGGACAAATCGCGGAACACGTCACAGTATCGGTCGTCGGCGTTGCCGGAGTGAGGGCACCATGAAATCCAAAAAGAAAACACCGCGCAAACGTGTCGCGCGCAAGCAGATCGCAAAAAAGCCCGTCGTAATCAAGCACGACGATCTCGAACCCATTGAACTTGCGATTAACACGCCAGCCGTGACTTCCAAGTTCAATCTGGCACTCGCGGAGCTGGTGAACTTTGAAGCAAAGTTTCCGGTCGGGATACTTTTGCCCGCTCTCACCGGCGATCCTGGCGCTGAGATCCCCGGCGCTGAACCGGAGCCCGTGTACACCCCGAAACAGCGAGCCACGATTCAGGGCAACACCATTCCGGGCTTCAACAAAGACCACCAGCACTTCCTCTTCTTCCGAATCCGCAGCGTCCCGAGAACGAAAAAGTGGCTTCGCTGGATCGCGCCATTGATCTCGTCGATGGAAGACGTGCTGATCTGGGTGCGCGCATTTCGCGCAATGCGTCACCGGCTGGGAGTCGATCCACCGATGTGCGCCACGTGGGTGAACATCGCGTTCTCTCATCACGCGATTGAACTGCTGGCGGGCAAAGCCGACGCGGCAGCTTTTAACGAACAGAGTTTTCGTCAGGGACTTGCCGCGCGTTCCACATTTCTTGGCGACCCAACTAACGTTGCTCATCCCGGTCACAGAAAGAAGTGGGTGGTTGGTGGTCCAAAGAACGAGGCGGACATTCTAGTGATTGTAGCGGCCGATGACTCAGACGATCTGGTAACTATGGTTGATGTGATCAAGCGTCGGGCTGTCAACGCCCAGCTTCGTTTGATCTTTGAACAGCGTGGTGACACTTTGCCGGGGCCACTTCGAGGACACGAACACTTCGGCTTCAAGGATGGCGTTTCGCAACCGGGCGTGCGCGGTAAGGTTTCAGCCGCACCCGGCGACTTCATAACCCCGCGCTACATCGATCATATCGATGCGCGTGCGCGAATCTTCGCCAAGCCAGGCCAGTTGCTTATTTGGCCGGGGCAGTTTTTGTTGGGTGAGCCACGACAGAATCCGGAACACGTGTTCTCGTCGACGGCCGCTGCTCTTCCCACACCGCCTCCACCTGCTCCGAAAAATTTTCCGGCGTGGGCAGCCCTCGGCTCCTACCTCGTGTGCCGGCGCTTGCGACAAGACGTGCCGGCTTTCTGGAAGTTTGCGGTTGCTGCAGCCGGAGTCTTAGGCATTAACTACATAAAGTTTGCGTCGATGCTGGTTGGACGTTGGCCCAGCGGCGCGCCAGTCATGCGCACACCCGCGGCTGACAACGCTGCACTCGCGGGTGATGAGTGGGCCAACAACCATTTCATCTTCAACGACGGCACGCTGCCGATTCCTTTGCGACCGATTTCGGGTTATGGGGGCGACGCGTTTCCACAAGCGGTGCAGGACATGCTCGGAACTGTTTGCCCGCACTTCGCACACATTCGCAAAACTAACCCGCGCGACATTGCCACTGACTTAGGCAAACCGCACGACAGCATGTTGCGCATGATTCTGCGTCGCGGTATCCCGTTTGGTCCGCCGATCGCCGGCATCAAGAAGCCACCTTCGCGACTTGTCAAGAAAGAACGCGGGCTGATGTTCATTTGTTATGCCAGCACCATTGAAGACCAGTTTGAACTGCTGACGCGGCGTTGGGCCAATTCACCGGTGCAGCCAAACTTCGGCGGTCACGATCCGATCATCGGGCAACGCGACGAACGTGGCGCGCGCACTCGTTTCATCGACTTTCCAACCGCGACTGGACTTCGCCGCATCAAGCTTAAGGACGAATGGGTGATTCCCACTGGCGGTGGCTATTTCTTTTCACCACCGATTGAGGCAATCGCTGGAGTGTTGGGAGCTTAATCAAGTTTGAAAATCACCACCTCGCTGTTGTTGACATTCACGGCGGCAAACGCGCCGGCGTATTTGCCTATCGTGATGGCGGTGACGCCGCCGGCTACGCCCTCGGCACAGTCGAAGAACGTAATGCCGCGGTCGTAGGCCGCGCGGAGAATTTCGATCATCAGATCGTCTTCGCAATAATCTGGAAGCCTAGTAGTTGCGGCCGCACAGAGATTTCTCAAAACGGACGCTACCCGGATGGCTGCTGCGACGAAAGGTCCGCCTTAAGCTTGTTCCCATAGTCGCGCAATACCGTTTCCGTCGAGATCGAAAAACTTCTTGCTCTCCAACAGCAAATCGTAACGGGAATCCAACACAGGAAAAACACCGCCATTGACCGCCAGAAAAAAGGCCCGATGCCGGGGGTGGCAAAGTCTGGATCAAAAGGATCCGGTACGAAGTACGACCATCGGTCAAGACAGAACACCGTGAAAGAAGCGATTACCGGAAACAAGAAAAAGAAACTACGGACAAGTCTGAGCCCAACCGTGTTGAGCCAGCGCTTGAAACGAGCGGCGACGTTGGCGTTGGATAGATCTCGATTATCGAATGATTGAAATGTGAAGAAGAGGCAATTCGAAATGATTGTGTGAAAGATTCGCCAACGCTCCCCACCAGAAAACGTATTTCGTCGGTTTCTGGTTAACTGCAGGACTGACGGGTCACGATTTCCCCTGGGCAACGGTGGTGTATCAGTATCGTGAAGTAGGGAGCTGATGGTGTGATTCTCCCGCCGCGCCCCGAGCACAAGCCATAGCGAAAACAGACACAGCACTGCTGATCCCAATACGGGAGCATCGTCGATAGAGAGGCGGATGCCAATTAGCGAGCTCAGCACAGTTCGTGAGGCCGCCCAATCCTTGAGTGCCTGATCTGTGAGCACCTGCGCCACTCTTTCGGTTGCGGGTGTTGGCTCGGTTGTGGCCTGCGAGTTCGCTTTCTCAGCGCGTCTCTTCTCGACTTCCAGTTGACGAGTGCGGGACTCGACGATCCAGTTATAGTCATATGATAAATATGCGTTGTACGACGCAATCAGCATCATCATTGAGACGATGGCCAAAATCCCCAGAGTACGCCGAATCTGTGCCTGTGAAGACTTCGCACCCTCGAGGCGCGCGGTGATTGAGTCAGATGTTTCTGCGACCCAGTCGTCAACGTGGATTATGTTCTTCGGAGTTGCCATGGTGGGATGCGCGACAACAGATCGTCCGATGCGGTGACGACGGGCCTCTTGGAGAAATCCGGTGGGCGGTCATTCGCCCGCGGTTGGCCCGACGCTCGCGAAATCGCGTGCGTTCATGTTGTCAACCTTTCAATAAGCTGAGCAAAACTTCTGCAATATCGGTGCCATCGAGCAACTGGTTTAAGGACTCAATGTGCTTGGAAATTGCGAGTAGCGACCCGTCCACCTCACTATCTCTTTGTGCTATCTCTATCCGTTTGGATTGAGTTGGCGTTGGTGCACCCGGCTAGAGGCATCCTCATTCAGATTGCGCGGCCAGTTCGAGCCTGCCGTCGCCGTGATGATGTCCTTTCTGATTGTTAGCGCGGGCGGGCGTTTGGAGGAGGTAGCCTTTTCTGAGACGTCGTTCGCAACACCTACTTAACGGGTTTCCCATTCTCAGTCACTGCGCCGGCGTGATAATTGAAGACATGCCTTTCGCGCGCGGCACGGCGCTGTGCTTGCTTCGACTCAGCGGGTCCTTGGTAACCCGGCATGGAAACTGAAATGGAATCGCCGCTGCGTTTTATCTTGATCAGATCGCTACAAGTGCCAAAGGATGGAGTTACTCTGACGCCTGACGTTGTGACGGTGACAAAGTAATAAAGGGCTGGGCAGGCAGTCCCACCATTATCTGTTACGAGCACCACATCAGATGCTCCGATCTGATATGGTTGGCTCAAATCCAAACTATTATTGGCTTCAATAGTCGGCCGGACCGGAACACTCTGAAACAAAAGCACTCCAGCCTCACTTACCGACAGGGCGCCGAAACGCGTGGCAACGGCATTAGGCTCCTGTGCCGGTGCTCCGGTTACACACGCGACAAGCACCAACGAAATTAGCAGACAACAACGGCTCGTACATTTCCCAGTACGTGAATTAGTCATCCTTCTTGCTCCTGTCTCACAGGCCATGAATCTGACGGAACCGCTGAGTAAATCAAATTGGACCGAGATTGGTCTGTGTGTTAGCCCACATAGCTACGCTATATATGAAGTCCAGCAAATCGACCGCGTCACCGTCAAAAAATTCTCAAAGCCCGGGGTCCCCTGCCCGTGAGTATAAGAATCTGATCTGTGTCATCTGCGTTAGTTTGCGGCTGAACGCCTTCTATAAGATCTGATCAATCCTGGTTTGACTTGTGCGCAGTTTCGGCATAGAACATCCCATCAAATCCAACAACGGAATCGAGGAGAAAACCAGGATGAAGAAGCGAATCCCAGCAATGGTTTCGTTTGCGACGGTGCTTTGTTTCGCAGTCGCGTGTACAACCGCCCCGACCAACTCGAACACGAATTCCAGTGCCGCTAACGGTTCAGTTCCCACTGAGTTGAAGTCCGCTTTCGACTCAATCACCGCCAACGACATCATGCAACACACCAAAGTGATATCAGGGGATGAGTACGAAGGGCGTGGCCCAGGAACAAAAGGTGAAGAACTTAGCGTCAAATACTTAACCGAACAGTATCAACGCATCGGCTTGAAGCCGGGGAATCCGGATGGCACGTATGTTCAGAAGGTTCCGCTGGTTGGATTTACGGGCGCGCCAACAGCTTCATTCACTGTCGGGAGCAAGCAAATAAACCTGACATTTCCTACAGACTACGTGGCGGTTTCACGCCGGTTCGTTCCGGAATCAAAGGTTGAGAACTCCGACATGGTCTTTGTTGGTTATGGCGTAGACGCTCCAGAGTATGGCTGGGACGACTACAAAGGGTTGGACGTGCGGGGCAAAACGATCGTGATGCTGATCAATGATCCCCAGGTTCCAGATCCGGCCGACGCAACTAAACTCGACGACAAGATGTTCAAGGGCAAGGCAATGACCTATTACGGTCGTTGGACCTACAAGTATGAGATTGCCGCGAAAAAGGGCGCCGCTGCCGCAGTGATCATTCATGAAACCGCCACGGCTGGTTATCCCTATGAAGTTGTTTCCGGAAGTTGGTCTCGTGAGAACTTTGATATTCAGAAGCCCGACAAGAACATGGGACGTCCTGCGGTGGAATCATGGATCACCACCGATCGCGCCAAGGAATTGTTTACCGCCAGCGGACAGGACTTCGACGCGCTTAAGAAGGCTGCCCTCTCGAAGGACTTAAAGCCTGTTGCTCTCAATGCAAAGGCAAACATGACAGTCAAAAACACGTTACGGGAAATTAATTCGAATAACGTCATCGGAAAGCTCGAAGGATCGGATCCTACGTTGAAGAACGAGTACGTCATTTACACGGCACACTGGGACCACCTGGGCCGCGATCCAAAACTAACGGGCGATCAAATCTTCAATGGGGCGCTCGATAACGCCTCAGGCATCGCCACATTACTTGAGATTGCTGAAGCATTCACCAAACTCGCCACACCTCCTAAACGATCGATTCTGTTTCTTGCAGTTACGGCCGAAGAGAAAGGATTACTCGGTGCAAAGTATTACGCTGAGAATCCTCTGTATCCGCTGAACAAGACGCTTGCGAACATCAACAAGGATGGCGTTAATCAGTGGGGTAGGACCACGGACATTACGATGGTGGGTGACGACAACAGCACCTTAATCGACTTGCTGCGTGAAGCTGCCGCTGCGCAGAAGCGAGTAGTGAATCCGGATCCGGAATCAGAGAAGGGGTTTTACTACCGCTCTGATCATTTTGAATTTGCAAAGCAAGGAGTTCCGGCGCTCTACACTGATGCCGGGATTCACTACGAAGGGAAAGACGAGGCTTTCAGCAAACAGAAGCGCGACGAATACACCGACAAGGACTACCACAAAGTCTCCGACGAGATTAAACCGGACTGGGATCTCACGGGAGCGGTTGACGACGCGCAGTTGCTGATGATGATCGGATATCGAGTGGCGCAAGGCGACAAGTACCCGGAATGGAAGGCCGGATCAGAATTCAAAGCCAAGCGTGACGACATGATGAAGGGCGTTACCTCGAGCGGGCCAAGTACGCAGTAAGCAGAGCCCTGAGAATGACAGCGCTGACTGTCGTTGAAGCGTGCGACGCTGAGTGAGCTTTTCATTCCGCATCAGCATGAGGAAGCTGGTCATCGGGTAACGGCAGATTCGAACGACGCTAATCGCTATATTCGAAACGTCTGTGTCTCAAATCGGGCTAATGATCGAAGTTAACCCGCGTCGAGCGCCAGACGATAATCAGCGTCGCGAGAAAGCAACATGCAAAGAATGTCGAAGTGTCGGTTGATTGAATGTTAGGGGCTATATCAATGCTGGGCGTCGATTCCTCATGGACCAGTCGTATTCCATATAAGCAGCGGTCTCCTCTGCTTCCCCCTCGCCTAATAACCGGCTCACTACATACAACGACATATCGATTCCAGCGGAAATGCCGGCTGAAAGGATGACCTTTCCGTTATCAACTATTCTTTCAGATTCAAGCACCTCCGTCTTCGGGGCTATCTCCTTCAAGAGGTCGATCGCGCGATGATGAGTAGTAGCTGATAGCCCATCGAGCAACCCCGCTTTAGCCAGGAGCAACGCGCCTGTACAGACCGAAAGTATCAATTCGGCTTTTTGTGCTCGTCGTTGAATCCAATCTATTAAGATCGGATTGTGCATTTCCGTTCGAGTTCCATAGCCCCCAGGAACTAACAGAATGTCCGGCGGGGGACAATCCGACAGCGAGTAAGAAGGATTGATGCTGAGATTATTACGAGCAAGGACAGGCTTATCAGTTTGGGCGACGGTATAAACGTGAAAAGGGTTCAGATTACTCCTCTTACCGGTAACGGAAAAAACTTCGAACGGGCCACAAAAATCCAGAACCTCGACCTCATCAAAGATGAGGATTGCAACATTTTTCATCGTCTCACCTCAGGAAAATTGCGCTCACGTATCCGCCTGCCACACAACTTCAGAGTTGACCGGTGCCGCAACTACGGCCTGCACGAACGCTGTAACGAGCGGATGCGGCCGCCGCTCGGTCGACTTCGTCTGCGGCACAAACAACGTCCCCAGGTAGAATGGATGATTCGGCAACTCTATCACCCGAACCTCCCCTTCGCTGTCAGAGCCACTGATTCGCAGCCCGCTGCTCGCCAAGAGTCCGACCCTTCCTGGATCCACTCCGAAGTTGCAGTAGTACTCCTCCCTAGCAGACGTCGATCCGTAGATCTCGGCCACTCGAGATCCACTCTCGAACGTAAGCTCCATCTCACGGCCGGCGAGCGAGCAGGTCAAACTCGAGATGAACAACGTCGATGCGTACGGGTCATACTCGGCGTGTTGAGCGTCGTGGTAGTGCAAGACGTTGCGAGCGTACTCCAGCACCATGTGCTGAAATCCGCCACACGTACCGAAACACGGGACGTTGTTCTTTCGCGCATGCTCAAGGGCCCAGAGAGTTTTCTCAAGATTTTTGTAGGGGCTTCCCGGAGCAACCCAGAGACCAGAATAGCTTGAGAAGAGCGACTCGTTGATGTGCTGAGTGGACACCCATTCGCCCTTGATTGCTGTGCCGAGTACGGCGCTCGAATGTCGGATCGCGATCCCCGTCGCAACGTGTGGCGTGAAGGTCGAGTCATACTCTCCAAGTAACGCGATATAGCTCATTGACGTGTGGTACCGTCGGGTAAATTGTTCGGCAATAACCTTGGTTGAATACGAACGAGGTCATTGGTCTCGGTGCGCTAGAGTCTCATTCTTCCTTCCGCAATTGCGGTTACGTGGCCGCCGACATAGATTCCCTCCCCTTGCTTATTATCGGCAATCCTCACGTGCAACAGACTACGGCGGCCCATCTTGGTGCCCTGTTCACTGATAAAACGCGTGTTGGAAGCTCCCGAAAGCAAGCCGTGTTTAATCATGAAGGCAGCCAAAGGACCGGTGGAACTCCCCGTTGCGGGATCTTCGGGTACGCCATGTTCAGGCGCGAACATGCGCGAGTAAACGCCCTCGCTCGTTTGAGAGAAGACAAAAACACAGAACTGTTCGCCTTCGCCATCTGTTAGGATCCTCATGCCCTGCGAATCGAGCCAGGCCCGATCGACTGCCGCTTCATTCTTGAGACCAACGAACAATGTCGGGTTCCCGGCATTCAAAAGCTGTGGATCGACGTCGAGCAAATCGTCTGTCTCAATTCCGAGGGCTTGAGCACAAAGCGAACGATCAAAGATCCTTCCTTCGGAAATCGGCGGCGTACGCAGCCAAATCATCGGACGCTCCCCATGTTCAACCCAGATCTGAACTGGTCCAACCTTTTCCTCCAGGCAAAAAGAGTCATGATTGTGTATTGCGCCCTCGTCCAACAAAACGAAACTCGTGCCGATCGTTGGATGACCCGCAAAGGTCATCTCTTTCTTTGGCGTGAATATTCGCACCCGCGCCGCACAGTCCGGATTCTCAGGGGGCAGCACGAAAGTGGTCTCAGCCAAATTCATCTCTCGCGCAATCTTCTGCATGATCGCCTCGTCAATCTGAGACGCATCGGTAAACACTGCCAGGGCGTTTCCCTCCAGAGCTTCAGTTGTAAAGACATCCACGATTCGGTATTGCAGCAATGGCATCGCTAGCCCTCCAGACCAAAACAGGTAACTCGTTTCAACCCTCGCCTTGACCTCACCATTTGATTTTCATGGCTATTCCACTTCCGCCACCAAATCAATCTCCACACATGAACCGAAGGGAATTTGCGCTACCCCAAACGCGGCGCGCGCGTGTTTGCCCTCGTCGCCAAAGACCTCGACCAAGAGCTCGGAGGCACCATTCGCGACCAAGTGCTGTTCCGTGAACGAAGGATCACTATTCACAAGCACCAATAGTTTTAAGATCCGCCGAACTTTTTCGAGATCACCCAGCGCACCATGTAGGGTTCCAAGCAGATCGATTGCCACCCCTCGGGCGGCATCCTTTCCCTGTTCGGTGCTAAGTTCGCGGCCTAACTGTCCGACCCACGGTTTACCGTCGATCTTGGCAATATGACCCGAAACAAAAAGCAATTTGCCGCTGCGCACAAAAGGGACGAAAGCCGCCACGGGTTGCGTCACTTCAGGGAGGCTGATGTTGAGAGCCTTGAGTTTTTCATACACCGACACCACGGTCACCTCCATAATTTGATGTTGACTCGCCAACTAATGCGATGTATCCCCTCACGCGGCTCCTTCACTCAATTGCCTTCCTCAGCGCTGCCCGCGCCAACAACCGCGTCGAATCAAGTGTCGGCAGAGGACAGTCATCAGGGCGTACTATCAGAGGCAGCTCCGTGCAGCCAAGCACGACCGCATCACAGCCACGTTGCTTTAATTTCTCGACTACTTCATTGAGGTACAGCCGCGAGCCTTCATCGAGCACGCCGTTCACCAGCTCTTTGAAAATGATCTCGTTAATGCGCTCTCGATCTGCGTTATCCGGAATCTCGCGCTCGATCCCAACCTGCTTTACTGGCGCGCGATACACGGGACCGACCGTCAGATATTTTGTTCCCATAATGCCGAGCTTTGTGTAGCCAACCCTTCGGGCCTCTGCAGCGACAGCTTCCGCGATGTGCAGCCAAGGAATCGGCGAACGCGACCGGATAATGTCGATAGCCTGGTGATAGGTGTTGTCGGGACAGATGGCAAAGTCTGCCCCGGCCTGCGCAACCTTCTTCGCAGAAGCCAGCAGCAGTTCTGCAGATGATGCCCAATCATTCGCCTCAATGTGCGGCATGTGCTCCGCCATCGGCACACAATGCATGGTGATCAGCGGATGATTGTGCTCGCCCATGACCGCCTGCGCTTCCAGAC
>Ga0105249_10005001_pt1 | contig 11440 bp, 11 predicted proteins | sample KBSS44metaG_FD_81522 | JGI IMG/M metagenome (GOLD analysis project Ga0105249, IMG submission 81522) | Switchgrass rhizosphere microbial communities from Kellogg Biological Station, Michigan, USA - KBS S4-4 metaG | ecosystem: Host-associated > Plants > Roots > Rhizosphere > Soil | place...
TGGGTTCGCCCGTCGCGCCGCGGCGTGACGGGGTACCAGATCCCTCGGGGCTACGAGCGGCGGTCGGGACGGGCGTAGGCGAGCAGGGCCTCCCGGTCCTCGGCCAGCGCGAAGCCCTCGGCGATCAGCCGGTCGGTGGCCGTCGTGTAACGCGCCAGGTACTCCTCGCGTGCCGGGTAGAGTGCCCGGATCCGCTCGGGGGCAAGCGCGACCGTCGAGCCGAGCAGCTGGCAGATCAGCGACGGGTCCGGGCCGGGAATGCCGGACAGCACGTCGACGGGCACCTCCACGCGCGGGGAGCGGATCCCGCCGAGCGCGATGCCGTCACCGTCCCGGACGATCTCGATGCCCGCGGTCTCGATCCGGGGCGAGGCCCAGTAGGGCGCCGTCCGGGCCGGGGCCGGCGACCTCCAGCGGCATGCCGAGCGCGGCGAGCGCGGCCGAGTGGCCGTGTCATGAGCGGCTGGGCGTCGTCGGTGTGGCCGCTCGCAGGCAGAAGGCCGTGATCTGGCCGAGCTCGGCGTCGGTCGGCTCGACGCGCCGCCACAGGTAGTCCGCCAGCATGCCGAAGGCGGCGTGCGCCGACAGCGCCGCGTCGAGCTCCGGGTGTTCGCTGCCCAGTGCGGCGAGCGGCGCGCGCAGCAGCACCGACATCGACCCGGCGGCCGGGTGCAGGCCTGGCATGGCCTCCCTGGTCGTGGCCCCGTTCCACAGCACGGCCAGCGTCGACGCGGCGACCTCGCCCCTGGCCTCGCCGAGAACGGCCTCGACCCAGCGGCGCACCTGGCCCGCGGGCGCCGGGTCCTTGCTCATCTGGTGGGCCGTGTAGCTGGCGAGCCGCTCGCTGCCGTCCTCGATCAGCGCGGTGACGAGCGCGTCCTTGGACGGGAAGTGGCGGTAGAACGCGTCGTTGGACAGCCCGGCCTCGGCGACGATGTCGGCGACGCGGGGCCGGGAGGCGACGCCGTTGCGCCGGATCACCTCGAGGCCGGCGTCGAGCAGCCGGCGCACCTCGTTGGTGTAGCCCGCGGTGCGCGCGGCGAGCGTGCGCGCCGCGGTGCGCGCCGCGACGTCGCCCGCCGGTCGCGGGAGCTCGTCCGACGTCGCCGTCGGCGCGTGCTTGGATACTTTGGGCGACCCCGCGCCTGCCGCCGCGAGCTGGCGATCTGCGTTCTGTGTCATCAGAATCAGATTCTGACATGTCGGGTGGGCGAAGTCACCCGGCGCCCGGACTATTGGCGCTTTGGGTTTTTGAGTATGCTTGATACATATATTGTGTATCGTGCATATCGATGGTGTCGTGCCAGCGGGGAGAGCTCATGAGCGCCAGCAAGGCCACCACCACTGACCCGGAGAAATCGGCGGATCAGGCGGCGCGACCGAACGCGATCATCGCGGTGCTCGCGGCCGCGGGCACCGCGATGGCGCTGATGCAGACGCTGATGGTGCCGCTGGTCCCGAAGCTGTCCACGCTGCTGCACACCTCGACGTCCAACGCCTTCTGGGCGATCACCGCCACCCTGCTCGCCGGCGCGGTCGCCAATCCGCTGTTCGGGCGCCTCGGCGACCTGTTCGGCAAGCGGCGGCTGCTGCTCGTCGCCCTCCTGGCGCAGGCCGTAGGCTCGCTGATCTGCGCGCTGAGCTCGTCGATCGGGCCTATGGTCGTGGGCCGGGGGCTGCAGGGCATCGGTATCGCCGCGATCCCGCTCGGCGTGAGCATCATGCGCGACCTGCTGCCGCCCAAGCGGACGGTCTCCGCGATGGCGGTCATGAGCTCGTCGCTCGGCGTCGGTGCCGCGCTCGGCCCGCCGGTCGCGGCGATCGTCGCCGAGAAGGCCGACTGGCACGTGCTGTTCTGGGGCTCCGCCGTGATCGGAGTGGTGCTGGTCGCCCTGGCCGCGACGCTGGTCCCCGAGTCGCCGGTGCGCGGCGTCGGCGGGTTCGACGTGCCCGGCACGATCCTGCTCTCGGCCGGCCTGATCGGCGTGCTGCTCGCCGTGTCGAAGGGCGGCGACTGGGGCTGGACGAGTCCCGCGACGCTCGGCCTGGCCGTCGGCGGCGTTGTCGTCCTGGTCGCCTGGGGCGCGTTCGAGCTACACGTCGACGGACCGCTCATCGACCTGCGCACCATGGGCAGCCGCCCGGTGCTGCTCACCAACATCGCCTCGGTCGCGCTGGGCTTCGGGATGTACGCGCAGGCGATGATCGCCCCGCAGCTGCTGCAGCTGCCGAAGGCCACGGGCTACGGCCTCGGCCAGTCGCTGATCGCCACCGGCCTGTGGATGGCGCCGGCCGGTCTCGCAATGATGATCGCCTCGCCGTTCGCCGGCCGGCTGATCTCGGTGCGCGGCCCGCGGGTCGCGCTGGTCGTGGGCGCGGGCGTCGTCAGCAGCGGCTACCTGCTCGCGCTCCGGCTGACGGGCAGCCCCCTCGGCGTGCTCGCCTTCTGCGCCGTGATCAGTGTTGGCATCGGCCTCGCCTACGCCGCGATGCCCACCCTGATCATGCGCTCGGTACCGGCCGGGGAGGGCGCGGCGGCCAACGGCCTGAACACGCTCATGCGTTCGATCGGCACGTCGGCGGCCAGCGCGGTGCTCGGTACCGTGATGTCGAGCATGACGACCACCGTCGGCTCGGCGGTGTTCCCGTCGCAGAGCGGCATGCGGGTCGGCCTGCTGGTCGGCGGCGGTGCCGCCCTGGCGAGCAGCCTCATCGCCTTCGCTCTTCCGCGCCAGAGCGCGGCCGGCACCCCTGCGGCCGCCGCCCCCGCCGCAGTCATCCCCGCCGCCGTCGCCCCGGCCGCGCCTACCCACCGGGCCGGGTCCGAGCCGACAGCGGCCGGACCGACCCCCGGGCTGGCACTCACTGACCGACTCACGGCCGTCCCCGTCACCGACTAGCCAAAGACGGAAAGACGGTCAGTCGAAGCCTCCGGCCGCGTCGCCGCCGAGCCCGCCGAACGGCTCCCCGGGATTCGGCATGACCATGGCCCTCAGTCGGTGGCGGGCGCATTCGCGTCCGCCACCGACTGAGGGCGCCTGACTGTGGTAGCGGCTGAGCGCTGTCACAGTCAGTGGGTCGGTGGAAGTTCTGTCAGGGCTTGCTGGGCCAGCCTGAGATGGGTACGCAGGGTCGGTAGGTTGTGACGGGCCAAGGCCTTGACATCTGGGTTTGTCCCAGTCCGGGTCACCTGGACCGTCGCGCCGATGACCTTGCGGTGATCCGCGATCTCGAAGGTGAGGAACTCGCGGTCGAACGCAATGCCGTGCAGCGACCCGAGCTTGCGTAGCTCGCGCTGCTGGTCGGCGGACAGCGTGGTCGGCAGCGAGACCCGCAGCTGTAGGGCGACCTGCTTCAGCGCGGCGAGCGCCGCGGTGTGGTCGGATACGAGCCGCCGGCCCACCGCGCGGGTGGCGGGGCGGGCGCCCTTGCGGGCAGCGAGGCCACCGCTATAGATCTCGAAGCGGTTGCCCCGAGCGAAGTCGACCATCCAGGTGCGGTCCTGTTGGGAGACCACCATCGTCGGCGGACGACTGGTCGGGGCCGACGCGGCCCGCGCGGGCGTGGGTAGCCCCGCGACCGCCACCGCACAGCTCACACCGATGCCGAGGCGGACCAGCGGCTTCATCCGCGCCCCGCCCTCCCAACGCTTCACTTTCTGCGCTGTCATGGTTACTATTCGTACCCATGCTGGGGTCGCGTAACCTCACGCAGCGTGAACCAGGCCCTTCCGCCTGACGTCGCTCAGCGCGTTCGAAGAAGCGGGATGAGCTCGGAGGTGAACGCCTCCACCTCACCCGCCGTCCACTCGCACGGGTACTGGTTCGTGAACGCCGCGAACCGGCGCACCAGCTCCAGCCGCGCTCGGATCGTGGCCGGCTGAAGGAAACGGCTCCGCTGCTGACGCGACCAGCCTTCCAACATCGCCGCGAATACAGCCGCCGCTGGATCGAAATGCGCAACTCTCGCATCGAGTACAAGGTGCGCAGCACCGGGAAGATCAACACGTTGCGCCACGGCAGCCGCCTGTTGCATCCGATGCAATCATCGTTGCATCGAAAATCGCATGTTACATCGGTAAAATTTGTAGGTTCTCATCGGCACTGTCCCCCGTGAGCTACCGCAACCTGGACATCCATCGACTGTCTCAGTGATCCGTCCTCCGGCATTTCTCAGCGGTCTGTCATTCCCCTCGCAGGGGGAGAAGTTCTTCCGATGGCTGGCGTGGCGCGGGTAGTCGACCAGCAGGTTGCGCACCGGGCGGCAGGTGATCGGCCATACCCGGCTCGAACCTGACGCCTTCCGGGCCGCCGTCGGCGCCGCCTCCTGGCCCCATGGCTGGTAGCCGGGCTCTTGATTTTGGTCCGGCGGTCCGCGCGTGACCCAAGACGACGTGTCCGGGCGAGGGGTGCGGTGTGTTCGGGGACCTACGGCCCGACACGCCGAGACCGCGAGGGCTAATGAAAATGGTTGTCGTTACGATGTCGGATAGCTCGGCTCGGCAATGTCGCCATGACTCGGAGTGACCCTCGTGAAGATCGCTTTCGTCGGTAAGGGTGGCAGCGGCAAGACCACGCTGTCCGCTCTGCTGTGCCGTCACCTCGCGGACCTCGGCCGGCCGGTGCTGGCCGTCGACGCCGACATCAACCAGCATCTCGGCGACGCGTTGGGCCTTGGCGACGCCGCGGTCCCGGTGCCGCTCGGCGAGCATCTCGGCGAGCTCAAGGACTACCTGCGGGGCGACAACCCACGGATCTCGTCGGCGGACGTGATGGTCAAGACCACGCCGCCGGGCACGGGATCGCGGCTGCTGACGCTGGCCGAGGACAACCCGCTCTGGTCGCGGTTCGGGCTGGATGCGGGGCGTGTGCGGCTGCTGGCCACGGGCGCGTTCACCGAGGCCGACCTCGGCGGGACCTGCTTCCATTCCAAGACCGGCGCGGTGGAGCTGCTGCTCAACCACCTCGTGGACAGCTCGGGCGAGTACGTCGTCGTCGACATGACCGCGGGCGCGGACGCGTTCGCGTCTGGGTTGTTCACGCGGTTCGACCACACCTTCCTGGTCTGTGAGCCGACCCGCAAGGGGGGTGTCGGTCTACCGCCAGTACCGGCAGTACTCGGCCGACTTCGAGGTCCGACTGTCGGTGCTCGGAAACAAGGTCAGAGGCTCGGACGACGTCGCCTTCCTGCGCGACGCCGTCGGCGGCGACCTGCTGGCGTGCTTCACCCAGTCGGCGCCGGTGCGGGCCCTGGAGCAGGGACGCCCGTTCGGCATCGAGGACCTCGAACCCGAGAACCGGTCCGCGCTCGCCGCGGTACAGGCGGCCGTCGACGCCACCGTCCGCGACTGGGACCGCTTCGTCACCCAGATGCACGCCATCCACGTACGCAACGCCCGCGCCTGGGCCAACGACGCGACCGGCGTCGACCTGACCGACCAGATCGATCCCACCTTCCGCTACCCCACCGCAGACACGGAAGCGGCGGTACCACCAGCGAGGACCGCCTCGGCGGATAGCCAGCCCGTCACTGCCCTTACGGCCTGACCCCTCAGGCTCACGGCCTAGCGGCCGGACTCCCGCGTTCCTCGCCGACCAGACCCCAGACGACACCAGCCCGTCGACCACCTCACCCCAGCGTCCTGACCCTCCGCGCTCGCACGACAACGATCCATCCGCCCACCCAGGAGGAATGCCATGTCGCTCGATGTCCCCACTGCCCTGTTGGAGAAGGCCGAGTCGGGCCAGGTGCCCGACGCCGAGTTCGTCGCCTGCGTACGCCAGTCCCTGCCCTATGCCTGGGATGTCGTCAGCCAGGTCGCCGCAGACCTGGACTCGGGCGACGGAGAGTTCGCCGACCACGCCACACCGCCGCCGAGCGAGGCCGAGCGAGGGCAGCTGCTGCGGGCGCTCGCCAGCGACGCGATCCGCGGCGGCCTGGAACGGCACTTCGGCGTCAAGCTGGCGTTCCAGAACTGCCACCGCGTCGCCGCGTTCCGCCTGACCGCCGTCGGCGGCGACCGCTACCAGGCGTTCATCTCGCCGCGCGGACAACTGCTCAACCAGTCACCGACGCTGCGCAACTGCTGACGCCTCGCGCTGTGGGCGCCCGGCCGGGCGCCCACAGCCTCGGTGGTCTTTCGGCGGCAGGTCGGCGGTAGGACGGGCGCCCGACGCGGCGAAACCGTGGTCCAATAAGAAAAGCCAGCTCGAACGAGACACCGAACCACTGCAAGCACCAGCATCTCCGGCATATCGACCGCCCGTAGACCGATCGATTGATAATCATCCAGGTCCGCCGGCGATCGATGAGAAGGCGCCAAGATCGGCGAGAACGGAAATCGCGCCGAGCCACTTCTCATCGATCTGTCGGTCGGCGACAAATCGGCGACATCTCTCTTGAGAAACTGTCATCTCTTTTGAGAACCTACAAAATCTCATTTGACTGGTCGAGGGGTTCCGAAATAGTCGTCTCCTTCCCATCCGTACAGGGCGCCCGACGCGATTTGGGCGCGTTCGGCACCGCAGATCGACATGGGCCATGAGCGTTCAGCGTCAATGGCCCGCAGGCCGTTGCCTTCCTCGCCGATCAGGTGGTCGTCGGGAATGCAGCAGTCGTCGAAGACGAGCTCGCGGGTGTCCATGGTGTGCCAGCCCAGCTTGCGCAGGTGGTCGTTGGCCGGCAGCTTCGCGCGCGGGCCTTGGCTCTGTGGCACCGCGGTCATTGACTTCTCCTCCCGCCTCGCGGCGACTGGCGGCTGGCTGGCTGCGGTTTAACGTCGACGTCGAGAACTCATCGGCCAGCTCGGGCCGGTGCAATAGTCGACCGCTACGCGTTGACGGATGAGGGTGGTCGCCGGAGGTCCCGGCTCCTGGTAGACCGGCGGAAGATCAGCGGAAGTGCTGGCGACGACGGCGCAGTCTGCGATCGCACGCCCACGTCCCGCGGTTGGATGCGTCCACCAATCCGCACGGTGTAGGCAGGTTGTATGCACTTCATCTTGCAATACCCGGATACCAATGGGACCAGCCGCGACATGCTCGACGCTGGGCCGCTGGACGAGGTCGCGGCCGCCGCTGAGAAGGCTGGCTTCGACGCCATCTCACTCACCGAGCACCCGGTGCCCGGTGCCAAGTGGCTCGAGACCGGCGGCCACCAGAGCCTCGACCCGTTCGTCGGGCTCGCCTTCGCGGCGGCGGCGACGACCACGCTGCGCCTGATGACGAGCCTGGTGGTCGCCCCCTACCACAACCCCTTCCAGCTGGCGAAGGCCGCGGCGACCGTCGACAAGCTCTCCGGCGGCAGGCTGATCCTCGGCATGGGCACCGGCTACCAGAAGTCCGAGTTCTTCGCGCTCGGCGTCGACCTGGCCGAGCGGGCCGCGCTGTTCGACGAGGCGCTCGACGTGCTGCCGCTGCACTGGAGCGGCGAGCCGTTCAGCTACAAGGGCCTGCACTTCGACGCGCGCGACGTCATCGCCCGGCCGAAGCCCGTCCAGGACCCGATCCCGATCTGGGTCGGCGGCAACTCGGGCCGGGCCCGGCGCCGGGCCGCCGAGAAGGGGCAGGGCTGGCTGCCGATGATCGCGAGCTCTGAGGTGGCCGCCACGGCCCAGACGATGGCGATCACCTCACGGGAGCAACTCGCCACCCTCATCCAGGGGGTCAAGGACGCGGCCGCCGCCGCGGGGCGCCCCGGCCCGCTGGACTTCACGTCCTTCTACACCGATCCGACCCTGGCCGCCGCACCAACGGCGGACGCCGACCGGCACCGCGAGACCTGGGCCGAGCTGGAGAAGATCGGGGTCACCTGGCTGTCGATCTCCTGCCACTCCAACTCCCGCGAGGAGACCTTCGACTTCATCGAGGCCTTCGGCGGGACGTACCTGTCCTGAGCGTCGTTCCCACCGGTCGCCATGCACCGTGGCCGGGCTGGTCGCCTCGCACCGCCGCGGCACTGGTCACGCCGTATCGCCGCCGGACTGGCCGGGGCACGGCGCTGCCCGCGCCGGTCAGCGGCCAGTCCGGCGCGGGGTCGCGGGCGCCGGAACGGGACGGCCAGGGCTGCACCTGGCCGGGGACGCCTGGCCCGAGTTTCCGCACTTACGAGTAACTTGAGTCCTTCCGTGCCGCCGGGCCGCGAGGGTGGGACTCGTGCCTTGCCCTGATCCGGCGGGTGACCCGATTCTCGACTGCGTCCGCCCGTCTCGTCGGAAGGTCCACGGCATGCATGCGCTGGACGGAGTCAAGGTCCTCGATCTCGGCACGTTCCTCGCTGGCCCGTTCTGCGCCACGGTGCTGGGTGAGTTCGGTGCCGAGGTGGTGAAGGTCGAGCGTCCCGGTGTCGGCGACCACCTGCGTCGGTTCGGTACCGACACGGAGTGTGGCGATACGTTGGTCTGGCTGTCCGAGGGGCGCAACAAGCGGTCGGTGACGATCAATGTCACCGACCCGCGCGGGCTGGAGCTGCTGCGGGAGCTCGTCGCCTGGGCCGACATCGTGATCGAGAACTTCCGGCCCGGCGTGCTGGAGAAGTGGGGCCTGGACTTCCCGGCGATCCAGGAGATCAATCCCGGCGCGGTCCTGCTGCGGGTGTCCGCCTACGGGCAGTCTGGCCCGCTGCGAGACCTGCCGGGCTTCGCGCGGATCGCGCACGCTTTCTCGGGCCTGGCCTACCTGGCGGGCGAGCCGGACGCCATCCCGGTCACCCCGGGCTCCACGTCGCTGGCCGACTACATGTCGGGGATGTACGGCGTCATCGGGGTGCTGATGGCGCTACGGGCCAGGGAGGCCACCGGCCGCGGCCAGGTCGTCGACATCGCGCTGTACGAGTCGATCTTCCGGGCGCTCGACGAGCTGGCGCCGGCCTACCAGAAGCTCGGCTTCACCCGCGAGCGGATGGGCGCCGACACGGTGAACGTCGTGCCGCACAGCCACTACCGGACCGCCGACGGCCACTGCGTCGCGATCGCCTGCTCGCACGACGACATGTTCGCCCGGCTCGCGCGCGCGATGGGCCGTCCCGAACTGTCCGCCCCGGACCGGTTCGGGCCGAAGCAGAACCGGCTCGCGGCGCGTGACGAGATCAACAAGCTGGTGACGGACTGGGTCGGTTCGCTGCCCTGCGACGAGGTCGTGGCCCGCTGCCGCCAGGCCGAGGTGCCGGCCGGGAAGCTCTACTCGATCGCCGACATCTTCGCCGACGAGCAGTACCAGCACCGCGGCACGATCACGACCCAGGAGTCCCGGATCGGCCCGCTCGCCGTGCCGAACGTCATGCCGGCGCTGTCGGAGACCCCCGGCGAGATCCGCTGGCTCGGCCCGGAGCTCGGCGAGCACACCGACGCGGTGCTCGGCGAGATCCTCGGCCGCTCGGCCGACCAGATCGCCCAGCTGCGCGCCGACGGCGTCGTCTGATGGCCCAGATGACTCTGCTGGCCCAGATGACGGTGACGGCGCGGTCGACGGCGGCGACCTCGCTTCGAACGGCTTCCCCTCGGTGGAGCCGTCCCGTGGTCGTCGCACCCTGATCACCCGCTGATCGGCGCCGGCGTCCGTCCGGGCCGAGACCGTCCCACGGAGGGGGCGGAGAAATGTCCAGCCGCGGCATCCCTGGGAAAGGCGGCGAGACACGGCAGAATCGTGACGGAGGGACGGCGGCCGTCGGGCCCGTTCACGGAGGTGGCCTGTGCCGAGCGAGCGGCCGACCATCCTGACCACGTGCGGTGCCGTCAGCGGCACCGTCACCGACGCCGGGATCCACATGTTCCAGGGCATCCCCTACGCGGCCCCGGTCGCGGGGCCGGCGCGGTTCGGCGCGCCTGCCGAGCCCGGGCGGTGGGACGGGACGCGGGCGGCGACCCGATTCGGGCCCAGCCCGGCGCAGCCCGGGTTCGTTGGCGCGCCGGACCCGCTGTGGCGGCCGGGTGACAGCGACGACTGCCTGACCGTCAACGTGTGGACGCCCGACCCGGGGGGCGCCGGCCTGCCGGTGATGGTCTGGCTGTACGGGGGCGCGTTCATCATCGGCTCGTCGGCACAGCCCGGCTATGAGGGCGAGACGCTCGCCGGCGCCGGCGTCGTCGTCGTGACCCTGAACTACCGGGTCGGCTTCGAGGGCTTCGGCCACCTGCCAGGCCGGCCGGACAACCGCTGGCTGCTCGACCAGCTGGCCGCGCTGCGCTGGGTGCAGGACAACATCGCCGGCTTCGGCGGCGACCCGGGCAATGTGACCGTCTTCGGCCAGTCGGCCGGCGCCACCTCGGTCGCCTGCCTGACCGCCGCCGATGCGGGGCGCGGCCTGTTCCGGCGGGCGATCGCGCAGAGCGTCGCCGGCTTCGTGCACACCCGCGACGAGGCCGCGGCGGTCGCGCGACGCATCGCCGCGGCGCTGGGCGTGCCGGCGACCGCCGAGGGGTTCGCCGGCGTCGCCGCCGAGGCCGTCCACGTCGCGCAGGCCGTGCCCGGCGAGGTCACGCCGTACGCGCCGATCGTCGACGGGGACCTGGTGGCGGGCCAGCCGTGGGAGCGGCTGCGGGCCGAGGTCGACCTGGTCGTCGGCTTCACCCGCGACGAGTACCAGATGTTCACGCTGCTGGAGGGCCGGACGGAGGCCGACCCGGCCGCGACGGCCGAGCGCGCCGGCCTGCCTGCCACGGCAGTGGCCGAGTACCGGGCCGCCCATCCTGGCATCTCCGACCTGGACCTGTACACGCTGATCCTGTCCGACCGGGTGTTCCGGATGCCGTCCCTGTGGTGCGCCCGCCGCCATCCCGGCCGCGTGTTCGGCTACGAGTTCACCTGGGCGTCGCCCGCGCTCGGCGGTGCGCTCGGGTCCTGCCATGGCGTCGACGTGCCGCTGGCCTTCGGTAACCTCACCGGCGGCCTGGCCGACCTGCTGCTCGGCACCCCGACGCCCGAGGAAGCCGTGGTGCTGTCGAAGGAGATCCGCAAGGCCTGGGTCGGCTTCGCCACCGACGGGGACCCGGGCTGGCCCGAGTTCGGCTCCGCCGGTCCGGCCGGCGTGGCCCGCCGCTTCGACGTCCCGACCTCGCTCGTCACCGACCCGGAAGCACTTTCCCGCCGCCTCTGGGAACCAGTTCTGCCCTGACCGCGTGCCGTTCCGGCACGAGCGGCACGAGCGGCACGAGCGGCGCTGCCGGCGCGGGGAGTGACACCGACGGCGGTGCTCACGCGACCCCATGCCCCGGCCAGCGCAGATGGCCGGGACATGGCGTCCGGTATCAGCTCTTGGCGCGGTACTGGACCTGGATCTCGGTGAAGCCGGCCAGGCCCCAGGGGCCGTTCTCGACGCCGACGCCGCTCCACTTGAAGCCGCCGAAGGGCTGGTGCGGCCCGAGCGCGACGTGCGCGTTCACCCAGACGGTGCCGCAGTCGAGGCGTTCGGCGACGGCCCCGGCCCGGTCGACGTCCGCCGACCA
>Ga0105249_10005002_pt1 | contig 11437 bp, 10 predicted proteins | sample KBSS44metaG_FD_81522 | JGI IMG/M metagenome (GOLD analysis project Ga0105249, IMG submission 81522) | Switchgrass rhizosphere microbial communities from Kellogg Biological Station, Michigan, USA - KBS S4-4 metaG | ecosystem: Host-associated > Plants > Roots > Rhizosphere > Soil | place...
GTTGATGGGGGACGTACAGGAATATTTTATTAAGCAAAAGATCAGAAATTTTTATAGTGTAAGTATCAGTGGTTATCATATTGCTGAGGCAGGCGCCAATCCTATTACGCAACTTGCCTTTACATTATCAAATGGGTTTACTTATGTTGAATATTATTTAAGCCGGGGAATGAACATTGATGATTTTGCACCGAATCTTTCATTCTTTTTCAGCAACGGTATGGATCCTGAGTATAGTGTGATCGGAAGAGTAGCCAGGAGAATTTGGGCAAAAGCCATGCGATACAAATACAAGGCAAACAAACGGAGCCAGATGTTGAAGTATCATATTCAAACATCAGGTAGAAGCTTGCATGCACAAGAAATAGATTTTAATGATATACGTACAACATTGCAGGCATTGTATGCTATTTATGATAATTGCAACTCACTCCATACAAATGCGTATGATGAAGCAATAACAACACCAACTGAAGAAAGTGTAAGAAGAGCAATGGCAATTCAATTGATCATTAATCGTGAACTGGGCTCGGCAAAAACAGAAAATTTTACGCAAGGAAGTTTTGCAATTGAAGAAATGACTGACCTGGTAGAAGAAGCCGTGCTTAGCGAATTTGATCGCATCACTGAACGTGGCGGAGTATTGGGTGCAATGGAAAGGATGTATCAACGAAATAAGATACAGGAAGAGAGCCTGTATTACGAGCATCAAAAGCATACGGGTGAATATCCAATTGTTGGAGTAAATACTTTTTTAAATAAACAAGGCTCTCCTACAATTATTCCAAATGAAGTAATTAGAAGTACAAAAGAGGAAAAAGAACAACAGATCAAAAACTTACAGGCATTCTGGAAAAGAAACGAGGATAAATCGAACGAAATTTTGAATCGGTTGAAATCTGTCGCTATACAAAATGGAAATCTTTTTGAAGAGTTGATGGAAACAGTTAAATATTGTTCACTGGGGCAAATAACTCATGCACTTTACGAAGTCGGCGGACAGTACAGAAGAAACATGTAAAACTTCCAACTGTTTATTATTTGATCGATTTATTAATCAAAATCATCAGCGATTTTATACTGTTTCCTTATATAGTAGTAACTTCATCCGGTTACGATCAGCTCATTTTTAATGAACTATCCACTCTGACTGCTTGCCTGCCATTTTAATTACCTTGTTATTATATTTAAATGCATGACGGCTGAACATCAACGACTGGCAGTAAATTCAAAACTTCCGATCCCACTTGCTCATTGGGGCCCTTACCTGAGTGAACGACAATGGGGAACCGTAAGAGAAGATTATAGTGGGCATGGAGATGCATGGAACTATTTTCCTTTCGATCATTCCCATTGCCGTGCTTACAAATGGGGCGAGGATGGATTGGCAGGTATTTCGGATTATTATCAGAATCTCTGTTTTGCCGTTGCCTTGTGGAATGGCAAAGATTCAATATTGAAAGAACGTCTTTTTGGTTTTGGGAATTATGAAGGTAATCATGGAGAAGATGTAAAGGAATTGTATTACTACCTTGATAATATTCCTACTCATTATTATATGGAGTATTTGTATAAATACCCTCAACAGGAGTTTCCCTATGAAAAATTAAAAACTGAAAATAGTAGGCTTGGACACGCTGACCCTGAGTATGAGATCCTTGATACCGGTGTGTTTGATGATAACAGGTATTTTGATGTGAAGGTTACTTATGCCAAGCATAGCAGTCACGATATTTTTATTAAGATAGATATTACCAACCACTATCATAAAGCTGCAGAGATACATGTGTTGCCAACGCTATGGTTTTATAATCGTTCTTCAATTCAAAGGATGACGCAAAAGCCAGAAATTACTTTCATGAATAAAACAGCAGTAAGGGCATCACATGAAAGATTGGGAGATTATTTTTTTTATTTTCAACATGCAGATAATATTCTTTTCACGGATAATAAAACTAATACAGAGATAGTTTCAGGAAAACCTAATGAAGATATTTTTGTAAAAGATGCTTTTCATAAAGCTGTTATTAATAATGACAACGTTGATAAACTGCATGAAAGAAAGAAGGGGACAAAATTTGCGGCGGTTTACAAAATGAAAATTGCAGCCGGGAAAACACAAACTATCTATTGCCGACTCAGCGACCAGAATAAAGAGAGGCCGTTTGTGAAAGATTTTGCAGATATATTCAAAAGCAGGAAACAGGAAGCAGATGATTATTATGCAGCTATTTTACCAAAAGGTATGAATGAGGAGATGGCTAAGATCCAGCGACAGGCACTGGCAGGTTTATTATGGAGCAAACAATTTTATCACCTCGATATAGAAAGATGGTTAACAGAAAGTGATGGCATCGCAAATGCAAATAGTGGAAAACTGAACGGACGCAATAAGGACTGGACGCATATGAAGAACCAGGATATCATTTCCATGCCTGATAAATGGGAGTATCCATGGTTTGCTGCATGGGACCTGGCATTTCAATGTATATCCATGGCTGTTGCTGATCCGAATTTTGCCAAGCACCAGTTACTACTCATCATGCGGGAATGGTATATGAAGCCAGATGGCCAGTTACCTGCATATGAGTGGAACTTTAGTGATGTAAATCCGCCCGTGCATGCATGGGCTTCTTTACAGGTTTATAATATTGAAAAGAAACAAACAGGCAAAGGCGATCTTGTATTTCTCAAAAAAATATTTCAAAAACTGCTGATCAATTTTACCTGGTGGATAAACAGGAAGGATGTGAATGGCAACAACATCTTCGAGGGTGGATTTCTTGGTTTGGATAATATTGGTGTGTTCAATAGGAGTTTTCATAACACAACGGATATGCAACTGGAACAGGCAGATGGTACCAGTTGGATGGGAAGCTATGCTCTGAACATGATGGATATTGCTATTGAGATCGCCATGCAAGATGAATCGTTTGAAGACACAGCAACAAAATTTTTCGAACACTTTATTCTTATTGCAGAATCATTGAATGCACATCATTTATGGAATAAGGAAGATAAATTTTTTTATGATGTGTTATGCCGGCCTGATAATTCACCATTGCCGTTGCGTATTCAATCGATAGTTGGACTTACTCCTTTGTTTGCGGTTTCAACAATTCATAAAGAAGAATTGGATAAACTGAGTGATTTCACAAAAAGAATTTCATGGTTTGAAAGTTACCGAAAGAGAAATAACAAATTCTGGCCAAATGAAGAACGAATCAATGGCGACCAGGTATTGGTTTCATTAGTTCCAAAAGACAGGTTGGTTTATTTGCTGGAAAAATTATTGGATGAAGATGGTTTCTTATCCCCAGGTGGAATAAGGGCTTTATCAAAGTATCACGAAGCAAATCCATATTCAGTAGTAGTTGATGGGCATACACATTCCATACAATATGATCCGGGCGATTCCACATCAGATATGTTTGGCGGAAACAGCAACTGGCGCGGTCCTGTATGGATGCCAATTAATTACCTGATCATACAATCAGTCAGGCGATATGGGGAATTTTACCAGGATAATTTGATGATCGAATATCCCACAGGATCTGGAAAAAAAATAAATCTTTGTGAAGTAGCCGATGAGTTGACACGAAGAGTGATCAGTTTATTTGAAAAAGATGATGCTGGGCACCGGAATATTTACGGAGAATATAACTGGTTTTATAAAAAACCTGAGAACAAAGACCTCGTTTTGTTTTATGAATACTTTCATGGCGATAATGGAAGAGGGCTTGGCGCCAGTCACCAAACAGGTTGGACGGCATTGGTGGCAGAATTGATCAGTGAATATGGAAATCGCCGGGAAAACGGTAACGTTGGTGAAGAGGCAAAAAATATTGCTATTATCAGCAGTGACAAATAATTTTAGATTAGTCGATATAGAAACTTTAGCCGTTCCGTTTCATCGGGCCGGTTTTGTTTTTTAAAACAAGCTTTTAATTAACTTTCCAGCCTAAATAATTTTATGAAGAAGATCACTGCAGCGATTCTTATACTTTTTATTTTTTTAATAAGCTGTGTTCACAATAAGTATGCTGAGACAAACAAATCGTACAAGAAACAAGTAAAAACATACGCAAAGCTGTTGCGTGAATATCCTGTAAAAGATTCTGCAGGATTAGTGTATGCTGATAGTTGGGTGGGAACCACAAATTTCACCATGCGACGCCCCAATTTTGTGGTTATTCATCACACCGCACAAAATGCTTGTGATTCAACATTAAGAACATTTACATTGCCCCGAACTGCCGTAAGTGCTCATTATGTTGTTTGTGAAGATGGCACAGTTCATCACATGCTGAATGATCTATTGCGGGCACACCATGCAGGGTTAGGTAAATGGGGAAGTGTTTCTGATATGAACAGTTGCAGTATCGGTATTGAAATTGATAACAACGGAAGTGAACCTTTCACTGAGCCGCAAATGAATAGTTTATTACAGTTGCTTGACAGGTTAAAAAAAGCTTATAATATTCCACAGGCCAATTTTATCGGGCACATGGACTGGGCACCGGGACGCAAAGTCGATCCCAGTCGTTATTTTTCCTGGCAAGCTCTTGCTGAAAAAGGTTTTGGGTTTTGGTATGATACAACTAATGTAGAGGTGCCTGTGGATTTTAATGCATTACAGGCTTTAAGAATTATTGGTTATAATATTAATAAGCCTGAGATAGCAATTCAATCATATAAAATTCATTTTGTGCCGCAGGATACAACCAATGTGATCAATGATGCTGATAAAAAGATCTTATTTGATCTTGAAAAAAAATATCAATAAGTAAAAGTTATGGAATTTGGAAGAGTTGAGAAAAATGAATTGGACACCATTGATTTTTCATTACCATCAGAACCAGTTCTTAACAAAAAAATATTAAGTGGCAAACCTGCTAAACAGCCTAAAGTGTATCTCGGCTGCGCTAAATGGGGAAGACCTGAATGGGTTGGAAAAATTTATCCACCCAAAACCAAGGAAAAAAATTTCTTGCAGCATTATGTTGAGCATTACAATTGCATTGAGTTAAATGCAACTCATTATAAAATATATGGACCTGCGGGAATAAGTAAATGGAAAGAGAAAGCTAAAGGAAAAGATTTTCTTTTTTGTCCAAAGATGTACCAGGGAGTTACACATCGCGGGACTTTGAAAGGAAAAGAATTTTTGACAAGAGAATTTCTTCGCGGCATCCAGGCTTTTGAAGAGCATCTTGGCCCCGTCTTCGTCCAGGTAAGTGATACGTTTTCTCCAAATAGAAAAGATGATCTGTTCAAATTCATGCTATCTCTGCCAAAAGAGATGCAATTTTTTTTGGAGGTTCGTCATCCAGCCTGGTTCAGTAAAGAAAAAGAAAGAGAAGAATTGTTTGAATTTTTATCATCTAATAATATAGGAGCAGTAATTACGGATACAGCCGGCAGAAGAGATTGCGCACACATGCACCTAACGATTCCAAAAGCATTTATCCGCTATGTCGGAAACAGTTTGCATTCCACTGATTATACAAGATCAGATGTTTGGGTAGAAAGAATGAAATATTGGTTAGATCATGGTTTGCAAGAATTGTATTTCTTTATGCATATGCATGATGAAGCAACTTCTCCCGATCTGACAGTTTATTTGGTAGACAAACTAAATAAGGAAAGTGGATTGAATCTAATAAAACCAAAGTTTATAGAAAATCCGCCGCCCAAAAAGAATATTCAGAAAGGATTGTTTGATTAACGCACTTCATATAGCTCATCCCATCGTGTTGTATACCTCGGGCTTCTTAACTCTTGACGCATTTTCCAATCTCTTGTGGTACCGCTTGCTGCAAATTTCAACACATCATCCCGTTGACTAAAATTGATATTATCGATCATGTCCATCAACTTTCTTTCACAGTTTTTATTTTCTGACACAAACAAATTCCCTTGTATCGACATATCAGGAACAATACCGCTTAGCATCACCCCGGCTTTTTTATAAAATTTCCCTTTCTCATATAATTTGTCAACAAGTGCAACAGCCGGCTTTATCAGTTCATTGGTAAATGAAGTTGCGGTTGGTAATGTTATATAATCAGAATGAGTGGCTCCGCGAAAATCAACATTATGATTTTCGCCTTTTGCAACTACAAATACATTTATGACCCTGGCAGCGCTATGTTGTCTTCTTAATTTTTCTGCTGCCCTTGATGTATAAGTTGCAACCGCTTCTTTTATCGAAGCAATATCTCCTACAGGGTTTCCAAACATCCGTGTAGTAGCAATCATTTTTTTATTTACCAATTCATCTTCCATTTCTTCCGAAGTGATTCCCTTCAATTCACGAACTAACCGAATGCCTACAACGCCGCCAAGATGTGTATGGGCAAATTCGTCACTAAGATTTCTTAGTTGCCAGGCATCATAAATGCCCCATACTTCTTTTAATTTCTTTGCATACTGGTAACCGACTCCCCAAATATCACTCACGGGTGTTTTATGCAAAGCCGCACTGATCTTCTCTTCTGTATCAAGCACCGTAATACAATTTGTTATGTGTTTATTTTTCTTGGCTATGCGATTAGCAAGCTTTGCTAAAACTTTAGTAGGGGCTACACCAACAGAAACTTTAATGCCAGTCCAATTCTCTACTGTTGTTCTTACTTCTTTTGCAATAGCAGGAAGATCTTCCAATGGAAAAATATTGAGATCAAGAAAAGCTTCATCAACAGAATATACTTCTACATTTTTTTTACCCAGCATTATGCGTAATGTTTCCATTACCCGCCAGCTCAGGTCACCGTATAAATTATAATTCGAAGAAAAAACTGCGACATCATGTTTTTCTATTAACGGCTTTGCCATGAAGTAAGGACCGGCCATTTCCACGCCCAATCTTTTTGCTTCATCACTTCTTGAAACGATGCAGCCATCATTGTTGCTTAGCACAACAACCGGTTTCCTATCGAGATGTGGTTTGAATAGCCGCTCGCAGGAACAATAAAAATTATTACAATCTACAATGGCTTTCAAATTATTTTATTTTTTATCTCAGGCCTAAAGGCCTGAGCAAGTCATGGATTCCTATAAATGTTGAATTCAATTGTCTCATACAATTGTCCTAGCGAATTGCCCGGGTGAATTGCCCCGGCCTTTAGGCCGGGGATCTTATCAATGCAAATCCATATCTCTCCATAAATTCATCATATTCTTGTTGAAATGTCTTCTTTGCATGATGCTCCTCTTGGTTCTTAATATATTCTCTTACTGAATTTATTCCTGACTCACTTACAGATACTGCAAAATAATCATCCTGCCATTCAAATTTTTGCGGTGTTAATTTGTTTTTATTTATCCAATATGAACTTTCTCCTTTAATTAACTGAATTATGTTTGCGATCGTTTGATCAGCATTTAAAGAAATAAGTATATGAACATGATCGATATGTCCATTTATAAAATCAATATGAATATTTTTTGTCAGTGCATTTTCTCTGATGTGTGAAAAGATCTTTGCACGAATTGCTTTATCAAGAATGGATTCTCTTCTTTTAGTTGCCCAAACAAGGTGAACCCACATTTTTGTATATCCCATAAACCTGATTTTATATTTTATCAGATGCTTTGTCTTGATTTGCCTTGGGCTTTAGCCCAGGGAATGAATAGAATAAACGACGACTCCCCACATTTTAAAATCACTAAACTCTGCAATATTGATTGGCTTGTACCTATTGTTATCAGGAATTAGAAACGCCGATGAAAAATTCTGATGATAACGGCGCACCAATAATTCCCCATTTAATATTGCAACGATAATTTTTCCATTTACTAGTTTCAATGACCGGTCAACAATTAAAATGTCACCATCAAAAATACCTGCTTCCTGCATCGCATCACCTTTCATGCGAAAGAAATAAGTAGCTGGTTTATTATGAACTAGCTGCTCATTCAGATCAATGCCCCGTTCCATATAATCGTCGGCGGCAGCTCCGAACCCAGTGGCATTTGCTGTTTTCACTTCTTTTTGGGTGAACTGTTTTGTGCCTTTATAGGCAGCTCCATAAAATTCTTCTCCTTCCATAAAAAATATTTTTCTAAATAAAGGTGATATTTTTTTTGGATATAAACTAAAAATATTAGTAAATTTATACTAAATAATTTTGTAACAAACTAAGGAGGATGGATTATGCAAATACAAACTGTTACCACAGCTACAATTCCGGGCTACCGCATTTATGAATACCTGCTGGTGCTTAGTCCACATAAAGAATTATGGGATAAAATAATGGAAGTAAAAATGAAGTTTGCCGATGATTATGAATCAGAACATGCAAAATGGGGCAAGCCGCATATAACACTGGCAAATTTTGTTCAATACGAAATGATGCAAGAGAGATTAGTGAATCGATTGAGAATAGTTGCAATGGGCACGACACCGTTTAAAGTTGAGTTAAGAGATTTCGGAAGCTTTCCAAGTCATACTATATATATAAATATTGTAACTAAAGTGCAGGTACAGAATTTAGTAAAAACAATTCGCCATAATGCACAAAAGTTAATGAAGCTAAACGATGATAATAAGCCACATTTTATACTGGAACCACACCTAACAATAGCAAGAAAACTTCTTCCCTGGCAATATGAAAAAGGCTGGTTAGAATATAGTAATAAGAATTTCACAGGCAGGTTTATTGCGGATAATATGGTACTGCTGCGACGACCTGTTGGCGAAATGAAATACCAGGTAGTAAGAAAGTTTGAATTTGAAAATATGCCTGTTATGACCAAACAAGGAGAATTATTTATGTAACGAGCAAGGTGCTACTATTAAGCTGCTGTTGCGTCGCACTCTTCATCGTCCTGTAATCCTATTCAACAACCATTAACCATTAAACCTTATCAATTCATTTATCATGTCAGAAAAATTGAAACAGGATCATTACAAAGTGAAAGTTAAAGATCAAGAAGAAAATTCACAATACTTGCAAGGCCGGGGTGCTCAGATCAATACGAAGAATAAATTTTTAAAAGACGAAAAAACAAAGGAGCATATAGAAGGTATTGATGATTGGGAAGAATCGAATGTGCCTACACAATATTTAGAACAGGAAAGTAAAACGATTGTAAATAAAGTAGAAAGCCCCGATGTAGGCATGATGTACAGCATGAATCCTTATGCAGGTTGCGAGCATGGCTGCATCTATTGCTATGCAAGAAATGTGCATGAATACTGGGGCTATAGCGCCGGGCTTGATTTTGAAAGAAAGATCATCATCAAAAAAAACGCACCCAAACTTTTAAAAAAGTTTCTCATGCATCCAAAATGGGATGCAACGCCGATCATGTTAAGCGGCAATACAGATTGTTATCAACCTGCAGAACAAACCTATCGCTTAACAAGAGGATTGCTTGAAGTGTGTAATGAATTCAACCAACCTGTTGGGATATTGACCAAGAATTCCTGGATACTAAAAGATAAAGATGTGCTGCAGGAAATGGGTAAAAAGAAAATTGTATCAGCCATGGTGTCTATTACTTCTTTTAATGAAGACCTCAGAAGAGTGATGGAACCAAGAACAACGACTGCCAAACAAAAATTAAAAGTGATAAATGAACTAAGTTCTGCAGGTGTAAGAATGGGAATCATGATGGGCCCAATGATACCAGGATTAAATGAACACGAAATGCAGCGGATCATGAAAGAAGCAAGAGATAACGGAGCCACTTTCACTGCCTACACTTTTATAAGATTGAACGGTGCTATCAAATTTTTATTTCATGACTGGTTGTATAAAAATTTTCCTGACAGGGCTGATAAGGTTTGGCATTTAATAGAGCACAGTCACGATGGCAAAGTAAATGATACCAGATGGGGCGTACGTATGCGAGGCGAAGGGGCGATTGCTCAAATGGTTGCACAGCAATATAAAAAGTATGGAAAACTATATGGTATGAATGCGGAAGAGTGGAGTTTAGATAGAACTCAGTTTAGAGTGCCGGGTGGGCAAGGAAGACTTTTTTTGTAACTGGACTTTCAGAAGCTGTATTATGAAAAGAAATTATCAATTGATTTGCAATGATGGCTCGATATTCGATGACGAATATCGCAAGAATGAAGATTTTGAAGACCGATATGGTAAAAATGAGCGACGCATTATACCATGTTATGTTGACAGTGAAGAAGATAAAAAATGGAAACATGCCATTAATTATTGTCTTTCTGTATCAAGACTTTTGCAAGACGGGAGGAGTTTATCTGAACTCATAATATATGATTTCAGGCAAACGATTAAGGAATTATTTATAAAAAAAGGCTGGTCTCTACGTGAAAACACTGGCCACAAGAATAATGGCGGTGATATTATAATAGAAAAGTTATTTGATGGTATTCACAGTGTTAATTGTATTTGTTTGCCAAAAAAGTATTTACTAAGAAGAAAGGTTGGAAAAGAAATAGTTGAGGATCTGGAATTTGAAATTTACAAAACCAATGCATCAATGGGCTGTCTTATTACTTCAAGTACGTTGACAAGGCCAGCTATTAAATTAATAAATGAGAACTCTTTTAGAATGTTTTATATGGATCACGAAATGCTAGAAAAAGAATTGGGCTATATAGGGCATATTGATGAATTGTGATGGAGTTCTTGTAAAGGGAATAAATTATTTTTTAAAATTCTTTCTCCAAAATTTGGCATCATCAAAAAATTAGTTTCACCTTTGCATCCGCAAAACAATTAAACATGCTACGCAGACAGTTACATATTGAAACAGTGAATTGGTTTAGTCCCAAGGGAGACTATACTAATTGCGGGGCATGTTCTGAATGCGTTTAAAACGAACTCGAGATAACACAGACCCCGCAAGAGATTGCGGGGTTTTTTGTTGTCAGAACCAGGATTGGTGGGGTTTAAAAGATTATTAGGAAAATAAGAGATGATTTTATGAAATAAACATACTTATTGAATCTAACTAAATAATAAACAAAAATGCTGAAGCAATTACGATATAAACGATTTAGAACGATGAATGATCTGTCATCGATGCCTGATTGCCATTGGCATGCGCAGCAAGGAAGAAGTATTGTGCCCATAGGTAATGAGTATGATGATAGTGATAAGTGGCCGGATTGTATCTATACATAAACATCATTAGATGAATGTTAGAACCCGGTCGCAACACGACCGGGTTTTTTTATTAATTGATATTTAAAAATTACAGCCATGTTTTTCAATTTATTCAGAAAGGATATGTCAAAAGTGAACACATTGTTTTTAGGCCACTATGTTGACCCAAAAGTTTTTTATACAGTACAGTTTAATACAGTGCCATGTATAAGTTTTATCGGTGAATTGGATGCAGGTAAGGCTTTTGATTTTATTCAAAGCACTTATCAATACCAAATAACCGGTATCTATCAGCATAATTATTTTGATCATGATAAAAGAGATTTCTTTTTTAATAA
>Ga0105249_10005005_pt1 | contig 11431 bp, 6 predicted proteins | sample KBSS44metaG_FD_81522 | JGI IMG/M metagenome (GOLD analysis project Ga0105249, IMG submission 81522) | Switchgrass rhizosphere microbial communities from Kellogg Biological Station, Michigan, USA - KBS S4-4 metaG | ecosystem: Host-associated > Plants > Roots > Rhizosphere > Soil | place...
TCGCCCCGTGTCGGGCGAGGCGCTGGACGCGCTCGCCCCGTGTCGGGCGAGGCGCTGGACGCGCTCGCCCCGTGTCGGGCGAGGCGCTGGACGCGCTCGCCCCGTGTCGGGCGCTAGGGCGCCCTCCCGGCGCTGGACTGGGGCGAGGGGACTAAGGCGGTGGTCGGGCTGGTCCGGGGTGACATGGTGGTTGCCAGACCTCCCAGATTGGCTACGCAAGCTCCGCCAATCCGGCAGGAACCCCGGGTGCTGCGCCAATGCGCTGTCACTTGCTATGGCTGGGTTGCGCTTGATGGTCGCCACGGCGAGCCGAGGTCGGGCGCTGGGGCGCCCTCCTCGGGCTGACGGCTTGGTGCTGCGGAGCCGGCAGGGTGGTTGCGAGTGTTGAGGCCCGGGGATGCCGTGGCTGGGGTGAGGTTGCTGCCTTGAGCGGTGGGATCGGTGCCGAGATCGGTTACCGTTGAGTGCTTGGGTGGCCATGCGTGCGTGGTGTGTGGTAGCCCGGACGGCACGGTCGAGGTACGGCACGGTCGGGGACGGCACGGTACGGCCGGGGACGGGTACGGCCGCGGGACGACACGGCCAGGGACGCAAACCTGGATGTTGTGCCGGGGAGCGAGAAACGCGCGTTGGGCGTGGCTCGAGGTCGGCGGGACATGGTCGCCTCGGGTTGGCCGCAAGGTGCCGCCCGCGGTTTGCGCTCGTCCTAGTGGGGTTGCTCCAGTGGGGTAGCTCGACGTTCGTCGCTGTAGGCGGCTGTGAGCCGCCGCAGCTGTGATCTGACGGCCCGCGGTGTCGCGGGCCGGCCCGCCGACGCGTGATGACGTGACGCGTGGTGGCGCGTTTCGGGTAGGACAGGGCCGATGCTGGCCGGGGCAGGACGACGAGGAGCTGGCTCGCGGACGCGGGTCCGCGACGCCGAGGACGAGGGGTGAGCCAGCGATGGCGACGGGACGGCGCGGCAGCGGAGGGGTGGCCCGCGGTGGCCAGGGCGGCCGGGCCGCGAAGGCCGGCTCGCATCGCAAGGGCGCCGCGGCCGGCTCCGGCGGCGAGGGCCGCCGGGCCCTACGCGGCAAGGGCGCGACGCCGCCGGCGGAGATGCGCACGGGTCACCCGGCACAGCGCAGAGCGGCGGCGGCCGCCAAGGCCGAGGGCGCTGCCAGCCCGCGCTCCGGGTCGGCCAGTGGTCGAACCGGGTCAACGGGCGCCCGAGCCGGGTCGACCGGCATCCGAGCCGGCTCGACCACTGGCCGAGCCGGGGCGACCGGCGCCCGCACCGGGCGCGACGGCGGCGCGGCGCGCGCGACCATCGGGGGTGCCGGCGGCGTGGGAGCCGGCGCGCGCGGCGCCGGTGGGCGGCGCGCCGGCGAGACCGACGAGCTCGTCGTCGGTCGCAACGCGGTCGTCGAGGCGCTGCGGGCCGGGGTGCCCGCGAGCACGCTCTATGTCGCCGGCGGCCTGGAGTTCGACGAACGGCTGGTGGAGGCGCGCAAGCTCGCCGGCCGTGCCGGGATGCCCGCCGTCGACGTCGGCCGGATCGAGCTCGACCGGATCTGCGGAGCGGCGCCGCATCAGGGCCTCGCGCTCGTAGTCCCGCCGTATCGCTACACCCACCCCGACGATCTGCTGGAGCGAGCCCGGGCCGTGAGCGCCGGGCTGCTGGTCGCTCTCGACGGGGTGACCGACCCGCGCAACCTGGGCGCCGTGGTCCGCTCCGCGGCGGCCTTCGGCGCCCAGGGGGTCGTGGTGCCCGAGCGGCGGGCCGCGGGGATGACGGCCGCCGCCTGGAAGACATCGGCCGGCGCGGCGGCTCGGCTGCCGGTCGCCCGAGCCACCAACCTGACCAGGACGCTGCGCTCGTTCGCCGACGGCGGGCTGGTGGTCGTCGGCCTCGCCGCCGACGCGGACGTCACCCTCGATGACCTGGCGGCCGCGACCGACCCGCTCGTGCTCGTCGTCGGCTCCGAGGGGCGCGGACTGTCCCGGCTCGTGGGGGAGACGTGCGACCTGACGGTCCGCATCCCGATGGCCGGCGAGGTGGAGTCGCTGAACGCCGGCGTGGCCGCCGGCGTCGCGCTCGCCGAGATCGCGCGGCGGCGCCGGCAGTCCTGACGCGACGGCCGGGGGACGCGCCGCCGGGCGGACGTCGCCGGACGCGGCACCAGCGGGATGATCAACTAGTGAGCCCGCGCCCAGCAGGGCCGGGCAAGCGCCGACGAGACGTGGCCTGACGAGACATGGTCCGACGAGTCGTCGGAGTGGGCGGGGTACTGCGCCGGGGCCATCGAGCGCAGTACGGCCGGATCGACCGCCGACTGGCAGGGGACGACCGCCGACAGGAAACGGGGCGCCGATACGGCGGCGCCGGCAGGCTGCGCGGCCGCGAGTCCGGCGCCGATGCTGGCAAGCAGGGCCGGGGCGAGGAACGCCGCGCGGATGCGGTGGCGTGGGGCTCGCGACGACGGTGAAGCGTCGCGCTGCCCGAGGCGCCTCAGCCGAGGCGGACTGAGGTGGTTGCGTGCAGTGGACACCAGAGATTCCTTCCCCACACCGCCAAGGACATCGCGGCTCCAGGCCATGATCTGGGCTCGTCGGCCCACGTCAGGCTGTTCATTCCGCTGGACGATCGCGCCGACGGAAGTCAGAAACCGACATCATCGAAAAGTGACGTCATGGAGTCAGACCGTCTTTCCGGCGCTCGGCCCTGTGGGCCGTTCGGTGCCGCATCCCGGCGGTCTACCGTAGCCGGTTCGTGACCCGATCGGGCGCGTAGTCGCGCCACCGTTCCTCGGACCTGCCGCATGCATTGTTCGACCGGGCGGGGGCAGGCGCGCGGTGTGCCACCCGGCAGGTGCCCAACCCGTCGTCGGGCACGGCAATCACCATGCATCGCGGCGAGCCGTGGGTAAAACCAGAAAACAGATGTGACGTGACTCATATGGGTCTCTGGGGCTGGACGGGCCCGACAACTGTGTTCGCGGGCTCGTCCGGTGATGCGTGCCGTGGCCGGTCCGCTCGTCTCGGCGAGCGCGGGCACGGCCCGTGGCCGGTCTGGTGGCACGTTCGTCAGTCCGCCGCTGGCCGGTCGCGCAAAGTCGCCACTGTGACATACGCCATGCGCGGGCGACGCGAATGCGCCGATACCGCAGAAATCGGAAATTCGCCATGCTGGCGGGAGCCGCTCTTTGGCCGGATGTGCCTCGCCGAACGTGGCTCGCCAGACGTGCCTCACCGCATGGGCCTCACCGCATGGGTCTCACCGAGGCCTCATCAAGGAACGGGTGCGGGCTCGGTGACGCGGATACGCACGGCGCGGAACTGCGCCGGCGAATCGTCGAGGACTCGCCGGCGCGGGTCAGGAACGGTCAGGAATGGCGGGGTGACCAGCCCGCGCAACGGTGTAAGCCGTGGATCGTCGAGGACCTGATCCACCGCACGCCGTTCGCCGCCGAGGACGACCGCCTCAAGCCCGGCCGACGCCGGAAGTAGAACGGCCGCCGCCGCGTCCGCCGCGGCGGCCAGCGCCACCCTGACCTGGCCGTCGCGGCGGCGCGCGAACCGCTGCTGCGACCAGCCTCCGGCTGCGCTGCGCCCGTGGACCTGCCGGGCGCCGACCTTCGATGTGACCAGGCGGGTTCCGTCGAACACGCCGGCGGCGTATCCGCCGAGCCGGACCAGCAGCACTCCTACCTGCCGCTGGGCGAGCGCGTGCATCGCAAGCCGGTGCGCCGGTGAATCGTCTGCTGCGGCTGGCCCCGAGGTGCCAGCCGCAGCCGCAGCGGTGGCCGCAGCGGTGGCCGTTACCGTGGTTGCTTTAGCTTCGGTTGCTTCGGTTGCTTCGGTTGCTTCGGTTGCTTCGGTTGCGTGGGTTGCTTCGGTGGCCGCAGTGGTGGCGGTGGCATCCCTGGGCGGCAGTGGCGGAAAGGGGACGTGGCAGTCGGCCTCGGCGCCGTCGGCCGCCGTGGCGGTCAGGGCTAGCGGCGACTCCGACCAGGCGACCGGGCCGTGCCGCTCGGCGAACCGGTCGAGCCAGCCGGCCAGCCGCTCCGGTGCGACGTTCACCCAGTGGCCCCCGCCGGCGGCCGGCAGTCCTTGTCCCACCCGTTCATCCTGTCCGACGCACCCGGCGCGTGCGCGTGCCGGCCGGCTCGCCTGTCCGCCGCCCATCCGCCCCATCCGCCCTGTCTGCCCTGTCCGTCTGATCGGATCCACGGCCAACAGTGCAACTTGTCGTCTTCCTTTGGCATTTGGCGGTCTTGGGTCCGTATTGTCCAATGCGAAGTTTCCAGCTGATTACAGACGTCGAGCGCCGCGAGAGTTGTCCATCGGGCCACGTGCTCGGTCCATGAGCGAGGGGTCGTATCCCGCCGCGCACCGCCGCCTGGAGCGGGGGACACCTGGGTAACGGGCAGGGTCGGACGGCATGGCACGTCAACGCGCGAGCCGCTGGCACACGTCTCGGTACAGGTGGCTACCGCAGGCGTATCGCCACATATCCAGGACCGGCCTCGGGACTCCGACCAGCAGCGGACGGCACGTGAGCCCTGAGTGATGGAGCCTGCGGCCCATTGCGCCAGCGGGACTTTGGACCTTCGAGTCCGCGGGTGGCGGTTCGCATCAGGGCGGGATCAAGGTGTTGGGATCTGGGCGGCCAACTCGCGCAGATGGCGGTGTATGCCGTCGTAGGCGGTGGCCTGCGGGAGGTAGGCCTTCGCGACCTTCGAAAGGGCGCTGTAGTTCACGTCGACGACGTTGGCCAGCGGAGCCTCGCTGAGCTGGCTGAGCAGCTGGTAGCTGTCGAGAGTCGCCAACCCGTACAGCTCGCAGAGCCAATGGACCATCTCCACCTGGCCGATCCGCCAGGCATCCTCCAAGGGCCGGCTCGACCCGACGGTGATCAGATGGGTGTCGCTCTCCAGCCGCGGCCACAGCGGCGCCCGACCTTTGATGAGCTCGACGATCAGGATCACGTCCATCGCGCCCTCGACGGCCGTTCCGCAGGCCTCGCCCTCGCCTTGGCGGTAGTGGCCGTCGCCAACGGAGAATAGCGCTCCTTCGACGTTGACGCCGAGGTAGCAGGTCACCCCGGCCCGCATCTCCGGAGTGTCCATGTTCCCGCCAAACCGGTCGGGGACCAGCGCCGAGCGAGCCTCGAACGCGGCGGGTGCGACGCCGACCGTGCCGAGCATCGGCGACATGGGCAGGTCCACCTGGAACTCGCTCGTCAGGGCGCTGAAGGTGACGGTGCCGCGGGACCGGTCAACCTCGTAGATCCAGGTCCGTTCGGGTAGCGGTGGCTGAAGCGTCGCCGTCCTGTCCGTGCCGGTCAGCCCGCCGAACAACGGGATCGTCGTCGACGCTCCCCAGCCGCGTGCCGGAGTGAGATCGACGAGATGCAGGACGAGCGTGTCGCCTGGTTCTGCGCCCTCGACATAGAACGGCCCCGTCTGCGGATTGACGAACGGCATCCTCAACGCGCTGCTGGGCAGGTCGGACGTCGTCTGCAACCGTCCGCAGAACGCATCCTCGGTCCACAGCCGCAGAACGGTGCCCGGCCGGACCTTGCGGATCGGTGACACGCCGCCGAACGTCCACGCGAACTGCTCGGGCTCCGGCCGAAACTCGACGACCTCCACCGCACCGCCTCCTCATTCTCGTGGGCGCCGTTCCGTCACACGCCGTCGTGTGCGCCGATCAAGATGCCGCGTCGGACCGCGGCGTACGGCAAGCCGCCGCACGCGTTGCCGCGCCTCATCGCGCGCCCTGCCGGCCGCTGGTCGGTGGTCGGTGGTCGAGCCGTCCGAAACAGTGGGCGGTCTGTTCAGCCATGCCGGCGTGAATCTACGACCGCCCCGTTACGCCACCGCTACGCGCGATCGATCCACGCGACCTGTGCGACCAATCTCCGGCGTCGCTCGTTGGCGGGGAACCGGCGATGTGTGCCGTGAAGTGCTGGCGCGGGGATGGCCGGTGCCGTCGTCGTGCCCTCCTGACGTCGTGTCCTGCCGTCGTGTGACGTCGTGTCCTGCCGTCGTGCCGTCCGTGCCGTCCGTGCTGTCCGTGCTGTCCGTGCTGTCCGTGCCGTCCGTGCTGTCCGTGCTGTCCGTGCCGTCGCGTCGTCGCGGCAGCCGTGGGGTGACGTGGGCCTCGCGCAGTGGCTGGCCCGACCAACCGCGCCGCCCGCGCCAACCGCCAACGGCGCCAACGGCGCCAACCGCGCTGGCCGCGCTGGCCGCGCCGAGGCCGGCACATCGCCCGCTGATCACCGCAGTAGTCGCACCGCGCACGTCAAACTGTGCCTCGGACGTGCGGCTGCGACTCATTTGGTGATCATGATGGAAGGTCACTGCTGCTCCAGCGGCGGATAGCTGCGCGAGCTGTGCGGGTGGCCGAAGAAATGGAAATTCTGCGCTGCGACTCGGTCGTTCGCCCAAGGGCGGCGACCTATCTGTCGCCCGACCGACAGGGCCGCGGACAGGCTGCTCTGGCACCGTCTCGGATGGCCGCTGACCTGGGATTATCCCGGATCGTCCCGGGCGTCGGGTAGGAGCGTCCTCCCAGAAATTCCCGGGCGATCCGGGACGGCTCCCTCTTCCATCGGGAACGCGGCTGCGGCGAACATATGTCTCAGCGCCGGCCGGTTATCTCGGCCGGGAAATGGGAGTACTCGCCTTCCCCCAACGGCGGCGGCCGACCTGTCCAAGCAGTGCTACCGCCGCCGCTAGCCGATCTGGCCCGCCGGTACAGGGGGCCGGCGGGCCAGACGGCTTGAGGCGGGTCATGGGAATAGGAAACGGGTGGAGATGGGAGTCGACGATCTTCGGCCACTTATCTCCACCCTTTCGCGATTCGCAGGTATCCAGGGTCGCGGTCGCGGTCGCGGTCGCGGTCGCGGTCGTGGGCGTGGGCGTGGGCGTGGGCGTGGGCGTGGGTCCGGGGCGTCGCGCTGCGAGGACGAGTGCGGGTTCTGTCGTGGGGTCGCGGGATGCTGGGTGTATGGCACGTTCCAGCTCCACGGGCGCCCGGGTCCCCGCCGCGCATGTCGCCGCGGAGGCGGCTGCTCAGGTGGCTGCCCGCCGGTTCGCGTCGCAACTGTTGACCGATCCGCTGCCGGCCGCGACGGCGGACGCGGCGCGGGTCTCGGTCGTCGTCGAGGCGGTCGGCCGGATCCTCGGGGTACAGGCGCAGGACCTGCGCGGCATGCGGCTGGCGGTGCGTTCACGTACCACCGGCTTGACGGTCACGGACGTCGACCGGGCCTTTGCTGAGCGGAAAATCGTGGTGACGTGGCTGAACCGGAAAACGCTGCACCTGGTCCGGGCCGAAGACTACGGCTGGTTGCACGCGCTGACCGCGCCCCGGCAGGAGTCCTTTCTGCGCAAGCGGCTCGCTGAGGAGGGCGTGTCGCCGTCCGAGGCCGAACGCGGCATCAGCCTCGTGGAACGCGCGCTGGCCGACGAGGGGCCGCAAACCCGGTCGCAGCTGCGTGACTTGCTCGACGGCGAACGCGTGCGGGTCGAGCGGCAGGCACTCATCATGATCCTCGCTTTCGCGAGCCGGCGGGGCGTGCTGGTCCGCGGCCCGATGGTCGGCACGGAACAGGCCTACGTCCTGGCTGAGGACTGGCTCGGCGATCTAGCCGCTCCGGCCGTCACTGGCCGCGAGGTCGACCGTGATGCCGCGCTCGCTAGCCTGGCGACGCGATACCTCGCCGGCCACGGTCCCGCCGACGAGCGCGACCTGGCTGTCTGGTCCGGCCTGCCATTGGGGGACACCCGGCGCGGCTTCGCCTTGGCTGCCGAGGCGAAGGCGATCCAGACACTGGACGACAGATGGGTCGTTTGCCGGCGCAGCTCTGATGTTTCTGATGCCTCTGGAGCTGACGCCCTGGCTGCGCACAGTGCCGCCGGTGCGGGCCAAGAGGGCGGCGGTGTACTGGACGAGGTGGGCCTCGAACTACCGCCGCCTCGCCTCCTGGGCCCATTCGACCCGGTTCTGCACGGCTGGGCGTCCCGAGACTGGGTGACCGGCCCGCATCGCGGCATCGTCACCGTCAACGGCATCTTCCGTCCGATCGCCCTGGTAGCCGGTCAAGCCGTCGCGACCTGGGCCATGCCCGCCGGCAAAGTCGTCCTCTCGCCTTTGACCCCGCTGACACCGGAGACCACGGCTGCCCTGCATGCCCAGGCCGCTGACGTCGAACGGTTCCTCTCCCACGCTGGCGCCGACGACAAGGCTGTCGCCACCGGCCCGGTTACAGCTTGCCGGGCCGCAGGCGCGGACTAGGCCGACTGGAGATCGCCATCGGTGCGCGGAAACCCAGCCTCGGTCGGGGTCTGGGGACCCCGACTTCGGATTAGTGCGCAGTGCTGGTCAGACCAGTGTCCGTGTCACTGTTGACCCGTCCATGAACGGTTGGCGCGAGGGGAACGGCGTGCGGCTGTCGCGGGACATTACTGGGTGGGCGTTCGTCGTGGAGGTAGACGGCGTACGGGCGGCTGTCCTGGCAGTCGGGCTCGCAGGCATCAGCCCGTTCACCACTGGTGGTGGGGCGGGAGGCAGCCTGTTCACCCGCGCGCACACATGGGGCCTGCCCGTGCTCCGTTCGCTGGATGAACTACCTTTCGGCCGCCCTGTCGATCCCCGATGGTGTGTCACCTGCGACAACGCCGGCGCGCCGTCTGTCCACAGCCCCGATGGTGGGCGCTTCGCGTACGACCTCGACCTGGAAGCGCCGCCTCTCTGGCGGGAGACGGCGGACAGCGCCGGCGCTGTCATGCTGGTCGTCTCCCACGTTCTGCCCGCCACGGACGATCCACTCCGCGCGCTCGCCCTCGAAATGCGACAGGGGATGGTGTGCGCCGGCCCCGTGCGCTTCGGCGAGCCGCGTCAGGAGAAGCACGACGAGCCGACGGTCACGTTCCTCATCGATCCCGTCGGCGAGTTGATGGAGCTCGCGCAGTTCGTGTGCGACCGAATTCTTTCGTTGGACGAGGCAAAGCGGCGGGCGCGCGAAACGGAGCGGACCTGGAAAGTCTGGGTGGAGCACCACGCGGTTTCCGCCCAGCCGGCCGAGGCGATGGTGGACGTACTGTTCCGGGACGAGTTCCTCGACCACGTCGGCCTGGTCGAGTTCATGTACGTCTACTGGCGACTGGTCGTCGAGATTGCCGACGCTTGTGGAGAGGAGGCCGCCTGGCGGGTCGCGGCGCTCCGCACCGTCGAGTCGGCCATCCCGCTGCTGGAGCAGCGATGCGAGCGAGCGGTGTTCGAGGAGTCCGACGCGGTGGCGACACGGCTGATCGACGGCCTGAGCGATCCAGCGGAACTGGAGGCCGCGCTGCTGGCCGCAGCACGGTTGCGGATGGCGACTCGGGGACCGGAGTGCTTCGCCGCCGACGACTATGCCCGCGGGATGCAGACCACCTGGTTCGCCCGCTGCACGGCGGACCTGTATCGCACGTGGTTCACGGACGAGGAGACCTTCCAGATCGAGTCACCCCGCCTCGTGCGGGAGGCCGTACACCTGATGGTGCGGGCGCTGAAAATCGACGGTGGGACGCAAAGACCCCGGCTCCACGCGTTGTTGGCGCAGATCTTCGCGGACGAGCGGGGAGTTCACCGAGGTGCCGCCGACGCCGCGTTCTCGGCGCTGCTCGACTCCCCCACCCTCGGAGAGCCCGATCTCGCACTGTTTCTCCTCAGGGTGGTGGATGGGGTTCCCGCGGAGACGGCCGGCGACATGGTCGCGGCGGTGTTCGGGCTGCCCTTGGCGGATTTCGTCGCAGTCCACGGCAGCACCATGACCGCGAAAGTGATCAGCCAGGGCGTCAACCTGGCCCGGGAGCGCTCCGACCGCCCGTTGTTGCGCACCGTGCTTGACTGGGCGGAGCAACTGGACGTCCGGTGGGACTCGGCCCGCCGCAGGCAGCTGACCGAGGCACGGCTCCACGTCCTGCCGGACGACCCAGTCGACTGCCCCGGTCCCGAGCAGGCGCTCGCGGTGTCGTTCCCGGAATCCTGGACACCGGCGCAGCGATCGGCGGCGCTGCTGCACACCGCCGCACACGCCCGCGACCGGCGACAGCCGGCGCTCGGGCTCGACCTCCTAGCGCAGGCGGGCGACGACCTGAGCGAGGAAGTCCGGCTACTGACGGCGGACCTGTACCACCAGGCGGCCGAGGCGGACGAGCCGGCCACCGATCCTGTCCCGTTTCCGTGGGGCTACTTCACGTACGCGGCCCTCGCCTACGCCTCACTCGGCTTCGAGGAACTGGCGCGGGCGAGCCTGGTGCCATTCGCGCAGCACCTGGACAGCCTCCGCGGAGACGAACTCGGGGATGCGCTGTACGCCCTCATCGTGGACCTGCCGAACTTCGACATGAGCGGCGCGCCCGAACTCGGCGAGGTGCTACGCGATCTCGTTCACACAGCGGTCTGGCGACTCGCCGCGGAATACGAAACGCTGCAGATGGGGCTGATGCTCGGCCTCCATCAGGCGGGCAAGGGATCGCAGCTGGGCGTGTGGCGGCGGATCGACGGGCCGCTCGTGTTGCCCCCGCACATTCAGCACTTCATCGGCAAGCTACGCGACCTGGAGCGGCCCGCGGCGTCCAGCGATGCGTCGCCGAGTCTGCTGACCGTATCGGACGCCGACCACCGTCCCGGCGGCCACGACGACACGCAGGTCGCCCGGAACCTGCGGTGGCGCATCTCGTCGTTCATCGACGATGAGCTGCGCCGCCGCTCGACGCCATTCGTCGACGACCAGTACCTCTGGGCGAAGGTGCACGAGCTGCTGGACGACCGGACCGTGCTGCTGACGTGGTTCCTGCCCGCCGCTGTGCGCGGCGCGGCCGTGCTGCTCGCGGTCACCAGGCAGGGCCGGAATCTCTTCGTGTACCTCGGCGATGGCGCGGACGAAAATGACGACCGGCACCCGCTCGCGGACCGGATCGAGGCCATTCGGGCGGAGGTCGAGCGCGACCCGCTGTTCGCCCACGTGACGCCGGAGGGCCGCCGGCTGTTGGAGACGGGCGATCTGCCGCTCGGCCCCGACGACCGGTGGGCCGAGTGGCGTGCCCAGGGCAAGGACCGCATCCTGGCCTGGCCGCACAGCGCACTGCATTATCTGCCGATACCACTGTGCCGCGCGGGTGGTCGGATGATCGCCGATGACTGGACGGTCACCACCATCGCCGGCCTTGAAGCCCTTGCGCCTGTCGACGGCCCCGTGCGGCCGCGGCGCACCGCGGTGTTGACCGCCGCCGCCGGCGGCGTGCCCTACGGGCTCTATGCCGAACCGGCACTGGAAGAGCACGCGCGGAAGGTCGCCGAGGCCGTCGGTGTGGACGCTGTCACCGGGTTCGCAGCCACTCGGGACCGGCTGCTCGTCGAACTGTCGACGGCAGACGTCGTCCACATCGCCGCA
>Ga0105249_10005008_pt1 | contig 11428 bp, 11 predicted proteins | sample KBSS44metaG_FD_81522 | JGI IMG/M metagenome (GOLD analysis project Ga0105249, IMG submission 81522) | Switchgrass rhizosphere microbial communities from Kellogg Biological Station, Michigan, USA - KBS S4-4 metaG | ecosystem: Host-associated > Plants > Roots > Rhizosphere > Soil | place...
TGATTAGAGCTTGGTTATAAGAGGACCAATTCGTTGTGCGATAGATTTTGGGTGCAGGTTTCTTCATTTGGAAATTATATTGCTGAAGAAGACTTTAAGAATACCTTTATGCAACAAAGCCTAATCAATAAAAAACCGGATATTTCAAGAAATGACTATAATGATGTATATAAATTAAAAAAACCGCTTCAATTTATGGGACAAACGGTTGCACTGCTATCAGACGAATATATGACACAGTATGCTGGATGTTGTGTCAGCGAGGGCTGGGGAGCGGTTTTAGCTAAAAAGAGTGATATGAAACTCTTGACTCAATTTGCCAAAACCAACCAGTGTTCATTAAGCAAAGTAGAGGCAGATGCCAGTAATTATTATGGTTTTAAACTGAAAGCATTGCCAACAGCAGAATATTATGAGCTTTCTTGCCGAGAACGTGATTTAGAAAACCAGCAGTAAAATAGATAAATTAAGCTATATAGAGCAGTCGCGATTTAAATCTCATATTGCATAGGGTCTGTTGACAATTCGTCTATGTTTGCGACTAAGTGTGTTTTTTAGGCGATACTAGGCGTGAAGTACGAAATTTAGTCATTCTAAATGAGTAGTTCGTAACGACGTAGCGGCAAAAAACACGCTAGTCCCGAAGGGTTGTGGCTAAAATTATCTCAGCCTTCGTTATGAAACTCGAAAATAGTCTCGCTATTCTCTTCGTATCATGTCTTGCCTGCTCAATTTTACCCTACAACGCAAGCCATTTATGAAATGTCAACAGACCCAAAGTTTTCTCCCTCTTTGCTTTGTGTGATACATGGTTTAGAGGGAGGCTGATGTCTTGACTGAATTTTTATGAATGAACCTGCGTAGGCGATCTTAATCAATATCTACAGAATTAAAGCGCCTGTACCAGCACCAATCACCATTAACCAAACTGGATGAACGTTTTTAAACAGACTTAGACAAATGGTGATGGCGACGATTACGATCAGTAAAATATTTTGAGCAGAGGCTTGGGCAATAATCCAAGCACTGACTAAAACCAAACCGACTGTAATAGGTTTTAACGCCTTTTCAAATTTCGCCCGAAGTGGATGACTTTTAAAATTATTCCAAAATTTAAGTGCATAAATGGTGATGATTGAAGACGGACCAAACTTTGCAAAAGACGTCACGATCAATCCCATAGGCCCTGCGACATGCCATCCCACCAAGGGAACAATCATCATATTTGGACCTGGTGCAGCTTGTGCCATTGCAAACATAGAACTGAATTGCTCAGCAGTCATCCATTGGTGAATCACAACCACCTGATGTTGCATTTCAGGTAAGATCGCATTCCCGCCACCAAAGGCCAATAAAGACAATTGAGTAAACACTATAGTCAGTGCAATCAGAACATACATCTTATTTACTCCTGAGTCACTTTAGTTTGATTAAATGCTAAAACTGCCATATTCACGGTGATTAAAATCAACAGCGTCAGTGCCAAGGGTAATTTAATCAACAGCATAAAAATAATGGTCAAGATAATGGTGAAATAGGTCAGCTTACTTTTCATAATTGGTTTTAACATCTTAAAACCTGTAGCAAACAGTAGACCCGCAGCAGCGGCAGCTAAACCTTGAATCATGTGCTGCACCATTGGGATATCTTGAAAGCTGCTATATAGCTGGTACAAAGAGATAACAATAATGGTCGGGGCCAGCATAAGACCAAATACCGCACTAATCGCACCTTTTACTCCAGCAAAGTCATAACCAATTGCCACTGCCATATTTACAATATTTCCACCGGGTAAGATTTGGCAGACACCCAACAAGTCGGTAAATTTTTCAGATGTTAACCATTTCTGATCTTCTACAATTAAACGATGTGCGAGAGGGAGTACCCCACCAAATCCCATGAGGCCAAGTTTCATAAAACCTAAAAATAATGCTTTGCAATTGGGTGTGGTCATGGATTGTTCCATTGGGATTGCTTCAGTATTCATTTAGACCTCTTCAATTTGCTGTGATGTACTTGGCTTGAATGTGATTATCTGCTTGTTGAGTCATAAAGAAAAATGCTATTTTTGCTGTTATTCATACCTAAAAAGTATGCTTTAAACGTGAATTAGCACGAAAAAAATGAAAAGATCGATATTGAGGCGAAAAGATGATTGATATTCATAAGCTTAATGCATTTGTCGCTGTGGTTGAGGAAAGTAATATTTCTCGGGCAGCGGTACGTCTGAATATGCAGCAACCGCCTTTAACACGAATTATCAAAAACTTAGAAGATGAATTAGACACAGATTTATTGAAGCGTTTACCGCGTGGCGTAGAAGCAACTGAAGCGGGTAAGGCCTTATACCAAGAGGCACTCACCATACTTGCGCATGCACAGGCTATTCCCAAACGCGTGCAAAATATTTCTAAAGGTTTGGAAGGGCAAATCAATATTGGTTTTACCAACTCAGTCGGCTTACATTCCTTTTTACCTGCTTTACTGCGTAATTTTCGTGAAGTATTTTCAGCGGTGTCTATTCATTTGGAAGAAGATGGCAGTAGCTCATTGATTGATTCGATTATCAATGAAAAGAATGACATCGTTTTTTTGCGTAAGCCTGCACCGATTGGTTTGGGACTCACCAGTTTGCATGTACTTGATGAGCCTTTGATTGTGGCATTGCCCAATAATCATCCCTTAGCCGAACATCCTGATGCCATCCAATTACTTGATTTAGAGCCTTATGATTTTGTACTGTATCGCCGTTTAGCAGGACAAGACTTATTTGATAATATTTTGGCCAGCTGTTATCAGGCTGGATTTAGTCCAAAGATCGTTCAAGAAGCCCCACGTTTAACGTCGAGTTTAAATTTGATTGCAGCAGGGATTGGTTTGTCGATAGTTCCAGAGGCCATTCGAGATTTTTGGAACAAGCAAATTATTTACAAAGCGCTTAAAGCGGATACGCCGTGTATTGCACCAATTTATGCAGTCTATAAGCAGGATACTGAAAATATCCGTTTAAAACATATTTTAAATTTGCTCGCTTAATTTATAGGTTGATTTGCTAAAGCTCAAGCTAAATAAGTGGATTTATATATTTTGGATGTTGGTGTTGCTCACTGGAACTAAAGATCTAGGTTTAGATTGAGCTATTTTGGAATAATTTATGCTTTGAAATTCTATCTTAAAAACAAAATCAGTGAATCATTGCATTTTTGCTACACATAAAGCCTGAGCTCACGATTACTATTATTGTTTTAAAATCAAACCTTAGAAATAGAATTGAGGATATCGCTTTGAAACTTGGATTTGTAAAAAGTGTTTTAGCATCTGCAATCATGTTGTCATCTGCACCAGTATGGGCTGAAACAACAGGGCAAATCACTCAAACCACTTCAGCTATTGTGAAAGATCAAAAAAAATCGGGGATTGATCATCAATATTTTGATCAAAATGTAAAAGGGAATGATGATTTTTATCAACATGTAAATGGAGGATGGTTGAAAAATACCGAAATTCCTGCAGATAAATCACGTTGGGGAACTTTTGATATTTTGCATGAAGAATCATTAAAACAATTGCATGATATTGTCGATGAACTTTCAAAACAGCAATTGGTGGAAGGAAGTTCAGAGCAAAAAGTGGCAAGTCTATATGCCAATTTTATGGATGAAAAAAGTATTGAAGCATTGGGTATTCAGCCGATTCAAGCGGAAATTACCAATGTTGATGCATTGAAAAGTAAAAAAGATATTGCACAATTGGCTGCACATTTTTCACGTATTGGTGTAACCAGCCCTTTTGATGTGGGTATTGACCAAGACATGAAAAACTCAACTGAAATGGTGGCAATGCTTGGGCAAAGTGGTTTAGGGTTACCTGATCGTGATTATTATTTAAAAAATGATGCCAAATTTAAGAAAATTCGTTCGCAATATTTAAAGTATATTGAAAAAACTTTAAGCCTAGCTGGAGACAAGCAAGCCACCCAGCATGCGCAAGGGATTTTAAAATTAGAAACGCAAATCGCCAAGATACAATGGAGTAATGTTCAAAACCGTGATGTAACAAAACTCTATAATATTTATAAAACGCAAGACTTAGCCAAACTTAGTCCAAAAATTGATTGGCAAACTTATCTAGAAAAACAAGAATTGTCCGATAAGATTAAAACCATACAAGTCATTCAACCAAGTTACTTCAAAGGGTTAAGCCCAATTGTTGACAATACCTCACTAGAGGTGTGGAAAGCTTATTTTAAATTTCATTTAGTCAGTGATTTTTCATCATTGCTTAGTCAAGCTTTTGTCGATAACAGCTTTGATTTTTATAGCAAACAGCTCAGAGAAATCAAGGAACAGAAACCACGTTGGAAGCGTGGTGTACAATTGGTTGAGGGAACTTTAGGTGAAAGTTTGGGCCAGATTTATGTGAAAAAGTATTTTTCTGCTGAGAAAAAACAACGCATGGAAGTCTTGGTGCAAAACTTAATGAAAGCTTACTCACAAAGCATAGACAAACTGGATTGGATGAGCCCAACCACGAAAGTTCAGGCGCAGAAAAAGTTAGCAAGTTTTGCGGTGAAAATTGGCTATCCAAACAAATGGCGTGATTATTCAGCTTTAGAAATCAAAAATAATGACTTGATTGGAAATGTGATCCGTTCACGTGAATTTGAACATCAATATGCCCTGAATAAATTGGGCAAGCCTGTTGATCGTGATGAATGGGGTATGACACCGCAAACCATCAATGCGTATTACAACGCTTCTTTAAATGAAATTGTCTTTCCAGCAGCAATTTTACAACCTCCTTTCTTTGATATGGATGCCGATGACGCGGTGAACTATGGTGCGATTGGGGCAATTATCGGTCATGAGATCAGTCATGGCTTTGATGACCAAGGCAGCCAGTTTGATGAATTGGGCAATATGAAAAATTGGTGGACGGCAGAAGATCATCGAAAATTTAAAGAAAAAACCAATACATTGGTTGCTCAATACAACGCTTATGAGCCAATCAAAGGCTATCATGTCAATGGTGAGTTAACTTTAGGCGAAAATATTGCTGATAACTCTGGATTGGCGATTGCTTATAAAGCTTATCAACTGTCTTTAAATGGCAAGGCTGCGCCAGTGTTGGATAATTTAACAGGTGAACAACGCTTTTATATTGGTTGGGCACAAGCATGGCGTTCTAAAATTACTGATGCAATGCAAGTTGAATTCTTAAAAAGAGATCCACATTCACCTGATAAGGTTCGTGGCAATGCCACCTTGCTAAATCAAGCGCCATTTTATGATGCTTTTCATATTCAGCAGGGCGATAAAATGTTTTTACCTGCCAATAAACGCGTGACCATTTGGTAATAATCTGACCTAAAAGCCTACCAAGCTGTATCAAGACTTGGCAGGCTTTTTTATATTTTTTTCACATGTTGTATAAATAAATGGCAGTGGAATAGATGTCTAGATAGAGCTTTTTAAGTTTTAACTTAATTGATTATCTCTAATCATTTTTTCTGTGATTTTCTTATCACTTTATTTCGATAAATAGTCAATAAATTCAATGTAATAAGTTTATTGTTTTGAGCATTTTAAGATATTTTTATGCATAAATATAATTGAGAAATGTCAGGTGAATTTAAAAACATTCTTATTGTTGGGTGGGGTCGCTTTTGTATTGCAGGGTTGTACAACCATGAATACATCAACATCAGACGCTTTTAAACAATATGCTTCTGCTCAAGAACTCATTGATAAGCACAATATTAATGAAAATAATAGCCCATTTAAAGAATATGTTTATGATTGGGGATCAAAACAAAGCGATCAGCAGGTGCAGTCTTTAACACCGAAAAGTTACTTAAGCCGTTATTGTAGCGCTAAAGGTGGTCATTTTACTCAAGTGCAAAAAAGCACAATGAGTTCGGTTAAAGATATTTGGGCAAAAAAATTATTAAATACTTATAGCAGTGTTAAACAGGGGATCGGTGCATACCAATGTACTGAAAGTAATGGTCAGCAATGGTATGTATCCATCGAACCTTTATCTGAACGTAAACTTGATCAAACTGGAACTCGAGTTGTAAATTTGCAAACCAAAGTTTTATCTTTGGATGAGCTTAATAAATTCTATAACAACAAAAGCAATATGGCGGCAGTTGTCCAAGAAAAGAAATCTAAAAATAGTCATTCAAAAAGCAGTGATGCAAAAAGCACTGATATAAAAACGAATAATTCAAAAAATGTTGCTATTAACAATGTAGTAAAAACTCCCCCTGTTAAAGTCATGGAAGAAAAAAAGCCAGTCGCCGCAGTTGCAGAAGAAGTGAAAGAAAAGCCTCAGCCTGAAAAAACAATAACGACACCGCAGTCACAACAGATGCAATTATATATTTCTGCACGCAAAGAGTTAGGGCGTGGGCAAAATCAGATCAATGCCTGTAACAATGCTGAACGTGCTTATAATTATGGGCGCTTGCATGGAACAAGTGGAATTAATGTCTATGCTGAATCAGGTGTATTGGTAGCAAGATGTTTAAACAATGTGCCAAGTTATAGTCAGCGCTTTTCTAATCCGCAAGATCGAGCCAAACGAATTTTGCAGAATTTGGCGAGTAATCAAAATCATGCAGTTGCCAAACATATGCTAAAGCAGATTAAATAATGGAATAAGGTGTTTCACTTCAACGGAGTGAAACACCCGAATAAATGAAAAGCGTTATTCATCATTCAATGAACATTCAAAACTACTCGGATTTTCTTTACAGCGAACTTTTTTGAGGAAATTCATCATTTGTGGATCATAAATACCTGATTTAGTCAGTGCAATACGAGATTCACGCATCATTTTGATATAGTTCAGTTGTTCATTGGCAGGGATATTCATCCAATATTTTGCAGGATGCAAATTACTGGATAAAACGACCAGTCATTCCTGTTCGTACCATACCAGTAATTCCTATACTATTGAGCCAAAATAGCAACAAAGATTTACCAATTGATTTGACCGTTATCTAGTTGCTCAAATATCTCATCATCAAGATCAAATCTGAGATCGTGGACACGACAGTTTAATTCTTTAGCTTTCAAGTATGATAATTGGGCAACTTGTTGGTATTTTTGATTGCTTTCTTCAAATGTTCTTAACAAGGTAGGCAGTGATTGTAGTCGCTTTGCTACTGGCTTATATTGAATATATTCAATGGCTGAGAAATGCGTGGCAATATCAAATATGTAATCCTCACTAAAAAGATCAGTAGTTTCTAACCAATTGTTTACCTTTTCATAAGTGTCTTTAGACTTAATTTTGATTGCATTTAATACTACGTTTTTAAAATTCATTATTACTTTGTAGGCTTGTTCATCACCCTGAAATGGATCAAGATATTCCGACAATATATGGAGTTGTACAATCAAAATTGGCAAAACAATTGTTACGCTATAGGTTGTTTCTATTGTACAGGTATCACTTGTTTTAGGTGCTACAGGTTGTATATCAATGTGTTCTTCTCTGTAGCCTGAGTAGGCTTTACGAATGTCATAAGTCAGTCCCAACAAGTACATGATATTTTCATCTTCCATGTAATCATCTTCTGGCAGAGCTTGATATATAGCATCATACAAATCCATAAGATCATGTTCTGAACCACACAAAACGAGACCTACAGCATTAGGTGTTAATGTAGCTTTAATAGTATTCATTGAATGTCCTAAATCTTATAACGTATTGAAATTATATAATGATAATTAAATATCAGAACTGTTTATAGAATCTTTTTAGCTTGTGGTATAGCACGAACAAGAATTACTGGTATGGTGCGAACAGGAATAAGTGGTATGGTTATGCAAGAATATGCAGCAGGAATTTCTTTTTCATATTTGGCTACGATGTTAAATGTTCTGCCCAATTGACTCGCAACCCAAGTTCGAGATTTTTGTCCAAAGCCTTGAGGGAATTTGTCTTTGCGAATAATAAAATTGGCCGAAATTTGAGTCAGTGGAAATTTTACGATGCCGCCTTTTTCTCCTAAGCCCTTATAGAGCTCAAAGGGTTTAAATGCAACAACAGGTGCAGGAAGGATATCAATTTCATGATTATTAAATTTAGCGCCTGCACTGGTGACATCAACAGAAACAGCTTGTGCACCTACTTGTTGAACCAATTTTGGTTGCGCTTCATCATAACGGAACACACCAATTTTTTTACCAGCAGCTTTGGCTAATGTGTTGATATTTTTGTTATTTACAAAAAGATATGCTGGGCCAATTGTACCCAATCCTGCAATTTCATAAGGGCCATTGATCATCTTTTCCGCTGCTCGGGGTAAAGATAATAATTTATAGGCTGAAATGGCTGTTTTCATATCCGTTAATGCACCGATCGCATCTAAGGAGCCAACATATTTATTAAATTGGCGACCACGTAAACCACTGATAATGGCACCATCACATTTACCCACTTTTAAGTCTTCTGCAGCGAGCCTTTCGTCAGTAACGGCTCTTAAATCTATATCAGCACCCCAATTTTTTGCTTCAAGTGCATAATCTTTAGCTAGGGCATATGCATCACCTGCTTTACCAACCGGATCAAAAACACATACAACTTGCTTTGCTAAAGCAGGCATCGAAAGTGCGAATAAAGTAGTTATTGTGAGAGCTTGAACCACTTTCATATATATTTCCCTATAAACAGTTATGGCATATCTTATTAAAACGTATGTGCTATTGATGAACTAATGACCATGAGGATTGTTTTTTGTGTCAATAAATCCAACAAATGTAGGTTTTTGAGTGTGGGTTATTGATTAAGATTTGATTCATGTGATATTGGTCTTTTTAGATCTTTATTAGTTTAAGCTAGATGACAGATTAAGAAAGTATTTTAGTTTTAATCTATAAAGCTATCTATTTTAAATACAACATAAATATTGAATCCAGTTTAGCTCAGCAAATAAGATTATTTTCAGTATAGGTTGTTTACAGAGTCATAACAGGCGAATAGGTAGCGCTTGTGATACAAAGGATTTAATTTCGAATTGGACTTTGTTTATGTCACGCCAAATTTTCTCCTCAATGCATTCTAAATTTTCCCATATGGGTCGTTCTGTGTTTATGGCGACGGCATTAATGGGGACAGCACAATTTGCTGTCGCAGGGCCAACCGTTGATCAACTTAGCGATTGTTTGGTAAAAGCAACCACAGCAACAGATAAAACTACAGTATTACAGTGGACCTTTGCTGCACTATCTACACACCCTGATCTAAAAGCATTGAGTAATGTTAGTGATGCACAAAGAACACAACTCGATCAAAAGTTTGCTCAGGTTTTGCAACGGGTGATTGTAGAGCAGTGTTCCGCACAGACCAAAGCAGTGATTGCAGCTGAAGGAGTGCAAGCAGTAGGTGACAGTTTCCAAGAATTAGGTCGTACGACAGGTGAAGATATTATTAAAAACCCTGAAGTGAAAAAACAGTTACAGGGTGTATTGCGATATGTAGACTTAAATAAATTGGTGATGACTTTTTTAACCCCTGATATTTGGAATAAGTTGGGTGTGATTCGCCCATAAATCACTTAACCTTTACGGAGCAAGACTTCTTATCTGTTTAAAGGGGATGAAATATTCATGATGCAATTGAAATCATTATAGAAATCTCAACGAAGCTCCTTTAACTATTGAAAGGGTTTGGGGAGTGGAATGAATACATCAAGAAAACTTGTTTAAGTTAGATTATTAAAATTAGATTGAGTTTTGGTCTGTAAAAAATTGGTGATTGAGGGCATTTAAAAAATTGAGTTTTTTTAGTGATTGCATGCTATCTTGATGATTTAATTCAAAGAAAACTTAGGTCAATTTAATGAATTTTGAAAAACTCTTTTTATATAAACATGGTCAGATCAGCGTTTATTTAAAGCCATAGATCAAATTGATCAAGTGCAATATTTAGAAGATTATAATTTTGCCAAGCAACAATTCAATCATATGATCATTGTCGAAGAGTTATTTAGATCTCGGCTAGAAAACAAAAAAGCGTTGCACACCCAAACCAATACAGAATTTTTACCCGCCTTAGATGAACTTAAACATCGAATTGCTGAATCATATTTATGGTTTATTGAATTTGTACAAAATATTCAATTGGATCAACTTGCAGAAATTATTCATTTTCAATTTATAGATAAAAAAACGGGTAGCCTATCAATAGAAGAGATCCTCTTTCATGTTATCAATCATGGAACATACCATAGAGGCAACATCGCACATGCTTTGCATCATGCTCAGGTGGTTCATCCTGCTGATACATATACGGTCTTTATTCATCAGTATGAACCTGAGCGTAGAGTAGATAAAATTACTCAGATATATTATGACTAGAAATATTTGGGATTATAAGCTTGTTGTGTTTACTTAATTATTCTACATTTGTAGGTAGTTAAAATAATTGGAATTCATGTAGTGAACAAAAAAACTGAATTAGAAAATGATGAAGAAATTACTAGTAAAAAAGAGCTAGAAAAAAAAGTAAGACTTACATGTGGAATTATTATGCCAATTGCTACAATGTCATCAGAGTACACGAGTGATCATTGGTCTGATATTCGACATATATTACATAAAGCAATTGAAAAAGTAGGTTTTATTCCTCGTATTGTAAGTGATTCTGAAGAAAGTACTGTAATTCATGGTTCAATTATCAATAATATTTATAATGATGCAATTATCGTTTGTGATGTAAGTAATAAGAATGCAAATGTGATGTTTGAACTAGGAATGAGATTAGCATTCAATAAGCCAGTTGTAATTGTTAAGGATGACAAAACGGATTATTCGTTTGATACAGGCAATATTCAACATGAACCTTACCGTAAAGATTTGAGACATAGTACAGTTGAAAAATTTATTGAAGATCTGAGTAGGAAGATTATCAAAACTTATGAAGCATCGCAGAAGGAAGAATACCAATCTTTTTTAAGTTATTTTGGTAAATTCGAAGTCGCTAAAATAGAAAATAAATCGATTGGCGAAGAAGAAGCATTAGAAAAGTTATTGAATAAAATGAATTCCATTGAATCTCAATTAAAGGCCGTTACTCCCAAAGAAGAAAATGTTAGATACGTATCTGATAATAGGATAGCAAATCCTAAAAAGCTATCTGTTCGTTATACTGTATCCAACGAAGACAATATTCCTCTTATTTTAAAAGGCGTTAGTGAGAATTTAAGTAATATTGAGAATTTATATTATGACCATAATATGGAAAGGATAATTATTGAATTTATTAGTCCTTTGACTATGGATGATAGAAAGCGTTTAGTTCAGATAGGCTTTGTTGCATAAAGGTATTCTTAAAGTCTTCTTCAGCAATATAATTTCCAAATGAAGAAACCTGCACCCAAAATCTATCGCACAACGAATTGGTCCTCTTATAACCA
>Ga0105249_10005014_pt1 | contig 11424 bp, 22 predicted proteins | sample KBSS44metaG_FD_81522 | JGI IMG/M metagenome (GOLD analysis project Ga0105249, IMG submission 81522) | Switchgrass rhizosphere microbial communities from Kellogg Biological Station, Michigan, USA - KBS S4-4 metaG | ecosystem: Host-associated > Plants > Roots > Rhizosphere > Soil | place...
GAGCATTCATTGTGGCCGAAAAGAACCACAAGAACAAGAAGGATGTGTCATGGGGTTGTGTCGATGAAGGTACACTCGACTATATCAACTGGGAAGACTGGCCGCTTGCTGTTGTTCAGAACGCTATTAGTTCTTTCAATCTTAGTGGTCTTGATTTTGCTGCTGTAGATATTATGGTGAAGGACGGTCAGCCGTATTTTCTTGAGTGCAACACAGCACCTGAAGTATGGGAATACTATGGTAAGTCTTTTGCTAAAGTGTTCAAATATATGACTTCATCTGATACTGGCCGTGATCGTTTACCTATCAAAAATGATAAGAAACTTTCTTGGAAGAATTACATTCACCCTGCAATGACGGAGCATGCAATTGTTTAACAAAGGAGCCACTTACAGTGGCGAACAATCTATGCCTTATGAACTTGGCTATCAGGCTTACAGCGACGGATTGAACTACTCATCCAATCCTTATGGTCAGACATCATTCTCTGCAATCGAATGGCAGCAGGGATGGAATGACGCAGCAGAGTTCTACGACTTCGGTGAATATGACTTTCCTGTCTTGAGTGAAGAAGCTGATGAGTATTATCGATGAGATATTTAGTTAGGTATGCATGTTTAGATGGAGGGCACGGTTGGGGTGAAACTGGGGCCACAAGAACAATCATATTTAATGAGTTTGATAAAGATAAGTTCAATGGGGTAAAACCCGGAGGATGGATTATTCATTCAATCTCTGAATTTAAATGTCATGCTCAAGATTTAGGTGACCCAATTCCTCCTCAGTGCGAAGGTATTTCAGATGGTGGATGTTGTTGTCAGCATTGTTGCTCGTGCGGTTAAATAGTCAAGAAGTCAAAATTTTGTAAAGAATATTCGCAATGAAATTAACAATCGAATGGGCTAAAGGTGCAACTACTGCTATCGAGAACCAGCAGTATCGCATCACAGATAGTATGTGGCAGATGGTTCAAGATGGTAAGCAGCATGAACTTATCATGTCTATAATGGAAATGGAACGCTTACTTAAGCAAGTTAAGAAGGAAGTTTTAAGTGTTGAATAAAGAAACAGTTAAAAAGAATGGAAAGTTGGATAAGCGGGCTACTAACGATAATAAGTCACCAAAGATCAAATCAGATGACGATAATAGTTTCACTGGTAGTGCTATTATCGATGGTATTGTTGGTATCCCTTCTAGCCCAACCGCTTTAATTTGGGATATTGCTACACACGATGGTAGCTTGTTTTAATGGGGACATGCCTAGTTAAACTCCCACACGAATGTGGAAGTAGCGACGGGCTACAAGTCTTCGCTAGAGACGAGGATGGTACAGTAGATGGTTATTGCTTTGCATGTTCAACCTACGTCCGTGATCCCTTTGGTGAACGAAAGGGTGCAGATACACTACCCCAACCCAAAGTTAAGACAGAAGCTGAAATCCAAGCGGAGATAGCAGGTGTTGAAACATATCAGTTTCTTCCTCTCGATCATAAGAAGCTTTCAGCAGCAACCCTTAAAGAGTTTGGTGTTCGTGTTGCCGTTTCTGAAGTGGATGGTATCACACCCGAGACGGTTTACTATCCTTACCTACGACAAGGAAAACTGGTTGGCTATAAAGTCAAGGTCATCCCCAAGTCTGGCGAACGTAAGATTATGTGGTCGATTGGGGACCTTAAGGGTTGTGACTTCTTTAACTGGGACAAAGCTATTGGTTCTGGAAGTAAGAAGCTAATAATCACGGAAGGTGAAGATGACTGCATTGCTCTTACAGCTATCATTAATCGCTATACTAAGTCTGAATACAAAGATGCCACCCCCGGTGTAATCAGTCTACCTCATGGAGCAGGTAATGCAGCAAGAGATATCGAACGATTTAAATCAGAGTTACGACGATTTAGTGAAATTATCCTCTGTTTTGACCAAGATACCGCAGGACGAAAAGCTGTTGAAGATGTTATCGCCATCCTGCCTAACGCTGTATCAGCAACTCTACCAAGCAAAGATGCGAACCAAGCACTTATTGATGGACATAGCAAAGCTGCGTTCAATGCTGTAATGTTCAATGCCGAGAAGCCTAAAAATACTAGGCTCGTATTCGGTGAGACATTACATGAAGAAGCTAGGCATCAAGCAACGTATGGTGAATTAACATGGCCTTGGAAGAAACTTAATGATAAAACACGTGGGATTAGGTATGGAGAAACCATATACATTGGAGCAGGTGTTAAGATGGGAAAGAGTGATCTCCTCAACGCCTTGGCTGCTCACTTCATTAAGGAACATAGTATTAAGGTTTTTATGGCGAAGCCAGAGGAAGCCAATAAGAAAACGTATAAGTTATTGGCAGGCAAGATTGTAGGACACAACTTCAATGATCCAGATATTCCCTTCGATACCGCACAATATGATGTGGCGGGGAAAATTCTTCAAGGTAAATTGGCAATGGTCAACTTATATCAACACCTTGGATGGTCTTCACTCCGTTCTGACATTATATCAGCTATTGGGTGGGGAGCCAAAGCTATATTTATTGATCCAATTACGAACCTTACCAATGGTGAAGATGCTGGTGATGCGAACTCCAAACTCCAAGAAATCGCACAAGATTTGGCAGCTATCGCACTTGACCATCAGGTGGTAATCTTTCTGTTCTGCCACCTGAAATCTCCACCTGAGAACATATCTAAGGAACGTCGTCAGAAGTATTATCATGACGGTAAGTATATTGGTCTTGGCAATTGTCCTCATGAGTTAGGTGGGGATGTATCGAGCTTCCAGTTCGCTGGCAGCCGTGCTATGATGAGAAGTTGTAATATGATGTTAGGACTTGAAGGTAATAAGGATGCTGATCTGGAAGATGCTATCCGTAACATCCGTCATCTAGTTCTACTTGAAGACCGAGAGTTTGGCGAGACAGGTAGATTTGGATTATTCTGGTCAAAGCAAACAACCTTATTTAAGGAAATCGATGTATGAAAGTTTATGTTGTAACTTTTGATACTATAGATTATGATGATAGCAAGGAAACTACTATTTCAGGCGTTTTTTCTTCAAAAGAAAAGGCTAAAGAAAGGGAAAAACTTCTTATCAAAGAAGGCCATAAATATTATATGATAGATATCGAAGAATTTATTGTGGATGAGTAAGCGTAATAAACTTATAGAAGAACACTACAGGCAGAACTATAAACAATTTGTTAAACTCGCTACAAAGCGAGTTCCTAATAAATCTGTTGCATTAGCTGAGGAGGCTGTGCAAGAGGCATATACCCTAGCTATTAAATACTTCCGCACTTACGACCCAGCCAAAGGTAATTTCCAGAACTGGTTCTACTACATTCTACGTAATGCTATTAAAGCAACTATGAACCGAGAAGGTTCAGTCACAATCGTAGAGCTAGATGAAACCAGTATGTCGGCTACTGATCTAGATCGTAAGTATATAGCTTGGATACTCCAACATATAGATCAGAGTAAAGAACCTGAACAAACTGTACTCAGGATGTTCTTCTATCATGGGTTCAAGACAATTGAAATTGCCGAATTTCTCAACAAGAAACATGACGCCATTCGTCAAACCATATATAAATGGAGGGTCAATAGCGGACTGAATGCTCTTATTGAAACTAACACTTGAATATATTTTACATAATTTTGCTTGGATAGGAGTTGTGATATTGCTGTTTTTGATATTGAAACAGACGGGTTAAACGCTACAAAGATACATTGTCTTGTATACGAACGCGATGGGAAATTTATTGCCCTGACCGACTACGATGATATGCGTAACTTCCTATTAAACGAGAAGGTATTAATTGGACACAATATTATATTGTTTGACATACCTACTCTGGAACGTTTGCTTGGGATTACTATTCATTGCAAACTTATTGACACTCTTACAATATCTTGGTATCTCGAACCAGATGGTGTCAACAAGAAAGAAGTCCACGGACTTGAAGCGTGGGGAGATTATTTTGGTGTTCCAAAACCTCCAATTGGAGATTGGCAGAATTTATCGGTAGAAGAATACATTCATCGTTGTACTGAAGACGTAAAGATTAACACTCTACTATGGCAACGCTTTAGAAAACAGTTATTAGAACTATATGGTAGTCATAAGGAAGCTGATAAGCTTCTCAATTATCTTTCATTCAAAATGGACTGTGCTCATGAACAAGAACGTAGTAGATGGAAGCTTGATGTCCCACGTGCTAAGAATGCAGAGGCAGAACTACTATCAGCGAAGACTGAGAAACTTGAAAGTCTTTCACGCATTATGCCTAAAGTTGCCGTCAAGATACTCCGAAGATATCCGTCTAAGCCTTTCAAAAAGGATGGTACGCTCAGTACGACTGGAGCCAGATGGCAAGCGCTTTTACAACGCAGTGGTTTGGGACAAGATTTTCGAGGGGTCGTTGAAGAAATTGTTGGTGAGAAAGAACCAAATCCGGCGAGCCCTAGTCAAATTAAAGCATGGCTATATAGTTTAGGATGGAAACCTCAAACATTCAAGTACAAGCGTGATAAAGCTACAGGCGAAACAAAGAAAATCCCTCAAGTTAATTTGGAAAACAACGGAGGTATTTGTCCTAGCGTCAAGCTTCTTTATATTCGTGAGTCTAATCTCCAGATACTTGATGGACTTTCAGTTATCAATCATAGGCTCGGCCTTATTCAAGGTTTTCTAACTAATGAGGAAGATGGTTATGTTAAGGCCCAAATTTCTGGACTCACAAATACGTTGCGCTTTAAGCACAAGACAGTTGTTAACTTACCCAAGATTACCAAACCTTGGGGAAGCATTATTCGTGGATGTCTTATTTGTGATGATGGTTACGAACTTTGTGGCTCTGATATGTCTTCTTTGGAAGATAGGTTAAAACAACACTTTATCTATCCATATGATCCTAAGTATGTAGAGGAAATGAATGTCCCCGATTATGACCCACATCTATCTCTCGCCTTATTGGCAAAAAGAGTGGATGAAGTACAGGTCTCAGCTTACAAAAGTGGGAAAGATCAATCAATTGCTCCGATTAGGTCTATCTTTAAGAACGGCAACTACGCTTGCCAATATGGAGCAGGACCTCCACGATTAGCGCTAACTGCAAACATTAGTTTGAAGGAAGCGAAGATGGTGTGGGAAACGTATTGGGAAAAGAATTGGGCTATTAAGGAAGTTGCTAAACATCAGAAAGTTAAAACATTAGATGGACAGATGTGGCTCTACAACCCCATATCAAACTTATGGTATAGTTTACGTTACGAGAAAGACATATTCTCAACCCTCGTGCAAGGAAGCGCTGCCTATGTGTTTGATCGATGGGTACAAATCTTCAGAGAAACAAGACCTCAACTTACAGCACAATTCCATGATGAGGTTGTCCTTACAATCAGAACAGGCCACCGCAGACAGGCTGAATGCCTCTTGGTGGAGTCAATTAACAAGCTCAATTCTGAGCTTCATTTAAATAGAGAGTTAGCAATTGGAACACAGTTCGGACAACGATATTCTGACATCCACTGAGATAGAATTTGAAGAAATATATGACAAAGAATTTAATAGTATGAAACATGATTTTAAGGGCATTATTTTATTGAACTATCATAGTTCAGTTATCTCATTTACAAAAGACGAAATCGAAAATGCATTTAACGAAGCAATTGAGGAAGTAAACTAATGAGTTTGAACGCTAAAGAACAGCCACGTGGTGGTAAGCCTATCGATCCTGTAGACGCTGGTAGTTATCCTGCACGTCTTGTTCAGGTAATCGATATGGGTGTACAGGAACAGTCTTACAACGGTGAGGCTAAGGCTCCTAAGCAGGAAATCAATACAACGTATGAAGCTCTCGACGAGTTTCTGAAGAATGAAGACGGTAGTGATAATGAAGAAAAGCCTTATTGGTTTTCTGAGAATTTTGCTCTTAACCATCTGTCTTCTGATCGTGCTAAGTCTACCGAGCGTTATTACGCTCTTGATCCTAAAGGCAAATGGGATGGAGATTGGACTAAGCTTGTTAACACACCATGTGTCATCACCGTAATCCAGCAGCCTGATAAGAAGACGCCTAGCATCATCCGCAATAAGATTGCCAATGTATCAGCTATGCGTGATAAGGATGCAATTAGGGCTAAAGAGTTAGTAAATCCGGAAGTCGTATTTTCTCTAGAAAATGATAGCAAAGAAAACTTTGAAGTTTTTGAGAAACTGCCCGATTGGATTAAGGACCGTATCAAGAAGGCTTTGAATTTTGAAGACACAGCTTTCGGTAAAGCATTCCGTGGTGAGAAACCTGCTCCAGCTAAAGTAGATAGGAAACCCATCACTGATGACGAAATCCCTTTTGAGGGAGAGCCTGAACCAGATGATGGTAATTGGTAACAAAAAGACCGGAGCGACTATATTTATATGTCCTATCTAAATAAGTTAGTAAAGGTTAAGTGGACTGATCATTGTTCAATGGAAACTAATCGTTGGCGTGATTACGACCTTATTAAACAACTTAAGCCTATGATTATGACTAGTGTAGGATATGTTATCAAACAGACAAAAAGCTATATCATTATTGTGGCCACTAAATCAGAATATGAAACTGCTACAGGTGAAATGCTAATTGTCAAAGGTAATATCAAATCTATTAAGGAAATTCATTGAGTAAGAACACTATCAAATATATTATGGAAGGTGACTTCACCATCCTCAATACTGATAAGTTTAAGGACGTAGAGGGTGGGGCTCGTATTCGTGATTGGTTCTTTGTGGCAGGGCTTAAGGCTCTGCCCATTGAAGCCGCTGATCCCTATCTACAGCGTGTCTATACCCTCTGTCATAGGGTGACTAAAGATGGTCACGTCAAGCCTGATCAAGGACTGCTTCTGATTGACCCTCACGATTTGATTAAGATGGGTAAGAGTAGGCAGAAGAAGTTTACTGAAATGTTACAGCTTGACTTCCAGCCGATGCCTGAAGATGCAGCCGTTAATTGACGGTGATATTCTTCTTCACGAATGTTCAGCTATAGGACAAACTAAAGATGGAGAAATCCTCGATTTCGATTTTGTCTCCAACATCCTTGATCAACGAATTGAAGAAATTGAAAAATCAGTTGCAGCAGATCAAGGGAGTTGCTTCTTTATCACAGGGGATAAATCCCTATTGGGAGACAAGTTTATCCCTAACTTTCGTTATGCTACGGCAGTTACGAAACCATATAAGGGAACTAGAACTCAGCCTAAACCTTATCACTACAGGAACCTACGAGCATACGCTCTGTCGAGATACAATGTCAACGTTGCTAACGGATGTGAAGCAGACGATGAACTCAGTATCACTCAGACTTCGATGGGTTCAGAAACAATTATCTGTTCAAGAGATAAAGATTTACGTCAATGCCCCGGATGGCATTACGGATGGGAAGTAGGAAAGCAGGCTGAATTTGGACCACACAGATACGATAATTTCGGACAGATTGAGCTTACTCGTAAATCCACCTATAAGCTTACAGGAGGTGGTTTTGTATTCTTCCTCGGACAACTCCTCTGCGGTGATACTGTGGATAACATTGGAGGGTTACGTGGATGGGGACCCGTCAAAGCTTATAACTTACTCTCAACCATCAGAACCGAACGAGAAGGTTTACTTGCCGTTTCCAATGTCTATCAAGAATGTTATGGTGACAGTTGGAAAACCCAACTTAGGGAACAATGCAACTTAGTTTGGATTGTAAAAGAACGTAACCCCGATGGTAGTTTGAAAATGTTTAATCCAAAGGATTATTTGTAATGGATATGAATGAGGTTAGGGAATACTCCCGATATTCACTTGAAGAATTAGTTCAGATTATTCGTGGTCAGCAAGACCGCATAGAAGAACTAGAACAGGAGTTACGTGGCAAGGCCATCAGGACCGAAAACTCGTAATGGAAAACAATGGACTGAGGCTAGATTTAACTCGTTTATCACATCCAATCTTAGACGTACCACAATGCGATGGGCGCCTATTGCAAATTGTCTTAAAGGTGCTCGATTATCCTTTGGCATCTATAGGTGTGCCCAATGCAAACAAGAAGTACCGGCTTCGATTAAAGTGGGTGGAAAACGAGTAAAGAATGTCCACGTTGATCACATTATCCCAGCTATTGATCCTGATGTTGGGTTTGTTAGCTGGGACTCTTTTATTAATAGACTATTTTGCGAGGCGGATAATCTCCAAGTTCTTTGTCATGAATGCCATATGAAAAAGAGTGATGAAGAAAAAGCCATTGCCAAAGCTCGTAGAGAGCGTAACAAGGAATTAGACGACATTGAAGTTTCCTAGATTTTCAGACGTAGCTAACAAAACACTACGTACCTACAACCGTACTAACATTATGTACAATTTGAAGCAGGCTCTCGGTAAGGGAGCCGCTTACAACTATGCTGCACAATTCAAACGAGACGAACAAATCGATATAATTAAGATGCATAACCGGTTTGTAACTGAAGGTTATGAGAATGTTCGTCGTGAACTCATTCGAGGAATGCAATGACTGTTTCAATTTATATCGCTTCTCTTTATTCTCGACGAGAAGAGATGGAGAAGATTGCCAATACTCTAACACTTGAAGGTTATGATATTACTTCTCGATGGGTATATGGTGGAGAAACTGGTAAATCTAATGAGGAAATTGCTATCTTCGACTTAGAAGATGTAGACAAGGCAGATACTGTACTTTCATTTACCTGCCCATATGGAACTATGTATAAAGGTGGTGGACGTAATGTAGAATTTGGTTACGGTTTGGCCAAAGGTAAACGAAGTGTAATCATAGGTGAACGTGAAAATGTTTTCAATTGGCATCCATCAGTTGAGCAATTTGATACTCTAAGTGATTTCTTAAATGCCTGAAACTGGAATGAAGTATGATGATGATAAGCCACGTATGTGGTTACTGCCATTCGAGAGCCTATATGAAATTGCTAAGGTTCTTACATTCGGTGCTAAGAAATATGCTGCTCATTCATGGCAGACAGTGCCTAATGGTGAGGAACGATATACTAACGCATTACTACGTCATCTAACTTCGATCCAACAGGGAGAAGTTAGAGATATTGAAAGCGGCTTACTCCATTGGTCCCATGTGGGATGCAATGCTCTATTCCTAATATGGTTTCAGCTTAAGAAACCTGAAACCTCAACTATAAAGGAACTCAATGAAAGCCAAGATACTAATCCTTGATATTGAAACGTTTCCTAACGTAGCTCATGTTTGGAAATTTTATAAAGAGAATGTTGGAGCTAAGCAGGTACTAGAACACAGTACAATTGCCAGCTTTGCTTATAAGTGGTTAGATGACGAAGCTATCTTCTATGAAGATACACAACATCAGAGTGAGAAGAATGTCCTTAGAAAATTACTGGCTGTTCTTGATAGTGCTGATATTGTGGTGGCTCATAATGGTGCTAAATTCGATCTACCTACAATCCAAGGTAGGGCCTTGGTCGTGGGACTTAAGCCACCCAGCCCATACAAGATTGTCGATACTTTATTGGTTGCGAGATATGAATTTAATTTTCCTGCCAATAACCTTGAGTATCTTGCTATTCTTCTCGAATGTGCACCTAAGTTAGCACATAAGAAGTTTCCGGGATTTGAACTTTGGTCTGAGTGTCTCAAAGGTAATGCTGAGGCATGGGCTGAAATGAAGACCTATAACATTCAGGATGTAAAGACACTTGAAGAAGTTTACCTTAAGATGCTTCCATACATGCGTAGACATCCTAGTGTTTCTATTAACACTTCCGAGGATGATACAAGCATATCTTGCCCTAAGTGCGGTTCTCATCATATCCAGCGCCGTGGGTTTACCTACACCAATACAGGTAAGTATCAGCGTTTTATATGTGGTAGCTGTGGGGGTTGGGCTCGCACTCGTTATACAGAACTCGTGAAAAATGTAAACCTCTTGAGGAACGCATAGATGAAAACTCTACTTGCAGCATTAGCTGCTCTACTTATTACATCACCTGTACTTGCAGATGATAAATGTATCAGTCCTATTGATGTATCTACTATGACTAGTATGAGTGAAGTTATTCAAATTCCCATTACTAAATTTGCGGGACATGCAGATGATGGGACTACTGTCGGCATCTACCAGAATGATGGCACAACCTATTTCCTTGTTCATTTTGATAAGAATGTATGTTTAATTGAAAAGGACAATCCTATTCTGGTAACTAAATCACAACTTGTTGAAATGGGTATCTTAGCGGACGTAAACACTTGAAGGCCGAACTGATTAATAGCATGGGCAGTGACCTCACAGTTGTGAACGCTGCCCGTGTAAGTTTTGATAAGGAAAGTGAATGGGCTCACCCTGTCTTCGGTGAAGACAGACTAAAAATTCTGTGGGAGAAAGATCAAAAGCTTATTTCCTATCTAGCTAAACACAATCATTTTACGCCATTTACACATGTTACCATTACCATGCGTGAAACAGTACCAATCTTCGTTGCTCGTCAGCGTTTCAAACATATGGTTGGATTTACCTATAACGAGGTATCACGAAGATACGTTGATGACGAGCCTGATTTCTATTATCCTGAACAGTGGCGAAAGAGGGCTGAAAACCTTAAGCAAGGCTCTTCAGATGAAGTAGTTAGTTATATTCGTGGTGACGTTTATGGTGGACAGATTAAACCTCAATATGAGCGTTTTATAAAACACTGTTCTGAATTTTATAAAATGATGATTGACAGCGGAGTTGCACCTGAACAAGCTCGTATGGTTCTTCCACAAAGTATGTACACGTCATATTATGTCACGGGCAGCCTTGCTGCTTGGGCTAGGGCTTATAGGTTACGTTCTGATGCTCATGCTCAAGCAGAGATTAGAGAACTGGCCTCTCAGTGGAACACTATCATTTCTACCTTACCGGAGTTGAAATATTCATGGACCGCACTCACGTCAATGTCTTGATATGTGGTGGGAGAGATTTCAATGATAAGGAGTTATTTAGGTCTCACATTAGCCCATTGAGAAATAAATGGGCATGGCCATTAAAAATTATATGTGGCTACGATCCAGAAAAGAAATATCCACCGGGTGCTGATCATATGGCGTATAGTTATGCTCAATTCTTTGGACTAGCTAAAGAAACATACCCATATCATTATCATCTAGGTAAACGTGGTGGTTCATCACGCAATCAACAAATGCTTGACGAAGGTAAACCTGATTTAGTTGTAGCGTTCCCTACCAAGAATAGTAAAGGTACATACGATATGATTAGACGTGCTCAGAAAGCAGGAGTTGAAACACTCGTAATAACGTAGGAGATTACATGACGCCATCCAATCAAATTTTATCAGATATCACAATTTATAGTAAGTATGCACGTTATCGTAAAGACCTACGGCGTCGTGAGACTTGGGTA
>Ga0105249_10005017_pt1 | contig 11422 bp, 10 predicted proteins | sample KBSS44metaG_FD_81522 | JGI IMG/M metagenome (GOLD analysis project Ga0105249, IMG submission 81522) | Switchgrass rhizosphere microbial communities from Kellogg Biological Station, Michigan, USA - KBS S4-4 metaG | ecosystem: Host-associated > Plants > Roots > Rhizosphere > Soil | place...
GCGATCTCAGGGCTGGCGCGGTCGGCGGACCTGCCGACGACCGTGATGCCGTTCATCCTGCGTGGCGTCACCCTGGCCGGCATCGATTCGGTGATGCTGCGGATCGAAAAGCGTCGTGAGCTCTGGCAGACGATCGCCACCGACCTGTTGCCCCGTCACCTCGACGACATCACCAGCGACGTGTCGATCCTCGAAGCTCCCGAGACTTTGCGCACCATCGTGGGTGGTGGCGTCACGGGCCGCACCCGCGTCGTGGTGAAGGACGGCTTCTAAGCCCTACTTCAACTGCGACGACGATAGCCCAAGCAGTCGGCGGGCCACCACCAGCTGCTGAATCTGTTGCGTGCCCTCGAAGATGTCGAGGATCTTGCTGTCGCGCGCCCATTTCTCGAGCAGCGTCTGCTCGGAATAGCCTGTGGTGCCGGCTATTTCGACCGCTTTGAGGGTGATGTCGCTGGCCACCCGGCCAGCTTTGGCCTTGCCCATCGACGCTTCCTTGGAGTTCGGAATGTTGTTGTCGGCCTGCCACGCCGAGCGCACCATCAACAGATACGCGGCCTCCCAGTCGGCTTCCATCCGAAGGAATTCTGCGGTAGGGGCGCTCTGTGCGTGCGCGGGCTTGTCGTAGGAGATCTCGACGCCCGACTCGGCGAGCAGCTTGCGCAGCTCCTCCAGAGCGGCGCGGGCAATGCCGACGGCCATCGCCGCGACCACGGGGCGGGTGTTGTCGAAGGTCTCCATCACCCCGGCAAAGCCCTTCTCCACCTGGACTTCTGGGCTACCGAGCAGGTTGTCCTTGGGGATCCGGGCGTTGTCGAACCGGATGACGGCGGTGTCCGAGGCCTTGATGCCGAGCTTGTCCTCGAGTCGCTCGACGGTCACACCCGGGTGTTCGCGGGGAACGATGAACGACTTGATCGCCGCACGCCCGAGTGATTTGTCCAGCGTCGCCCACACCACGATGTGCGTGGCCCGGGATCCCGCAGTGACGAAGATCTTCTCGCCGTTGATGACGTACTCGTCGCCGTCGAGCTTGGCCGTGGTCGTCACCGCTGCCGAGTCGGACCCGAAACCGGGCTCGGTGATGGCCATCGCGGCCCAGACATCCTTACCCAGCTGCTCGAGCTGTTCAGGCGTGGCCACGCTGGAGATCGCGGCGTTGCCCAGGCCCTGGCGCGGCGCAGACAACATCAACGCGACGTCGCCCCAACTGATCTCCATCACGTTGAGCACGGCGGACATATTGCCGCCGTTGTGGTTCGACTCTTTGGTCTCGCTGCCCGCGAACGCCTCGGCGCCGGCGAAGGCGAAGGCCTTCGCGTCTTGGATGCCCTCGAACAGGGTGGCCAGCGTGTCCAGCTCGACGGGATATTCGTGCTCGCGCAGATCCCATTTGCGGGCGATCGGTCGCAGCATTTCCGCAGCGCCCTGATGCGCCTTCTCGATGACTGCTTCCAGTTTGCGCGGCAGTTCCAGATTGATTGCCATGGTTCGACTTTCGCTCGAAGTTAGATGACGACGACACCCTCGGCGACACCGATCGCGCGCAAGTCGCGGTACCAGCGTTCGACCGGGTGTTCCTTGGTGTAGCCGTGGCCGCCGAGCAGTTGCACGCCGTCCAGGCCGATCTGCATGCCCTTGTCGGTGCCGAGCCGCTTGGCCAGCGCGGCCTCGCGGGCGAACGGCAATCCCTGGTCGGCGCGCGACGCTCCGCGCCAGGTGATGAGTCGCAGGCCGTCGAATTCGATGGCGATGTTGGCGCACATGAACGCCACTGCCTGCCGGTGGGCGATCGGCTCCCCGAAGGCGTGGCGCTCCTTGACGTAGGGCACCACGTAATCGAGTACCGCGTGCGCGGTTCCGACCGCCAACGCCGCCCAACCGAGCCGGGACAGCGCAACGGCCTCGGAATAGTCCTCATCGGTCGCGGCGTCCTCGCCCAACCGCGCGCTCAGTGGCACCGTGACGCGGTCGAGTTCGACCTTGCCGAGCGCCGCCGCACGGATGCCCATGCTGGGGTCCGCGGTGACGGTCACGCCCTTCGCCGAGGATTCGACGATGAACAGCGCGGGCTTGCCGTTGAGTTGTGCTGCCACGATGAACAATTCGGCGTTGACAGCCGCGGGCACCAACGACTTGACGCCATCGAGCCGGTAGCCGCTGGGCGTGCGTACCGCGGTGGTTTTGAGCGCGGTCGGGTCGAACAGCGGATGCGGTTCGGCGATCGCCACACAGGCCTGCGGTACGTTCTCGCCTGCGAATTCCTTGAGATAGGTGGCCTGTTGGTCGGCGCTGCCCCAGTGCGTGAGCGCGGATGCGACGCCCGCAGGTGCCAGGATCGGCAGCGCTAACCCCATGTCGCCGTACGCCAGCGCCTCGGCCACCAACGCGTTGGTCACCGCGGCCCGATGCGCCGCGATGCCCTCGAAGTCCTCCGGCACGTTGATCGCAGTGATGCCCAGTTCGGTCGCCTTGGCGACGAGGTCCGGGGGATAGGCGGCGGCTGCGTCGGCGTCGTGCGCCGCGGGACGCATCACCTCTTCGGCGAACTCGGAGACCGTGTCGACGATCATCTGCTGTTCGTCGTCGGGTGTCAGGTCGAAGTAGTCGGCGCCGCTCTTCTTCAGACGCGTCGGGCCGCCGGGCGAGCCCTTGACCCGCTTGAACTGCCGGGTGGCCGCGCCTGCTGCGGAGAACACCTGCTTGACGCCATACTTCAGGCCTCGGTTAAGGGGGTCGCGCAGGCCGTAGCGATCCAGGAACTCCTGCCCGACGATCGGCGTGATCAGCGCCAAACCGATATCGGTCGCTGTCCGCTTGTGCTTCTGCTTGCCCACGGCGCTCTCTTTGCCGGTGCGCTTGGGACGTGGTTTGGCGCCGTTCTCGGACGGCAGGATGTTGGTCATGTCAGCGGCCTCGCTAGCGGTGGGAAGTGCCGGACGCATGGAACTGACTCCAGAGTAAGGTATGGGAACTGACTCGTGAGTAAGTTGTTACGCAGTTCACAGTTGGCCCTGGTCGTGGCGCTATTAGCTGGAAGTACCCCGCCGCCGCTACGATTTCAGGTGGTACCCAATGTGGGGCAGGCAAATTCAATTCTTACCGATCGGCCGTTTGATGTTTGCAGAACGCATGCGCGGCCTACTCTGCCTGAATGGATATTCCGCGGGATTCCAGGCAGGTCTCGCGGATGATGCGCGCTCAGGCGAACTGGCTGATGCATGCACGGTTGGAGGACTACCTCGTCGCGGCGGGTGCTGTCACCTCCTCTTTGCCGGTGATTGGCCGGTATCTCGAACCTGTCGGTGGGATGGCCACCCTGGGCCTGTGGGGCGCCCGCTATCTGCCGGACTTCATGTCGTCGGCGAAACACCGCTTGGGCCCTAACGCATCCAGCCGACGCGCCCCCGAAGCGCAGGCACTGGCCAGCCTGATGACCGCCGGCCTGTCTGACATCGTCGCCGCCGAGGCGTTGGCCGAACCCTGGTCCATCTCCGATGCGGGTACGCCATGGCGCAATGCCGGTCGACTCCGGCGATCCGTGTTCCGCGCGTCCGTCCCGTACGGCGATGAACCGGGTCAGCTGCTCGACGTCTGGCGGCGCGAACACCTTGTCGGGCCGGCCCCAGTGCTCGTCTTCCTGCCGGGCGGCGCATGGGTTTTCGGCAGCCGGGCCCTGCAAGGGCACGAGTTGATGGCACATCTTGCGGAGTTGGGTTGGGTCTGCTTATCGGTGCAGTACCGAACTAGTCCCCGCTACCGCTGGCCGCGCCAGATCATCGATGTGAAGGCGGCCATCGCGTGGGCGCGCGCGAACGCCGACCAGTACGGCGGTGACCGCAACTTCGTTGCCGTCGCCGGTTGTTCGGCGGGCGGACACATGGCCAGCCTTGCAGGCCTCACCGCAGGCGAAGAGCAATGGCAGTCCAAGCTGGCGCCATCGGCAGACACCACGGTCGACGCGGTAGTGAGTATCTACGGCCGCTATGACTGGGAGGACCGCTCGACACCCGAAAGGGCGCGGTTCATGGACTTCCTCGAACGCGTGGTGGTCAAGCGTCGCCAAACCCGTAAACCCGCGCTGTTCCGGGACGCGTCGCCGGTGGCCCGTGTGCACGCGGACGCGCCGCCGTTCCTGGTCATCCACGGAGAGAGTGACATGATCATCCCGGTCGGTGAAGCACGCCAATTCGTCGAGCGGCTGCGTGAAACGTCGAGCCACCCGGTCGCTTATGTCGAACTACCGGGCACCGGCCACGGATTCGATCTGACCGACGGGACCAGGACCTGCGCAGCGGTCCGCGCAATCGGATTGTTCCTCAACCACATTCATCAGACCGGGCCGCGCGCGCCGGTAGACGCGACCGGATAGCACCTGACGGAAAACGCTAGTCGGCTGCCGCCAGCAGGTCGTCGAACGCGGCCTGCATGCAGTCGGCATAGTTCCCGGGGTCGGGCAGTGCGTCGCGGTCGGCGGTGACCCCCATCGATACGGTTCCGTTGTAGCTCGCGATGACGTGGAAGAGATTCATCCCCCCGATCAGCGGACCCAGGCCGGTGACTCGAACAAGGCGCGCGCCTGCGAAGTAGATCGGCTCCTTCGGGCCCGGCACGTTACTCACAGTGGTGTTGGCGACGGCAGGGCTGGAGAACGGCATCGCGGTCGCCGCCTTCACCGTTAGGCCCAGCAGCGTTGTCGGCACCAGTCCGACAAGCTCCATGAGTCTGGTGCTGCTCGACGAATCGGCGTTGTCGCGGAACGCGGCGGATTCGGCGACGATCGATGCCAGCCGTTCGCGCGGGTCCGCCGTATCCGTCACCAGCGACTGCAGCCTGCCGAACAACCGGTTGCCACCACCTCCTTGTTCACTAGAGTCCCGGATCGAAGCTGGACAGGCGGCGACGAGTGTGTCGTCCGGCAGCTCATCGTGCCCTTCGAGGTATCGACGAAGGGCCCCACCGACATACGCCACCGCCACATCGTTGATCGTCGCCTTGGGCACGCTCGCCTTGATTCGCTGGAAGTCGGCGAGGTCGTGGAAGCGGGCCTCGAAAACTCGATGGGGGGAGGCGGAACCGTTGAACCGAGTGGACGGAGCGAAAATCGACCCTGACCCTGGACTCAGCGCTGACGCGATACTGCCGGCCAATTTTCCTGGCAGGCTTGTCAATTGGCCGACCGCCCTCATTGCGCTGGGTATCACCACCCTGCTTGCCCGCAGCGGATAGAGCGCGCCGTTGATCGCGGTCCGTGACACCAGATCCGCTGTCGACGGCAGTGGGCGTGGCTCCCAAGGCGTTTCGGGCGGGTTGGGGCGCGGGCCGCCGGGGGCGAGGTCGTGCATGGCGGCCATCAGCTCGACGCTTTCCATCCCGTCGACGACGGAATGGTGCAACTTGAGGCCGATCGCGAACGCTCCTCGCGGAACGCCTGGCACCGAATTCAGTCCCTCGATGACAGTCATCTCCCACGGCGGACGGCGAAGGTCGATCTGCCGGGCATGAATGCGCGCAATTTGGATGCACAGCTGACGCCAGTCCCCCGGCTGGGGCAACGCGATGTGACGGACGTGGTATTCAAGATCGAAGTCGGGGTCGTCGACCCAGTACGGCATATGCAGACCGCCGGGCAAGTCGGTCAACCGCCGCCGGAACGTCGGCGCGAGATGCAAGCGGGCGTCGATCTCTTCGAGGATTCCCTTGTACGTGACTCTGCCGCTCGGCGCCGTTGAGGGGTCGTAGATCAGCAGCATCTGAATCTGCATCGGGGTTTCCGGCCGCTCGGCGCGCAGCATCATGTCGTCTGTCCAGCTCAGCTGCTGCACGCAAAACCCCCATTCACCCCGCCCCTGGTATCAGGCTAGGCGCGTCACATCTTCAGGGCGAACAGAGGCGAGCCAGCACCGCCTCGTGGAGCAGCCCGTTGGTGGCGACGGCGCTGCCGCCGTGCGGGCCCGCGGCGCCGGCCAGGTTGGTGAACGCGCCGCCCGCCTCCCGCACGACGATGTCGAGCGCGGCAAGGTCCCACAGCGACACCTCCGGTTCGGCGGCGATGTCGACTGCCCCCTCGGCGAGCAGACAGTACGACAGGAAGTCGCCGTAGGCGCGGACCCGCCAGACGGCGTCGGTGACGTCGATGAAGCGGTCGCGCAGTCCCCGTTCGGCCCAGCCGGACAGGCTCGAGAACGACAGGCTTGCCGATTCGATGTCGGCCACCGACGAGACCGAAATCCGCCGGGGTGGTTCGCCCGCGAAGGACGTGAACGCACCCTCTCCGTTGCCTGCCCACCAACGGCGTTGCAGCGCAGGCGCACTCACGACCCCCGCAACAGGAACGCCGTCTTGCAGCAGGGCGATCAACGTCGCCCAAACCGGTACCCCGCGCACGAAGTTCTTGGTGCCGTCGATCGGGTCGATCACCCACTGCCGTCCGGTGAAAATCGCTGTGCCGCCGAACTCCTCGCCGAGCACCGCATCGTCGGGCCGCTGCGCCGACAGCGTTTCACGCACTGCGGCTTCCACCGAGCGGTCCGCATCGGTGACCGGCGTCAGATCCGGCTTGGTGTCGATATGCAGATCGAGTGCGCCGAAGCGTTCCATCGTCAACGTGTCGGCGCCCTCGGCCAGCCGCAGCGCCAGTTCGACGTCATCTCGGATCGTCATGGGAGCAGTCCTACCATGTCGGTGTGCTGGAGTTCGTGATCATCATCGTGCTCATCGGGGCCCTGTTCGCGCTGGCGGCGCCCTGGATCATGCGGCGTCGCGGTGCCGGCGGCGACTGGGTGCAGGGCAACCTGGTGGTCACCGGCGTCAGCCCGAAACCCGACGCCACCGGCGAGCAGTTCGTCACGATCACCGGTGTGATCAACGGGCCGACGGTCGACGAGCACGTCGTCTACCAGCAGCTGGCCATCGACGTGGAGGACTGGCCGAGCATGGGCCAGCTGTTCCCGGTGTTGTACGCGCCGAACAACCCCGACCGATGGACATTCGCCCCGCCGCAGGCCTAGTCAGCCGTGGCCGATGCGCAGCAGCTCGGCGACGCTGGTCACCTTGACCCGCGGGCGGCCGCCCTCTTGACCGGCTGACCGTTCGTACTCGTCGATCAGCTTCCAGTGGTCATCGGTGATCAGCTTGGGCTGTCGCGAGAGCAGCCAGTCGACCAACGCCTCGGAGTGGTCCGCCTCGACGTCCGCGAGGTCCGCGCCCGCAAGATCCGCGAGCAGCGTGTCGACGGTCTCTTGTGAGTCCTTTTTATTGCTGCCGATCACGCCGGTGGGGCCACGCTTGATCCAGCCGACGACGTACTCGTTGCGGCTGCCTTCGATTCGGCCGTCGGCATGCGGGATGGTGCCGCTGCGCTCGTCGAACGGCAGACCCGGCGTCGGCACGCCGCGGTAGCCCACCGCTCGCACCACAAGTTGCGCGGGCACTTCCTCGCGCTCACCGGTGTCCTTGGCGACGATGCGACCATTGTCATCGACAAGTTCGTTGCGGCCCAACACGATTGACTCGACGCGACCGTCGCCCTTGATCTCGATCGGCGAGGTGCGGAACCGGAACACGATGCGGCGCTTGGCGCCGCGCGGCTCGCGTTCGGCGTAGCCACGCAGCACCTTGATGTTGTTGCGGACCGTCTTGCCCGCGGCCTCGACATCCGCATCCGAGATGTCGGACAAGTCGGCGGGGTCGACGATCACGTCGACGTCGCCGAGACCCTCCAGATCGCCGAGTTCGCGTAGCTCGAGCGTCGTGAACGGCGCCTGAAGCGGCCCGCGCCGTCCGACGATCAGCACCTCTTCAACCCCGCGGTCGTGCAGCGACTTCAGCGCGTGGTCGGCGATGTCGGTGGTGGCCAGCACATCGGGATCGGTGACGAGAATGCGCGCCACATCCAACGCGACGTTGCCGTTGCCCACCACGACGGCGCGACCGCTCGAAATGTCGGGCGCCATCTCCTCGAAATGAGGATGGGCGTTGTACCAGCCGACGAAGTCGACCGCGGCGACGCTGCCGGGCAGATCTTCCCCGGGAATGCCCAGCGACCGGTCGGACTGCGCGCCGACGGCGTAAATCACCGCGTCGTAGCGCTCGGCCAGCTCAGCGGCATGGACATGCTCGCCGACCACGATGTTGCCGAAGAACCGGAACCGTGGATCCAGCGCCGTCTTCTCGAACTGGGCGCTGATCGACTTGATCTTGGGATGGTCCGGCGCCACGCCCGAGCGAACCAACCCCCACGGCGTTGGCAGCATCTCGAGCATGTCGACGCGCACGTCGGCGTCGTCATCGGCGTCAGCGAACTTCAGAAGCGAGGCAGCAGCAAAGTAGCCCGAAGGCCCTGAGCCGACGATCGCCACATGGTAGGGGCGCATGGATACCTTCTGTTGAAGTTTTCTGTCGCTGCCCGACCACCTGCAGGGGGCTGTCGCATGCTGGCCAGGCTGGTTACCAGTCCGACTCTAAACCGCCGGTACCCTGAACTCCCGTGGATCCCGACCGTCAAGCCGACATAGCCGCTCTCGACTCCACCCTGACCACGGTGGAGAGGGTGCTCGATGTCGACGGCCTGCGCGGTCGGATCGAAAAACTCGAGCACGAGGCATCCGACCCGAACCTCTGGGACGACCAGACGCGCGCTCAGAAGGTCACCAGCGAGCTGTCGCACACGCAAGGTGAGCTGCGCCGGGTCGAGGAACTGCGGCAGCGCCTCGACGACCTGCCGGTCATGTACGAGTTGGCGGCCGAAGAGGGCGGGGCCGACGATGTCGCCGAGGCGGACGCCGAGCTGAAGAAGCTGCGCGAGGACATCGAGGCCATGGAAGTGCGCACGCTGCTCTCCGGCGAGTACGACGAGCGCGAGGCCCTGCTGAACATCCGCTCCGGAGCCGGCGGCGTCGATGCCGCGGACTGGGCCGAGATGCTGATGCGGATGTACATCCGGTGGGCGGAGCAGCACAAGTACCCGGTCGAGGTCTACGACACGTCCTACGCCGAAGAGGCGGGCATCAAGAGCGCGACGTTCGCGGTGCACGCGCCGTTCGCATACGGCACGTTGTCGGTGGAGCAGGGTACGCATCGTCTTGTCCGGATCAGCCCGTTCGACAACCAGGGTCGCCGCCAGACATCGTTCGCAGAAGTCGAAGTACTTCCGGTGACCGAAACCACCGACCACATCGACATTCCGGAAAGCGATGTGCGCGTTGACGTCTACCGATCCAGCGGCCCCGGCGGTCAGTCGGTGAACACCACCGACTCGGCGGTTCGACTCACCCACATCCCAACCGGTATCGTCGTGACTTGCCAGAACGAAAAGTCGCAATTGCAGAACAAAGTGTCGGCGATGCGAGTGCTTCAGGCAAAGTTATTGGAACGCAAGCGTTTAGAAGAACGTGCTGAGCTGGATGCGTTGAAGGGCGACGGCGGCAGCTCGTGGGGAAACCAGATGCGCTCCTACGTGTTGCACCCGTACCAGATGGTGAAGGACCTGCGCACCGACTATGAGGTCGGCAATCCGGCGGCAGTACTGGACGGAGACATCGACGGGTTCCTGGAAGCAGGAATCCGGTGGCGCAACAGACGAGATGACGAATAGCACCGTAATTGCACTGAATTTCGCCGACCGGTGGCACGGCTTCTGGGCCGGCACCATCGGCGAGTGGATCCTTGTCCGCGGTGTGCCGATCGCGCTCTATCTGATCGGCGGCCTACTCGCGGCCCGCTTCATCAACTGGCTGGCCACCAGGATTGTGCGTCGCATCGATGCGGAGTACCAGGAGAGCGACCAGCTGGTGCGCACGGAGAGCGCCAAGCACCGTCAGGCAGTGGCGTCGGTGATCTCCTGGGTATCGGTCGCGCTGCTATTCGTCATCGTGATGATGCAGGTCACCACGATTCTGGCGATTCCGGTCGGCTCGCTCGTCGCACCCGCCGCGGTGCTGGGCGCCGCACTCGGTTTCGGCGCACAGCGCGTGGTGCAGGACCTGCTCTCCGGGTTTTTCATCATCACCGAGAAGCAGTACGGCTTCGGTGACCTGGTATCGCTGACGGTCGCAGGCATCAACCTCCCCGCCGAAGGCACCGTCGAGGACGTCACGCTTCGCGTCACCAGGCTGCGCTCGACCGAGGGCGAGATGTTCACCATTCCCAACGGTCAGATCGTCAAGACCGTGAACCTGTCGAAGGACTGGGCGCGCGCCGTCATCGACATCCCGGTTCCCACGTCGGCGGACCTCAACTTGGTAAACGACCTGCTGCACGGGGTAGCCGAGAAGGCGATGGAGGACAAGGGCCTCAGTGCGCTGCTCCTGGATGCGCCGCAGCTGATGGGCGTCGAGAGCATCGAGCTGGACACGGTGAACCTGCGGATGGTCGCGCGCACGCTGCCCGGTAAGCAGTTCGAGGTGGGGCGCCGCATCCGGGTGCTGGTGGTCCGTGCGCTGCGCCGCGCCGGCATCGTGTCGGTGGCGGACGGCAACGCCCCGATGGTCGAGGCCATCGTGCATCCAGCGACCGCGGGTGGCGCCGAGGAGGAGACCCAGGGCTCGACGGAGCAGAACAAGTGACGTCGTGGTTGAAGGCCAAGTTCGGCCGCGCGCGCGTCTCGACGATCGTGCTGATCGTCGTGTTCCTGGCGCTGTTCTGGGTGTACCACAACTTCGAGCCCCAGCGTGCGCCCACCGAAACGCCGACGCCCGCAGTTGTCCCACCCGGCTTTGTGCCCGACCCGAACTACACCTGGGTACCGCGGACCAACGTGCGGCGGCCCAAGGAAGACCTCGAGCCGACGACCACCACAACCACGACCACCACCAGCCCGACCGAGACAACGACGACGTCGCCGGGGGAGACCACCAGCCCGACATCGCCGACGTCGCTCACGCCGACGACAACGATCGTTCCTGGCCCACTGGGGCCGACGACCTACACGCTGACCCCGACACCCACACCGCCGATGACGGCCTCGGTGCCAGCACCGGGACCGGCGCTGACGACGCCGGCTCCGCCGGGTTGACGTTGAGCGGCTTCCACTCGGGTCACCGCTACACTGGCGCTCCGTGATGATCACCCTCGACCACGTGTCAAAGCAGTACAAGTCGTCGGCCCGACCGGCGCTCGACAACGTGTCGGTCAAGATCGACAAGGGTGAGTTCGTCTTCCTGATCGGCCCGTCGGGCTCCGGGAAGTCGACGTTCATGCGGTTGTTGTTGGCCGAGGAGCACCCGTCTGCCGGTGACATCCGGGTGTCCAAGTTCCATGTCAACAAGTTGCGCGACCGCCACATCCCGGGCTTGCGCCAGGTGATCGGCTGCGTGTTCCAGGACTTCCGGTTGCTGCAGCAGAAGACGGTGTTCGAGAACGTCGCGTTCGCGCTGGAGGTCATCGGCAAGCGATCTGAAGTGATCAACCGGGTGGTGCCCGA
>Ga0105249_10005021_pt1 | contig 11409 bp, 9 predicted proteins | sample KBSS44metaG_FD_81522 | JGI IMG/M metagenome (GOLD analysis project Ga0105249, IMG submission 81522) | Switchgrass rhizosphere microbial communities from Kellogg Biological Station, Michigan, USA - KBS S4-4 metaG | ecosystem: Host-associated > Plants > Roots > Rhizosphere > Soil | place...
AGCGGCGCCTTGACCGCGAAGGCGAACATGAACCCGCCGAACAACAGGTTCATCACCGCCGGGCTCATCGCGAACTGCCCGCTGGACACCGCGGTGACGATCGCGCGGAAGTCGAAAGTGCCCGCGGCGAACGCATCGCTCTGGGCGGTCACCACGTACAAGCCGATCACCGCGGCGAGCATGATCAGGCCGCCGAAGAGGTTGTACAGCAGGAACTTCACCGCCGCCTTGGATCTGTTCTCACCGCCGAATCCGCCGATCAGGAAGTACATCGGGATCAGCATCGCCTCGAAGAACACGTAGAACAGCAGCACGTCCAGGGAGACGAGCGACATCAGCACCATGCCCTCGACCGCGAGTGTGAGGGCGAGGTAGGTGTGCACCGACCGGCCGCGCAGGCCGATCTGATGATCGGCGTCGTTCCAGCCCGCAATGATCAGCAGCGGCACCAGGACGGCGGTCAACACCACTATGGCGAGCGCGATGCCGTCAACGCCGAGGATGTAACCGGTCCCGAAAGACGGGATCCACTGGTGGTTTTCGACAAACTGGTACTGATCTCCACCCGGCTTGAAGCCGACGGCGATCACCAGGGTCACCGCGAGCACGGCCAGCGAGACCAGCAGCGCAAACCACTTGGCCACCACGCGTTGCGAGGCGGGCAGCACCATCACGAGTGCAGCACCGAGCATCGGAATCGCCCACAGGATCGTCAGCCACGGGATCGACGTCACCACAGGTTCACCGCCAGGATCGCGGCGACCACGAGGGCCGCTCCGGCCAACATCGACAGGGCGTACGAACGGGCGAATCCGGTTTGCAGTTGCCGGAATCCGTCCGATATTCGGCCGACGACCGCGGCCAGTCCGTTGGCGGCGCCGTCCACCGCGTCATCGTCGATCTCGACGAGCCCGTCGGTGAGCAGCTGCCCGGAACGCATGAACACGCGCTCGTTGAAGGCATCCCCGTAGAGATCCCGGCGCGCCGCGACGGTGAGCACCGAACCCGCGGGCACCTCTGCCGGTACGGCGCGCCTGCCGTACATGCGGAAGGCGATCGCGATTCCGAGAGCGACCACGACGAGGATCACCGTGGTGGCCACCCACACCGGGGTCGCGTGGGCTTCCTCGTGGGCGCCGACGACGGGTTCGAGCCATTTCTGCAGCGTGCCGCCGATTGCGAAGAAGCCGCCGGAGAACACCGAGCCGACGGCCAACAGGATCATCGGCCACGTCATCACGGCGGGAGACTCATGCGGATGCACCACCAGTTTGTCCGGCGTCGCTTCGCTCGCCTCAGAAGTCCAACGCTTTTCGCCGAAGAACGTCATCAGCATCACGCGCGTCATGTAGAACGCGGTGATGCCCGCGCCGAGGATCGCGGCGGCTCCGAGGATCGGGCCTTTGATTCCACCGCTGCCGAGCGCGGCCTCGATAATCCCGTCCTTGGAGAAGAAGCCCGCCAGCGGCGGGACGCCGATGATCGCGAGGTATCCGAGCCCGAACGTGGCGAACGTGATCGGCAGCGCCTTGCGCAGGCCGCCGTAGCGGCGCATGTTCACCTCGTCGTTCATGGCGTGCATGACCGACCCGGCGCCCAGGAACAGGCCTGCCTTGAAGAAGCCGTGGGTGAGCAGGTGCATGATCGCGAACGCGTATCCGGCCGGCCCGAGGCCTGCGGCCAAGACCATGTAGCCGATCTGCGACATGGTCGATGCGGCAAGTGCTTTCTTGATGTCGTCTTTGGCGCATCCGACGATCGCGCCGAACAACAGGGTGACCGCCCCGACGATGACGACACCCAGTTGGGCGCCCGGCGCCAAGTTGAACACCGGACCGGACCGCACGATCAGGTACACGCCCGCGGTGACCATGGTCGCGGCGTGGATGAGTGCCGACACCGGTGTCGGGCCCTCCATCGCGTCGCCGAGCCACGACTGCAGCGGCACCTGTGCCGATTTTCCGCACGCGGCGAGCAACAGCAGCAGGCCGATCGCGGTGAGTGTGCCTTCGCCCAGTTTCGGTGCTGCCGAGAAGACGCCCGCATAGGAGATCGACCCGATGTAGGCGAACATCACCATCAGCGCGATGGCCAGACCCATGTCGCCGACGCGGTTGACCACGAACGCCTTCTTGGCAGCTGTGGCCGCGGACGGCTTGTGCTGCCAGAAGCCGATCAGCAGGTAGGACGCCAGGCCGACGCCTTCCCAGCCGACGTACAAGCCCAGGTAGTTGTCGGCGAGCACCAGCAGCAGCATCGCAGAGAGAAACAGGTTCAGATAAGCGAAAAACCTTCTGCGCTCGGGATCTTCGGCCATGTAGCCGATCGAGTAGATGTGGATCAGCGAGCCGACGCCGGTGATCAGCAGCACGAAACACATCGACAGTGCGTCGAGTTGCAGGCCGAAGTCCACGTGCAGTCCGCCGACCGGAACCCAGGAGAACAGGGCCTGGTGGACGACTCGGTCTTCTGCGTGGCGGCCGAGCATGTCGACGAACAGGACGACGCCCGCACCGAACGAGGCGACCGACGCCAGGCAGCCCAGCAGATGCCCCCAGCTGTTGGTTCGTCTGCCTGCGAGCAGAAGGATGGCCGCTCCCGCCAGTGGGAGGGCGATGACCAGCCACACAAGAGTTGTCATGGCAGCCTTAGTGTTTCAGCAGACTGGCTTCGTCGACCGAAGCCGACCGGCGGGTACGGAAGACGGTCATGATGATCGCGAGCCCCACCACGACCTCACACGCGGCCACCACCATCGTGAAGAACGCCACCACTTGGCCGTCCAGATGGCCGTGCATGCGGGAGAACGCGACGAACGCGAGGTTCGCGGCGTTGAGCATCAGCTCGACGCACATGAACATGACAATGGCGTTGCGGCGCAACAGCACTCCTGCCGCGCCGATCGTGAACAACAGTGCCGACAAGTAGAGGTAATTGTCGGGATTCACTCGTCACCCCCACGGCCGTTGGTCTGACTGACGGTTCGCGTCTGGAGAATCGCGCTGACGGACAGCTCCGAGGCGGACCCGTCCGGAAGACGGGCGGCGATGTCGACGGCGTTGTTGCGGGCGTACACGCCGGGGTTGGGCAGCGTGGTCGGGTGACCGCCGGGCTGAAACCGCTCGTGCGCCAGCTCACGCTGCGTCTTACGCCGCTCGAACCGCTCGCGGTGTGCCAGCACCATCGCGCCGAGCGCGGCGGTGATCAGCAGCGCGCCGGTCAGTTCGAACGCCCACAGGTACTTCGTGAAGATCAGCACCGCCAGCCCCTCAACATTGCCGCCGGCGTTGGCTTCCGCGAGCCCGGTGTAGCCGTTCACCGAAACGCTGCCGACACCCGCGATGATCAGGACGCCGAAGCCCAGTCCGACGACGATCGCCGCAACACGTTGTCCCCGAATGGTTTCGATCAGCGATTCCGACGAGTCGACGCCGATGAGCATCAACACGAACAGGAAGAGCATCATCACCGCGCCGGTGTAGACCACCACCTGCACGACGCCGAGGAACAGCGCGCCCTGCGCGATGTAGAAGACCGCCAGCACGATCATGGTGGTGGCCAGGAACATCGCCGAGTACACCGCCTTCGGCGCGGACACCACGCCGATCGCGCCGAGCACGGCGACCGTGCCTAGCACCCAGAACAGCACCGCCTCCGTCGTCGACGTGTGTCCCACGGCGTCCGCGGGGAGCGCGGCGAGGATTTCGGCCGTCACGTGGCGTCCTCGGTGATCGGCTTGATGTTGCCTCGGTAGTAGTCCTCGTCGGTGCTTCCCGGCGCCATGTCGTGCGGCGGAGGCACCATGCCCGGCTGCAGCGGGGCCAGCAGCTTGTCCTTGCCCCAGATCAGGTCGGCGCGATTGTCGTCGGCCATCTCGTACTCGTTGGTCATCGTCAGCGCCCTGGTGGGGCAGGCCTCGATGCACAACCCGCAGCCGATGCACCGCAAGTAGTTGATCTGGTAGACGCGGCCGTAGCGTTCCCCTGGCGAAAAGCGTTCATCTGCAGAGTTATCCGCGCCCTCGACGTAGATGGCGTCGGCCGGGCAGGCCCAGGCGCACAACTCGCAACCGATGCATTTCTCCAGCCCGTCGGGATAGCGGTTGAGCTGGTGCCGCCCGTGGTAGCGCTTGGCGACGGGGCCGGGCTTCTCCGGGTACTGCTCGGTGAGCCGCTTCTTGAACATCGTGGAAAACGTGACCCCGAAGCCGGCGATCGCGTCCAGGAACTTAGGCATCGGCCTTCTCCTTTGAGATCTTCTCCTTCGTCGCCGCCGACGGCAGCGGCGGCACCGGGAATGCGCCCGCATCAACGGCTTGCTCGGGAATCTTCTGCACGGTTCTTGACCTCAGCGATCTGGCCAACAAGAACACGATGACCAGTGCGACCACGGCGCCGACGGTGATCAGCCCGGTCGTGAGTTGGTCGTACCCCTGATTGCGCAGCGCTCGGGTGGTGGAGACGATCATGATCCACACCAGCGAGACCGGGATCAGCACCTTCCAGCCCAGCCCCATGAACTGGTCGTACCGCATGCGAGGCAGCGTGCCGCGCAGCCAGAAGAAGAAGAACATGAAGGTCCAGACCTTGGCGACGAACCACAGCAGCGGCCACCAACCGTGATTCGCCCCATCCCACATGTTGATCGGCCACGGCGCGTGCCAGCCGCCGAAGAACAACGTGGTCGCCAGCGCCGACACCGTGAACATGTTGACGTACTCGGCGAGCATGAACATCGCGAACTTGATCGACGAATACTCGGTGTGGAACCCGCCGACCAGCTCACCTTCGGCTTCCGGCAGATCGAAAGGCGCCCGGTTGGTTTCGCCGACCATCGACGTGAGATAGACGAGGAACGACGGCAGCAGCGGGAAGATGTACCACATGCCCTGCTGCGACGCGACAATGCCCGAGGTCGACATGGTGCCCGCGTAGATGAAGACCGCAGCGAACGATAGAGCCATGGCGATCTCGTAGGAGATCACCTGGGCGCTCGACCGTAGGCCGCCCAGCAGTGGATAGGTCGAGCCGGACGCCCAGCCCGCCAACACGATTCCGTATACGCCGATCGACGTCGCGGCGAGCACGAACAGCACCGCGACGGGCATATCGGTCAGCTGCAATGCGGTTCGGTGGCCGAATATCGACACCTCGCCGCCCATCGGAATCACGGAGAACGCAATGAAAGCTGGCACCACGGAAATGACCGGCGCCGCAAGGTAGATGAACTTGTCTACCCCGGCGGGAATGAGGCCCTCTTTGAGGGCCAGCTTGACGCCGTCCACCAGCGACTGCAGCAGCCCCCACGGTCCCACCCGGTTGGGACCTGGACGCATCTGCATGTAGCCGAGCAGCTTTCGCTCGAGGAGGATCGCAACCAACAAGGACAGCATCAGGAACACGAAGATAAAGAGCGCCTTGGCGAGCATCAGCCACCACGGATCATGGCCGAAGAGTGTGGGATCCGGATATGTCATCGCTCTGCCCGCCCGATCGATACGACGGAACCTGCCCCCACGCCGAGTTGCGGATACACCGCCGAGCCGGGGGAGTTGAGCGGCAACCACACGGTGCCGTCCACCATTTCCGTGATCGCCAGCGGCAGGCTGATCGTGCCGCGGTCGGTGCTCACGGTCACCAGATCGCCTTCGGCTGCGCCGATCCCGCTCGCGGTGGTCGCTGACAACCGCGCGACGGGCAGGCGCGCGGTGCCCGCGAGATGCGGTTCGCCGTCCTGTAGCCGACCCGCGTCGAGCAGCATGCGCCAGCTCGCCAGCACTGCCTGCCCCTTGCCCGCGGGCGCGGGCCGCGACGGGTTCTCCTGCGGGGAAGCGGGTCGCTGCCCTGCCCACATACCCAGGCGAGCCAGCTCGTCGCCTGCGACCCACGCGGACGCCATGTTCAGATCGATCCCGAGTTCGTCAGAAAGAAATGCCAGCACCCGCAGATCGGGTAACGCGTTGGTCTGCAGCGACGGTGCGAACGGGCGAATTCGCCCCTCCCAGTTCATGAACGAGCCGGCCTTCTCCACGACGGGCGCGACAGGGAAAACGACGTCTGCGAGTGCGGTGACGGCGCTTTCGCGCAGCTCGAGGCTCACTACGAACGGCGTGGCGTCGATCGCGACCAGTGCCGCGTCCGGGTCGGGCAGATCGGCGAGCTCAACACCGCCGATGAGTAGCGCACCGAGTTCGCCGCTTCGCGCCGCATCGATGATGCCGGCGGTGTCACGGCCCGGCGTCGACGGTAGGTCGCCGAAATTCCATCCGGCGGCGGTCTGTTCGCGGGCCGATGTGTCGCTCACGGGCCGGCCGCCTGGCAACAGTCCCGGCAGTGCGCCGGCCTCGAGTGCGCCGCGCTCACCGGCCCGTCGCGGTATCCACGCCAGCCGGGCACCGGTAGCCGCCGCCAACTTCGCTGCGGCGGAAAGTGCTCCAGGCGAGGCGGCCAGCCGCTCGCCGACCAGGATGACGGCGCCCGGCATCCGCAGATGTGCGTCGTCGGCCAGACCGTCCAGGGCGGCGGCCTCGTCGCCTGGTGCCGTCGCGATCAGTTCTCCACGCATCTTGCTCAGCGCACGGGTGGCAAAGGGCGCAATCGATTTGACCTTCACGCCGTTCTTGCGGACCGCCTTTCGCAGCCGCAGGAAGACGATGGGCGACTCCTCTTCGGGTTCGAACCCGGCCAGCAGCACCGCCGGCGCTTTTTCCAGGTCAGCGTAGGTCACCGTCATCGGCTGGCCCGCGACATGGGCAGCCAAGAAGTCGGCTTCCTCGGCACTGTGCGAACGGGCTCGGAAGTCGATGTCGTTTGTGCCCAACACCATTCGCGCGAACTTCGAGTAGGCGTAGGCATCCTCCACGGTCACCCTGCCGCCGACGAGCACCCCGGTGCTGCCATATGCCGCGGCCAGGCCGGCGCTCGCAACGGCCAGGGCTTCCGACCAAGACGCCGGCCGCTGCTTGCCGTCTTCGTCGCGGACCAGCGGAGTGGTGAGGCGATCGCCCTGAGTGGTGTAGGTGAACGCCCAGCGACCCTTGTCGCAGTTCCACTCCTCGTTCACCTGCGGGTCGTCACCGGCCAAGCGGCGCATCACTTTTCCGCGCCGATGGTCGGTGCGCTGGGCGCAGCCCGACGAGCAGTGCTCGCACACGCTGGGGCTGGACACCAGGTCGAACGGCCGGGCCCGGAACCGGTAGGCGGCTCCGGTGAGTGCACCGACGGGGCAGATCTGCACGGTGTTGCCGGAGTAATACGACTGGAACGGCTCGCCGGGCGCGATGCCAACCTGTTGCAGCGCACCGCGTTCGAGCAGTTCGATGAACGGGTCACCGGCGATCTGGTCGGAGAAGCGAGTGCAGCGTGCGCACAACACGCAGCGCTCGCGGTCCAGCAGCACCTCTGAGGAAATGTTGATCGGCTTCGGGAAAGTCCGCTTGACGTCCTCGAACCGTGTCTCAGGCCTGCCGTTGGACATCGCCTGGTTCTGCAGCGGGCACTCGCCGCCCTTGTCGCACACCGGACAGTCCAGCGGGTGGTTGATGAGCAGAAGTTCCATCACCCCCTGCTGCGCCTTGTCCGCGGCCTCGGAGGTGAACTGGGTGTGCACCACCATGTCGGGCGTACACGTGGTGGTGCACGACGCCATCGGCTTGCGCTGGCCCTCGACCTCGACCAGGCACTGCCTGCAGGCGCCAACGGGGTCGAGCAGGGGATGGTCACAGAACCGCGGGATCTGGACGCCGATCAGTTCGGCGGCGCGAATCACCAAGGTGCCCTTGGGCACACTGACTTCGACGCCGTCGATGATGACGTTCACCATCTCGACGGGTATGGAAGCGCCAGTGGCTCCAGAATCAACGGTCTGCGTCATCTAGACACCCACTCCTTCCGTGGCCATCAGTGTCGAGGCGTGCGGGTCGAACGGACATCCACCGGACAGGTGCGCGATGTATTCGTCGCGGAAGAACTTGAGCGACGAGATGATAGGCGCAGCAGCCCCATCGCCCAGCGCGCAGAACGACTTCCCGTTGATGTTGTCGGCGATGTCGAGCAGCTTCTGGATGTCAGCTTCGGTACCGGCACCGGTTTCCAGTCGTTCGTAGATCTGCGCCAACCAGTAGGTGCCCTCGCGACATGGCGTGCACTTCCCGCAGGACTCGTGTGCGTAGAACTCGGTCCAGCGGCGCACTGCGCGCACCACGCACGTCGTTTCGTCGAAGATCTGCAGCGCCTTGGTGCCGAGCATGGTGCCGACACCCGCCATGCCTTCGTAATCCAGTGGCACGTCGAGGTGTTCGTCGGTCAGCAGTGGTGTCGAGGAACCGCCCGGCGTCCAGAACTTCAGGGAGTGGCCGGCCCGCACGCCGCCGGCGTACTCGAGTAGCTCGCGCAGCGTGATGCCCAGCGGCGCTTCGTATTGCCCGGGATTGGTGACATGCCCGGACAGCGAGTACAGCGTGAAGCCCGGCGACTTCTCCGTACCCATTGACCGGAACCAGTCAACGCCGTTGAGCAGAACGGGAGGCACGCTGGCGATCGATTCCACGTTGTTGACCACGGTCGGGGATGCGTAAAGACCGGCCACCGCGGGGAACGGCGGGCGCAACCTCGGCTGGCCGCGACGGCCTTCCAGCGAATCCAGCAGCGCCGTTTCCTCGCCACAGATATAGGCGCCCGCGCCGGCGTGCACGATCAGTTCCAGATCGAAGCCGGACCCCTGAATGTCCGTGCCCAGATAGCCGGCTTCGTAGGCCTCGGCGACCGCGGCCTGCAGTCGGCGCAGCACCGGCAAGACTTCACCGCGGACGTAGATGAACGCGTGGTGTGCCCGGATCGCATACGATGCGATGATCACGCCCTCGATGAGGAAGTGCGGCGTCGTCAGCATCAGCGGAATGTCTTTGCACGTACCGGGTTCCGACTCGTCGGCATTGACGACGAGGTAATGCGGCTTGGCGCCGGCGCCGGTGTCGTCCTGCGGGATGAACGACCATTTGGTGCCGGTCGGGAAACCGGCGCCGCCTCGGCCGCGCAGACCAGAATCCTTCATCAAACCGATGACGGCGTCGGGGTCCATGCCCAGCGCCTTTTCGAGTGCCTGATAACCCTGGTGGCGTCGATACGTTTCCATCGACCAGGATTCGGGTTCATCCCAGAACCGGCTCAGCACGGGGGTAAGTGCGGTCATGTCTTCGAATCCGTTGCATCCGGGTCGGTTTCGGGCTCATTTGGCTTTGCCGGCACGTCAGCGGACGGCGCCGGGGCAGCTTGATCCTTGGTGGCCTCGGTCGCCACCTCGCTATCGTTTGTGCCCTCGTGTGAGTCGGTGGCTGCCTCTACGTCGGGGGCTTCCATGCCGCGTTCGCGCGCGACGCGCAGCCCGGCGAGGGTCGCGTCGCCAGGTCCGGTCTGCGCCGCGGCTCTCTCTGGATCAGGCAGTCCGGCAAGAACTCTCGCGGTCTCCTTGAAGCTGCACAGCGGGGCACCGCGTGTTGGCGCGGGCGGTTGGCCCGCCCGTAGTCCGTCGACGAGCTCACGCGCCGACGACGGCGTCTGGTTGTCGAAGAACTCCCAATTGACCATCACGACGGGCGCGTAATCGCACGCCGCGTTGCATTCGACGTGCTCGAGGGTGACCCTTCCGTCCTCGGTGGTCTGTCCGGCATGGATGCCCAAATGGTCTTGCAGCGCATCGAGAATCGCGTCGCCGCCCATGATCGCGCACAGCGTGTTGGTACACACGCCGACCAGATACTCACCCGTAGGGGTACGCCGGTACATCGAGTAGAACGTGGCGACGGCGGTGACCTCGGCATCGGTCAAGCCCAGCTGCGCCGCGCAGAACGCGATGCCCGCCGAGGTGAGGCAGCCGTCCTCGGACTGCACCAGGTGCAGCAGCGGCAGCAAGGCCGACCGGCCCTGCGGATACTTGGCGATCACCTTCTGCGCATCGGCGGCCAGCCGTGCCTCGACGTCGGCCGGATAGGTCTTGGCGCCGTGGATCGGTGGGCCTGGCTCGTCTGGCCGCTGGCCCAGCTCAAGGAAGACGCTCACCTGTCGACCCCACCCATCACCGGGTCGATCGACGCCACCGCGGTGATCGCGTCGGCGACCATGCCGCCTTCACACATCGCGGCCACGGCCTGCAGGTTGTTGAACGAGGGGTCTCGGTAGTGCACGCGGTACGGGCGGGTGCCGCCGTCGGAGACCATGTGCACGCCGAGCTCACCGCGCGGCGATTCGATCGCGACATAGACCTGACCCGCGGGGACGCGGATGCCCTCGGTGACGAGCTTGAAGTGGTGGATGAGTCCCTCCATCGAGTGGCCCATGATCTTGGCGATGTGTTCGGGCGAGTTGCCCAGCCCGTCCGGCCCGAGTTTCAGATCGGCGGGCCATGCCAGCTTCTTGTCCTGGATCATCACGGGCCCGGGCTGGAGTTTGTCGAGGCACTGCTCGATGATCTTCAGCGACTCGTGCATCTCCTTGACCCGAATCAGATAGCGGCCGTAGGAGTCGCAGGCGTCGTCGGTGATGACGTCGAATTCGTAGTTCTCGTAGCCGCAGTAGGGCTGCGCCCTGCGCAGATCGTGGGGAAGGCCGGTCGACCGCAGGCACGGGCCGGTGATGCCGAGCGCCATGCACCCGGTCAGGTCCAGGTAGCCGATGCCTTGGGTGCGGGCCTTCCAGATGTAGTTCTCGCTCAGCAGGTCTTCGAGATCCTTCAGGCGCTTGGGCATCAGCTTGAGCATGTCGCGGATCTGCGGCACGGCTTCGTCGGGCAGGTCCATCGCCACGCCGCCTGGTCGGATGTACGCGTTGTTCATCCTCAGCCCGGTGATGGTCTCGAAGATCGACAAGATCTGCTCGCGCTCGCGGAAGCCGTAGAACATCGCGCCCATCGAGCCCAGCTCCATACCGCCGGTGGCCAGTGCGACCAGATGCGACGAGATGCGGTTGAGCTCCATCATCATCACGCGGATGACGTTGGCGCGCTCCGGGATGTCGTCGGTCACGTCGAGCAGCTTCTCGACGCCCAGGCAGTACACCGTTTCGTTGAAAAGCGGTGAAAGGTAATCCATTCGAGTCACGAAAGTGACGCCCTGAGTCCAGTTGCGGAACTCGAGGTTCTTCTCGATGCCGGTGTGCAGATAGCCGATACCGGCGCGCGCTTCGACGATGGTCTCGCCCTCGATCTCGAGGATGAGGCGAAGCACTCCATGCGTGGAGGGATGCTGCGGGCCCATGTTGACGACGATCCGTTCGCCGGCGTGCGAAGCCGCGTTTTCCCGTGCGGCAGCAACGACTTGGTCCCAGTCCTGGCCGCCGACTACGACCACCCTTTCGGGCGGGGTTTCCGATGCGCTCATCAGTTGTAGGCCCTCCGCTGATCGGGCGGCGGTATCTC
>Ga0105249_10005022_pt1 | contig 11406 bp, 11 predicted proteins | sample KBSS44metaG_FD_81522 | JGI IMG/M metagenome (GOLD analysis project Ga0105249, IMG submission 81522) | Switchgrass rhizosphere microbial communities from Kellogg Biological Station, Michigan, USA - KBS S4-4 metaG | ecosystem: Host-associated > Plants > Roots > Rhizosphere > Soil | place...
TAATTCCGATCAGTTCCAATATGCTTTCACCAGCTTCTCCGGCGATCTGCACATAACAGCGCAAATTCTTACGCAGGATGCTTCGAACCCAGGCAATAAAGCCGGGCTTATGTTCAGGGATAGCATCAGCAATACATCCCGTTTTGTCTTTATCGGAACGACCAGCGGAAACGGAATTGTTTTTGAATACAGAAGCACAGCAGGTGGACCTACTACAACAGTTACGATACCTAATCTCACAGCTCCGTATTGGTTAGAACTGGTGAAATCAGGAACACAATACACCGCTTTTATTTCTCCGACAGGTGCTTCAAATACCTGGGTGCAGGCAGGTACTACTATTGATGCCGGTTTCGGCAGTGCAGCAACTTATTCAGGAATGGCAGTCTCAAGCGCAGATAATTCTGTACTGTCTACAGCAACAATTCGTGACTTTGCTGAACTCGCATCTCCATTAACGGTTAAATTGATTGATTTCAGGGCTGACAATATCAACAATCAATACATCACGTTGAAATGGACAAATGATACAGAGATTAACAGCAAGTATTTCGATGTACAAAGAAGCAGTAACGGAGTTGATTTTGTGAGTATCGCACAGGTAAATTCTGTTGGCAACAGCACAGTCCAGCAGAATTATACTGTTAACGATTATCAGCCTAACAACGGAATCAATTATTACCGTCTCAAGGAAGTATCCATTGATGGATCTTCAGATTATTCACCTGTTATCAAAACTAATTTTGGATTAGGGAATACGCCGCAGGTATTTCCAAATCCGGCTGGCGCCAATTTCACAATAACAGCCGGATCGGAAACAATTAAAGATGTTTCCATTTATGACGCGACTGGCAAAAATATTCAGCGTATTATTAACAACAATGGCCTGACTGTAATCAACGTTTCGTCTGCAGGCATGGCCGCAGGTGTGTATATCATTAAAATAACTACAGCCTCGCAGGTTTATGAACAAAAATTGTTTAAACGATAGGCAGAAGAAGCTATGAGCCGGAAGCTACGAGCTTCGAGATACAAAGTTAGTTATCGAACTATTGGTGTCGAAGCTTGCGGCTTTTGCCTATAAAGAATACAGTTATTGATTACGGGGAATCGGAAAGCCCATGTGACAGGTCCTGCACCATATAAGCGGTTTTGCCTTTATTTCCCGGTCAATATCAAGATCAAAATATTTTTTATTGATCCTCAATGTCATCTTAAGCATCTCCCTGGCAATTCTTTTTTCTTTTTTTTCATCGCTGGCAAAATCGGCCCGGGGAGGAAATACATTTCTTGTAGAATCATGGCAATACATGCAGGAAACACCTAATTGCCTGTCAAAGTTGTACATGATACGTTCCATTTGGTCCTCATCTATATCTTTAGATAATACTTTTAAATTTTTAAACTTTTCTTCATTCTTACGGGGTGGTTTAATTCCTGCGATACCCGCAAGAGTGATTAAAAATAAAAAGACTATTACCAATATTTTTTTATTCCGTCCCATTCCCTGGTTTTAAATGACTAATTATTATTGCTTTTCACCTGCACCTGGCTTACCGTGGTGACAGTTAATACATCCCACCTTCTGTGTTTCTATGCCTGTATTGTTTTTTTCAATGCCAAAATATTTTTTATTAATCCTTGCAGTCATTCGCATCATACTCCGGGTAATATTCTTTTCAGATTTTGCATCACTGGCATAGTCCAGTGTATGGTTTGATGTATCTTTCGAAGGCGTATGACAAAATTCACAGTCCACACCTAATGCGGATTTAAAATTATTCATTACTTCTTCAAGCTCGTCCCTGCTGATATTTTTACGCAGAACCTTTAGATTTTTGAACTGGCGCTTTGCAGGTATAGCTGTAGCAGCGACACCTATGAGAATAAAAGAAACAAAGGCGAGCATTACCGATAGTTTTTTAAACCGCTTCATAGAAAAGATTGTCTGTTTGATTTACAGTACAGGTAATTGACAAGATTGCATTTATTTCCAGCGAACAGGTTCTAAATTTATCAAACCTTTTTTATTTATTGAGTTTATTTTTTACCCGCAGCACCCGTCGAGAAAACATAGTGCTTCATTAAAAACTTCTCCTGATAAATTATAGAAACAAATAAAATGAAGCCTTAAAAAGAAAGGATTTTTCCTGGTAATTTTTATCTTTCAAACCATTTCTGATGATGTGCAAGACTGATGGCCTGTGCCCTGGAATTAATATGCAGTTTGTCGTAAATGTTGGCCACATGCTTACGTACTGTAAGCACACTCAGGTTTAATGTGGAAGCGATGCGTTTTGCATCCCATCCATTTACCATGTATTGAAGTATTTGTTTTTCCCGGTCGGTTATCTCTTCCGGCAATGATGAATTTTCTTTTACCTGCGTATTAACGGATGCTTTGCCCAGCAGGTGCAATGTTTTACGGGCAATCGCCGGGCTCATGGGTGCGCCGCCAAATTCCAATACATTCGTAATAGCATCCTGCAATACAGATGCCGGTTCATGTTTCAGCAAATAGCCCGAAGCACCGGCACGGATGGCTTCAAATATCTTTTCATCATCATCAAAAACAGTAAGTACTATAAAATGGATCTGCGGGTATAATGATTTTGCAAGAGCAATAGTTTGAATGCCGCTCATACCGGGCATTTCAATATCCATAAAAATAATTTCCGGAACTCTATTTACCGGTAGTCCCCTTAATTGTTCGAGGCATTCGTTTCCGTTTCTTGCTATAAAGAGTAATGAATAATCACTGAACTGACTTATCTTCTGCAAAAAAGTATTTACATTCACCGCATTGTCTTCCGCCAGCGCTATCGTTATGGTGCCAACCTCCTTCATCTACCCAAGTTCCTCAAAACATTCATGATTTAAAATAATTAATTTGTAGTAGGTGAAACAACAACACTGGTGCCTGCGGGCAGATGGCTTACCCAGTCAATTGTCCAGCCGGATTCTGCAGCCCGCATACGCATATTGAATATACCATTTCCCCCCTCCCCGCTTGTCTTTAAATTGTTTAAGTCAATACCCTTACCGTCATCATTCACAATTATCTTCCAGGTTTCATTTCCTTCCACGAGAACAATGATCTCTTTACAACCGCTATGCTTCAACGCGTTAATAACGGATTCTTTCGCCACCTGGAAAAGATGAAATGCCTGCGAAGGCGGCAGCAAATGATCCGTTATTATATTTTCCTGTACTTCCATTTTTATACCCGGGTAGCTGGTTTGCATCCGTTGAATAAAAATCTTCAAACGGTCGCTGATAGCCGTTAATAACAAAGCATCCTTCTTTAATGCCCAAATGGTATCACTTAACTGCGATACCATCTCCTGCGAATTATTACGAAGCTCGCCTATCGCAAGATTATCATAACCGTTTTCATTTTGGTTTGTAATATGGTCAATATTGGAGGCGATGGAAGCAGCATAGGCTCCCAGGTTATCATGCAGGTCAGCAGCAATTCTTTTCCGTTCCTTTTCTTCCGCCCTCGCTACCGCAAGCAATGACATATCTTTTTCTTTCTCAAGCAACATGCGCATCTGCAGTTTCTGTCGTTTACGAAACCCGCTAAAAATGATCAGGATGAGGATGACACCAAAAAGCATTAAAAGCAATGCCCCGTAAAAAAGGTAATTTTTCCGTTCAAGATCAAATTTTTGCTCCGCTATAATATTCTCTTTTTTCTGCGCTTCATATTTAGTCTGCATTTCTGCGAGCGCACCGGCAGAATTTTTCTCATACAATGAATCTTTCAATGAAACAACCTGTTCCATCGTTTCTCCGTATTCTTTGTATTTGCCCGCGACTTTATAATTTTCAGCCAACGCATTGTATAAAATAGGCAGCTTGGCGCCCAGGTTAAATTTCCGGGCCATCTGGATTCCTTCCTCACAAATTTTTATCCCTTTTGCTGTTTCATTATTGTTTGCATAAAAAATCGCAAGCTGTGTAATATCCGATACTACATAATATGGGTCGCCAATCTGCTTACGGATTTCCACTGCTTCACTCAATGATTTCTCCGCATGATCATTTCTTCTTGTATCCGTATAAATATCCGCCTGGATGGCCAGTGCATTTGCGAGGTATTGCAGGTCTTCGCTGCTGCGTGAGATAGTTATGGCTTTATTGATATAGTATTCGGCCGAATCGTTTTTGTTAAGTTCATTGTATGTAGCCGCCATATTGGAATATATAACGCCGTAGTTCCTGAGATTTCTTTCATTGCCCGATGTTTGTATCGCTTTATGAAACCAATCCAGCGCTTCGGTATTTTTCCCGATCTCCATATTAACCCAGCCCAGGCTTGTTTTGGCACGGATCTGCGCCAAAGTATCCTTATTTTGTTCCGCTTCCCCAAGAAGTTTATAGAACATGGATAGAGCATCTTTGTATTGATTCGCCTTAATGTATATCTGTCCCTTTTGCAAACTCAAATTCACATAGAGCCTTTCATTTCCATTGCTGTACTGAATTCTCTTCAGAGTTTCATCACAAATTTTCAATGCACTATCCAGTTCTCCATTTTTTGCAAGGCAGTTGGCGATATAATATTCTGACCAGGCGAGGCTTTTGTCATCATGAAGAGAAGCAGATAATGCCTTTGCTTCCGTCGCATAAAAAAGGAATGTGTCTGTATTCAGCGATTGGCGCTGTTCACACAATGCAAGAATGGCTTCCAGCTTTTTTGAAGAAGAAGGCGCAGACGCAATTAAATGTTTCAGGTTATCAATTCGCTTTGTCTGTGCCACAGAAAAAAAGCCAAGGCAGCAGAAAGCAAGAAAATATACCAGACAGAGCCAACGCATAGTTTGAAACTACTACAAATTATGTATTGCTGAAAAGATAAGAAAAAAACATTTTTGTAAACGGAACCTTTGGCTATTTTCTTCCGCCGTACCGCCATTATTGTTGTGTATTTACAAGCCTGCACAGGTTTATTGCATTACCACTGTTAAGAGCAGTTCTTAAGTGTTTTAAAATACAGGTTGTATTGAGCCTGTAAGTCATGTGGAACGTCAAAAGCTATTGTGTCTACAATGGCTTTATTGTTTCCAGGCAACATCAATTTTGCCCGCTTACCGTTACGGATTTGTCTATCTTAAGTATTAAACCCTGCAATACTTTGCCGGGCCCGATCTCTGTAAACTGCGATGCCCCGTCGGCGATCATCGCCTGCACACTTTGTGTCCATCGTACAGGTCCGGTCAATTGTTCTATGAGGTTCTTTTTTATTTCTTCATTATCTATCACAGCTTTCGCCACTACATTCTGATAAATATGGCAGACAGGTCTGTGAAAACGCGTAGATTCTATCGCAGCCTGGAGTTCATTTTTAGCAGGTTCCATCAATGGCGAATGGAAGGCCCCGCCAACAGGTATCACTAATGCCCGTTTAGCTCCCGCTGCTTTCATTCTTTCACAGGCAATATCTATTCCTTTTATTGTGCCGCTTATTACCAGCTGGCCGGGACAATTATAATTCGCCGGCACCACGATCTCTCCTGTTTCTTCCTGTACTTCCGCGCATATTTCTTCTACCTTTTCATCAGCGAGCGCCAATACTGCTGCCATAGTGGATGGATTTATTTCACAGGCCTTCTGCATAGCCTTTGCACGGATGGAAACAAGCTGCAGTGCATCTTCAAAACTTAAAGTTCCATTTACTACCAATGCAGAAAATTCTCCGAGGGAATGCCCGGCAACCATCTCTGGCTTTGCATCATTAATACTTTTATATGCTATTATAGAGTGGAGAAAAACGGCGGGTTGTGTAACATTTGTTTGCTTCAGGTCATCCTCGGTTCCGGTGAACATAATATCAGAAATACGAAAACCCAGTATTTCGTTTGCCTGCTCAAATAATTTTTTTGCAAAAGCGCTGTTGTCATAATGCGCTTTTCCCATTCCTGTATGTTGCGATCCCTGGCCCGGAAATACAAATGCATGCTTCATAAAGCAATTGTTATTTAAACAAAAATGCCACAAAGGTTTCGATTAGAAAAATCTTTGTGGCACTTCAGGCTATATGGTAAGCGTATTAACTCAATTTTGCCGAAATCAGTTTTACGAACTCGCTGCGGGTTGAGTTCTTATGAAACTCACCATCAAATGCTGAAGTAGTCGTTACCGAATTTTGTTTTTGCACGCCCCGCATCATCATGCATAGATGCTGGGCTTCAATCACCACGGCAACGCCCAATGGATTCAATGTATCTTTTATTGCATGCAATATCTGGGTCGTCAATCGCTCCTGCACCTGCAACCGCCGCGAAAAAACATCGACTACCCTGGCTATCTTACTCAAGCCTGTAATCCAGCCATTGGGGATATAGGCGATATGCGCTTTACCAAAAAAAGGAAGGATGTGATGTTCACACATCGAGTATAATTCAATGTCCTTTACAATAATCATCTCACTGACTTCTTCATGAAACTTGGCTGAGTTAAGAATAGCGTGTGCATCAAGATTGTAACCCTGCGTCATAAACTGCATTGCCTTGGCAACACGCTCGGGCGTTTTTAATAGCCCTTCTCTCTCAGGATCTTCTCCCAGTAATGATAAAGCCTGCTTATAATTCTTAACGAGATTGGCTGTTACATTGTCATCGTACTGATCAATTTTTTTATAGGCCATAGATAGTTTATTGTTTGTTGTTTTTGGTTAAGTGTCACAAAGATCAGAACACCGTTATTACTGTAAAGTTCACGGCTCATTACTCACTCAACAGGGTACTCTACAAAGTTCCGGTCTGTTTCATACAATCGTATATGCAGATCTTTCTTAGTATCGATTTCCGGTCTCAATATTTTATAAATTACAACCGCGATATTTTCAGCAGTTGGATTCAGGTTTTTAAACTCCTTTGTATCAAGGTTCAGGTTCTTATGATCAAACCGTCCCAGTATTTCCTTCTTTATAAGATCTGAGAGAATCTTGAGATCCATTACATACCCTGTCTTCTTATCTGGTTTACCTGTGACTCTTACTTCCAGTTCATAATTATGTCCATGATAATTGGGTAAAGCGCATTTACCAAATACTTTTTCATTCGTTGCATCATCCCAATCAGGATTGAAGAGACGATGCGCCGCATTAAAATGTTCCCGCCGGAATACCGCTACTTTTTTACTCATGTTATAAAAGCTGGTTCAAATTTTATTTGTGGTACTGCGGCAGAACAGTGCCGCGCGTAATACCAAGTAACCAGAACAAAACTGTTAACAAACTGTTCGGTCTGACTACAAATATTACACAATTAACCTGGTCTTTTTGTCAGTCATGCGACTCAAAAATACATACAATCCGGTTTGTATAGTAAAAAGATATGGAGTTCTGTATTGAAAACAAAAATGAGGTTGTCTCAAAGTAGATTATTAAATATTTGCCGGGAAGGCGATAAGACGGGAAGCAGTGAAATTCAACTATTCCTGTTACCGACTTACAGTCTTACCGGCACTGAATAGCTTTTCAGGCAGCCTTATCCAAAAATTATTTTAAAAAAATACTTTGCCAATCTATTTGAAAAAGGAAAAATTCCATTTGTCCTGCCATTGTATTTCCGGCTTATTTTTCTTCATCAGCATGGGCAGCCATATATATCTTGAATCTTCGAGGTTTGTTTTATTCCACCGGTCTGCAAGGAAAATAAATTGATTGTTTTTACCAGCTACCGGCAATACATACGTACTCTGAGATTGATAGGTTGTGGCTGCATCATTCCCTGTACAAGGGTTATCATATTGTATCCAGTCGCCCAATGGACTATCCGCTACAGCATAGGAGGCAGCATTGGGCGCCCAGCCTGTACAGGCTGATGATACCAGGTAATACTTACCCTGGTATTTGAAAACAGCAGGCGCCTCCCTGGATTGATCAATCAAAATTCTTTTTTCCGTTTTGGTATGCGATAAATAATCATCGCTTAATAAACAGACATGCATCGTAGCATTGTTTTCCGAAGAAAAAAAATGATATGCCTTTCCATCCTCGTCCTGGAAAATGGTCATGTCTCTTGCCATTGCCCCATTTGGTCTCGCGCTATTTATAAATATAAAAGGACCTGTGGGCTTGTCACTAACAGCAACACCTGAACGTGCATAACTATAGTCTTCCGAGTCGATATGCATCCATAGCACAAACTTCCTGGTCTTTTTATTGTAAATCACTTTCGGACGTTCAATCACCTTGCTTATATGCAGATCATGCGTTTTATCAGTAGTATTCGGCTTCAACACTACGCCTTCAAACTTCCAGTTCAGCAGATCTTTTGAAGAATAGCAGGAAACACCAGCAGCCTGTACACGATAATCTTCCCATGTGGTAACATAATCTACCCGCCAGGTAGAGCCTTTCTTATATTCCCCATACCAATAATAGGTACCGTTGTAATACAGCAGGCCGCCTCCGTGTGCATTAATGGGATTACCATTTGTATCTTTCCAGGTTTCACCCGGTACAAAATCAGTTTGCTTTTGCGCAAATAAAACCTGCATGCTTATTGAAAAAGTAAGTACTACAAAAAATTTCATACAGTTCTTGTTTAAATTTTTATTCATTTTACCGGCAGGAAATTGTATCACCTCTGTCCGTTTAATATTCTGGTTATTTTCTCAAGATATTCAGGATTTTCACTTATTCCATTATGTGGTTGTCCTCTTAAAGTAATTAATGTATCACCCTGCTTAAATACGTATTTGTAATCTTTCGATAGCTTCTCCGGAAAGAAAATTAATTTTTCCTGTATAAAATACAATATTGCGCAAATAACCAGGTAAATAATTAAAATGGTGATTATCGTTTTCAGAACCGGACTTTTCATTATCGCTGGTATTTCCAAAAGATTGATTCAACAACACAGGTTCAAATGAGTTCCCCTTTTTTATCATAAATTTTGTTCATCGTTCAAAAACAAGCGCCAATCCCTTTTTCAGGAGCTGCATTCTGATTAAATGCCTTGCCGCCGGTTGCAATTCCAAATAATTGCTGAAGATTTAACCCGTTGGTAAGCAATAATGAACCGGCAGGTGGTTGGTAGCTTGCAAATGAATTAAGCTGTGATGGCAAAACGATAATAGCATTTCCCGGATTGGTGAACATCGGATTTATATTAAATCCGACCGTTACACCATTTATTTTTTCTTTATTATTCGTCTTTGCCCAGGTCGTAAAATCTTTTATGCCATCAATATTAAAACCGCTTTTCAAACTGTACCAGTTATTTCCCAGGTACCTGCTGCTTGTTTCTTTCCCGGTTATCAATGAATCCCGGCCTGCAAATATGTTATTATAAAAACGAAATCCCGCATTTGCACTTAATGCTTCATAACTGATAGCTGCGCCTTTCTCATTATAGATTGTATTGTTATAGAAAAAGCAGTTTTTAAACTGGTTTGTGTCCATTGAACTATTCCAGATGAATACGCCTGCATGCGCAGCCGATACACTGCCGTCATTTTCACTGATGCAATACCGGATGGTATTATTATTCCAGTTACTTGCTCCGGCATATTGAAAAATTCCAAAGCCGCTGCCTTCATTTTCATAAGATAAACAATATTGAATGATAGAATTAGTAACCCCGCCATCCAGGTCAAAACCACCGCCATCTGCTGCACCGGGCGCCGTTTTATTTTTATAAGAAATACAATGCTGGATGATTACACTATCCGCTTCATAACACCAGATACCTACAGGGCCATTTCCTTTGCGTGGCATATCCCATCCGTTATTTGTGGCAACACAATATTCTATAACTACATTTTTACAAAGTCCCACCAAAATACCATTCCCGCTATGATTGGTAAGATTGGTCGGGTCACCCGGGTTATTTTCTGCTGTGCAATAACTGATATGAATATTACTGCAATCCCGTTTCCCCCATTCACCGGTAGCAAAAATACCGGCGGAACCATTATCATGGGCATATACTCTTTTAACGTCAATACCGGTACAGGAATTAACAAGCAATCCCGATTTCTGAAAATCATCTATTTCCACACTATCGATTATCACATTGCTGCAGTTATTAACTATCACGCCATCTTTTGTATTTCCTGTTTTACGTCCTGCCCCAGTAAATTGAAGATTACTGATTGATATAAATTTTGTCTGATAAATCGTAAGCGCCGTAAAGTTGCCGCCGTCAATTATTGCCTTACCGGGACCGGAAGAAGTGATGATAATAGATCTTCCATCGTTTCCAATATCACCTGAATCAATTAAAATACTTCCGTTAAACCTTTGCCCGCTTTCAAACCAGACAGTATCTCCCGGATGAAGCTGAATATTATTTAGTTTGTCAATTGTTTTCAAAGGGTTTGATTTATTGCCATCATTTGAGTCGTTGCCGCTGTTATTAAAATAATAAGATTTTCCCGCGGCTGTTTTATTTTCTTCATTCGCTGGTTTATGCATGCAGCTGCAAAAAGTAATTGCAACAAAAAAATAAACAAGACCTTTTTTTTCCGGGAACATATAATTCATAGCAGTCGTTAATTCGGTTTGTTTAAAAATCCATGTAACACATTGAACCATTTTTCCGCCATCTTCTTCTCTCCTGCTTCATTGGGATGAATATCATCATACATTTCGGTATTTGCATTTATCCCATTGTACTGATCAACCAATACGATCGGTGATTTTTTTACAGAATTAGTTTTTGCAAAACCAGCAAATGCTTTATTCAGGTTGCGGATAGCATGGTCATAGTCTGTACTATCTCCGCACAATTTTTTTTGAGCCCATTGTTTGCCCAGTGGCGGAATCTGTGCTAAAAATATTTTTACACTGTCATTTTTCTCTCTCAATATTTTTACAAGCATCTGCAGGTCTTTCAGCATATCGTGAACAGTTCTGCATTGAAACACATCATTGGTTCCCAATTCCAGTAAAACTATACCGGGTTTATATATTTTTAACCATTCATGAATATTTCCTCTTGCACTGTCCCAGGATGGCGGATGAAAAATATCATCAAAGCTCCAGCCGGAATGACCATCATGATCCATATCAAAATCAGGGTCGGGTGTATCGGCACCCATATGATGTTTATCCCATGAACCAATAAAATCAAAATTATAATTGGCATTGTGAAGCATTTGCCATAACTCCCGGCGATAACTGTTATATTTATTTGTTCCGTTCGTTATAGAATTCCCGAGACAAAGAATATTCTCTGTTTTTTCATCGTACACGGTAAGCATAAAATTCTGCCCGGTAGTGCGGTGTTGATTGGTAACCGACAATTGCACCCGGTATTGCCCGCCTTTAACAGCCTTCCCTGTAATTATTTTTTTTACAGAATCATACCGGAGCCAGGCTGGAATCATTTTTACGGAAAATGAAAGAGGGAGTGCGGCTGAGTCGCCGGCTATCAAATGATAAGTATA
>Ga0105249_10005024_pt1 | contig 11406 bp, 8 predicted proteins | sample KBSS44metaG_FD_81522 | JGI IMG/M metagenome (GOLD analysis project Ga0105249, IMG submission 81522) | Switchgrass rhizosphere microbial communities from Kellogg Biological Station, Michigan, USA - KBS S4-4 metaG | ecosystem: Host-associated > Plants > Roots > Rhizosphere > Soil | place...
CAGCCCCGCTGCAGCGGCGCTGCCGAGCACGCCCATGCCCATGAGGCCGACGCGGACCGCGCTAGGCGGCCGCTCGTAGAGGTCACGCCAGCGTTTTTCCCGCCGCTGCGCTTCGTAAGCCTTCATTTTCCGCTGATGCAGCAATGCGTGCATCACCACATAGCCGGTCATCCGCTGAGTCAAATCCGGATCGACGATGCGCGCGATCGGCACCTTGGGCAGCAATGCATCCTGCAGAAGATGGTCGACGCCCGCGCCAAGCGAAAAAATCGCCTTCAAATTGGGGAGCGTCGCGAGCAACCCGGCGGGCTGCTTCCACACGCAGACGTAATTGATGTCCTTCGGGTTCCCAGTTTCAGGCCAGAGCCGCACTTCGCGCTTGCCCGCGAGCGCACGAAAGCGCGTGAGCCAAGCTTCCGGCTCCCAGCCCTGGATCGCGAGCAGGATCGTCGACATGGCTATTGCGCGACTGCGCCCATCGGCGCGGTGTCCAGATTGAACGCGGCGGCGAACAATGCGCGAGTATAATCGCTTTTCGGCTGCGCGAAGATTTCCGCCGCCGGTCCTTGTTCGACCACTTTGCCGTCGCGCATCACCAGGACATTGCTCGCAAGTGCCGCCACCACCTTCAGATCGTGGCTGATGAACATGTAGGTGAGGTTGCGGCGCTGCTGCAGATCGCGAAACAGATCCACCATCTGCGCCTGGATCATCATGTCGAGTGCGCTGGTTGGCTCATCCAGCACGATAAATGACGGTTCGAGCACGATCGCGCGCGCAACCGCGATGCGCTGGCGCTGGCCGCCGGAGAATTCATGCGGATAGCGATCGCGCGTTTCCGGGTCGATGCCGACATCCTTGAGCGCCGTCACAACGCGCGCATCGCGCTCTTCCGCCGTCAGTTTCGGTTGATGCACCCGCAAACCTTCCCCGACGACATCGGCGATCGACATGCGGGGCGACAATGAGCCGTACGGATCCTGAAAGACGATCTGCATGTTGCGGCGGTGAGGCCGCATCGCCTTGAAGCGAAGCCCTTGAAGAGGCTGGCCGAGAAATACAATCCTCCCCTCGCTCGAAATGAGCCGCAGCATCGCAAGACCAAGTGTGGTTTTACCGGAGCCCGACTCGCCGACGACGCCAAGCGTCTCGCCGCGCCGCACTGCGAGCGTAACACCGTCGACCGCCTTGATATGACCCACTGTCTTTCGCAGAAATCCGCGCCGAATCGGAAACCACACGCGCAGGTCCACCGTCTCGGCTACGATCGGCTCGTTCGGCCTCCCGGGCGAGGGTTTCCCCTTCGGCTCCGCCGCGATCAACGCTTTTGTATAGGGATGTTGCGGACGCGCGAACAACTCCGCCACCGTTCCATGCTCGACGATCTTGCCCTCTTTCATGACGCAAACGCGCTCGGCGATCTTGCGCACAATGCCAAGGTCATGGGTGATGAACAGCATCGCCATGCCGTGCTTGGCTTGTAAGTTCTTGAGCAAGCGCAGGATTTGCGCCTGCACCGTCACGTCGAGCGCCGTCGTCGGCTCGTCGGCGATGAACAGTTCCGGCTCATTCGCGAGCGCGAGCGCGATCATCACACGCTGGCGCTGCCCGCCCGAAAGTTGGTGTGGATAGGATTGCAGGCGGCTAGCGGGATCGGGAATACCGACTTCGCTCAAGAGCTCCAGCACCCGCGTCCGCGCCGCGCGCTCCGAAAGCCCCTGATGGATTTCGAGCACTTCGGCAATTTGCCGCTCAATCGTCTGCAGTGGATTGAGCGAGGTCATCGGCTCCTGAAACACCATGGTGATGTCGTTGCCGCGCACGGCGCGCAATTCGGGCTCCGACGCCTGCATCAAATCGTGGCCCTTGAAGAAGACGCGGCCGGAGGGGTGGCTCGCTCCTGGATAAGGCAGGAGCTTCAGAATCGAGAGGGCACTTACCGATTTTCCGGAGCCCGACTCGCCGACCAGCGCGACCGTTTCGCCCTTCTTGATGTCGAATGAAATACGGTCGACCGCGAGCGTCTCGCGCCCGCCCTGGCGGAAGGCGACCGAAAGGTCTTCGACCTTCAATAGAGACGCGTCGCTCATAGGAAAGCCTTTCGCGGATCGAAGGCATCGCGGACTGCTTCGCCGATGAAAATTAGCAGCGAAAGCAGAACCGCGACCGTGAAAAATCCGGTGATGCCGAGCCACGGCGCCTGCACGTTCGATTTGCCCTGTGAAAGCAATTCACCGAGCGAAGGCGAGCCCGGCGGCAATCCGAAGCCGAGAAAATCAAGCGCGGTGAGAGTCATTACGGAGCTGGAGAGAATGAACGGGAGATAAGTGAGAGTTGCCACCATCGCGTTCGGCAACAGGTGGCGGAACATCAGCACGATATTCGAAACGCCAAGGGCACGCGCCGCTTGCACGTATTCGAAATTACGTGCGCGCAAGAATTCCGCCCGCACCAGCCCGACCAGCGAGACCCATGAGAACAGCAGCAGGATCCCGAGCAGCACGAAAAATCCCGGCACCAATACCGACGAAATAATCAGCAACAGATAGAGTGATGGAATCGAGGTCCAGATTTCGATGAAGCGCTGAAACAGCAAATCCGTCCAGCCGCCGAAATAGCCTTGCACCGCGCCGGCCGCAACTCCGAGCGCGGACGAAATGACCGTCAGCACAAGACCGAACAGCACCGAGATGCGAAAGCCGTAAATTATCCGTGCGACCACGTCGCGACCCTGATCGTCCGTACCGAGCCAGTTCTTCTCGAGCCCGGAGCAACCGGTGACGCCTTTCTTGGCCGCCGCTTCGCGGCATTGATCTTCGGTCAGCATCCAAGTCGGCGGCGAGGGTGCCGGCGTCGGCAAATCGAGGTTATGCGTGTTGTAGCTGTAGCGGATCGGCGGAAAGACCATGTAGCCGCCCTTCTCGGCGACTTTTCTAACGAGATAGGGATCGCGATAGTCGGCTTCGGTTTCGAACTCGCCGCCGAATTTGGTTTCCGCGTAACGGTGAAACACCGGCGCATACCAATGGCCGTCATAGGAAACGAAAAGCGGTTTGTCGTTCGCGATAAATTCGGCGAACAGCGTCAGGAAGAAGAGCACCAGAAAGATCCAGAACGACCACCAGCCGCGGCGATTTGCCTTGAAGTTCTGCCAGCGCCGCTTGTTGATCGGTGACAAGGCCGGCAAATCACGCCGGGGCGGGACGATCACGCCCATCGTGCCGATGGCTTCCGGCTCCGGCAGTTTCGCGGTCGTCGGTACGTTCACTTAGGTCTCTCGCGTTTCGAAATCGATGCGCGGATCGACCCATGTGTAAGTGAGATCGGAAATGAGGCCGATCACGAGGCCGACGAGCGAGAAAATGTAGAGTGTGGCGAACACGACGGGATAATCACGGTTCAGCACACTTTCGAAGCCGAGCAGACCGAGACCGTCGAGCGAGAAAATCGTCTCGATTAAGAGCGAGCCCGTGAAAAACGCGTGCACAAACGCGCCGGGGAAACCCGCGATGATGATGAGCATGGCGTTGCGGAAAACGTGGCCATAAAGCACGCGGCGCTCCGAGAGGCCTTTCATGCGCGCGGTCGTCACATATTGCTTGCGGATCTCGTCGAGGAACGAGTTTTTCGTGAGCAACGTCATGGTGGCGAAGGCGCCAAGGACCATGGAAATGAGCGGCAGCGTGATGTGCCAGAGATAATCGAGGAACTTCGAATACCATGGCAACATCGAAAAATTATCCGACGTGAGTCCGCGTAACGGAAAGATCGAATAGAACGAGCCGCCCGCAAACAGAATGATCAGCAGGATCGCGAACAGGAATCCGGGGATCGCATAGCCGATGACGATCACGCCCGAACTCCACACATCAAGCCTCGATCCATCGCGCACCGCCTTCGCAATGCCGAGCGGAATCGAGATCAGATAGGTGATGAGGGTCATCCAAAGTCCAAGCGAGATCGACACCGGCATTTTCTCGATGATGAGGTCGATGACCTTGGCGTCGCGGAAATAACTCTTGCCGAAATCGAAGCGCGCGAAATTCCACAGCATCAGCAAAAAGCGTTCATGTGCCGGCTTGTCGAAGCCGAACTGGCGTTCCAGCTCCTTGATGAACTTCTCGTCCAGACCCTGCGCACCGCGATATTTCGAAGCCGCGCCGTCCATTGACATGCCGGGTTGTGCCGTGCGCCCGACTTCGCTGCCGCCACCGGAAATCCGCGACGTCGCAGAGGTGTCCTCGCCGGTGAGCTGGGCGATTACGCGTTCGACTGGACCGCCCGGCGCAAACTGCACCACGACGAAGGAGACGAACAAAATCCCGAGCAGAGTCGGGATCATCAATGCGAGACGGCGCAGAATATAGTCGCTCATGCCGGGAACCTGCTTGCGTTCGCCGCGGCGGTCAACCGTTCTGCCTCTGCTTGGTTGTATCCGCCCACCAGGTTTCCGGAATGCCGCGGCCATAGCGCGGCTTTTCCGCCGGATGCGCGAACACGTCCCAATAGGCGAGCCAGTGGGTCGCCTTGTACCAATGCGGGATCCAATAGCGGCCGGCGCGCAATACGCGGTCAAGCGCACGGCAAGCAATCATCAAATCCGGGCGGGTTTTTGCCTCGACTATGCGCTCGACCAGTGCATCCACGACAGGGTCGGAAATCCCCGCGAGATTGTGCGAGCCTCTGTTCGCCGCCGCTTGTGAGGTGAAGAAGGGGCGCAATGACTCCCCCGGCGTCGTCGAGAAACTGAAGCGCTCGACTGTGATGTCGAAATCGTACTCGTCGACCCGCGCGCGAAACTGCACCGGGTCGACGATGCGGATCGCAGCGTCGATGCCGATGACGCCGAGATTTTTAATGAAGGGCGCATGATGTGGCTGAAAGGTCGGCTCTTCCAGCAGGAATTCGATCGAGATGCGTTCACCCTTGGCGTTCACACGTTTTCCATCGGTCACGGCGTAACCCGCGTCCTGCAACAACTGCGAGGCGCGGCGAAGCAGGTTGCGATCCTGTCCCGATCCGTCGGAAACGGGCGGCACGAAGGGATCGCCGAAAACCTCGGCGGGGAGGCGGTCGCGGAAGGGCTCGAGCAGCGCCACCTCTTCCGCTGACGGCTTGCCTGTCGCCATCATGTCGGAATTCTGGAAATAGGAATGTGTGCGGTCGTAGGAGCCGTACATGACGTTCTTATTCGTCCATTCGAAATCGAAGGCGTAAATGATCGCTTCGCGTACGCGCGGATCCTTGAATTTTTCCCGGCGCGTGTTCATAAACCAGCCTTGGCCACCCGACGGCGTCTGATCGGAGAGTACTTCGCGTTTTACTCGACCGTCCTTGACCGCCGGAAATTCGTAACGCGTGGCCCAGATGCGCGACGTGAATTCCTCGCGGAAGAGGTAGGAACGCGCCGTAAATCCCTCGAACGCGACATCGCGGTCACGGTAATATTCGTAGCGCACGGTGTCGAAGTTATAGTTTCCGCGGTTGACAGGTAGTTCCGTGCCCCACCAATCCTTCACTCGCTCATACTCGATATAGCGGCCGGATTCGAAACGGCCGACGCGGTAGGGACCCGAGCCGAGAGGGATGTCGAGTGTCGAATCCTCGAAATTTTTCTTCGCGTAATAAGCCCGCGAGAAAATCGGCAGACCCGAGACAAAGAGCGGAATTTCGCGCCCGCGTTTTGCAACGAATTTTACCGCAAGCGTCGAATCGTCCGAAGCCTCGACCGATTCGACGTCACGCATCATTTGGCGAATGATCGGATGACCCTTTTCCTTCAATATATTGAGGGAGAAAGAAGCGTCATGCGCCGTGAGCTTGGTGCCGTCATGAAACTTCGCCTCGGGACGGATAAGAAACCGGTAGGTCAAGCCGTCCGCTGAAACTCGCACCGCACGCGCCGCGAGTCCGTACATGGCATCGGGCTCGTCGAGCGCGCGCGCCATGAGCGGAGCGAAAGTCAGCTCCATGCCCTGTGCCGCGTCGCCCTTTAGCACGAAGCTGTTCAACGAGTTGAAGGTCAGAAAGGATTGATTGAATTGCTTGCTCGGGCCGATTTGCGAGAACGTGCCGCCCTTCGGGGCGGTGGCGTTGACATAATCGAAGTTGCGGAAGCTAAGCGGATATTTCAGGTCGCCAAATGCCGAAATGCCATGGCTCTCGGTATCCTGCGCCATCGCGCCGCGCGGAGCGAAAGCGAAGGCCGCCGCCGAGCCCGTCAACGCGAGAATATTGCGCCGCGAGAACCGGGTCACCCTCACTGCTTGACCCCGACCTTCGCCGCACGTTCCTTGTCGTACCACCAGATTTCCGGAAAGCCGTAGGAATACGCGGGAAGTTTCTCCGGTCGCGCGAAGCGGTCCCAGCGTGCGGTGCGCGCGTAGTCGACCGTCCACATCGGAACGACATATTGATTCCACAACAGGATCCGATCGAGTGCTTTTGTTGCCGCCAGTAGCTCGTCGCGATCTTTGGCGAAGATGACCCGCTCGATCAACGCATCGACTGCCGGGTTCTTGATGCCGCCGTAGTTGCGCGAGGCTTCGCGATCGGCGGCTTCAGAACCGAAGAAATCGCGCTGTTCGTTGCCCGGCGAAAGCGACTGGCCCCAGCCGCCGACGATGATGTCGTAATCGCGGCTGCGGATGCGATTGATGTATTGCGAGCTATCGATGACGCGCGACGAGACCTCGATGCCGAGGCGTTCGACGGAGGGTCTATAAAATTGAACAACGCGCTCCATCGCGGGGCTGTTCAGAATAATCTCCACCTTGAACGGTTCGTTGGTCTTGCTGTCGAATAGTTTTCCGTCACGAATTTCGTAGCCGGCCTCCCTCAAAAGCCGCAGCGCTTCGCGCAAGTTCGTGCGGCGCGCCTCTTCATTGCCCGCAACGGGAGCCTGGAAGGTCTTGGTGAAAACCTCGGGCGGAACCTTGTCGCGCACAGTTTCCAGAATCTCGAGTTCCTTGCCAGAGGGCAAACCGGTCGACGCAAGTTCGGTTCCGGAGAAATAGCTATTGATGCGCTTGTACTGAGCGAAAAACAAAGTCTTGTTCATTTCCTCGAAGTCGAGCGCGTAGCTGAAGGCAAGCCGAACGCGGGGATCCTTGAACTTCTCGCGGCGCAGATTGAATATCAAAGCCTGCATGACTCCGCGCGCGCGCTCGGAAAATGTTTCGAGGATAACCTTGTTTTCTCGCTTGGCCGGGAAGTCGTAGGCCGTCGCCCAGTTCTTCGCGGAGTTTTCCGAGCGGAAGTCATACTGATCGGCCTTGAAGGCTTCGATCTCGACCGTGTCGTCGCGATAATACTCGTAGCGCAGCTCGCCGAAGTTATCGCGGCCGATATTGACGGGAAGATCCTTGCCCCAATAGTTCGATACACGTTCGTAACTCACGGTGCGTCCCGGGACGATCGACTTGACGCGGTAGGCGCCATTTCCGAGCGGCGGCTCAAGCGTACCCGCTGCGATGTCACGCTGCTTGCCGGACGCATCATTCCCGGTCCACCAGTGTTTCGGCAGCACATTGATCTGGCCGACGATTTGCGGAAGCTCGCGGTTGCCGGGGCTGTCGAATGTAAAAGTGATTTCGCGGTCGCCGGTCTTTTCCGCCTTCACGACGTGACGATAATAAAAAGACTGATTTGGATTGAGCTTCTTCAGTTGCTCGAATGTCCACACCACATCGTCGGGTGTCACGGGCTTCCCGTCATGCCATTTCGCTTCGCTCCGCAGGCGATACGTCACCGACGAGAAATCCGCCGGATATTTTACGGCTTCGGCAAGCAAGCCGTATTCGGTCGAGACCTCGTCCATCGAGCCCACCATCAGCGTGTCGTAGATCAGCGTGATGCCCGCGGCCGGCGAGCCACGCGGGATGACGAAGTTGAAACTGTCGAAGGTGCCGTTCTGCGAGAGACGAACGAGCCCGCCCTTCGGCGCATCCGGGTTGACGTAATCGAAGCGCTTGAAGTCCGCCGGATATTTCGGCGTGCCGAGAAGCGAGAGGCCGTGCCGCCACTCCTGGGCCGAAACGAAAGAAGGAATGGAGGCGGTGAGTAAAAACGCGCCCGTGAAAATCGAAAAAATTCTAGACAATTTCACCCATGAACTCCGTCAGCGCCGCTGAATATGAGATTCGACGGAGATTATGACGCTTTTCCGTCGCGGCGCCACTTGCTGCGCGGTCTAACGGTAAAGTGAACCTGAACTGGAATTAATGCTGTTTGGCAGCAGGAGCCGCGCCGGGAGCGGGTGTTGGTGACGCATCGGGAGCCGGAGCTGCGCCGCCTTGCGGCGCCGGGGCCGTCGCGGCGGCGGTCGGCAGCGGCGCGGGGTTATCCGAAAGCGTGTTGAGATAGGCGAGGAGATCCGCGCGGTGGGTGCCTCTGGTGATTCCGGCAAAGGCCATCGAAGTGCCGGGCACCATGGAACGAGGGCTAGTCAAATAATGATCTAACTCCTGGATAGTCCACTTACCGGGTTTCGACTTCATCGCCGCCGTATAAGCAAAGCCCGCGTAGCTCGCGCGCTCGCGCCCAACAATGCCGTAGAGGTTCGGCCCAACCTTATTCGGTCCGCCCTTGGCGAAGTCGTGGCAGGCGAGACATTTCTTGGCTGCGCTCGCGCCCTTATCGACGTTGGCGCTCGCGAGCAGCTGCTCGATCGGGACTTGAGGCGCCGCCGGGCCGCCGCCGATTGCCGGTGCTTCAGTCACCGCGATGTCGTAACCGGGCTTGGCGGGCTTGTGCGGGGTGAACATGGCGCCCGCTACGATATTGAGCGAGAGCAGAATCAGGCAGGTGCCGAGCACCGCTCCCAGGATCTTGTTCAGCTCAAAACCGTCCATCCGACCGCTTCCATAAAGACGGGGAGCCGCTCACGCGCTCCCCTGCCGGGCACGGCGCATTTGCTAACGCTTTGCTCCGCCCGATGCAACCCGTATAACCCCGGCGCGCGCTGCTACTTTCTGCCACTTCTCGCGGCGCTGATAGCTCCCATGGCCCGCTCGCAAACCGCTTCCGACATTCTCGTGCTGATCCCGGCGCGCATGGCCGCGACTCGGCTGCCCGGCAAGCCGCTCGCCGACATTGTGGGCGTGCCGATGATCGTGCAGGTGATTCGGCGCGCTGAGGAGGCGCGGATCGGCCCTGTTTGGGTCGCGACCGACGATGCCGCGATCAAACGGGCTGTTGAAGCCGCAGGCGGAAAAGCGGTGATGACGCGAGTGGATCATGTTTCTGGTTCAGACAGGATTTTCGAGGCGCTGCGCAAGATTGATCCGAAGGAAAAAGTAAAAATCGTCGTCAATTTGCAGGGCGATTTGCCGACGATCGAACCCGTTTCGATCCGCGCGGCGCTGAAACCGCTGAAGGACAAGTCCGTCGATATCGCGACCATCGCCGCTGTGATTGTTGACGAGAGCGAGCGCACAAATCCGAATATCGTCAAGGCTGTGGGCAGCGAAATTTCGCCCGGCAGACTGCGTGCGCTTTATTTCACACGCGCTATGGCGCCGACAGGCGAGGGGCCGCTCTATCATCATATCGGTCTTTACGCTTTCCGGCGTGCAGCGCTCGAAAAATTTGTCAAACTGAAACCCTCACCGCTGGAGAAACGCGAGAAACTGGAGCAATTGCGCGCACTCGAAGCCGGGATGCGCATCGATGTCGCCGTCGTTGACGCGGTTCCGCTCGGCGTCGATACTCCCGCCGAACTCGAAAAGGCCCGCGCGATTTTGAGCGCGCGGCGCTAGCCCACGCCGGAAATCCCATGACAAAGAAAAAGAAAATCATCGTCTTCCAGGGCGAACCCGGTGCCAACTCCGACATAGCCGCCCGCGAGGCCTACGCCGAGTACGAATCCGTGCCGTGCCCGACCTTCGAGGACGCATTCGCGGCGGTCTCGAGCCGCGAAGCGGATCTCGCGATGATTCCGATCGAGAATTCGGTCGCGGGCCGTGTCGCCGACATTCATCATCTGATGCCGACCTCCGGCCTTCACATCATCGCCGAATATTTCTTGCCGATCAGCCATCAACTTCTCGCGGTCAAGGGCGCGAAGCTCTCGGACCTCAAGACGGTGCAGAGCCATGTCATGGCGCTCGGTCAGTGCCGCAACATGATCAAGAAGCTGAAACTGAAACCCGTCATTGGCGCCGATACAGCAGGCTCCGCGCGCCAGATCGCGGAAGCGGGCGACAAGAGCCATGCCGCCATCGCATCGAAACTCGCTGCCGAAATTTATCGGCTCGATGTTCTGGCCAAGGATATCGAGGATGAAGCGCACAACACAACGCGCTTCATCGTGCTCGCGAATGAGCCCAACTGGGCGCCGAAAAACAACGGCCTGACTGTCACGACATTCGTCTTTCGCGTACGCAATCTGCCGGCGGCACTTTACAAGGCGCTCGGCGGATTTGCGACCAACAACGTCAATATGACGAAGCTTGAGTCATATCAGCTTGAGGGAAATTTCTTCGCGACACAGTTTTATGCGGACGTCGAGGGTCATCCCGAAGACAAGCTGGTGAAGCTCGCGCTCGAGGAACTCGCCTTCTATTCGAAGGAAATGAAAATTCTCGGCGTCTACCCGGCGCATCCCTATCGCATTGCGACCGCCGAGAAGAAGGACTAGCGCGCGAAGACTTTCTCTCCGCGCTCCACGAAATCGCGGATTAGGTGATGCGCGATCGCGATTGGCGGAGGCGCGAAGATGCGTTCGGGATGCTGCCCGCGCAGCATCAAGGCGGCTTCATCGCGCGACATCCAGCGCCCGCCTTCCAACTCGTTCATGTCGAGATGCAGATCCGTCGTTTCCGCTTGCGCGTGAAAACCGATCATCACTGACATCGGAAACGGCCAGGGCTGCGACGTGAAGTAGGAAACGCGCCCGGTCTTGATGCCTGCTTCTTCAAACATCTCGCGGCGCACGGCTTCCTCGAAACTTTCGCCGGGCTCTACGAAGCCCGCGAGGCAGGACCACATGCCGGGTGGAAAACGCGATTGCCGTCCCAGCAGGCAACGATCGCCATCGATCGCGAGCATGATCACGCAAGGGTCTGTACGAGGAAAATGATGCGCCTCGCAGCGCGAGCAATCGCGCCGCCAGCCGGCTTCGGCACTTTTGGTTTCCGCCCCGCATTTCGCACAGAAACGATGCGTAGCGTGCCAGATCAGCAAGGCTTTGGCCGTGGCGAGCGGCGGTAAGTGATCGGGCGCGAGGCCTTGCACCGCGATTGAACGTAGGTCGATCACCAGAAAATCGCCCCGTGCCTTTGCCTGTTCCGCGGTTTCGATTGGTATCGAAATCGCCGTGCGCGCAGCTTTGCCCGCGAGACCGACGAGCACGGTCTCAAGCGATGCGCCCAGTCCGCGCGCTTCCGCGGGCGTCAGCAACGGATC
>Ga0105249_10005028_pt1 | contig 11403 bp, 11 predicted proteins | sample KBSS44metaG_FD_81522 | JGI IMG/M metagenome (GOLD analysis project Ga0105249, IMG submission 81522) | Switchgrass rhizosphere microbial communities from Kellogg Biological Station, Michigan, USA - KBS S4-4 metaG | ecosystem: Host-associated > Plants > Roots > Rhizosphere > Soil | place...
ATGAAAATGGATACGTTTAACCGGCAAATTTCGCCAGTACTTAACCGTATCAATGAAACCATCGCCTCTCTTGCCCCTTCATCTATCAGCAGGAATAGCAAAACCGATCGTCCTGGCCCTGATTACAGTTTCTTTTATTCCCAGCTACAAAATAATCCATTGAGGAAATTATCTGAAAACGAAAGACGGATCATCAATGATATTACTCCAAACCTGATCAATTGGCAAGCAAGGCTTTTTCAAACTACAGTACGTACAACAGAATACAAGCCCGTGAAAACTGGAAACAAGGTGCTCAGCATACCGGTAAATATGAATGAGATCCTGAATCATCCCGACAGAGAAGTTAGAAAACAAGGTTTTTTAAATGGCCTGGAGGGTATGACGTCACGAAGGGAAATCTTTGCTACGCTTTTGCTGGAAACTATAGGAAATAGAAATAAGGCGGCTGCGCTTGCCGGATTCAAAGATTATCCTGAACAATCTTATTCACAAAGATTTCTAACCCGGGCTGATGTAAATACTCTTCTTGGTATGCTGAAAGATAGCGCCTCTATCAATAAGCGTTATGAGAATGCCATGTTTGAAAATTTTAAAAAGATCGGGGGAATAGATACGGTTTTCGCATGGGACAGATATATGCCGGACCCAAATGCTCCTACTCCAAGATTTACAATTACCGAAGCCACCAATATCATTTTAGAAGCAACAAAGCCATTGGGAAATGATTATCGTGTTGAAATGTCAAAACTCCTGGATCCAAAGAACGGAAGACTCGATATGGTGAACCGTCCTAATCGTATTCTAAGACCGGGTTTCTCTTCAGGTTCTGTTGGCTACAACAGCGTTTTTTACCAGGGCAATTATGAAGGTTACATGTCCGACGTCATCATATTTGGACATGAAGCCGGGCATGCTGTTCAAAACATGTTAATGGACAAAAATGGAGTCAGCTCATTTTATGCATTAGGTGCCAGCTATTTTACTGAATCTTTTGCCGGGTTTAACGAACTTCTCATTACAGATTATCTCTATCAAAAAGCGACCACCAAAGAATTAAAAAAATATTATCTGTCTCAGTTCCTGGAACAGGCGATGGGAGTATTCGGGAATGGAATGGATGCGACATACGAGCAAACATTGTATGACAGTATTCCGGCAGGCAGGATCAACACTGCTGACCAGTTCGAATCACAAATGCAAAAAACAGGTGCTCAATTCTCGATCTGGTATCAGCCTTATATGAAATATGAAATGCAATGGGTGAACAAAATGCAATTTGTAACCAATCCCCTGTACAGGATAAATTATGTGTATTCAAAATTACTGGCACTTTACTATTTTAGTTTATACCAGCAAGACAGCAGATCATTTATTCAGAAGTACAATGATCTGTTGCGTAATGGTTATGACCGAGAACCTGACAATATCCTTAAACAGTTTTTAAATATCAGCATCACTGATAAAAAACTGATCGACCTTTCACTGGCATTGATAAATAAAAAAATAGGGGAGTACGAGGCGTTGGTAAAATAGGTTCTTTGACTGGTTGGAGTTATGAGTGATGAGTTATGATCCGATAGCTATCGGGATACGTTCTGTTCGCTATTCAATAAACCCCATAGGGTTTAATATTTATAGGAGGCATTAACAATTTTTTATCGGCACTCCGTAGGAGTGCAATATTTTATTCAACTCCTACGGAGTCGTTATTTAACGAGCATACATCTTTCTATAAATATTTTGCTCCTCCGGAGCAAAGAGAGTTGATTGACCAGGAAAAGTCTGATTTGGAATCAAATGGTTGTTGATGCAAGGAACTAAAGAGTTTATTATTCGAATATCAACAACTACGTAAAAGAAGGCTAGATTAAAATAAGTTTTCACCCAAAGGCGCAAGGTCATGAATAGCTATGTAACAAAAACCCCGTAGGGGTTTAATATTTATAGAAAGCATTACAATTTTTTATCGGCACTCCGTAGGAGTGCAATATTTATTTGACCCCTTACGGAGGTCGCCGTTTGCAAGACGTCTATATTTCTATAAATATATTGCTCCTCCGGAGCAGAGAAAATTGACTGATCAGGAAAGGTTTGAAATAGAATCAAATCGGCTGTCCCAATGGGATGCCTTAGGCATTGGTGAGGAGAACTATAAAAGTGTTATTAGAGCACACACAAAGTCTAAACTATTCTCTCACTCTATTTTGCTCCTGCTGGGCACTGTTCTGGTTATGTTTTCTTAGATCGTTAATTGTTTTTCCAAAACGGTAGACGAGGGCAATAGTAAATGTCCGGGTATCATTGGCATTTCGCCAGTTAGCCTCGGTATTTGCAAGATTATTAATAATGCCCCGATTGATCTGGGTGTATAAAATATCATTCACAGTAGCACGAACGGTCCATGCTGTTGAAAGTTTTTTCGAAACACCTGCATTCAATCTTCCTCGCTTTAGTAAGATGAATTGATTTGCTGTAAGATCTGTTTGATATTGGCCATCGATCTGTGCAGTCCATCCTTTGGTGAAAGTAAACCGGAAGTTAGGTTGCACAAACCAATAAGTTCCCTGGGTATTCAGGAACCCTGTATAAAAATTTGTTTCAGAGTGTATATTCGTTACCTCTGTATAATAACCAAAGCTCAGCCACTTCTTTAATGTCAGATCACCTTGAAGTGTTCCGCTGATATTGGTCACTTTGCCTATGTTTCCCGGACGACTGTAATACACTCCTTCCTTTATTTCGATGGTTTCATTTGTGTTATTCCGGGTAGTACTATACCGGAATCCAACGGTGATCTTATTTTTATAGCTGTACGACAATTGTATATTGTGTGTGTATGCTGGTAGCAAAAAAGGGTTGCCTACATAATAGGTGAACTTATCCAACGGTGCAATGAATGGGTTAAGATCCTGGTAAAACGGTCTGTTAATTCTTCTTCCGTAATCAAGCGTCAGCGTATGATTGCCGGCACTGTCCAATTTATAATTCAGGTAAGCCGTAGGAAATAAACTTGTGTAGGTTCTTTTAAATGAAGAATCGGGTTTCATTGCGTTGCCTAACTGTCTGCCATCCGATACGGTATGCTCTGCTCTTAGTCCTAACTGCATGGACCAGCGTTTACCTTCATGCGAGCTGTTAATATATGCAGCGTGAATATTTTCTTTATAGATAAAATGATTTGTTTTATCGTAATCGGGTTCTGTTGTGTTGTTCACTGTTATAAAATAATCCGCCACATTATCTGTTTCGATCTGGCTCGATTTTGCGCCTGCATCCACCTTCCAGCCTTTTTTCAATGGATGTGTGTAATCAGTTTTCAATGAATAAATATCTATCCCGGCAGGCAGATCACCTGTCAGACGTTCCTGTTGAGAAAGTGTATTATCCGCGAGATAAGTAAAATTGTTGAACGCCTGCTCATTACCAGTGCCATAATGAATATAGTCCGCATCCACTGAGAACTCAGGCCCGTTTTTACTGAGACGTCTTCTGAAATTCAAGTTAATACCACCGTTCCTGAATGAATTATCCTGTGTGTTATATGCTACAATGGTTGAATCGAGTTGATAAGCCGTATTAATAAAGCTGCTGCTATTGTCATTATCACGCTGTCCTTTCCTGGTGACGCCGGTAAGCACAATGCCGAATGTATTTTTTTCACTTGCATAATAATCGGCGCCGATCTTGGCAGAAAAAGCAAGACCTGAAGGTTTGATATAAGTGCTTTGTAAGAAATCGTAATTGCGGCTGCCATCCGGTTTTTTGAAGTGACGATTAATGTCAAGTTCAGAAAAATTGGTTGAATAATTCTGTGTAAGTGTACCAAATGTATTCCATTTACCACTGCGATTATTAAAGTTAAAGCTGTTGTTTGTTTTTGGATATCTGCCTTGCGTGTAGGCCGTGTTGAGTGAGCCGTTGAAACCTTTTGCCTTTGTTCTTTTCAGACGGATATTGATAACACCTGCGCCACCGGCTGCATCGTATTTAGCAGGTGGGTTGGTCATCAGTTCTATTTGATCGATAGAAGAAGCGGGTAATGAACGCAGATAATTTTCCAGGTCGGAGCCACTTAGGTAAGTAGGTTTATCATCAATAAAAATGATGACGCCATTCTTCCCTTGTAAACTAATCACCCCGTTGTTGTCAACAGAAACACCGGGTGATCTTTCCAACACCTCAAATGCTGTTGAACCCGCAGCACTGATCATCTGGTCTACATTTACAACGGTGCGGTCTATCTTTCTTTCTACGGGAGGACGTTGCGCTGTAACGGTAACGGCCTGGAGATCTTTCGAAAGATTCGCCAGTTTTACAATACCTATGTTGTTGTTATTTTTTTCTTCGCTGAGTATGACAGCTCTGCCACTTTCTTTGTTAAAGCCGGTCATCGAGATGATCAATTTATAAGTACCCCATTTGATTTTTTCTAAAATAAAAGCTCCATTCGCATCAGTCAAAGCAGATTTCACCGTGATATCTTTTGGACCAGTAACCAATAAAACGGTAGCACCTTCCAGCGGACGTTGCATGGAATCGATCACCTTACCCGAAATGGTGCCGGCTGTATTTTGAGCAAATGAATTCAGACAACTGAATACAAAAAGTAGAGTAACGAATACACTGCGTAACATGGCTAACTTCTTAATTTAAAGACTGGGTGAAATTAAAGACTATGCGGTTATTGGCGACATTTATAATGATGAATGGAGGAAAAACTTAAATGAGTCGAACATCCGGTCCCCGCCAGCGGGGGACAATATGCACTCCGCTTTTCGATCTATATATTATGTGCTTTTTCGCGTATGTTATCTGCTTTTTCGCGGGCATCAACAACAACGTGAATCAATTAATAATATCCCCTTTGACATTGGCCAACTTTTCACGCCATTGTTGGAGTTGCTCAGGTGTTTGTCTCACCCAATCTGTTATTTCGCCAACAATTTTCAAAGGTGCATCGGTGCGATAGGAACGTGTTGGGTTGCCCGGAAATTTTTTGTCTGTAACATTCGGATCATTTTCGAAGCTCCCTGTCGGTTCAACTACATAAACACGTTCAGGTCCATCACCTTTGGCTAATGCAGCAGCCAATCCCGCTCCGTTAACCAGGGCTGTAAAATAAATGTGATTCATAATAAGATCAGATTTGTAATTTGAGCCGAACCCGGCAGTGAGCAAATCGCCAGCCTTCAGATCTGCTTTCGTTCCATGATAAAAGGGACCCTTGTCAGATGGTTTGTCACTGAATGAATTTGCTAATTCATAATTCTTTTTTGCATTGCCAGGGTTGTTTAGATCTTCATAGCATTTGGCAATATTTGAATATAAACCGGGGAGAGCTCCATTCACAGAGGGGTCATTTATTTTTAATGCTAACTGCAAAGCTGTTTCGAGCCATTTTAATTTGTCTGAAACATTTTTTTGATGCCTGGCAACATAATAAGCAGCAATAAATTTTTCGAAATCGTTTGTCGCTTCGTTCCATGCCTGAAGAAATAGTTTACTTGCTTCTTCCTGCTTGCCTTTTTCTTCAAGCCCCATAGCCTGGATACAGCGTTTAATGATCGGGTTGTGTGGGTTGAATTCCATTTTTATAGTTAAGAGCTTAGAATTGTAAGTAATGAGTCGATGAACTGGGTTTATAGTTTAGAATTATGAGTTAAGAGTATGGGGTAAATATTTTGAACATAACTCTTAACTCTACACTCTTAATTCTAAACTTTTATTTATTCCACTGCATTACTATTATGATGCTTTTGTTGCGCCGAGTTCTTCTGCAAGCCCGACAAGAATCCCTTCGGTTCCGCGAATATAACATAGCCGGTATGAGTTCTCATATTGAACCACTTCACCAACAAGCTGGGCACCATGTTTGCTTAATCTCGTTACCATTTCATCAATGTCTTCAACAGCAAACATAACACGCAGGTAGCCGAGAGAATTAACAGGAGCACTGCGGAGATCTGAGATGGTTGGAGGAGTGAGAAACTGCGAAAGTTCGAGACGGCTATGACCATCAGGCGTAACCATCATAGCGATCTCTACGCTTTGATCGCCAAGTCCCGTAACACGACCCGCCCATTCTCCTTCAACCTTCATTCGACCTTCGAGTTTCAGTCCTAACTCAGTGAAAAATGAGATGGCGTTATCGAGTGATTCAACGACGATACCAACATTGTCCATTCTTAATAATTTGTTTTTTGCCATGGTAAGATATTCTTATAAATTAAAATTATGCGTTATGAATAGGCGTGAAATAAACTATAAACAATGATTGGACTCAAAACAGATCACTTCAACGGGGGTGGTGCATCAATAAACTGTTTATGTGCACCAGTTAATTTACCAATATAATACTGGGCAGGAATGATCAGTTTTCTTACAAAAGCAGGTATGTCACTTGTAGCAAATTCAGATCTGTAACGCATTGTTAGAAAAGAGATCCTTTTTATTTCAGGACGATTATGTTGTCCTTCGTCTAATGCTTTGTAAACACCTTCCAAAAATATTCGACATTATTAGCAGGCTTTATCCATCCTTTGATATGTAATTCATCTTCACCAGCGTTCCAGAACTTATGCCAGGTGCCTCGCTTAAAAGTTGCCGTTTGACCGGAACCATAATACACAGGTTCCTCTCCCGGGACCTGCGTTCCCATTTTGCCACTAATAACTGTGAGACTTTCTTCTTGCTTCCAGTGAACATGAGTAGGAGGTCCGGCATTTGGTTTTACAAAACCTTCAGTTATTAGTTTATCACCATCAGGTTCTTTTATCCGATCTACAAAGACCAACTTCTCTCCAAATTTATTTTCAATCGTGTGTGGGTATTGATACATAATAGTCGTTTTGGTTAGTTCAAAAATAAGGAAACAAAATAGTTTATTTATGGATCTGTCGGCAGATAGGGCAGGCAGGGGTTGTTGGTACGGAACACTATAGAAGGAAGAGTTTGTTATTAGAAATATCAACGCTGTAATTTTAAATCAGGTATAAATAGTCCTCTGACTTATTTAGATCGGTCAATAAGTTCCTGGCCAATGTCCAGCGATTGTTTTATAATATAGGTTATGATGGCCATCCCATTGTCACTGTTTGTAAATATCACAAGCCCTCTTTTTGATTTTGGCAACAATATGATAATGGTTCGAACACCAGGATCGCTGCCGGAATGTATCAATGCCAACTCATTATTTTTTAAATTTTTGAAAAGCTCCCAGCCCAATCCAAATTTTTTGTCCGCACTTTGATAGGTGATCATTTCACTATATACTTTTTTATTTAGATCTTTCTTTTTTAAAACATTCACACCAAACTGTGTATAATCTTTTACTGTGGTCATCAACAGATCCGCCGCTGATACCTCTGTATTTTTTCTGATTTCATAAGGCTTTCCTTCCCGGTTATGTGCTATGGCATAGAGGTTTTCATTTATAGTTGAATCCCAATTAAAATGGGTGTCATACATTCCATCTGGAACGAATAAGTATTTCGCTACAATTTTTTCGAAGGACATCCTGAATTTATTTTCCAGTGATCTTTTTAAGTACTCCAATCCTTCACCGGAATACTGTGTTTTTGTTCCCGGTTCGAAATCGAAATGCAGTTTCCCTGATGAATGCAGCCACCGCCAGTTTACAAAACCAGTGCGATGAGAAATAATATGTCTTGTAGTGAGAAGTTTATGGTAAGGATCATCTTTTACATCCGGGTCTACCCAATAGTGAAACAAAGGTTCGTCCAGATCCCATAGTCCATTGCTAACAAGTCTTAATGTGGTGATCTCTGTAATGGGCTTGGTGAGTGATGCTACCTGGAATATCGAATTTTCCGGCGCAGGCACTCCCTCTTTAAGTTCTCCTAAAACTTTTATTTGTTTTATTTCTTCATTTTCAATTACGCCAATTCCAAGAGCTAAAACTTTTGTTGAATCCATAAAGACCTTCAAAACAGAATCGGAAGGAAGAATGATCTTAGCTCGTTGCGAAAATGCAGCAAATGAGAAAAGAAAACTATATAAACAAACAGGCAAATACTTTTTCACAAATAATATTTTTTAGTCGGGCAGTTGTTTTTTGAAATTATATTCTGCTTGCGAAAGTTATCACATTTCCTATTGTTACCTGCAAAGAAGTGCGAAGATTGATTTCATCCGCCTGCTGCGGGGCAAGAGCCCCGGGGCGGACTGAAAAGCGGTCGGGCTTTCGGCGGGTTTTATGTAAGGTTGTCTATTGAACTTGTCAGATGGTAACATATTAATTCAGGAATTGCCTTATCAAGTTCATTTGATTGCTTAAACGAAAACTTATCCAGCAGTCTTATAGAACTCAGATTATCCCTATGAAAGAATGCTTCAATTTTTTGAACTTTAATTGTATTGAATGCATAGTCGATAACTTTTTCTACGGCCTCCTTCATTATTCCCTGTCCTTGGAAGTTTGTCAAAAGTTCATAGCCGATTTCACACTTGTCATTTTCATCTGAAAAGCTAAAAAGACAAATTGTCCCAACAAATATTTTTTTGTCACTCAAAGTTATTGCCCAATATAAGGAGTCATTTTTATTAATATTCTCATTAACCTTATTTATAAAATTCCTTGCATCATCAATAGTATTGGTTACTGGTCTGTCAAGATATTTATTTATTTCACTATCGGAACGCAATGTGAAAATTTCTTGTTCGTCATTAATTTCCAGTTGTCGGAGGGTAAGTCTTTCCGTTCTCAAAATTGGAAAAGGTGTGAAAGTTCTATTTAACATGCTGTGGTATTTGGCTTAGTAGAATCTACGATCATCATAGGCTGACCGCTAACGCTCTGCTTTACGCAGGTTCTTGTACAGAAAGTTACTGATTTCCAATTGCAGGTTGCACAAAAATGCATTTCAATTTTCCCTGCCGGCAGGCAGGAGTTGTCGGTGAGGAGAACTATAGAAGAAAGAGTTTGCTATTAGAACCTGCCTACCGGCAGGCAGGCACCAACAACAGCATAAAAGTGTTGTGTAGAATGCGTTTGTTATGCGCCTACCTACTCACTAAATTTATCCGTGAAATTTTCTTTCCGCAAGATTTAAGATCAGTGTAAAATAAGTGGAACTGATTAAAGTTTTCCAGTATTTAACGGCCTCTTTTGTATTTCTTTAAGAGTTGAGTAATTCCATCTGACGTCGTCATAAAACGAAAAGTGTCAAAATAGTAATCTTTATCTAATGTTAAGCTAGTCGTTTTTGCGCCTCCTTTGCTGAAGAATGTTTGAAAAACATAAACTTTGTTAGGATCTAATGTATCAATACCGATAAATTTAAATGATTTTAATGTTCCAAATTCTTCCAGGCGAGAGGCAATGTCGTCATTCGTCCACAAAGGATTTCGGGTTTTCATTTCATCCCAGGAATGTCCAAACATTGCATTGATGCTATCTCCACGTCCTGCGTTATAAAATTTTTGAAATTTTTCCATTGCATGTTCATAATCATTTGTTGTCTGGCCAGCTACTGTAAGGGGTAGCAGAAAGGCAAAAAGTGCAAAAAGTTTCATAGTTAAATGTTTGAAGGTTTTCTAAATATACGTGGAGTTGCTGACGGCTATATTTTTTTGCTTATCGGCGTAACCATAATTTTTAACCCAGATCACCTGTCCATTTTTCATAATACCGCCAACCATACCCGGAATGTTCGCAACTTTCCGAAGATCATCCAGTCTTGATTCAAATTCCTGGATACTATTGGCGGAAACCGGATCAGTAGCTTTCTTACAGGTTGTAGATCCTGTTAGCAGCAACATATAAACTGTCGGAATAAAGAATTGTTTGGGAAAACAAAATTGTGCCATAATATTTTTAGCTTATGAAGTGGCCAATCATTAAAGCTAAGACTAATAAAAGAATAATACAAGAGGGAGATCAACACAGGCAGAATCGTTGGTGCGGGGAACTATTGAAAAAAAAGTTTGTTGTTGATTATCCAATCGTAACCCGGGGTCTGCCTTCATCATTCATTCATGTGGTAGTTACAAGTAGTATATTTAGAAAACCTTTCAGTCCGGGGCAGGTAGGGAAAATTGATGCGGAGAACGATTGAAGAAAGAGTTTGTTATTTGAACCTGCCCACCGGCAGGCAGGCACCGACAACGGCGTAAAGCTCGGCCAACTTACTAAAGTGAAATAGAAATCCAAAAGATGAAATGATGTTCTGTCGCCGGCATTTCCCCAATGCCTTTGTAGATGCAGTGTTTATATATAAAGAGCTTATAGTTATTTCTTTGCCTTTATTTCCGTCACTTTGTAAGAATTTCCGTCTTTATCATAAGTTGTCCATTTCCCTATTTGATTTCCTTTGTCAAAATATCCAGAACGCATTATAATGCCATCTTTACGAAACCATTCCCAATATCCATGCATTTTATCTTCAAGCATAAAACCTTTGGCCCATAAGGAACCATCTTTATGATAATGGGTGACTTTTTTGGGCAATATTTTTTTTGTTGCCATATAGAAAAATATTTCAAACAAACATTGCTGCTAACGTCCAGGGCTTGCCGTAAACCGCCGTTTCTCTTTGACCTTCCGGCTGAGCCGCACTATAAATATAATTTTATTAATCGGCGAAGCCAACACGATGCAGGCTTGTGGCAAGCCTCATGTTAGCGGCATACCGCATAGCCATTGTTTAGTACAAGTATTGCATAATTTATACTTCCAAAAAATCATGTTGAAGGTATCGAGTGGTGTTCGTGAACGATCGTCCATTGATTATCAATTTTCTTAAGACCAACTGTCAATCTAAAATTAAGCGGTTCAAAACCTTTTCCTCCCGTGCTGTCTTCGCATTTCATTGTGGCAATGCAAAACGCCACATTATCGTCAGCAACAATCTTTAATTCTTGGATGTCAAACACACCAAGTTTTGCGTATTTGAAAAATGTATCCCAGGTTTTTCGGTAAGCGTCAATCCCAACAGATTGAAATGGAGGTGGCACATCAAACATTATAAGATCATTTGAATGATGAGCAAGAATGTTGTTAATGTCTTTTCGCTTAACCGCTGCCGCCCAGTTTTCAATTAGTTGGCGAATTTGTTCTTCGTTTGTCATTTACTTTGTCTGTTTCAACTATTTTCTTAATCAACTTTATGGTGTCACTGTCCCCATAGCCGTTGCCGCTAACGTCGTCTACGGCTTTACGCAAGTTCTTGTACAGAAAGTTACTGATTTCCAATTGCAAGTTGTACAACAATGCATTTCAATTTTCAGTTGTTGGCGCGGAGAACTATGGAAGAAAGAGTTTTTCTTTGAATATCAACAACCTTTAGACTTGCACTTAGATAAATTTATTACCTTTTACTAAATCAATCAAACAGTAACGGTGAACTAAACCAACAACAAAGCTTAAAGGCTTATACGCCG
>Ga0105249_10005029_pt1 | contig 11402 bp, 6 predicted proteins | sample KBSS44metaG_FD_81522 | JGI IMG/M metagenome (GOLD analysis project Ga0105249, IMG submission 81522) | Switchgrass rhizosphere microbial communities from Kellogg Biological Station, Michigan, USA - KBS S4-4 metaG | ecosystem: Host-associated > Plants > Roots > Rhizosphere > Soil | place...
CCCTCGGCCACGACTGCAAGCGCTGCGCCGGGAATTCTCGCCGCGCGCAGCACCGGCGGCACGATCAGGTCGAGCGCTTCAATATTTCGCATGGACCTGCACAGATTCGACATCGCGAGTAACGCTTCTGCTCGCGCGCCACAGATGCCAGGCGGCCCACCAGTAACCCGGACACATCGCGAGGAGCGCGTAGCGCAAGGACTCTTCGCCGCCCCACGACCTCAGACTGTCGCTCAGTGCGCCCACCGCGAGCGGTCCCAGACCCATGCCAAACAGATTGGCCGAGAGATAGACCAGAGCGATCGCCATGGCGCGCATCCGCGGCGCCACGAGCGTCTGAATCATGGCCAGCATCGGACCTGCAGCCATGTTGGCGCCGATTGCGGCGGTTCCGAGCATGGCGAACGACAGATAGAGGTGATGAGACAGATAACCCAGGGCGGAGATCAGTCCAAACGTGAGGTACAGACAAACAGTTGCCAGGAGCTGCAGACGCTCATCATTGGCGGCGTAGCGCGCCGCGAGTACACCGCCACAGTAAGTACCCAGGCTACCGCCGATGCCCCAGATCAACGCCATCCAGGTGCCGAGCTCGCGGGTCGACAATCCGAAACTGCGCACAAAGAACGCCGGCTGCCAGTTGCCGATGCCGAAGCCGAAAAAAGAAAGCAGCGAAAAGCAGATCAGCAGGTGACGAAAGGTCCTGCTTTGCCAGAGCGTGCGGCAGACCGCTGCAATACGCGGATGATCGCGTCGCTCGGCTGCGATCTTCTCCTCCAGGCGTGGCTCCCTGAGCGTGATGCGAACGAGCAGAGCGAGGGCGAGACCTGGCAGTCCGAGAATCAGAAAGGTGTCGCGCCAGCCATAGGTTTCGTTGAGCAGTCCACCCGCAAAGTAGCCGACGACCGTCGCAAGACTGCCACCCAGCATGTATCGCGCAACCGCCCGGGGCCTTTCGGCGCGATCGAAGTAATCCGCAATGAGCGAATGTGCCGGGGGTACGCAGCCCGCTTCACCGATGGCTACGCCCACGCGGATCGCGAGTAGTTGACGGTAGCTCCCGGCGAGTCCGCAGAGTGCGACGAACACGCTCCACATCGCCGTCGTGAGCCAGATGATCGTTACGCGATTGCCACGATCCGCCCAACGCGCAATGGGAATGCCCATCGCGGAATAGAACAGCGCGAAGGCGATGCCCGTAAGGAATCCGAGTTGCGTGTCACTGAGCCGCAGGTCGAGTTTGATACTTTGCAAGAGCAGACCGAGCGCGAGCCGATCCATGGTATTGAACGCCAGGATGACTGCCAGGATCGCAAGCGCATAGTTGCGATAGGCGACGGAAGAGCTCTTCATCCACAGTCCGTCGCTCGTGCGGCTCTGAAGTGAGCGGCCATCAGCCCTGCAGGCGCGCCGTTCTCCTCGGGCATGCGCCTGAGGAACGCTTGCCCTGCCGCATTGTGCTTGAGATAGGCGTTGAGGAACTCGAGTGTGTATCGGGCGAGCCATCCATAGCTGACGACGGCTTTCTCCCGTCCGTGCTGCATCTTCTTCGCCGGATAGAGTTCGTATAGCCGTTGCCAGATCGCTTCGTTGCGTTGGGCCATTGCCACATGTTCGGCATGCGTGAACCCGGCAAATTTGACATTGACAAGATCCCCGTGGACCCACGCGTCCAGCGCTTCATCGGATTGCTCCGACGATTGCGCCTGCGCGATGGAAAGCAGCGGGATCGTCATGCGCCGGGCTAACGTCTCCGTCCCCTCCCGGAGAAGACCGGGATGGAAGAGCAACCCGCCGTCGAGAGCGACCAGTCCTCGTATACGTGCGTCACGTGCCGCGGCAATCACGTTGCAGAGACCTCCCCAACTGAAGCCCGCAACAGCAAGCGCGGATATCTGCGCATCCGGCAGCGTCTGTGCGAGATCCACGAGGAAGAGAATGTCGCGCGCCTGCTGGTGAGCGCCTTGGAGATCGAGCGTTGGATACGGGGTCTCGACGCCCATGCTTGGGCTCGCGAGAACGAGGTACCCATGGCTCGCGAGATACTCGCAAAGATCCGCGTTCTCCCATGCGGGGTTGGAGTATCCCGGCGCGTAGATCACCAGCGGAAACTGACCGGATGTGCGCGGCGCGTCGCGCACGGCCCAGAGTCGCGTCCGCAGGCTCGCGCTCATGCCTGCACGCCAATCCCTCGTGCGGACCGCGACCTCAGGTACTGGCGCGGCCCTCTCTTCGTCGAATAAGCCGAGGTAGTCATCGACTGTCATGCGCGCCCCGCCCCGCGGACTTGCCGGATACCAGATCAGTGTCTGCAGCGAACGAGCGGTGTTGGCTGCACCAGGCAGGTTCAGGACCGTCAGACCCACGGTGTGTGGACCCGCACTCTGCTCGAAGCGGAACAAGACCGATCCGCCCGTCCTCAGAGGTGGTACTCGAACTGCAGGCCCGTCGTTCGTGGGCGCGCGCGCGGAGCCCATTCAGGAGTGAAAAAGGGCGTCGGATAGAGCGCCGCCTTTTCGTTGTTGAGGTTGTCGATGAAGAGCGTTGCGGTCCAGCGATCCTCCGAGCTCACGGAGAACCCCGCACGCGCAATCGACCAATTGTCGCCAGTCTGCACGCGAATCGTGCCCAGCGTCTCCGTTCGATAACTCTGCTTCGAGCTGTAGTTCGCGGACGCCGAAAAGCGGCCGCTCAGACTACCAATAGGGAAAGCGTAATCCGCCCACACACCCGCGGTGTACCTGGAGGACGAGTTGAGACGGTCGCCTTTCTCGAAGAGCACCACGTTCGTGGACAGCACCTCGGAATCGAGCGTGAGGTCGTTCCATCCGAGATTGACGCCGAGTTGCAGGCCGCCGAGCGGCCGGAACGTCATGGCGAGGTCGATACCCGGACCGCTGGCGGATTTGCCATTGACGAGCGCGCCGCCACAGCAGACGTCGCCGATAGGCACGCCCAGAACCTGCTGCACATCGCGCCAATCGAGGTAGTACACCGCTGTGTCGAACGAAACATGCCCCTCGAGAGCGTCTCCCTTCGCGCCGATTTCGTAGTTGTGCAGCTTGTCGGGCTTCGCAGGCGGGTAGTTGACGCCAGGATCCTGGGGCGCGCCGCTACGAAATCCTTCGGAATAGGATGCGTACAGGGTCAGATTCGACGTTGGAAACCAGGAGAGTACGGCTCTCGGAGTCGTAGAATTGAATGTGTCCGTGAAATTGGCGAGCGGCTGCGGCGGCTGACCGACGTTGAGCGTGTTCTGTCTCGCGAACACGTCGTCGTGGAAATAGCGCAGCCCCAGAGTCCACTCCAGCTGGCTATCGTGGAAGCGTCTTCCAAGCTCTCCGAATGTCGCATAGGACTTCGATCCGTGTTGCCAGTTCACGCCGAAGAACGTCGAGATCTTCTGCTGCAGACGGTCGCTTGCATCTCGATAGAAAGCCCCCGCTGACCACCGCCACGCACTTTCCCTGGCCGAATTCAGTAGCACCTCCTGCGAGAAGACGTGGGCCGCGAAGCCCGTGAACAATGCCGTACCTGGCAGTCCGCCGGAGGTCAGATCGAGTTGACTCTCGTTGGCATAGTCCAGGTAGCTGCTCATGCTCGTCACCGAGAACAGCGGCAGCTCATAGCCGAGCTTGAAGCCATACGCGTCGAAGTCAGTTGTGATCGGCTCCGGCAACGCGGCGGAAGGCCGTCGGCCGGAGTCATCTGAGTCCGAGGGACCGGAGTAGTCATCGCGTGAACGCCACGCCGACAAACCCAGCGACAATGACTCCGTCGGCTGCGCGTTGATCTTCAGGCGAAAGTTGCGCAGCTCCGCGTCGTTACTGTCCTTGCGTACCGCGTTGTCGAACCATCCGCTCAGATTCTCGTAGCCGATCACCGCGCGTGCGGCCAGCTTGCCTGGGACCACCGGCACATTGATTGCCATGTCGCCGCGATAGTTGCCGCCGCCATCCTGCGTCTCGGACGCGGACGTGCGCAGTTTCAAATCGAAGCCGTCGAGGTCGGCGTCATGAGTGAGGATGCGCACGACACCACCCTGGGCACTGGCGCCGTAGAGTGTGCCTTGCGGCCCTCGAAGCACCTCGATGCGTTCGAGATCGAAGGCATTGGTGTCCGGCACGATCGCAGTCTTCACCAAACCGAACGGCACTGAATCCAGGTAGTACGCGATGGGGCTCGAGCCTGTGAACAATGCACTCGACGCTCCCACACCGCGAACCGCGACTTGCGTGCCACCGCTTTGATTGGAGGCGGTTGCAACGACGCCGGGAACGGAGTTCAGGGCCTCTGTCACGCCCACCACTCTGGAGTGGTCCAGCTCCGCTCCACTCAGCACGGAGATCGAAATCGGAACGTCCTTAAGCCGCTCCTCGCGCTTCTGTGCAGTGACGACGACTTCTTCGAGGCTGAGGGCCTGCGGGTTGTCGGGGTTGGGCCTCGCATCCGTGGCGCTGCTTACAGCCGCTCCCTGATCCACTTCAGCCAGGCGAAATCGCGACCAGAACGACGGCTTCTCTCCTCCTTTCGCGGCGCTCTCGTCCGCGGTCGAGGTGGGCGCAGCGCTCGCTTTGGCGGCATCCGCTCTGGATGCCGCGCCGAGCGGCGTAATCGTGATCGTCTTGTCATCGAGATACTGGTACGCGAGCCCGGTGCCGCTCAGCAGACGGGTCAGCGCCTCATCCATGTTGAGCTCGCCGCTGGCGCCCGCAGTCTGCCGATCGCCGACGACTTCGGTGCGGTAGAGGATCTGGAACTCGCGCTCGGTCGCGAGGCTTTGTAGCGCGGATTTGAGATCTTGAGCCGGGATGGCAGTGGTTCTTCTGACCGCAGCCCGTGCGCTGTCGGCGATGGCAACGCTTCCTATCAAACACGCTACCGCTGCTGCGACTGTGATACGCATGACGACCGCTCCCCCGAACATTTTGTATGTGCTGCGGTAGAGCGATTGCCGAGCGAAAGTGGATATGGCTGCGTGCGTCCGCAATCCTTTCATTGGGCAGCGACGCGGATTTCGCGGTCGGTTTCGGTGATCCTGAGGCCCGGCTGCGCACGGAGGAAACGCAGCAGCGATTCGGGATTGGTGGAGGAGTACGTGCCGCTGATGTGGAAGTCTTCGAGCCCGCCACTCTCGACGATGAGTCGGCGCGCCGTATAACGATTGAACTCTTCGGCAACCTCACGCAAAGGCGTGCCATCGAAGATGAGCTGGCGCGCAGTCCACGCGGTTGCCGCGGTGACATTGGCGTGTGCCGGTCTCTCGATGGATTCCGGTTTGACGATGAGCTGCTCACCGGCCGCGAGGCCGAGCGCAACCGAACCGCCGGAGCTTGCGCGTTCGGGCTCAATCGCAACGCGGCCTTCCACGACCGTGACCACGGTGCCGCCCTGCTTGCGATACACATCGAATTGCGTGCCGACGGCGCGGACGCGGATCTGATCGGTCTGGACGATGAAGGGATGCGCTTTGTCCCGGGCGACTTCGAAGAGTGCCTGACCCTGGATCAGGTCGATGTGTCGCTCGAGCTTCGTGTATCGGACGCGGATGCGCGAGTTGGAATTCAGCTCGACTGTCGACCCGTCCTCGAGAGTGAGCGAGCGCTGTTCGCCAATCTGCGTGCCGTAGACTCCTCGCTGGAAGTGATACCACGCGCTGAGGGACACAATTGCAAACAGGACTGCCGCTGCCGCAGCGAGCGAACGCGGGCGGCGAGAACGGCCGACTCGGCCCTGCAGGGCGGTCGCCTCAGCGCGCGATCCCGTCGATGCAACCTCAGTCGCAGTCAGTGAAACTACGTTGTCGTCGGAGCTCACTCTCGCGTGCGCGATGAGTGCTGCGACATCAAGTTGGCCGTCAGCACCGGGCGCGGGAATCTCAGCATAGGTGCTGGCGATATCCATGTACGCCTGAATGTGGTCCGGCGAGCGGCGCAGCCAGGCATGGAATTCTTCGCGGGCTTGTGCGTCGATGTCGCCGCTGCGGAAATCGACAAACCAGATCGAGGCTTCTTCGAGAACCTGCGGGTTGGGCCGGGTGCGTGGCGTCCTGTATGTCATGTGCGTCCCTAGTCTTCCAGCCGCGCGTTTCGACAATGCAGCAGAGCCTGCGCGAGGTACTTCTTCGCGGTGACACGGGCAACGCCCAGGTGCTCGCCGATCTCTTCGATGGAGAATCCAGCGAACCGGTGCAGCAGCAGTGCCGTTGACTGCTTGGCTGGAAGTTGATCGAGAGCGCGCTGGACAGCCGTGAGCCTCTGCTGCAGCTCCGCACTCGCCGCTGGATCGTCTGTCGATGTCAACCGCAGATCGGTGAGGAGCTCCGTGATATCCATCGCCTTGGGTGCGTTCATCTCGCGCAGCGTGTGTTGATGAACGACGTGACTCGCGATCGTGAAGAGATAGGCTTCGGGACTGCGGATGACTTCGTGCTGTTCGACGCGCATGAGGCGCAGGAATACCTCCTGCGCGAGGTCGGGCACATCCTGGGCATTGCGCGCACGCGTGGTGATGAAGCGCCTGAGACGCTGCCCGTATTTCGCCGCAAGCGCCGCGACGAAGGACCTTTGTGTTTGCGCGACCACCGTCAGTCTTGAAAACGACTCATACTCGTCTGTAGTAGAGCATCCGGCGACAGAAAATGGATATGGTCGGCAGACGGGCGCGGCGGGCACTCAGATGAATCAAGGAGATAGCAAACTCGAGCCACCATCGCGCTGGCGCGGCGGCGGGTTCACAAGGGCAGAATCGCGGATCCCACAGCGACTGGACGCTGGAAATGGCCAGGCAAAGGGAGGCTGTTGGTCTCGGCTGCCTCGGCGCCGCTGTCGCAAATTTCAACGAACGCCACGGGAGTTGCACCGGCAGGCAGCTTTGCTGCATTCACCTGCACTTGGGCGTCCTCTCTCCAGATCTCCGCATGCCGCCGCGCCGTCGGCTCACCTGCGACCCTCGCGGTTCCGAACTCCTCACGGGCGGCGATGATCGTCACCGTGTAGTTGCCATTCCAGTCTGCATCGTTCGCGGCTCGAGCCAGCACGCGCCACGCGCCCGCGCCGGGACGGCGGATATCGATGTGATCGACAGGTTCGAACGGGACCTCCCAGAGCTTGAAGCCGTACTCGTCGTCTTCCGGCTGCTTTCCTTCAGGACTTCCGTCGTAGAGATACAGACGGAGGGGAGTTTTCCCGTCATCAGCGCGGACCGAAACGCGCAAGGTCGCAGTGCCATGCAGAACGAAGAATTGCTGAGCAGCCTGCAGGCCGTCGGACCAGCCCTGCACATGAATCTGTGATCGGGCGCCGACGGCAACGTGAGTCCGAGCCGCGGTGAGAGATCCCATCGTATTTTGCAGCGTGAGCCGAAGCGACATCGAATGCTCGGCATCGCGAGACTTCCGTGCTTCGACGAGCTCTGCGGCAAGCGCAGTGAACCGAACCGTATGCCTGTTGAGAGATACGTTGAGCCGCTCTTCGAGCGCCGGACCGGAATCCCTGCCGATGAACTCCCAGACTCCATGTGCAGGATGGGGATAGAGCCGGCTACCCGCATGCGATCCTGAAAACGTCAGGTACCAATCCTCGGCATATGAGGAGTTCTGCAGCCACGTCGTGTGCAGCTGAATCGGCGGCGCCTCGCTCAATGTGAATGAGCCTCCGTGGCTCTGCGCGTCCACCTTGAGCACCTGCGTGCGCGGCGGGACATTCACGAAATGCGGCGACACCTGCATGAGAGATTTCTCGCCGCTCTCGGACACAGAGAAACCATTCGCTGGCTCGAGCTGCAGAGCGGCCACGATCGCTGCCGAAATCCACGTTACATCAAAGCCACCTTCCGGGTCCGTCAGCACCAGATTGGCGCTGTGTATTCCGGCCGTCCAGGCCTCGATTCCAATGTCGATGTCGATCCAGCGATCGAGCGGTAACACGACGGACTCGGAAACAGGGGACAGGATGCGAAACGTGCCGTCGTTACCGAGCCAGCGCATTCGGTATGTCACGCTGCCGGCAGGGCCGCTGGTCCGCTTCATCCGCAGCGTGCGTTTTCCGGTATGTCCAACGCGCCACCCTTCACGCTCGTAGAGTCCTCCCCCGCGCGGCGGCAATCCCATGGACGAGACAAAACGATTCGCGATGGACGCGGACACCTCTATCCGCGGGGAATACCGCCACTCTGGCAATACCGAGGACAGCTTCAACAGCCGCCAGCTCTCCGGGAGATTGATCAAGCCCGCTCCCTGAGCATGGGCGGGCCAGTCTTGCAGATAGCGAGCGCCCGCTTTCAGCGACCAGAAGATGCGAGTTGCGTCGTGCGGGAGGTGTTCCTGTCTGGCGCCGCTGATCAGCGCTGCCGCAACTGAAGCTGCTACAGGGGTTGCGCTGGAGGAGAAATCGAACTGGTAGTAGCCACGCGGAAGGTTCCATGCGCCCGGCGCATGATAGTTCGCAGCGTTGCGGAGTATTGTCGGCGTGATGCCGGTGCTCGGCGCGACGAAATCGGGCTTCATGAGGCCGAGGCGTCCGGGTCCGCGCGACAGCGTGCGCACATAGTCCGCTTTAGGAAGATCGAGGCCACCCAGCAGTCTCGCAGTCTCGCGGCTCACATAGCCCCCGACGACTGCCACCGCCGACGACGTGCCGCCGCTGCCCACAGTCTCAGTGATGCCCCAGGTGTTTCCGGATGCGATAAATATCTGTTTGCGCGAGATCTCGATGACGCGGCTGGCCATGTAGCCTACGAACGAGTCCGTCTTCTCCACGTCCTCTGCAGACGTGGATGACGTCATCACATCGACATCGGACCTCGATGCGCCCTGGATCATTCCCTCGATGAACCGGGACACGCGCATGGAGCCCGTGCTCTCCCCCGTCACATAGACGATGTGTGCATTGGGCGCCGATGAAGATGCTCTGCCGCCGCCAAATGTATGGCCAGCGGCTTGCCCCGCCACGCTCGTCGTGTGTGCGTGATCGCAGCCATACAGGACGGGCAGTCCCGAAGCGGAATCGAACACGAGAACGAACCCGCCATCGGGGCCAGCTTCCGTGCTACGTGACCCGGGCTTCGCAATAGCGGGCAGATGGCCCACATCGCCCGTTGCATTGAAATCGCCGATCGGCGTGCTATGGCTGAGATCGCCGTTGCCGGCTGTATCGATCCAGGCACGCCGCTCGCCCTTGCGCCAGAGCACCAGCAGTCTCTGGTCGGAGGGAACGTAGTTGCCGGCGCCGCCGATGGCGACGAGGGCGGCCCGGAACTTGCCCGGTGCAGGCGCGAGGACATTCCGGCCATCGAAGCGGAACCGTCCAGCCGGATCCGTATCGATCTCCAGAGCTCGAGGTCGCGTGAAGGTCTCGCCACGCATGCGCAACGTCCGGCGTGCTACTGGTCCGTCGATAGGCTCATCCACATCGTAGCCAGTCACTGCCACAACGCCCGTGGTCTTGCGCATGCCCGTCCCATCCAGCGTCATCGCCGCGCGGAGTGCAGGATGTTCTATCTCGCCGACCCCTTCGATGACGGCAATGCCAACACCCCTTCCATCGTAAGCAGGATGATCCTCGCGAAAAGCAGGAGCGCCCGTCGCTGTGCTACTGACAGCCGGTGTGTCCGCTGAAAGACTCCTGAGATCGAGCGTTGGTTTGCCTTTCCGTAGCGGGACCGCAGCCGGCACTCCCTGCGACGTCGGCGGCGGACGGAAAGGATTGGCGGTGAACTCCTCGACCGTGCTCCCATCGATGCGATACCGGGCGACTTCTTTCAGCCGGATGACCGCGCGCGCGGATTCGACGGCAAGCCGCGCCCGTAGATACCCCACCTGAGGTGCCTCGAACATGATCCTGCCGCCGTGCCGCTGAACGGCCTGTCTTATTGCAGGCAACGCGTCGGCGCGTCGGATGTCGGCTGCAATGAGCAGATCGACGGCCTTGCCCTGCATGAGGGCGAGGTTCTCAACCAGCTCGTCCGTCAGCGGCTGGGCTAATGCCGCCCCGTCTGCAAGCAGCGCCGCGATGAGCAATCCAACTGAGAACCTTCTGCGCCGAATCGCGCCTCCCTGCTCAGCCGCACGTGCGCTCGACATCACTGGCCATATCAAAAGCGCTTCTGAAGTGTCAGCGCGAAGCGACGCAAGCGCGCGTCGACGTAGGTGCTGTAGCCGCCGACGGTCGTCGTCGCCAGAATCGGTGGATCGCGATCGAACAGGTTCTGAATACCCAGAGCGATCTCCGCACCACTCAATGCGCCTGCCGTTGCGTCGAAGCGGTAGTTCACGAAGACGTCGTGATACAGCTGGCTCGGAATCCTCGCTGCGCCCTGATTGAGCGTAGCGGCATCGATAACGGCTCCACTGCTGCCTGCGACGTACACGAAGTAAGAGTCGAAGTACTGCGCATTCCAGCTCGCCGTCCACGGACCCTGCTCCCACGACAGACCCGCGTTACCGCGCCACTTGAGAATTCCGGAGGCGAACCCCGCGGAGTCGATCGGCGCTGCGAGCGGTGTGACCTGACGTTCCAGCTGCGGCTGGTACGTCGCGATCACAGCGGCGTGAAAACGGCCGAAGCGCTGCGTTTCCCAGCCATAGTCGGCCTGAAAATCGAGCGCGTGCAAGCGTGCCTGCGTGACATTGATACGCGTCAAGTCGATGAACGTAACGACACCGCCTGTATAGCCGAGAGCCTGATCGGCCGCCGAGAGCGGCGCGCGTGTCACCCGCTGCAGCTGATCCTCCGCATTGATGAAATCCTGAACCTGCAGAGAGGAGGTGATCTCGTTGGTCTTCCTCATGCGTATGTAGTCCACCGACAGACGCGCTCCCGCCAGGAAGCGTGGAGTCAGAATGAGGCCCGCCGACCAGCTCTTCGATTCCTCCGCTTGCAGGTTTGGATTGCCGCCGTTCTGGAAGCTGTATGCATAGTTCGAAGTCGTGTTGCCACGCTTGGGGTCGATGAACCCGAAGGTCGTCGTCACCACGGGATTCGGCACGAGCTGATCGACGCTCGGTGGCAGAAGGCCTGTTCCAACACTCGTACGCAGCGTGAGGTCCTGCACTGGTGAGAAGCGCAGTCCAGCCGTGTAATTGGTGTCGTTGATCTCGTTCGTCAGGTAAGAGAACGGCGGCGCGAGCTCCGGCGACGCCACTACCGGAAGCGGCGGATTCCCCGCGCGTGTCTCGTATTCATCACGCCGCACGGACAGTTGCAGATCCAGACTCTGTACGAAAGGCATCGCATTCGCCTGCGACACCAGCGGAACCGCTGTCTCCAGGTAGTAGGACAGATTGGTCTGAGAACGTGGTGCGCCGATGGTGTAGCTGTTTACCGCGTTCGCGTTCTGCGACTGTTGATAAAACGCACTCGTGCTGTCCCGGCGCCGATCGATTGCTGCGGACAATGTAACGG
>Ga0105249_10005033_pt1 | contig 11396 bp, 4 predicted proteins | sample KBSS44metaG_FD_81522 | JGI IMG/M metagenome (GOLD analysis project Ga0105249, IMG submission 81522) | Switchgrass rhizosphere microbial communities from Kellogg Biological Station, Michigan, USA - KBS S4-4 metaG | ecosystem: Host-associated > Plants > Roots > Rhizosphere > Soil | place...
GCGCCGTTCGGCATTTCGCGCCGTCTGGCATCCGCGTCGTTCGGCATCCGCGCCGTTCGGCATTTCGCGCCGTCTGGCATTTGGCGCCGTCTGGCATTTCGCGCCGTCTGGCATTTCGCGCCGTCTGGCATTTCGCGCCGTCTGGCATTTCGCGCCTTTTGGGTGCTGCGCAGTTTGGCAGTGCGGTACCTATCAAGCCTCTCTGCTATTCATAGACTATGATCAACCACCCCGACGCGCTCCAGAATCGCTCGGGGTCCTTGATGTGCATCGACCCGCCTAACGCCGGCGAGACGTCCACGGACACGAGCCCCGGATCGTGGCGCGAGATGATCCGATATTCCTTCGCGCCCGGCATGGCGATGAGCGTGTCCCTCAACCGGTCGATCCGGGTGAAGGTGCTCCGCGCCATCGCCCGTGACGGGGCCAGACTCTTTCCGAAGCCGAGCACGCCGCCTTCTTCCGTCAGCACTCCCGCGCGCACGAGTTGCTGGCGCGTCCCCACGACATACCAGGCCGCGTTCGCGCGCGTGGTGACCCGGCGCAGCGAGTCCGCCAGAATCTCGTTCGCCTCCGTCAGCTTCCGCGTCGAGTCCGTCAGCGCGGTGACCTGCGTCTCGAGCTCCGCGATCCGCACGAGATAGGTCGAGATCATGTCCTTCTGCCCCTCGATCGTGCGCAGGTGCTCCTCGACCTCCATCCGCAGCCGATCGTTGTCGCGCGCCGCCTCGAGCAGCCGCTCGCCACGTACGCGCGAGCTGTCCTCCACATTCGAAAGACGACGGCGCACCATCTCGAGCTTGCGGAGCATGGCGTCCCGATACGTGCCCGGCCCCGCCGGAATCTCGCCGGCCGGATCGACGGCCACCTCTCCGGTCGCGGCATAGTATCCGGAGGCGTCCCCTGCCGCAGCCGAGTCCAGCGATTCCACTTCGACCGCCGACCCGTCCATGCGTCGAAGCTGCTCGGCGACGGCCTCGATCAGAATGTGCGCGTCGCGCACCTCACGGAGCAGCGTGTCCTTCTCGGCCGAGATGCGCTCGAACACGGCCACCTGCCGCTGCAGGGTGACGTTCTGGGTGGTGAGCGAATCGATCGTGGCGCGCGAGCGTCGCATGAACTGTTCGCGCACGATCTCGACGCCGCGGTCGCACGCCGTGGTCGCGAGCAACAGTACGGCGATCATTGTCATTCCGAGCGGAGCCGCGCAGCGGCGCAGGCGAGGAATCGCCATCCTCCCGGTAGAGGGACGAGCCCCTCGGTCGGGACGACGGCGATTCCTCGCCTCCGCACCTTCGGTGCTCCGCTCGGAATGACTCACGGGGTCTCCCCCACCACCGGGCGCGCAATCACACATGGCTTGTCTCCCCATCCGTAGCGTTCGCGCAGCACCGGCGCGATGACGTCGGCGAACAACGACACGCCCGTTAGGCGCTCCGGCGCCCCGCGCTCCGATTCCACGTATACGATCCCGACCACCGGACACCCATGCGCTTTCACACGCGCGTCCCGGCCTCCGAAGAGGAACAACGACAGCGGCTCGAACCGCTGACTCTCGAGCGTCCCCGTCTTCCCGAAGAAGTCGAACCCCGGCGCGTCGAACATCGACGCCGTCGTGCGCGCGGCCGTGCCCGTCCCGCGCACGACGCCGCGCATGCCATTCAACACCGCGTCGCGGCCCGCGTTGAACCGCACACCGGGTCGCTCGACCGGCGCGATCACCGAGTCACCCACGCGCTGGATGAGCCTGAGCTCCGTCCCTCGGCCGTTCATCAACCGGGCGAGCGCGCGGACCAGTGCCGCGTTGCTCCAGTCGTTCTCGTTCTCGCCGATCATGAAGCCAGCGAGGTAGCGCAGATCCGAGAACTGCGGCGCCTCGAGCGGGAGCGTCGGCACATCCGGTGAGACGAGCTGCCACTGCGGATTTGTGCGCAGCAGCTGTCGATTGGCGACGGGACGCCACAGGCTCTCGTCGAACGCGCCGGCCTGACGACCGATGCGCGCGTCGAACAGCGTGCCCAGCTGCTGGGCGAGTGGAGACTCCGCGACGACGCGTCGCCCGTTCCGTACCGCGAACCGCGGCCGCTGCGGCATGCGATGACCGTCCAGCGAGTAGGACGGACCCTCGACCACTCCACCTAACGCCGGCATGCCGCCCGTGCCCCGTTCCGCGGCACCGAGGAACCCGAGGGTAACCGCGTAAAGATTGTTGGAATTCGGGAGGAAGCAGTCCCACGCGATTTGCGCTCGCGGACACCCATGCCGTTCGGACTTCATCGGCGTCGTGGATCCGAGTGGCCAGCCGGCCGCGCTCGTGAACCGCTCGCCGGGGTGATCCACGACGAGCGACGTGAGCGCCGGGTACTCGTTGAGCACCGCCGCCGCGATGAACGGCTTCACCGTGGACGCTGCCCGATGGTTGCGGAAGTTGTGGTCCAGCGCCGCATACCGGCCGACGCGACGGCCGGGCTTGGCCCAGTCTGCGAAGACAAGGATGTCGCCGGTCTCCGCATCGACCAACATCGCCGAGCATTGGCGCACGCCGCCTGACGCGGCGTCGGCGCACCGTCGGTCGAGGCCGTGCTGCACCGCATCGAGGGCAGCGCGATCGACCGTCAGCGCGACGTCCGACGTTGTTTCGCGAGCACGCAGCAGCAGACCGTCCGACAGCAGCGAGTCGAGTCGGGCGAGAAGCGCCGGCGTGGTCGGCATGATGGCACGCACGAACTGGCCGTTGCGCTCACGCGCATAGGCGAACGATGCGCGGGGCGTCGCATCCACCACCCATGTCGCCGCGCTGTCGATTGCCACGATGTCGCCGAACCGGAGGCGCTCGCCCGACGACAGAGGGCGGCCGTTCTTCGTCACGCCAGCGCCAGCCGCCACGATGTCTACCACCGCCGCCCCTTTCCCGGCGCGGCGTGCCCGAACGCGCGCGTCGCGCAGGCAGGCGATCTCCGCGCTCGCGCCGAATGCGACGGTCGTATCGCGACACGAGACGCGAATCGCGTCAACAGCATCCGGCGCCAGCAGGATCCCGCTCGCACCACCAGCGAGCACGACGTCGGATTCCACGTCGACGAGTCTGTGCCGCCTCGTCGTATCCGAGGTCGCGAGCGTGGCGCCGCCAATGAGCCGCCCGGTCCACGCCCCGCCGCTTCCCAGCGGCGCGTCCACCTTGCACGGCCCGTCCGACACCTGCACACCCGACGCGTCGCCACGCAGCCACGCTGCACGCTCCACACAATGGGAGCGGTATTCCGCGCGGTTCGCGGCGAACGCGTTTGCGCGATCCAGCGTCGCCAGAACGAAATCGCCATCGCGGTAGCCGAGCTTTCCGCGCGCGGCTGGCCCGGCGACGATCGAGTCGCCGTTCTGCACGATGTCGGCACGCTCGACCGCGCCGCGCAGCCCGGCCGCGAACACCGCAAGCTGGAATGGCGCGACCTCACGGTGCGTCGCCCGATACAGCGATCGCATGACGATCGCGCCGGCCAGCACGATCAGCGCCGCCGCCGCACCGAGAATCATCGCCAGCCGGCGCATCGCTCGGCTGTTGATCTCGGCCCGATGCGTGACGCCGCGGGCCACACCAGCGGCGCGCGGCAGCGCGATGACCGCGAGCGCGAGCGTCCACGACGCGAACGCGACGTCCGCACCCGACCGCAGGCCGAGGAGCGGGAGGTTCTGTCCGGTGAGCGGCAGCAGTGAGACGTTCGCCGCCGCCATGTACACTGCCGGTACCGCCACGTACATCGCGAGGCCGCCGAGCAGGATGCCACGCGGTACTTCGTTCACGGCGCGGCCGGCGATGGTCGCGCTCCCGAGCAGCAGCAGGGCAAGTGTGAGGTAGACGGAGAGCAGCACGGCGCCGCCCGCGAAGCCATGCTCGCTCAGCACGAACACGGCAAACGCGTTGTCGGTCAGCGCCACGTCCTCGGAGATGGCGCGGCGCGTGTACGTCGTGCCGTACAGACCGTTGCCCCACGTCTGCCCGGATGCCGCGTACGCACGCATGCCCCAATCCTGCTGGAGCGTGCTGACGATCTCGCGCGCGGCACCGCTTCGAGCCACGAGCAGCTGTCGCTCGAGCGCCCGTGGATGGCGCACCGCAGCGAACCGGACCTGAGGCGTCGCGAGCGTCATCGGTCGCGACGCGAGCTCCGTCGGCGACACGCGAAGCCAGGCGCCGACACTTCCCAGCGTGACGACGAGCGCGAGCACCGACACCGCCAGCCGCCTGCGACCGAGCATGGCCATCGCCATCACGAGCGTCGCGAGGACCGACGTCACGAGCAGCAACATCAAGCCGCGGTCGGCGCCCAGGTACCCGGCATAGACCGTGAGCGCGAGCAGAACGAACATCGGCGTTCGACGTGGGGTCTCTCCGGCGGGTGTCGTCCCGCGCAGGTGCGCGTCGATGCGCTCCTTCGTCTCGCGGTGCCACAGCACGGCGAACACGCGCACGACGAGCAGCAAGCCGGCGATCGCGAGCGCGAAGCCTAACGTGATCCCCAGCCGCCGGACTGCACCCCACTGTGCGACGAGCAGCAGCATGACGGGCGCCGAAGCGAACCACAGGGGCGGCAGGATGTCCTGCCGACGGTATGGCCAGAGCTTGACGGGCCCAACGAGCGGCGCCAGTACGAATCGCGCGGCCAGTGTCGCGGCGAGCGCGCCCACGACGCCGGCGATGATCGCCGCGACAGGTCGTCCGCCAAGCAGCGTGAGTCCGCTCATCACGCCGGCGACGCCACCGAACGCGGCGATGACGCGCACAGTCAGCACGTGGCGCGCAGGCGGAATACGCGGCCAGACCCGCCCGCGCAGCTCGGCCGCGCTGTACACGAGCACGAGCACCACCGCGTACGCCGCCATGCTGAGGTAGGGCGGTACCCCGCGCAGCGACAGCGCGAGCGCGATGTAGAGGACGACGAGCACGAGCAGTGTGCTCACTGCGCGCATGAGGTGCCGGCTCGAGAAGCCTCGCTCCGCACCGATCTCGAACATTCCAAGAGGCGCAGCGATCGCGAGCGTCCGCGCCTCACGCGGCACGAGCAGCGACTGGAGCAGCAGGAGTCCGCCGGTGCCAGCCACGACGATGAACGTGACGAACAGCGCCCGGTCGATACCCCCGGCCAGCACGTACGTCGCGATCGCAGCCGCCGGCACAACCATGAGCTGGCCCGCGAACCGCCACTGCAGCCCGCTCCCAATACCGCTGCGAAGCCGCGCCCAGTCCGCCTCGCGCAAACGCTCCAGCAGCCAGACGAGCACCGGGAACGCAATGAGGAACACGAGTGTCGTCGGAACCGCTTCGGCATTGAACGGCTCCGACGTCGCGACACGAACCGCGATCGTCGCTCGCACCATCGCCAGTGTATAGGCCAGCCCCAGCACACCGATCCTGAGGGCCGGGATCGCACCGGTCGCCATTCCCGCAGACGTAACGAGGAGGAGTGCACCGAGCACCCAGACCAGGCCGATACTGGCGAGCGGACCAACTGCGCCGGCACTCTCCGAGAGTCTGACGAGGTGGCCGCGTTCGTCGCGTGCGTTGCCGGTTCCTGGCAGGAGCACGGTCTGGCCCACCGGCAGCACAGATGAGCGGCCGTCAGCATGCCAGCGCCACTGGTCCGGCCCCCACTCCAGCGCGCCGGAGTACGCCGTGGCGGACGCGCCTAACGGCGTACCGGCGAGATCGATCAGCGGCAACGTTCCGGGCGAAGCCGGCGCCCCGTACGACACACGATGCACGGTTCGGTCGTCGCCGGCGTGAAGCGGCCAGCGCTCACCGACAAGCCGGCCGCCGAACAGGATGCGCATCCGGTTCGTGCGCCGGTCGGCGGAAAGGCCAAGGCGTGCCGTCTCGCGTCCGAGGCCGATCTCGATGGACCCATCGGCCGCTCGTGCTTCCGACGGAAGCGCCGCACCGTTGGCGGTGATCGTGGTTCGGGCGCCGGGCGCGACGTACACGCGGCCGTTCCTTTGGAACAGCACGAATGGCGGTACGCGCGCGAGCATCGGATCGAGCGCGTCGCTCCACACGCCGCCTTCCGTGACGCGCGTCTGGACGCTCACGCCACCGGCGTCGATCGTACGCTCCCTGCAGAGCTGCGGGATGCGCGTCGTGCATCCGAGAGGCCACCACGGCATTCCGATCCGCACCGTGACCGCGGCGGCACCGGCCTTCGTCAGCGCGAGTGTCGTGTTCCTTCCCACCGCGGCTGCGGCCAGGACGCGTCCGCCTGCGAGGACGGGCGGCGCCCCGGAACCGGCTCGCACGACGAACGATGAGTCGTTAGGCCGGAAGTAGACCGACACCGGCCCGCTCGCGCCGCGGCCGCCGCTCGGACCCGGAATGCGAACGTCCGCGCCGGGGCCGGCGCCGACGCGTACCGTGTCGAGCAGAAACGCGTACTGTCCGACGACCTGCAGCGAATACCCCGAGCGCGCGTCGGAACGGCCGCGCATCACCGCCGCGAGAAGCACCAACGGCGCTCCGACGGCCATCAACGTTGCGATGCGCGGAAGCCGCGTGGGGAACCGCCACACGCCGTACGCCAGCGCGCCGGTCACCAGGACCGACAGAACGAGCGCGATGGTGAGCGTCATGCGCCGATCCGGTCGAGCAGACGCATCGCCGTACGGCGCTGCGCCGCATCGCCGAAGACCAGCACCCACGTCAGGTCCTCGCTCACTGCGATGGCGGGGCAATCGAGCTGGCCGACGAGGCAGGCCCGCGCCCGCAGCAGCCGCTCGGGCGTGTACTCGCGGCTCCCCGCACCGCCGTGCTCGATCACGCGTGTCGCGTGTGCGTACGCGCGCCGGAACCACGGCTTGCCGGACTGGCCATCGCGCTGGACGGCCATGCCCTCCTCGAACGCGGCACGCATGCTGTCGCGTTGTGCTCGCACGTCGAACACCGCGGTCCGCCGCGCCGGTGAGCGAACGCCGGCTCCGCCCGACTCACGTGGCGGGGAGGTCGACCTTCTCGGTGCCGACGATCGCCGCGGGGTGCTCGGTGTCACGGGCGACGGGGCTGGCGGTCTCGCCGGCGATACATCGACGTTAGGTGTAGGCGGCTCCAGCACATCCGCGGCTGCACGCGGTGCGAACGACTCTCGCAGCTTGTCGATCGCGCGGACGCCACCGTACGTGACGCCAGCGGTCACGGCAACCATGGCCGTGCCGCGTACGACGGCCGCGCCCCACCGCTTCACGAGCTCGAACGCTCGCCCCCGCATCGCGGTCGCGCGGGCCGTGCGAATGCGGCGCGCACGCTGTTCCTCCAACCAGTCGAGCACTTCGTTCAGCCCGATCGGGCGAACCTTGTCCGGCACAACGCCGGCTGACGAGACCGCAAAGCAGCGAAGCGTCGGACACACGGCTTCGAACCATGTCAGCGACGTCGCGCCGAGATGATCGAGCAGCGCCTGCGTCGGGTATGCGAGCGCGGCACGGCGTCGCTCCTCCGACAGACAGTCGATCTTGCTCAGGCAGATGGCGACCGGCAGGTCCAGCTGCGGGGAGCCGCCGGCCTCGATGAGCGCGACGAGCTGTTCGAGAATCAGGAGCCGGTCGAGCGTCGACGCGCTCCCATCGGGCGTGGCTTCGAACAGCCAGAGCACGCCGTGACTCGTCGCGACCTGGCGGTACAGATATTTCCCGGCCGAACTCAGACGGTGCGCCGGATCGACCGAGAACTCCCCGGCGGGATCGACGAGCGCGACGCCCAGCGCGCTCACCTGACGCCCGCTCTTCATCTTGCGCAGCGTTAGGCGGAGCGGGCGATACGGCGTGTCGCGGACGCCGGTCTTGGTGTTGCGTCGCCCGCTCAGCTCCTCGTGCGCGCGCAGCACCATCTCCTGCGTGTGCGGATCGTCGCAGTCCTTGGGATGCGCCGTCCATCGCTCGGTATCTTCCCCGCGCGAGAGGCCGTACAGCGCGCCGATGAACCCGCTTTTCCCGGCCTTCGGCGCCCCCCAGAGGAAGAACCCATCGTGCGTGTCGCCCGGGCCCAGCGCGGGCACCGGCGTGACCGGCGGCGGAGCAACAGGCGACGTGGGCATCGGTGGTGCTGTCATCGGCGATCCCCTACCACGGCCGCGCCACGTGGCGTCAGGCTCGGCAAGCGTCCGAGCAGGCGACGCACGACCGTCCCATCTTCGACACCCAGGAAGACACGGAGGGTTCGCTCCTCGTCAGCGGACAGCACCTGTCGCGCCAGCACGCGGCGCAGCGTCGCGCGCGCCTCGTCATACCGTTGCTCGTCTCGTACTCGCTCGATCTCGTGCAGCGCAAGCGCGAGCCTCCGCATCCGTACACCGTCCGCAATGCCCGGATCCGCGCCACCGAGCAGCGCGTCGGAGAGCCGCGCCGCCGCGGCCGGCGTCGCCAGCGACCCGACCATCGCCGCAAGCAATGCGAGCTCGGTCGATCCGCCTCGCGCCGCGGCAACGGACGCGAGATGTGGAACGAGATGCTCCGCCGTCGCCGTATCGATCGCGACGCCTTCAACGCCAGTGACGACACATGCATCGGCGAAGGCGCCGACCGTGAATCGCCCCGACGCATACCCGCGCGCGACCCAGGCGAGGGCTCGAATGAGCAACTCACGCCTCGACGCGTCGTCCGCCTGACGCGAGATGTCCAGCCACACCGGCCGGAACACGAACGATGCGTCGCTCGCTGCGAAGTGCAGCATCACACGCCCAATCACCGACGGCAGCTCCGGCCGCGAAGAGAGCCGCCGCTGCTCGTCGAGTACCGCCGAGACGGCGCGAACCGTGAGCTCGCCCAGCGCGCCAGCATGCGCACGCTCCAGAACGGCGATCACCCAGCCGAGCAGCTCGGCATCGCCGCCATCGGGCAACTCGGCAAGCGTTCGTGAGAAATCGGCGGCCATCCGGCGCGGATCGACGGTTGGCCCGCCGATTCCAAGGAACCGGCGCAGCGACAGCTCGAATTCCGTCGCGGCAGGTACAGTACTTCGCTCACCCGTCGCGCCATCCGACGCCCAGACGCGCATCAGTCCCTCGACTAGTGCGCCAAGCCGATCCGGCGGCTCGAGCGTCGCTCGGTCGCGCAGCGTCCGCCTGACGAGCGAGAGCCCGATCGCCGTTGCCCGGCCACGCGCCCGACCTGTCGTCGTCGCAGCCACGCTGCCGATCGCGTGCACACCGTCGATCGCATCGGCGTACGTCGCACCCTTCGCGGCGAGGGCGTCGAACAGCCGGGCGACGTGAGAGCGTCCCTTCACCCAGCGTGCGCTGCCATCGCGCCACGCGATTTCCCACGGCAGGTCGGGATCGGCGATGTCCAGGAAGCGGCCGAGATCATCGAGCGACGCCATCGCGCACGCAAGCATGACGTGCACATCGCGCGCGGTCGTGTCGCCGGCCGGCCGCTGCACATCGCGCAGGCCGTCGAGCAGCGTGGTGAAGAATGCCGCGAACCGCTTAGGCTGCTGCTCGCGGCTTTGCGCGACGGCGCTTGCCAGCGCGTGCACCGCCGGCCACGCTCCGCGCTGTTCACCACGAACGACGTCGGCGAGCGCGACCGCCACACGGTCGGGCTTCGCCTGCTCGAAGATGGCCTCTGCCAGCCACCGTCGTTCCTCAGCGGTCTCCGCGCGGGCGGCGACGAGCACCGTCCGCTTGAGGTCCCCGGTCCGCAGCCCTTCCCGCAGCAGATCCATGCGAACGGTGCCCGCAACCGCCGTGGCCAGATCGACGCGCCCAGCGGCGTACGCCGAGCTCGCCACCCACGCCCGATGGAGCCGATCGTCCGTGCGGCCTAACGTCAGGAGCCGTTCCGCGATCGACGTCGACTCGTCGAGCCGGGGATCATCGGTATCGCGCGGCAGCACGACGTCCCATTCGCGCTCGACCAGCAGCGCATGACCACGCTCGGCGACGGTCAGCCTCGGCGCGTACTTCGGAGCGTCGACGGTCGGGATCTGGAACGTCACGAGCGGGCGCAGCGCCGGCGGCAGCAGCAGCGTCAGGCATTCGACCGTGTCGAGCCGGAGCCCGGGAGCGATGCAGAGGACGCGGTCGCCCGCGAGCAGCGCACCGAGCAGCGTCGTGACCGCCGCCTGGTCGACCTGCGCGAGCAGGGTCGCGAGCCGAGCGGCTTCGGTCGCGTCGTCACATGGCGTGATGACGGGAAGGGGGAGCTCGCCAAACCGCTCGGGCTTTCGGTCGCCGGCGAATGGCGGCAGTGCCCGAAACGCGTCATTGCCGAGCGCGGCGAAGTCGGCGTCTGACAGTGCGACGACGTCGTACACGAGCGACGCGCGGCCAGCCGAGTCGCGCTCGGCGTTCGTGAAGTAGCGCGCGAACACGTGGCCCCACTTTGGCGCCTGGAGATACGCGACGCCGTGGTCGAGATACGCGCTGGGGTCGCCGATGTCGGGCACCCGGCACAGCTCGAACGCCTCGTCGTGCGTGAGGTTCGCGGTCTTCGCGACGAGCGCGTAGCCGTCGTTGACGAGCCCCCAGATGGCTCGGCGCGGACCGCCGGCGGAGGGTTGGACGGTCATCGCGCGCCGCCCCGGCCGAGGGCCGCATCACCGTGCCGCTGGTGCCGGTCACCGGTCTGGGCAACGATCCACGAGATGGGCAGATGCACGAACTTCGGCTGTGGCTCGCCGTCGAGCACCTCGCGACCGTCGACGTGTCGCAACGGCCTGCCTAACGCCGAGAGCTTGAAGATGTCGAACGTCGTGAGCCACGAGTAGAGGATCGGCGCCGTGTCGCCGACCGTCTCCTCGAACAGCGTCTTCGGCTCGGCGTCCATGAATTGCGGGGAGCGGTCGATCTGGCTGAGACACACCGCCACGGGAATGGTGAGCTGGTTGGTGCGCGGGTCGAATGGGACGCGGTCGCCTTTTCGCGCGGCGTCGGCAAGCGCGAACTTGAGTCGGCCGAGGGTGCGGTCGAAGAACCGCATGTAGTAGCGCTCGCGCCCCTCGTCGGGCACGAAGCTCGGGTTGATGAGCAGGATGAGCCCGCGTGCACGGGTCATCTCGCGCAGAATGTTGGGCGGGATGTCGCCGTCATACACTTCGCCGGGGACGTCCCAGAAGTTGAGGCTGGCCTCGTAGCGCGACTCGGTGTTGAGGAGTCGCGTGATGGGTCCGACAGTTGTCGGAAGCGTGTAGAGACGGAAGTCGAGGCGGCGCTCCGTCATCGTTTTGTAGATCTCGGGAACTGGGAACGGGGAACCGGGAACCGAGGCTGCGTGCTGCTCGCTGCCTGCTCTCGGTTCCCCGTTCCCTGTTCCCGGTTCCCACCGCGTCAGATTTCTGACGCGGTCCGCTACCCATTCCGCGGCCGTCGAGTTCGCGGGCAGTACGCACACGCGACGCGCGGCGTCGGCGGGCGGGCTCC
>Ga0105249_10005039_pt1 | contig 11383 bp, 9 predicted proteins | sample KBSS44metaG_FD_81522 | JGI IMG/M metagenome (GOLD analysis project Ga0105249, IMG submission 81522) | Switchgrass rhizosphere microbial communities from Kellogg Biological Station, Michigan, USA - KBS S4-4 metaG | ecosystem: Host-associated > Plants > Roots > Rhizosphere > Soil | place...
CGGCGACTGGACGCTGGAGACCAATGCCCAGTCGCACCCCGCCGGCCTGATCGGCGTGGACGAGACGCATCACCGCCTGTTCTTCAGCGCCAACAGGGACGATGTGCTTGAAAGCCAGGTCTATGCGATCGACTATCTCCACCCGCGCGAGCCCCGGCGGCTGACCGAGCGCGGCACTTGGAACGAGGCGTCGATGGACAAGGCCGGCACGCGCCTGCTCGTCCAGCGTTCGTCGCCGACCCAGCCGCCGCAAGTCTATCTCGCCGACGCAAGCGGCAAGCGCATCGCCTGGATCGAGGAGAACAGGCTCGACGCGCATCACCCTTACGCGCCCTACCTGCCCGGCCAGCGGCCGGTAACCTACGGCACGCTCCAGACGCCCGACGGCGCCACGCTTCATTACGAGATGATCACCCCGGTGCTGGAGCCGGGCAGGCGTTACCCCGTCTTCTTCGAACATTATGGCGGCCCGCACGAACAGACGGTGAAGCGCGCCTGGAAGAAGGGCCAATTGCCGCAATATTGGGTGAGCAGGGGCTGGATCTACTTCCAGATCGACAATCGCGGATCGGCCAATCGCGGCAAGGCGTTCGAGGACAGCCTCTATCATGCGATGGGATCGGTCGAGGTCGCCGATCAGGCCGCCGGCGCCCGCTGGCTCCAGCAACAGCCCTTCGTCGATCCCACGAAGATCGCCACCTTCGGCTGGTCCTATGGCGGCTTCATGACGCTTCGGATGCTGGAGGCGAACCCGGGCCTCTACGCCGCGGGCGTGGCGGGCGCGCCGGTGACGCGCTGGGGCCTGTACGACACTTTCTACACTGAACGCTATCTGGGCATGCCGCCTTATGACGCGTCGGATACGATGCCGGATGCGGGCAAGATCCGCGATCCGTTGCTGATGGTGCACGGCATGGCGGACGACAATGTCGTGTTCGAGAACAGCACCATCATGTACGCCGCGCTCCAGCAGAAAGGCGTGACGTTCGAAATGGCGGTCTATCCCGGCCAGACGCACGGCTTCGCCACCGTGCCCTCGCTCCACCGCTGGAAGACGATCGAGGATTTCCTCGATCGGCGGGTGCGGCGCGGCAAATAAGGGCGTGCCGAAGGGCATCACGCCGCGCGGCGCCGGCACGCGTCGACGCGCGGAGTAAGCGGGCGCCGGCGCGGCGCGAGCCGGCCCGCACTCCGCAGTTGGCGCATAGCTGAGCCCCGCATCGGTCCGGAGCGAATCACCAACAGCCGCGGCCTTTCCCGAGTCGCGCCGCGCGGTTCATCACGCGATCGCAGTGTAACTCTTGCTGCATGTGCGAAATGGAGTGTCGAACACCTTAGTTTCTTGTTAAGTAGCCTAGCGCGCCTCTCAGGAAAAAATCGCAAGTTTCAGGCGGCCCTACGCCGCGACACGCCCTACTAACGATTGTACAAATCGCAGTTCTGGTTGGTTAATATCCCCTGATTATATCGCGATATAACGGAAAATTAACCCTAGAATTTGAGCATATCCGCTGGCAGATTTGGATTCTCTCCAATGTAACAACTGTAATACTGTGTCAGCTCTTTGCAAATCTGCTTCAGGGATTGATCGAATGTCGCGGCGCTTGCCCGCCGGGGTGTAAAACAACTGGTCGTTTTACGATGAAATGTGCAAATTAACGATTTTTTAGGGTTTATTTCCCGTTAATTCCTGCTACGTCTCATCCCGCAGTCACTTGGGGATGATCCATGAACATGATGTCTCGTTTTGTTACGGGGGGCCTTCTGGCCGCCGCCGTTTTCGCTACCGCTCCTGCGCAGGCCACTCAGATTCCGAATGGCACTGTCAGCATCGTTGGCCTCTTCAACCCGGCAGTGAACCTCGGCACCACGCCGAACACCTTCACCGCCGTTTCGGGCACGACCTTTGAAATCTCCGGCACCGGCGGTTTCGCTGGCGCGACCGGTGGTCTGGGCGCGCTCAACGGCGTTCTCGGCTTCTCGAACGTTGCGGGCACGACCCTCAGCGAGACGCTCGCCAACTTCTTCACCTTCAACGACGGAACGTTCCACAACTTCCAGTTTTCGGTGAGCAGCGTGAAGACGCTGACCTATTCGAACATCCCGGGCGTTTCGAGCAGCTTCTCGCTCTATCTGCTCGGCAGCACGCTGGACTCGTTCCTCGGCTATGCTTCGACGCCGACGTCGCTGACGCTCAGCTTCAACAGCACGGGTGGTTCGGCTTACTCGGCTTCGGCCACGCTGGCGGTTCCGCCGGCGCCGCTGCCGACGCCCGAGCCCGCGACCTGGGCGATGACGCTGATCGGCTTCGGCGCGATGGGGGCCATGATGCGCCGCCGTCCGCAGACCAGCGTTTCGTTCGCCTGATCCTTCAGGCCTGAAAAAGAAAGCGCCGTCGGCCGAAAGGCCGGCGGCGTTTTCGTATGCGCGTGGGGCGGGAATTACCTCCTCACCGTCATCCCGCGCCCGACCTGGCGTCCCGCTGCCTGGATGACGGTTGTGGGAGGAGCTAACCCAATTACCCTCTCCCCCTTGGGGGAGAGGGAAGGGTGAGGGGTTCGCAGAGGCGGGCTCGATGCCCGCCGAGGCGAATGTGGCGCAACCCACCAACCATAATTGCGAGGCCCCGAGAGGAGCCCTCAATATTCACGCCAGAACCGGCTCGTCGACGATCGTCAGCCCCACATCCACATTCCCCCGCGTAGCGTTGGAATAAGGACAAATCTGATGCGCCGCGGCGACCAGCGCCTCCGCATCCGCACGATCGACGCCGGGCAGGTTGATCTCCAGATCCGCGGTGATCCCGAACCCGCCCTCGGCGCGCGGCCCGATCCCCACCGTCGCGGTGACACTCGTCTCCGCCGGCACGCGCAGCTTGAGCTGCCCGCCCGCCACCTTGAGCGCGCCGATGAAGCAGGCCGAATAGCCCGCCGCGAACAATTGCTCGGGATTGGTCCCGTCGCCGCCCGCGCCGCCCAGCTCCTTGGGCGTGGAAAGCGTGGCGGCGAAGCGGCCGTCCTCGGACCGGGACTGGCCGTCGCGGCCCCCGGTGGAGGTGGCGCGGGTGGTGTAGAGAACATTGACGGACATGGGGCAAACTCCTTGATCGGTGGGATATTACGATCACGATAATCCTTATCGCGATAATTACCAGATAGCGAGTCGCACACCCCTTGTCCACAACAAAGTTTATCGCGATATATATTCCCGTGGAACGCGCCCGCGCGCTCCAGCCAGGAGACGATCCAGATGTCCGCCCCATTCCCGCTCGACCAACAACTCTGCTTCTCGCTTTATTCGGCCAGCATGGCGATCAGCCGCGCCTACAAACCGATGCTGGACGCGCTGGGCCTCACTTACCCCCAATATCTCGTGCTGCATGCCCTGTGGGAACAGGACGGCCGCACCGTCGGCGCGATCGCCGAGCGGCTGGGCCTGGAATCCTCCACCATCACGCCTTTGGTGAAGCGCCTGGAAAGCGCCGGCCTGGTCGCCCGCGCCCGCAACCCGGAGGACGAACGCCAGGTCCAGGTCAGCCTGACCCAAAGGGGCCGCGATATCCGCGAGCAATGTGGCTGCCTGGGCGAGGCGCTACTGGCGAAATCAGGGATGACGGTGGAGCAGCTGGGAAAGCTTAACCGGAAGGTGCAGGGGTTGAGGGATGCGGTGGCGGGGTAAGGCCACCAATGGAAATGAGGCAAAGTTGGTTTAGGTGTCGGCGGTGAGCTTTGCCGCCACCAGCCGGAATTTCTCCAAAGCGGTCTCAAGACTGTCGACGATTTCCGCCGCTATCTCTTCTGGTGGCGGTAACTTGTCCGGATCGGTAGCGTTGGCGTCCTTCAGCCAAAACAGATCGAGGTTCAATTTGTCGCGCTTGACGAGTTCGTCATAACTATAGCGGCGGAAGCGCTCGGTCTCCTTCCGCTTCCCCCGCCCGTATTTCGAGCCATAGCTGGTCACGAAATCGTCGAGGTCAGTGCGCTTCAACGGGCGTTCGCGCAGGGTGAAGCGCTGGTTGGTGCGCAGGTCATAGACCCACAGATCCTTCGTCGCGATCCCGCTGCCGGGCGTCGCGCGATCGAAGAAAAGGACGTTTGCCTTCACGCCCTGGCTGTAGAAGATGCCGGTCGGCAGGCGCAGCAAAGTGTGGAAGTCGAACTCCTCCAGTAGGCGCTTGCGCAGCGCCTCGCCTGCGCCGCCCTCGAACAGCACATTGTCGGGCATGACGACGGCGGCGCTGCCGTCGACCTTCAGGATTGACATGATGTGCTGGAGGAAATTGAGCTGCTTGTTGCCCGTGGTGACGGTGAAATCGTCGCGGACGTAATCCTGCCGCTCGCTGTTGATCCCGCCATCCTCACGGACGATGCGGAACGACTGGCGCTTGCCGAACGGCGGGTTGGTCAGGATGACGTCATAGGATTTCTCCCCGCGATCGAGCAGAGCGTCCTTTTGCGTGACGGGCGAGGTCGCGCCGCCGATACCGTGTAGGTACAGGTTCATCGCGCACAATCGCACCACCTCAGCGACGATGTCGGTGCCGGACAATTTGTCTTCGCGCAGCGCCTTGGCGACGCGGCGATCCTTGGCAGCGGGCTTGGCCTTCATGTGATCATAGGCGGCGAGCAGGAAGCCGCCGGTGCCGACCGCCGGATCGTGAACTGTATCATCGGGCTCGGGATCGACGAGCTGGGTGATCACCTCGATCAGCGGGCGTGGCGTGAAATACTGGCCGGCGCCGGACTTCACCTCGCCCGCGTTGCGCTCGAGCAGCCCCTCGTAGATCGTGCCCTTCACGTCGACGTTCAGGCCCATCCACGTCTCGGCGCCGATCAGCGTCACTAGCCGCTGGAGCTTTGCAGGATCGCCGATCTTGTTCTCCGCCTTCAGGAACAGCGTGCCGACGATGTCGGTGCGCTTCGACAGCGTTTCGAGGATACGACGATAGGTCACCTCCAGGCTCTCGCCCGCCTTGCCAGCGAGCGAATCCCAATTGGCATCGGCGGGCAGCGCTGACGCTTCGCCCAGCGCCTCGGCGCGCTCCTTGTCCATCTTGAGGAACAGCAGGAAGCTGATCTGGCCGAGATAGTCGCCATAGGAAACGCCATCGTCGCGGAGGACGTGCGCGTAATTCCATACCTTCGAGACCAGTGCCTGTTCGTTCATGCGAGTTCTCCACGAAAGGCGGCGGCCAGGATGGATTGGCGAAGGGTCGATGCGACTTGCCGCATCGGTGACAGGTCCATAGACGCGCTGGTCAGCACGTCAGCGAGGCGGCGCAGGATCTCGGCTTGTTCCGGAACTGGCGGAAGTGCGAGAGGCACCGTGCGACATAATTCCAGCGTGAGATTGACTTGGCCCGACGTTGCCTTGGCGCGCTTTGCTAGCCAAGCTTGAACCTCCTGCGACCGCAACATTAAAGACAGATATTCGGGCAGGAGCCCCGCAACGGGTCGGAATCGGGCGATGGCCTGGTTGATATTCCATTCCGGGAAATCGTTGGGAACGACCGATACCTGACCGAGCGGCGGACCCACGATGTTCATCAAAACGTCAGCCGGAAGGGTAATCGATCGGGCAAGGAAACCCTCGTGCACGTCCTTTGAGACAAAGACCTGGTCGGAAAAATTGAGAATACCGTTCGATGTCAGGTTTGTCACTCGGACGAAGGGGATGTCGGCGACCCCTGCTTGACCCAAGTTTTTAGGTGGTGTGGTGCCTTTGGTAATGAAGTCGCTGATTTGGTCTGCTGAGCATCGCGCCCAGCCGTAGGGCAGTGGTGGGCCATCCGATGGGAAGGGCGGAATCGGCTCAGCATACAGTTTGCCCCGACCTGTTGATGTTGCTGACCAACGTGCGCGACGTTCGACAAGGATACGATCCAAGAGGTCGGCCCCCGTCTCGGTCGACGGATGAACTACACGCCAGTCAACGGTCAGCTCGCCGGTGACGGCGGCCTGCAGCAGCGCCTCCCGCCACGTCGCCAGATCGTCGCGCGCCCGCGCCAGCGCCGTTTCGCCATCGTCGATCTCGGCGAACAGCTCGTCGATGCGGGCGACGATTGCACGCTGCCGATCAGCATCGACCACCGGAACGGGGTGCCGATCCAGTCTTGACGCCTCAATGCTGTTGACGGTCGTCCCGGCCTTCGATGCTGTGTGCAACACCGTGCCGCCGGTGAATTGCAGATAATAGGTCAAGTAACGCGCGTTGACGTCAGCCCGAGGGGTCAAGGCGCGCATATCCTGGTTTAGCGTGACGTCGACAGTGTTCATTGCGACCGGGAATGTGTGCCGCAGAATGCCGGATCGCATCACGCATAACACCGAGCCAGCGGATACCATCTTCGCTGATGAGCCCGCTACCGCAGCCACAGTTATTCTGTCCTCGCTGCTATCGATCAGCGGGCGCTTCATGTCCTTTGGCGATACCCAAGGGATAGTGCCGTCGGTCCAAAATTCTGGCTGCGCTTTTGATGGCGTGCCTCCGCCTGACCAAGTGCCGAGACCGCCGAGCGCTTCCCATCGCCACCCATCCGGCAGCGCCCAAGGCCCTTCTACCGGCCCCGCAGCCGTGACACGTTTCGCCATTCCACGCGCCCCCAAATTACGCCACCAGCGCGTCCTGAAGTTCGTCGAGTAGCGCGTCGAGCCGCGGGCCGAAAGCCCGACGCGCGCCGATGATGCCTCCGCGCGCCTCGAACTGGTCCTGGATGTCGGCGGTCGTCACCTCGATATTCGCCGCCAGATAGTCGCGGATCGCCTCCAGCCAGCCGAGTTGTTCCTGCGTATAGCTGCGCCCGGCGCGTTGCTCGCGGCCCAGCCACAGGTTGAAGCGCCCGGCCATGTCCGAGGACAGCGGTGCTAGCGTCTCGGCGCTACCGATCGCGAAGCGAACCAGCGCGACGATGTCGGTCAGCGTCTTAGCCGGATTGGCGCGGACCTTCTCGCCCTGCAACCGGCGATAGGCGCTCCACAGCGCGAGCGGTTCCAGCAGCCAAGGCGGTTGCAACATCGCGTCGCGCAGCTCTTCCAGACTGGCATAGGTCAGCCGTCTCGTCGCAGCGGGCAGGCCGTAGAGGATGCGCAACGCGGTCAGCGTGTCGCGATGCTCGTCGAGGAAGCGGCCGAAATCGCTCGTCATCTTCGTCGCCTGCCCCTCGTCCCAGGCGGACGAGACGACGACGTCGCAGTTGATGTCGTCGATGACGACTTCGGATGCCTTCTTCAGCTCGATCAGGATGCGGCGGAGCGCGGGGTCATTGTAAGCGGCCAGCGCCACCTCGCGCCGATCGGCGGCGACCGCTTCGACTTCGGCATCGGTGACGGTCGCACCGTGGCGCTGACGCGCGTCACCCTCAATCTTGTCGGCGTCGATCGCGTCGATCAGTTCGCCGGCGAGCGCCGACAACGGCTTGCCCGCCACCGTCTCGATCTTCGCCTTAGCTTCGTCGTCGAGCTTGCGATCTAGCCGGGCGAGCCGGCCGGCCAGCGTCGCGACTGCATCCTCGTCGCTGCGGCCGCTGGCAATCTTTTCGAGCAATTTGTCGAACGCGACGCCGTGCTCGCGCTCGAGTGGGATCGCCTGTGTCTTCAGGCTATCGGTGACGCCCACCGCGTCGATCAGCACAAAGCGATCCTTCACGCCCGCGCACGGCGTGATCGTGGCGAGCGTCGCCGGGTCGATAGTCCGCACCCCGCGCCCGCGCATTTGCTCGAAATAGACGGCAGAGCGCACGTCGCGCAGGAAGATCAGCGCCTCGATCGCTTTCACGTCGGTGCCCGTGGCGATCATGTCGACGGTGACGGCGATGCGCGGGTTATAAGCATTGCGGAACTCGGCGATCACCGTCTCGGCATATTTCGCGCCGACCTTGTAGGTGATCTTCTTGGCGAAGTCGTTGCCCTGATCGAACACCTCGCGAACGATGCCGACGATTTCCTCGGCATGGTGATCGTCCTTGGCGAAGATCAGGGTCTTCGGCACCTCGGTCCGGCCGGGGAACAGGTCGGTGAACAGCGTATCGCGATAGGTTTCCAGCACGGTGCGGATCTGGTTGCGGGCGATCACGCTGCGGTCGAGATCCTGTGGCGCGTAGGTGAGGTCGTCTGCCAGCAAGCGATAGGTTTGCGCGCGCGTGTGACGATCTCGGACGGGAACGGTGTAGCCCTTCTCAACGCGACCCCCGTGCTCGCCGATCTGAGTGCGGATGCGGAAGATCTCGAACGGCACGTTGACGCCGTCCGCCACGGATTTCTCGTACGGGTAATCGGCGACCAGGTTTTCGTCGAAGAACGCGGCGGTCTGCACTGTCGGCGTGGCGGTGAGGCCGATGATCTGCGCATCGAAATAGTCGAGCAGTTGGCGCCAACTGCCGTAGATCGAGCGGTGGCATTCATCGACCACGACGATGTCGAACGTCTCCGGGGGCATTGCCGCGCTGTAGGCGACCGTCTTGGGCGGCGGCGTCCAGCCGCGTTCGAAGTCGCTCTCCTCTTCCTCTTCTTCGGATAGTTCGGTGCCGGTCAGCTGCGCGAACACGCGCTGTATGGTCGAGATGACGACCTTGGCGGGCGGGTCCAGCCCGGCGGGGCCAAGTCGTTGCACATTGTAGAGCTCAGTGAACAACCGTCCGGTACCGGGCGGGCGATAGGTCTGGAACTCCTTGAGTGTCTGCCGGCCGAGGTTGTTGCGATCGACCAGAAACAGGATGCGTTGCGCATCGGCATGGGCTAGCAGACGATAGGCGAGCGTGGCGGCGGTAAAAGTCTTGCCCGCCCCCGTCGCCATCCGCACAAACGCGCGCGGTCGATCACTGCCGAGCGACGCCTCCAGCCCCTCGATCGCCTCGACCTGACAATCGCGCAGGCCATCGGTGATCAGAGCCGGCATAACAGCCAGGCGAGCGCGCAGCGATGATCCCGCCTTCAGCCAGTCGTGCAGTGTCTCTGGCCTATGGAAAGCGAACACGCGACGCGATCGGTGAAGCGGATCAAGGCGGTCGGAGAAAAGAACTTCAGTCCCGGATCCTTGGTAGTCGAACCGGAGTGGATCGCTCCACCGCGCCAGCGCCTGCTGTGGCTGCGGCTGATAACCACGTGCTTGTTCGGTAACGCCGGAAAGCGTCGTGCCTGCGGGCTTCGCCTCGATCACACCACAGGCTTTGCCGGCGACGATGAGCAGATAATCACACGGGCCGGTAGCCAACGGATATTCACGCACTGCCACGCCCAGCGATGCGGTGCGGTTCATCTCCGCGCGGTCCTGAATGATCCACCCGGCCGCGACGAGCTGCACGTCAATGACCTCACGTGCAGCAGCTTCTGGAGTGAGGGCCATTCGCGATTAAGAGTCTCACTTTGAGAATAACGCAAGATTGCGGACCGCGGAATTGTATCCATAGTCTGGTAAAGGTGATCGGTAGGCCTCGTGACATCCGTCTGCCTCGCGCCCTCAAATCCCCCTCCGCACGACCTCCCACTCCCGCATCAACGCCTCCACCCCCGCCAACTCCGCCTCCAGCCGCTGCCGGCACCCCTTGCCCCTGGCATTGCCGCTCGCCCTTTTCTTCCCCGCCGCCGTCCGCGGCCCGGTCGAGTGCGCCCACGCCTTGCGCGCCTTCATCATCCGCGAATAGGCGGCGCGCCGTTCGTCCGTCCAACCTTTAGCCATAGCGGACCTCGCGCCCGTCGTTCCGCGCCAACTGATCGTCCACGCTTTCCTGTCCGGGAATGCGGTTGCCCTCCTCGTCATAGTGCGGCGGGTAGACGATGACGCGCTCGATCCTCGTATATCGGGGCGTCTCCGCCTCCTCCTCCTTGTCCGCCCCTTCCGCGAATTCGCTCAGCACATTCAGCGTCGCGCGGCATTGCGATTGCGCCTTCATCGCCAGCCGCAAATATTTCTCGGCCGCATTGCCCGGCCGGTTCAGCGCCGCCGCCCCGCGCCGCGCCAGCTCGGCAAAGATCGCGTTCAGCGCCAGCGCCTGCCCTACCAAAGTCGCCTGCGCGCTCGTCATCACGCCATCGCGCACCGCATCCGCCTTGTCCCGGATCGCGTCATAGCCGGCCTTGGGATCGATCTCGCTCACCCGCGCTTCCTGCCAGAAGGCGGAGACCACCATCGAACTCGTCACGCACGGGTCCACCGCCTGTGCCGCAATCTCCTTCATCCGCGCCACACTGATCGGCCCACCTGGCTGCGTCTCGTCCACCCGCTCTCTCCGCTTGACAAATGTACGTATAAAGAGTACATATTTGCCTCGGAAAGTCAAGGAAATTACGTGATCAGCGTACGGACTGCCTGTTGCCCGGATCGCGCAGCGCCCATCGCCGGCGCCGCATCGGGCGCGGCCGTCCGCAAAATCATCAAGTTCGAATCTGATGTTTTTTGTTTTTCCCTCTCTTGGCGGGCCTGTCTGCGGCTCCCTTTTGTCGGCGGGCTCAAAGCTTGCTCTCTATTCTTCATGCGCATATATCATGCTCATGGCTTCTCGCGCTCATGCTTCACCGGCTGCACGCCGGCCAACCAATGTCTCGCTGGATACGCGGCTTATCGCCGATGCGAAGGCGCTAGGCGTCAACATTTCACGGGCCTGCGAACGTGGGCTGGCCGAACAGGTTGCAGAAGCGCGCGGCGCCCAATGGCTTGCGGAAAATGAGGCCGCTATTGCCTCGTCCAACGCGCATGTCGAACAACACGGGCTTCCCCTGGCGGGCACGCGCTTGTTCTAATGGCGCGGCTGGATGTGCATGCGCGCCGCGATGGTGGGGCCGGCTACCTGCTGGATGTCCAGGCCGATATCCTCTCCGCGCTTGCCACGCGCCTGGTCGTGCCGCTGCTTCCGCTCGATCGCGCACCCGCGCCGGCAGCGCGGCTCAATCCTGTCTTCGACATTGCGGGCAAGGGTCACGTGATGGTGACGCAATTTGCGGCGGCGGTGCATGTTCGGGAACTTGGCGATCGGGTCGCCACGCTTTCGGACGACCATCTTCCCGTTACGGCTGCGCTCGATCTGCTTATCACCGGGGTATAAGCGCCACGCCGGGGCAGGGGGGTCGCATCCCCGCCCAACTCTCTCTAAAGCCGCTCGCGTTATGACTATCGACAAGACGTTCGACCCCGCTGCTATCGAATCCCGCTGGTACGCGCATTGGGAATCCACCGGCCAGTTCCGCCCCGCGCGCGACACGGCGGAGCCGTTCACCATCGTCATCCCGCCGCCCAACGTCACGGGCTCGCTCCACATCGGCCACGCGCTCGACAATACGCTGCAGGATATCCTGATCCGCCACGCGCGCCTGCAGGGGAAGGACGCCTTGTGGGTGGTCGGCACCGATCATGCCGGCATCGCCACCCAGATGGTGGTCGAACGCAACCTCGC
>Ga0105249_10005045_pt1 | contig 11378 bp, 16 predicted proteins | sample KBSS44metaG_FD_81522 | JGI IMG/M metagenome (GOLD analysis project Ga0105249, IMG submission 81522) | Switchgrass rhizosphere microbial communities from Kellogg Biological Station, Michigan, USA - KBS S4-4 metaG | ecosystem: Host-associated > Plants > Roots > Rhizosphere > Soil | place...
CGATGGCGTAATCTGGGAAATCACGCTTCAGCTCCCGCCGCCTCTTGCACAGACTGCAATCTCACAGTCAGCGCCTGAATTGGTCGACGCGATGTTGCATCAGCAGATGCAGGTCACGGACAAGACGTGCGGCAAACTTGCGGGAAAACGCTTCCTGGTGGTCGAGGATGCGATGCTCGTCGCCCTCGCGCTATCAGCTGGTCTACAGGACGCGGGCGCCAAAGTGGTTGCTTCGACCGGCTTGGCGAGCGAGGCCCTCGCCATCATTGAAAGCCAGCCATTGGACGGGGCCCTGCTCGACGCAAATCTGAAAGGGCGGCCCGTGGACGACATTGCGGCCGCATTGACGCGGCGCAAGGTCCCGTTCGTTTTCGTGACCGGGTACGGACGCGAAAGCCTGCCGCAAGCGTTTGCAACGGCGCCTCTGCTGGCCAAGCCCTTCAGCCAGGCGCAGCTGCTGGAAGTCGCGACGCTACTGGTCGAGCGCGGCGGAAAAGTGGTTCGATTGAGGGAAAAATAGCACCTGTGTGCCCTTGGGCCAGGGCCCCGCTGTGTGATCCTCGAGGATTCTGTCACGCGGTCAGCCCGCGTCATCACTTCCCATTGAAACCGAGCGTCTCAGACGGGACGGGTCATGGAGGTGGCTCTTCGTGGCCCGCGCGCCACCGAGTTGGCTGCGAACGCGGCTTTACGGAGCCGCGCGACCTGGCCGACCAGCAACTCCGCGCGCCTCTTCTCCTTGGACTGTCTGGCAAAGCGCTGCTTTCACCGGCCCCTGACTTTGTCCGGACGGAGTCTGCAAGTCGCGTTGCGACCGGCCCACACATTCTGGGCCCGAGCAACCCAGGTCACCGCCTTCTACACACGCAGCAAAACATGATGCTCAACCATGGTCGCGTCTCTGTGCCAGTCCAGACCATGCCACGACGCTTGCCAATGCCTGAGCGCTGCCGGTAGGCGTAGCTCTCACGCGAATGCGATGGGCGTCTCCTCCAGGGGAGGTTTGCGCAGCTCGACGATGTTTGTGTCCGTTTGCGTCTTTGGCGACCGCGCCTGGCCATCGAGCTGATGTCCCGCTGGTACGAGAACACGCAGTCACGCGGACGCGGCCGCTTGCGCACGACGGTGAGCGACAAGGCCACGCCCTGCCCGCTCGATCACGTCAATCGCCGGTTCAGGGCACCACGGCCGAACCAGCTTTGGGTCTCGGACTTCACCTACGTCGCGACCTGGACCGGCTTCGTCTACGTCGCATTCGTCATCGACACTTACGCCCGCCGCATTGTCGACTGGCGCGTGTCACGGTCGGCGCACGCCGGCTTCGTGCTGGACGCGCTGGAGCAGGCACTGCACGATCGAAAGCCCGTCTCCGGCGACCTCGTCCATCACTCCGATCGCGGGGTCCAGTACGTCTCGATCAAGTACACGGCGCGATTGGCCGAGGCCGGCCTTGTGCCATCCGTCGGCAGCGTCGGCGACAGCTACGACAACGCGCTCGCCGAGACGATCAACGGGCTCTACAAGGCCGAGGTGATCCATCGGCGCGGGCCATGGCGATCGCTGGAGGCTGTCGAGTACGCCACGCTCGAATGGGTCGACTGGTTCAACAACCGCAGGCTTCTCGAGCCGATCGGCCATGTGCCGCCGGCCGAAGCCGAAGCCGCCTACTACGCAGCCCTGGAGGAACCTGCAGCACTCGCAGCCTGACTCAAACCAACCAGCCTCCGAGGAACTCGGGACAGTTCACGTCACGGCCTAGGCGTTCCTGCGTCATGTCCAAGAGCGCACCGGGTTAGCGAGGCCCTCCACTTTCGTTGACAGTCGAACCAACTTTCACTGTGGCGTTCTGCCTTTGATCACCCAAAGGAGAACCGCATGGCCCGGCAAGACGCTGGCGAGAGCGCCGAGGAGACGGCAAGCAAGGTCACCGAGCAAGCGCGCGTGTGCGGGGAGAAGGCACAAGAGGGCCGCCAGGCAGGTTAAGCCCCTTGTGCAAAAGTCCATCAGTGAGCAGCCCTGACCACCCTGGCGAGCGCGGCCGCGATTGGTTTCCTGCTCGGGGTCCTGTGGCCGCCTTACGCTTGACCCCGGGGCGCGCAGTCCCATCACGAACTCGTCTTTGAAGCGCGACGGGTCAAAGTGGCCGGCATTGGTGTTGAGGATGTGGGAGGCGAGGCTCAACCTCTCCTTGGGGCCTTTCGGGCAGTGCGCAGCTCTGCCGACCTCAACGAGCGCGCTCGTTGCTGCCACCAAGCGCACCGATCAATCCTGATCGGCTTCCTAATGCAACGGTTCGCGTCGCGTTGGCATCAGGCTTGGGGATGTGAGGGTCGGATCGACCGCGCCGAGTCGGCCACCAAACCATGCCGCAACAGCGCCCAGAATAAGGGCGAAAGCGCCGAAGAGTGCCCCGCGTGAAGTCGCGGTCGCGGCCGCCTCTGCTGCGCTCGCTGCTCGTTGTTTGGTTTCGTCGACAGCCTGCCGGAACTGTTGCTCATATCGTGCCACTTGGGCGCGAGCCTCATCGATCGCTACGTTTTGCGATTTCGCGATTGCCTGGGCAGCGCGCTCGCGCGCGTCTTGCGTCTGCTTAGGGTCGCCCGTCAGCGCAGCTCGCAGCGCGGAGGCAGCAGCATCCCGAAGTGCCGCCGGATCGGTGCCGCCGGTCGCATTCCGAAGCGATCGTTCGATGTTAGAGAACGGGTCCGCTGTGCGGGACAGTGCTGGGGCGGTCGCTTGAACCGCAGTCTGCGCTATCGAACCAAGCGTCTGAGTGGTCCCAGAGGCGGCTGTGCCCAATGTTTGGAAGGCACCACCTATGATACCGCCGATCGTCGTGGTTAGCAGATAGAACACGACTAGGGTGCTTAGAGCCCAGGCCGTGAAGCCATGCCAGGCTCCTGAAGACTCTTTCGGCTGACCTGACAGTCGGCCAGCGGTGTAACCGCCGGCTAGGGCAGCGACGATGCTGGATACGGCCCACCATATCCCCGCGCCCACAGAAAAGGCCGTCGGGGAGGGGCTATCACCTGTCGCGGGTGAAAGCGTCGAGGCGCCTACGCCGATGCCGAGCAAATTGAGGATCAATTGAACAACCAATGCCACCATGGCACCGGCGAAAACGGCGCCCCAGCTCACACGGTTGATCATGATCGTGCGCACATCTTCTTCAGGCGTTACAGGGGTCGTATGGGGCGCGTCTCTTACTCCTCGCTCGCGAGGAGTGTCAGTGCCGATAGAAGCCATGGAAGTTCTCCGTGGGTGGGCCTATCGCCATTCGGTTAGACGAGAGGTGTTGGCCACTTGATCAGGCAATTCCACTCGCGCCGGCAAGTTCCCGCCCGACAACGAAAATTCCGTTGGTGGCGCATATGCTGTCGGGGCTGCGGTCCCGTATTTACCGTCTCTGCCCTCAGAACCCTTACTTCCCGGGGAACCCTGGAGCGCGACATATGCGAACCCGACGCCCGTCGCAGCTGAGACGACAAAGCCCCGGCCGAGCTAACGACCAGGGCTGACTGGAAGGCTTCGGACCAACATCGCTTTCGGCACAACCGTCGCCCTCGGTCTGTTCGACACTTCTCCCATGCTCGTGGAGATCGTCGACAACCCATCATGCTGGCAATTCCAGGTGCGATGGATGCGGGCCTCGCATTGCCCCGTTCTGGGGAAGCCTGGCGTCTCCACCGCTCGTAGCAGGCGTGGCGGCATTCTCCGCTTAACTGCTGGCGCATATCGCGCTGACTCGGTCATGCGGTAGTGCATCAAGATAATTGATGCTTGCCCGGCCAGCCGACGAGGCAAATTGCGGGAAGCGCTACCCCCTTCGATTGGAAGATGGAGAACAGCGTTCGCTGAGCCTTCCTCAGACATTAACGACATAGACTGCGACAATTTGCGTTAACGAGTATTTTCCAAGTCGCGCCTATTCGGAATGGACGGCAATGCCCCTGACAAACGAGGTGATCGAAGTGGTTAGAGCAGTGCGTTCCATTGTCAGTTCCTTCGAGAGGCTGTCCTTCGAGGAGCAGAAAGAGGCGCTGAAGCAGCTAGAGGGCGCGCACGAACTTTCACGCTCAGAGAAGAGAGCTGAGCTTGAACGACAGTTAGCCGAACTGGGCCATGGCGCACCGATTAAGCCCCCCCGAGCCAAGCCACTGAAGATGGCCAATGGCCTGGCAAAGGAAAAGGAAAGGACAAAGCGTGCGACTAGAAAGAACGGCAAGGCAGCTTCCGTAAAGGCCAAGTACCGCGACGGCAAGACCGGCGAGACGTGGTCAGGCCGCGGTCGCATGGCGAGCTGGCTCAAGGCCAAGCAGGACGCCGGCGAGAATATCGAAAAGTACCTGCTCAACTAGATTGAGATTGGGGTTCGAGCCCGCTACCTCATTGCTCTTACAGAGAAGCCATCGGCCCGCCTAGCGGGGAGCTAGGCGGGCCGGTTGCTGGGACAGGGGTAGGAGGGCTTTCGTTGCCGCGCTTCCTTGAGGCCGTCGTGTCGCGCTTCGCGCTCAGGTGCGCGACGCTCGCCCAATAGCGGCACAAGGTGAGAACCGCTCCCGATCCGCTGGGCGCGTCGCCTCCAGGTCTGCGGCCGCCAATGAACCGGCAGGCAAGGCGCGCGGAGGCGGACTATCCGCCACGGGGGCGGTTCGTAACGAGCAGGGGAGTGGCCGACCCGACATCAAAGAGAAGGCGGCCGAGCAATTCGGTAGGGCCGGCGAGCGCGCCGAGGACATCACCAACAAAATGGCGGAGAGGGTCGGGAAGCCGGCCAGCGCATGCAGGAGGTTGCGGCCAATTTCAAGGGCGCTCTGGACAAGTCTGTCCGGGATCAGCCGATGGCAACTATGGCCGCCGCGGCGATGATCGGCTTCGTGCTCGGTGCTCTCTGGAAATCATGAGCCAAGGGAGCGCGCGGTGTTTGCGGGCCTAGTACCTCGTCACAGTGATTTTGACTCTTTGGATGGGAGTTGGGGGTAGGACCGGCCCATTTTGTCGCGTGCTTTCTCAGTGGTGAACATCCATTTTATGCGGGAGCGTGACGTGTTGCGCCGGCGCTCCCAGGCAGCGATTTCGGACACGAGGCATTCCTTGCTGTCGATGCGCCGATCCAGGCATTGACTGCGCAGCACGCCAATCTCGATCTCGACCATGTTCAACCAGCTGGCGTGCTTGGGGACGTAGTGGAACTCCAGGCGGTGCAGAAGGCGACGCGCTTCGACAGGCGGGAAGGCTTGGTAAAGTGCGCCGGCCGTGTGGGTCAATGGATTATCCAGCACGACGCGGATGCGCTCCGCTTTGGGAAAGTGAACGTCCACGAGCTCCCGCATGCAGGTCGCGAAGTCGATAGCGGTGCGGCTGTCGGTAACTTTGACCTTGCGCCAGGGCCGATGCACGTCAAGGAAGATGAACAGGTTGGCGGTGCCATTGCGCTATACTCACAGTCGTAGCGCTCCAGCTGCCCCGGCTTGGCCTTGATGGGCTGGCGAACCTCGCCGATGAGCTGGGGGCTTTCATCGAAACAGACCACCGGACGCTTCCGATCGGGTTCCGCAGCATAGAGGTCGAGCACATCTTCCATGCGGGCGACGAACTCGCCATCGACCTGCGGGATGCACCACATGTCCTTGCGCCAGGGCTTGAGCTCGTTTTCCGCCAAGCGCCGGCGCACAGTCTCGCGACAGACGTTGTCATGCTCGGTGAGCCTGACCAGTTCATCGGCCAGCAGTTCCAGCGTCCAGCGGGCGCGGCCTTCGGGCGGGTTCGAACAGGCCGTTGCGACCAGCAGGGCCTCCTCTTTGCCGGAGAGCTTGCGGTCCGCTCCAGGGCGCGGCTCTTCACTGCGCCGCCTCCAGGTTGCCAATCACGAAGCGGCGCTTGGTCCGATAGACGGTCGAGCCGCCTACCCCGACGCTCCTCGCGATCTCCTCGTCGCTGACGCCGGCATCCGAAGCCAGCAAAATCTGTGCACGCGTCAGCTTGCGCGCCGCGTGCCGGCCGCCGCTGAGGTGCGCCTGAGTTCATCGCGTCAGTTTGGCTGAGTTCGACCCGTTAGCGTACATTCATCCGTGCCGCCCCGATCGCTGGAGGCACGGATGAGCAACTGAATCGGATGGCCGCCGTGAGTCCTTCCGCAAAAACCTTCACGCCCAAGCAGGGCCAGTACCTGGCGTATATCCACCTTTACACGCGCCTGCATCGCCGGCCGCCGGCGGAAGCCGACATCCAACACTATTTTCGCGTCACACCGCCTTCCGTTCACCAGATGGTGTTGACGCTCGAACGTGCAGGCTTCATCAGACGGCAACCGGGTGCCGCTCGCAGTATCGAAATCCTCGTCGATCCGAAACTCCTCCCGGAGCTACTGTGACCGCGGATTCAACACGTCATAATCACTGTGACCAGGTACTAGTTAGGGAAGCGAAGGCGGCCGCGAGCGGCTAGGTCCTGAAGTACGTGGCGCGGGCGTCGGTGGTGGTACCGTTCGCCATCGCACTCGGTTTCGCGCTAGCGGCGACCACGGTGATGCTCGTGCAGTGGCTCGGGCAGGTGACCGCCTATTGGACCATGGCGGCCGGCCTGGCTGCCGTAGGGCTGATCGCAGCCGTCGCGGTCTCCATCAAGGAGGAGCAAGAGGAAAGGCCGAGGAGCTGGCCGAGCAGACAGACACGCAGGACGTGGTGTCCGAGGCGACAGCGCAGGCCCTGGGGCAGGCTCCTTTCGCGCTGCTAGGCACATTGGCAACGGCGCCTGGCGGAGCGACGACCCTGCTTCCGGTCATCCGGCTTCTCGCACGCAACCTTCCGCTGGTATTGTTGTTGGTGATGATCGGCGCGCTGTTCTGGCCGAGCCAATCTCAATCCCAGCAGCGGCTCCGCGAGGCGGGGGAAGTCGAAGAGGAGGAGGACCTTAGCGGTCCAATTCCGTTGAGGCCCGTTGCCTGATCAACAGTCAGGTCTCCCCGGAAGAACCGATCCTCGGATTCCCGGTCGGGCCATAGTCGTTCGCTTCTGGGACGCGCGCTCGCGTGGGGCAGTGGCAGCCTTTTGAGCCGTCGCCGAAGATCATCCGCATTGCGAGGCGAACGGGCGCGAAGGGCCTCACAGATAATCGGCCTGGAGTGAGTGAACGCCTGTGCGGCTAGCGCCAGCGCTCCGGCAGCAGGCTGTCCCGCCCGGGTAGCTCCGGCAGGTGGGCGCGTAAGGCCTCAAGCCGTGTCTGCGGGCGCTGCTCCCCAAGCTTCCAGAGCGCGCCGACCGCGAACGCCAGCCCCGCGGCAACTGCCAGGGCCGTAAACGGCCGCTCCCTGACCGCGTCGGCGATGTCCTCGGTGAAACTGACGGCGCGGCGGCCAGCTTCCCGCGCTGCCTCGCTCACCTGTTCCATTGTCGCCTGGGTCTGATCGGTTGTAGGAAATCCGTCGGTGCCATGTCGCGAACCTTTGAAAAGCCTCGTTGAAGCATCAACGTCAGGGGGCAAATGCTGTTCCGACAACAACTCGCGTGCCCACGTTGAGGGCGGGGCCTCGCACGCCCGTTCATCGGTGGCGGTCAGGCTTTTGAGCCTCCCCCCTTGGCGCACAGTCGACAGGAGCTCAGGCGTGACCGGAGCTCTTTTACACCGGCGGCCAGGAGCACAAATCGACTCGCCGGCGACCGGAAAATCGGAGGGCGTGCGTCGGTTATTCGCTCGATGCACCGACCATGTGGTCACCTGCGCGCATTCCCCGTGCATGTCGCTTGGCCATCTGCTGCTGCTGGCACTGGGTCTCACGGGATGAGGAGCGCGATCTCATCGCACGCTAAGGCAGCCGCTATCTCGCGTGGAGGACGGGTCGATCGTAGCGAAAGGTCAAGACGCCGAATACATGTGGTCACTTCTTGCAACAGCGGCAAGCAACTGGTCGCGCCGAACGGGTTCCACCGTGCGGTCTCCTCCTGGAACTGTGGCATTTCGTGACGCGGTGGTCGAAATCAATCTCCATGACTGCGGTTGCTCAACGGCTTGTGAGCAACTATCGCGGATGCGCGGGCCGACATCTTGCTCAAGTGGCCGCAGGCAACGGTCCTGACTAAGCTCGTGGACATGGACCGCATCTGGGAGGTTGCGCGCGCATCCTGCGTTGAATGTCACAGTAGGCGCTCTATCAGGTGGTACCTCCGTGAGTCCGCTCCGTGCCGAACGCGGAGGAAGGCGCCGCGCTTATGGGCTCCGAGATCGAAGGTTCGACCGCTTGCGCGACTACGTCGCGCCTCGTGTGCCGCGTGAGTTTGCAATAGTGGCGCAAATAGTCATGGGCCATGCGCCTCGCGGTGAACCTCTCCTCAAACACAGCCCTTATGAAACGCCGGTTTAGTTCATTGATCCGGGCGACCGCGAGTACCGCCTCGTCTTCGTTCTCAACAACGAAGCCAGTGACGCCATTGTCGACCACTTCTGGAACTGATCCGCGCCTGAAGGCGATGATCGGTGCGCCGCACGCCATGGCTTCGATCATCACCAACCCGAACGGCTCCGGCCAGTCGATGGGAAAAAGCAGAGCCGCCGCGCCCTGCAGGAAGCCTTCTTTATTGCGATCGTTGACCTCACCGACGAATTCGGTGCAGGAGCCTTCAATCAACGGCAGCAACTGCTCCTTGAAATAACGGCTGTGCACCCGCGGCAGCTTGGCCGCGATGCGCAAGGGCATATTCGCTTGCCTGGCGATCCGGATGGCGACGTCGGGTCCCTTCTCGGGCGACAATCGGCCCAGGAACGCTAGGTAGCTTCCGCGCTCGTACGATGGCTTCAAAGACTCCTTTGGAAGTCCGTGGTAGACGGTGCCGAGCCAGCGCAAGTCTGGCAAGCCGACGCGCTGGTTGTCGGAAATTGAGATAAATGGAGCCGTCGGAAAGCGTCGCAACACCTGGTCGAGGCCGGGCAGATCCAATCGTCCATGCAGAGTCGTAAGAAAAGGCACCTCAAGGCGCTGCAACAGTGGCAGATGGATCCAATCAATGTGGGCATGAATGACATCGAAATGTGATGCCCTCTCCGCCACATCAGCGAGCAGAGCAGCGCAAGCCGCGGAAGGGTCTTGCTTCTGCCGGCCCAGTCTCAGCGCATAGGGGATGGAGGGTACGAGCGCCCCGCTCGTGATCGAATCACCGCTCGCGAACAACGTGATCTGGTGGCCCTGGGCGATCAGCTCTTCGGTCAGCCAGTGGACCACGCGTTCGGTCCCGCCGTAGAGCTTGGGCGGCACGCTCTCCGCCATGGGGGCGATTTGCGCAATGCGCATGGTCAATACCTGCACGTGCTTGCCTAGCTTGAACGAAGACGTGGGGCGGGCGGTTCCTGCGATCCCCTTAGTCCTGCAGCCGCAGGCAATGCTAGTACCTGGTCACAGTGATTTTGACGTGTTGAATCCGCGGTCACAGTAGCTCCGGGAGGAGTTTCGGATCGACGAGGATTTCGACACGAGCTATCTCATCTGGGAAGCGCGTCAGCTCGGCGCCCCCCCGATGGCTGATCGCGCGCTGATGCCGCTGACGAAGTCCACCGGGCGTTCGGTAGCGATGCGCACGTCGTCGGCGATGCGGTACTCAGGGTTGGCATGATCGCCTTTGACCAGGTTGAGTTGATAGTATCGGCCATTGGTGAGCCAGCGATCAACCAGGTGGTCGTTGAGCCAGGCGCGCCAGCGGCGCTGGATTGCCATACGAAAGTGGACCTGCGCGACGCCGAAGAGGACGCTGACAGCCAGGATCACGAAATAGAGCAGGGATAATCGGGCAACGGCTGGAGCGTCGCGATTCTGCAGGGCGTCGAAGATGGCGCGGTTCCACGCATTCATGCCGCGCCCACCACGAGGGGAGTTACGAGCAGCTAACAGGCGCATAGCATCCACGCGGCGTAGCGCTGCTGGCCGGTCCAAAACCCTGCTGCCGAGCGCCACAACCGGCGCAGCAAGAACCGCCGGAGCAACGCGTCGTTCGACGTGTCGGGAGCGGTTTTTTCTGCGTTCATGGCTGAGAACCTTGTTTACTTGCGGCTATGTTCAGTCGAAAACGGTGGACCCTTTGAGCGGCTCCTCGCGGGCGCACCGGACCTTCACCACCAGGCACGAAGGACATCTCTGGATCAGTGATGTCGTGGTTCGGCGGTACGCAGCAGCGGCAGCTGGTGGCTGATCGACCAGAACCGTGATCTCGCGAAGCTCAGGGGGTGCGCACTTGGGGCCTGGTCTCGCTTGGATGGGCACCGCTGCTCTCGCGGTGATCCAAGTTCCCGGCATGGCCGAGAACGCGAACGCCACGAGCCGTGTGGTCCAGGACGACATCCAAGGCGTCATGGCCGGCATCAGCTTCATCGGCGCCGGGTGGTTCGAGCGCCTTTCCGAACGGCGGAAAAGCAATCCGGAAGGCGGTTCGCCTCATGAATGAACCGGCGTCCGGGATGCAGCCCTGGCTGCAGCGAGGATTTGCTCGGCCGCCGATCGCAAAGACGCGGCAGCCAGGTCAGCTCCAACGGCCTTGCGCCATGCCTCCAGCTTGTCGGGATCGTCGCCGAGCATCCAGAAGCAAGCGAGAATTTGTGCGCGCGGCATTAGCCGCCGTACCCTGCAGGCAATGATGCGCACGTGGGCAGGCTGAGTGGCCGCCCCGAAATACGAAAGGCACACGAGCGGAGCATCGCGGGCCTCGGCGCCGACCGCGACCGACCGCACGTCGGAGAACGGCTCCACGTGGGCTGGAAGTCCGTGACTCGTGAGGAGCTGTCCGAGCATGATGGCCGCCGCTTGGTCGAGGGGGCTGCGGGTTCCAATGCAAACGACCGGTTGTTGCGCGCGCCATGGTGGCGGCAACGCGGTTTGTGATAATACCGCTAGGGATGCTTCGCCGCTGGCGAACGCCTGCGCTTCTTCGGCCAGGTCCTCCACCACGTCGGCAACGCCGTCGCGCAGTTGAGCTTGCTTCTCGAGTGACAGTTTCCCTGAAGCGGCATCAACTTGGGCGAGTCCAAGCGCTCGCATCGGCACTGCCTCGTAGAACACAAGCAGCGACTGTTCCTTCAGTTGATCCTCGGCCTCCGCAGCTGCCTCGATGGCATTGCCGGCAAGCAGGCGCTGATAGAACTGCTCTTCGGGTTTGAGTGCCGGTTCATCTCCGAGCGCGACCGCGATGAACTCGAGCGCCTCGATGTGTTTGCCCAGCACCACCAGGCAGACGGTGAGGGGCGTCGCCAGGAGGAGGCCGATGGGTCCCCATAGCAGTGTCCAGAACAGCGCGGCGACGACGATGGCGACCGGAGATAGGCCCGTATGCTGACCATAGAGGAGGGGCTCGACAATGTGGCCCGCCACGGGCTCGGCGATGAGAAACAGTGCTGCGGTC
>Ga0105249_10005046_pt1 | contig 11378 bp, 10 predicted proteins | sample KBSS44metaG_FD_81522 | JGI IMG/M metagenome (GOLD analysis project Ga0105249, IMG submission 81522) | Switchgrass rhizosphere microbial communities from Kellogg Biological Station, Michigan, USA - KBS S4-4 metaG | ecosystem: Host-associated > Plants > Roots > Rhizosphere > Soil | place...
CCGTGGCCGCCGCCGCCTCGACGGACGCGGCGAGCGCGCTGGGCAGCTCGCCGGCCTCGTACCAGTGGTGCGCGAGCTCCGCGGCGAACATCGGGCCGTCAGCGGTGCTCAGCGCCGGCTGCCCGGTCAGCGCGGTCGCAAGCGCGCCGTGCAGCCTGGCCCGCTCGCCGGGGAGCAGGTCCTCGTAGACGACCTCCCGGCCGAGCGCGTGCCGGAACAGGTAGGACCCCTCCGCCGGGTCCGTCGCCAGCACATGGTGGTCGACGCAGGCGCGCAGGGCCGCGGTGAGCCGGTCGTCGGGCAGTTCGGACCCGGCGACCAGCAGCTGGTGGCGGATCCGGCGGCCGGCGGCGGCGATGACGTGCAGGACCTCCTGCACGTCGGCGGGCAGGACCTCGACCCGAGCCAGCACGACGTCCCGGATGGACCGGGGCAGCGGCGCCCGGGCGCCGGGCGGTCCGGGCTGGGCCCGCGCCGCGGCCAGCTCCTCTGCGAAGTAGGCGTTCCCATCGGAAAGCTCGAAGACCTCCCGGACCACGGCGGGCGTCGGGTCCGCGCCGGCGCCAGCGGTGGCGGCGGTGGCGGCGAGGAACTCGGCGAGCTCCTCCTGCGTGAACCGGGCAAGCTCGAGCCGCCGCCGCGTACTCGCCGACCGGCCCAGCTCCGCCAGCACCCGGCGCAGCGGATGCCCTGGAAGCATGTCGTTCGTCCGGTAGCTGGCGACCAGCAACAGGTGTTCCTGGGTCATCGTCGCGGCCAGGAACGACAACAGGTCGAGGGTGGAACGGTCGGCCCATTGCAGGTCCTCGACGACCAGCACCAGCGGCGCCTGCCCGGCGAGCCGCGCCAGCAGCCTGCGCACGGCCTCGAACAGCCGGGCCTGGGAGGCCGCCGGTGCGTCCGGGATGGGTTCGTCGGCGCCACCCGGGGGGCGGGCGCCGCCTCCGCGGCCGGCGCGGTGGCTGCCTACCCCACGGGTGCCGCTGCCGTCGCCTTCGTCGCCTTTCTCGTCCTCGCCTTTGTCTTCCTCCTCAACGTCGTCGTCGAGGAAGGGCACCAGGTGGTGCAGCGCGGGATAGGCACGGCCGGCGACCTCGCGCACGGTCGGGCCGCCGAGCTCGCGCGTGAGGCCGCGCAGCACTTCGACCAGCGGCGCGTACGGCAGCTCGCCGACGGCCAGCCCGATGCAGCCGCCGACGAGCACCCGCGCGCCGGACTGTCGGGCCTGCTCGGCAAATTCCCGGATCAGGCGGCTCTTGCCCACCCCGCCCTCACCGCCGACGAGCACGGTCGCGGCCGGGCCGTCGGCGGCGCCGGCCAGCGCGTCCGTGAGCGTCGCCAGCTCCGCGGCCCGGCCGATGAACCGGGACCCGGACATGGCCCGGGAGGGCACGCCACCACCCCCCCGTGATCTCCTTACGGCCCGCCTGCGTCGCCGCTGCCATTGTCCCACCTGGGGCCGCCGTCGGCGGCCTCTTTTCACGGTTGCCCTAGGTATCGCGCCGACCGCCGCCTAAGGCTGTCGCCGCGGCTTTCTAAGGAATTCTTCCGATGTCCGGAAAGAAAAGTCGCCCTAATCTTTGAAACAGCGCAGGCGAGGAGCCGGCGCAGAATCTGGAGGGAAAGAGTGAACGCCAACGACGCGCGGATCGCGGCCATCTACACGGCCCAGCCCGGCGCCACCGTCAAGGACAGCAGCCCGAACACGGGCCTGTCGAGATCGGCGACGTTCGACCTGATCGTCCAGCTGGAGGCCGGGCGGGTTCTCGGCTCGAGCCTGGCCAACTACACGCTCAACTTCACCGCCATCAACGAGAACACCGGGCTGCCGCAGAACGAGCTGGTGCCGATCGGCGACCCGTTCAAGGAGGAGTTCGACGGCCCGCCCGACGCCGCGGCGCCCGTCCCGGCCGGCACGAAGTGGAGGGCAAATGGAACCGACTACGTTCGTACCGGCGCCAACGAGCCGGTCGGCATCCTGCGGTTCAAGATCGCGATTCCGGCTGGCCTGACCGGCCGGTTCCACTACAACCTGGAGTTCTTCTCGGTCAACCACCAGGTCGTCGACCTCGCCCAGAGCGACGCCTTCATCCTGGTCTGAGCCGGGCTGCCACCGGCCCACGCGCATCATCTGGCCATCGGCGTGGCTGTGGAGCAAACGTCGGCTCCACGGCCACGCCGCGGTCCGCGCTCATGGCCGGAAACTTGTCTCGACATTGTTCTGGCTTGCTGTCAGGAAGTACATCGTCCTCGACCCGCGCATTGTTTGTCGTGGATCGAAGCGCCGCTCGGACGTGATTCCGGGACGAGTCAGTGGCGACCTAGCTGGTAGGTGTGCACCGACTTCGGGTCGATCAGCTCGAGTGTCTGGCCGGTCGGGTAAAGAACCGCGTTGAAGACGCCCGCGCAGAACGCTCCAGCGGTCTGCCGGCCCGGCAGACCGGTACCGGTTGATGTCGCCGTGGCGGACGTGGTGGTGAAGGTGAGCTGGTAGTCGTCCGCGGTGACGGTTCCGGAGCAGGACTGGCGGACGCCGTCGCGGCGGTCGCCCGTCAGGACATAGTCCTCGCCGACGAGCTGCCATCGCCTGCCGTCGATCGTCAGCTGGTAGTCGGCGTACCGGCCGGCCAGGGCCTGGTGATTCGCCCAGCCGCCCGCTGCCTGGGCGACCTGCCGGGGCGGCGGGTCCGGCCTGCCGGCGAGCCGGCCACCGGCAATCAGCAGCGCGCCGAGGGCCGCTGCGATGGTCAGGACCGCGATGCCGGCAGCGGCCACCAGCGCCCGCGGGCCCCGTCGGGGGGTGGCCCGCGGGTCTGGTGGAGCTGCCCGCTCGGGCCGTGCCGCCGTCGAGGAGGAGGGCGGCACGAACCACTCGGTCGTCGCGCCCTGCGCGCTCCAGGGCGAGGGCACGGCGACTGTCGGGGTGATGGTTGTCTGGGTGGCGGTTGTCTGGGTGGCGGCCGACCCGGCCGTCACCCGGACGCCCGTCGGCGTGGGCTGGCGGCTTGCGGGCCGCGCTCGCGCGGTGTCACGCCTGGTGTCCATGGACGCCCCCGGTGCCCGACTGCGGCTGATCAGGAACAGTGGGCACTCTAGCTGGCAGCGGCCCCGACGTCTCGGTTTCGTTATCTATCAGAAATCCAAAGGAAACTGGCGAGCGCTATGGATGACGCTTGTCCGCGGGCGAACCACAGCGCGGCCTGCGCAGCGGGCCGCCCGCAGTGGCGCCCACGCCGACGCGGGCGCCGCACGACGGCACGTGCCTGTCGTCGACATTTCAAGGTTTGGATTGGCCTGCGGGGGAATAGGCCCGGCGGTTGCCGTTCTCGACCCCGAGCGAGGTCCGATGTCGACGCGTTCCGTGCCCGCAGCCTCCGTTGACCGCCGTCCGTCCGCCCGTTCGCAACGCGGCTCTGCCACCCGCCTGACGGCCGCAGGACAGTCGTCCGGTGGCCTTGGTGACCTCGTTGACCTTGGTGACCGCGGTCACCTTGGTGACCGCAGTGACCTCGTTGACCGCGATGACCTCGGTCCGGTCCCTGACACGATTCCGGATCTGAGCGCGATCGAGGATGTTTTCGGGTCCGGCCTCGATTCCGACGAACTCGGCGATGACCACGTTGCCGACGACCTGGCCGACTGGCGGTTCGGGGCCGCCTGCGGATCGGCTGAGGCCGAGATCTTCTTCCCGCCGGAGTCCGTCGACCCGCAGGAGCAGTGCCGCCGGGAGGCGGTCGCCAAGGAGATCTGCGCCGGCTGCCCGGTTCGTGTCCAGTGCCTGCTGAGCGCGGTGGTCGCCGGGGAGCGATACGGGGTCTGGGGCGGCACCACCGCGGCCGAACGGCTCAAGGGCTCGCTCCTGTGGCGCGGTGCGGCGTGAGCGACTTGAGCGACCTGAACGACGTGAACCGCACGATCCGGCGGAGCGCAGGGTCGGCCTTCTGACACGCCGGACGGTTCGGCGGGTTGACCTAAGGTCGACTCGAGGTTTTAGCGTCGTATACCGACTCATGGACGAAGCTGGCTGTCCAGGCGGGACGGGTCGATCCAGACCCGTGGAACGACGCAAGACCGGTGTGCAGACCGAATCGAGGACGCAGGTGCCGATCACCACGGGGTTCAACCATGTCGCCACGCTCACGGCGGACATCGACAGGATCGTGAAGTTCTATGCCGACGCCTTCGGGGCAGCGGTGACCTTCGAGATGGCGGCCACCCCGGACCATCCGCGGATGGTGATCCTCGACCTCGGCGGAGGTGCCGCGCTCAACGTGTTCGAGACGTCGGCTGAGGACATCATTGGAAACAGGCGCCGGCAGGGCGGCCGCGGCCCGATCGACCACTACGGCCTGGCGGTCGACTCCCTCGCGACCCTCGAGGCCACCCGCGACCGGCTGCGTGAGCTGGGGGCCGACATCGGGGAGATCCAGCAGCTCGGAGCCGAGTGGTCGCTGTTCTTCCGCGACCCGGACGGCATGGAGCTCGAGGTCTGCTGCCACGCGGGCTGACGACCCTCCTGTCTCCTGCCTCCTGTCTCCGACCTCCTGCCTCCTGCCTCCTGCCTCCTGCGACCTGTGTGACATGGCCCGTCGGGACGATGGTGTCGTCCCGACGGGCCGCGGCGCTGAGTGCCAGCGGCGGTCCGCCGCCGGCTGGCGGCGGCGGACAGGGCGACGTCGAGTTCGCCCGCGCCTGGGAGGTTCGGGCAGTTGTCGGCCGGCGATGAGTTGTGGCTTGTGCCGCGCTGCTGTCTTGACCAGCACGGGATCACCCCGCGGGAGTACGACGTCCTTCGCCGGGTGGCCACGGGCGAGACCAATCCGGAGATCGCCGCGGCCCTGGGCCTGACGCGCAACACGGTGAAGACCTATCTCCAGCGGCTGCTCGAGAAACTCGGTGCCCGCAACCGGGTCGAGGCACTCGCCCGCGCGAACGAACTCGGCATCCTCTGACGGCCCGCGCCTCGGTCTACCTGCCCTTTTACCGTCATTGACCGGTCGGGAGCCGGGATGCGGCGCCAAGATGACCGGCGTGTTAAGTCTCACATTTACGAGCGTTTCGCGGATACCTGCCGGAAAACTGTGCTGGGTTCTTCCAGGCGATGGATATCTCGGATGGCGGGCGATTGTGAACGGTGATGGAGGTATTTCCGTGACGACGCCCGAGACCGTCATGGACGACGCCGCGTCGGCAACGACAGGAACGTCGGCAACGACAGGAACGTCGGCAACGACAGGAACGTCGGCGCCGGTGGCGGCAGCCGTGCCGGTCATGGCCGTCGACGCGGTCGTGAACACCGACGTCTACCCGCTGTTCGCCCCGCCGGACAGCGCGGCCTGGAAAACGCTCGTCGATGGCGTCCGGCAGGAGCTGGCCGCCTCGGGCTGTTGCGTGCTCGCCGAGTTCGTCCGGCCCCAGGCAATGGAACGGCTGCGTGCCGAGTGCGCCGCGCTGGCGCCGCTGGCCTACTACGGCGAGACGACCGTGAACGCGTACAACATCTCTCCCGAGACCCCGCTGCCGCCCGGACACCCCGGGCGCCTGCGCATGCGCCGGGGCAACGCGTTCGTCGCCCGGGATCGCATCCCCGCGGACCACGTCACCCAGCGGCTCTACACGAGCGGCGCGTTTCGGACGTTCATCGCGGCGTGTTTCGAGCTGCCGGCCGTGCACGAGCTGGCGGACCCGCTGGCTGGGCTGTGCGTCAACGTCGTGGCTCCCGGGCGGGAGCATCCCTGGCACTTCGACACGAACGAGTTCGCGGTGAGCCTGCTGACGCAGGAGTCCGCCGGCGGCGACTTCGAGTACTGCCCGGGAATCCGGTCCGCGGCCGAGGAGAACCTCGCGGACGTGGCGGAGGTGCTCGCCGGCCGAGGCGATCGGTTCGTCCGCCGGCTGCGCCTGCGGCCCGGCGATCTCCAACTGTTTCTCGGCCGTTACTCGCTGCACCGGGTGAGCCAGGTGACCGGTCCCGAGCAGCGACACAGCGTGATCTTCGCCTACAGCGCGCGGCCGGGTGTGCTCGGCAGCCTGTCCCGGACCAGGCAACTGTTCGGCCGGGTGCTGCCGGAGCACGAGCAGGCGGCCGAGCGGCCCGTCCGCGGGGACACGCTGCTCGACTGACCGCGACGCACCCCAGGCCCGCTCTGCACCCCAGGCCCGCTGTCTCCAGGTTCTCTGCCCTCCAAGTTTTCTGCTCTCGAGACCCACCACATTCCAGGCCATTGCCCGCCCTGATCGCCCGCGCGCCGAGCGTATCGAGAGGAGCGCCTACCATGGATTTCGACGCCACCGGCAAGGTCTCGCTCGACCACATCTACAACCAGCCGGACCCGCGTGCCTACTTCCAAACGCTGTGCGCACTCGACTACCGGCTTCCCCAGCTGGCCAAGCCATATTTCTCAAAGATCATCGATGAATGCCAGGAAACCCGCCCGGACCAGCGGCTGCGCATTCTCGACGTCGGGTGCTCCTACGGCATCAACGCGGCGCTGCTGAAGTTCGACGTCGCGATGGACGACCTGTACGACCGCTATGCACAGGAGCCCGGCCCGGCCGAGCGGAACCGGACGGCGCTGGTCGCCCGCGACCGGGCGCTGGCGATGGCGCGCGGCGGTGTCACCGACCTCGAGGTGATTGGACTGGACGTCTCCGGACCGGCGCTGGCCTACGCGCTGGACGCGGGCTTCCTCAATGACGCGCTGCACGCGGACCTGGAGTCCCGCGAGCTGACGGAAGCGGAGCAGGCCCGGCTTGCCGGCGTCGATCTGGTCATTTCCACCGGTTGCCTCGGTTATGTGACAGGCCGGACCCTCACCCGGATCATCGCGGCGGCCGCGTCGGCCGGGACGGTGAACGGCGCCACGTCGACCCTGCCCTGGATGGCGCACTTCACGCTGCGCATGTTCCCGTTCGACCCGATTGCCGAGACGCTCGCAGGCTTCGGCTACCGGACGGTGGCGGTGGACCGGCTGTTCGAGCAGCGCCGGTTCGCCTCGCGGCGGGAACAGGACCAGGTGCTGGCCACCCTCGCCGGGGTGGGGGTCGATCCGCATGGGCTGGAGGCGGACGGCTGGCTCTATGCCCAGCTGTTCGTCTCCCGCCCGCCAGAATTCTCCCCGGACATCCGGTCGCTGTGAGTACATCTTGCGCGGCGACTGGTAACTGTTGGGATGCGATCCCCAGCGACTCCGCCGCCACGGCCCGCCAGCCACGACCACGACGAGGAAGACCACCAGGATGACCGTCCAGACCGGCCGCGAGGCCGCAGCGCCCGCCACCGTGCCCGCCGCAGCGCCCGCCACCGTTACCGTGCCTGCCGCAGCGCCCGCCGTCGCGCCCGGGGCCGAGACGGCGCCCACCGTGGGCACCTTCGGCAACGAGGACAGCCTGCCCCGGGTCCCGCTGCCGACCCTGGAGGACAGCTGCGCACGGTTCCTGGCCTGGTGTGCCCCGCTGCTCACCCCGGCGCAGCTGGCCGCGACCGAGGCGGCGGTGCGTGACTTTCTCGCGCCGGACGGACCGGGGCGCCCGCTGCACGCCGAGCTGGCCCGGTACGACGCGAGTGATGGCGTGCACAGCTGGCTCGACGAGTTCTGGCCCGCCCGCTACCTCGGCCGGCGTGACCGCATCGCGCTGAACGCCAACTTCTTCTTCCTGTTCCGGGACGCCGAGCCTGCGCCCGAACTCGCATCCGTATCCGGACTCGCGCCGGCGGCCGTGCCCCCGCCTGCTGACGCGACTCCGCCTGCCGATGCGACTCCGTCCGGCGACCCGCAGACCGAACGAGCCGCGGGCCTCATCGCCGCCGCGCTCGACTACAAGATTCGGCTGGACGCGGAGCGCATCCCGCCGCTGGTGCGGCGCGGCCAGCCGCAGTCGATGGTGCAGAACCGGTTCCTGTTCTCCACCACCCGCATCCCCGGCCCCGAACAGGACACCGTCCGGGCGCCCTACAGCGCCGAGTGGCCGGGCCCGTCGGACGCCCGTCACATCGTGATCTTCCGTCACGGCCAGATGTTCCGGATGGACGTGCTCGGCCCCGACGGCACACCGCACACCCTCGCGGAGCTCGCCGCCGGTCTCGCCACCGTGCTGGTCGCCGCCGGCCCGGCGCCGGCGCCGGACGACACCGCGGTCGGGCACCTCACCACCAAGGCCCGTGCCGTCTGGGCCGAGAGCCGGGCGGCACTGCGCGCCCACGACCCGGCGAACGCGGCCGCCCTGGAGGAGATCGAGCGGGCGCTGTTCTGCGTCTGCCTCGACCATGACGTCCCGTCGGACACCCTGGCCACCTGTGACCGGCTGCTGTATGGCAGCGCCGCCGGCCGCTGGTACGACAAGGCGGTCTCGTTCGTCGTCTTCCCGAACGGCCGTGCCGGGATCAACGTCGAGCACTGCGGCCTGGACGGCACCACCATCCTGAGCTTCGTCGACGAGCTGTTCGCCGCGCCCGCCGCCGAGCTCTCGGCCCGCTCGGGAGCCCGCCCGCATGGCCTGCCGCCGGTACGGCCTGTCTCCTTCGTCCTCGACGCGGCGCTGCGCGCAGACATCCAGGAGGCGGCGTCGTCGTTCGCCCAGTTCGGCGCCGACACGGTGTCGGTGGCGCTGTCGTTCCCCGAGCACGGGGCGGACCGTTCCAAGACGCTGAAGATCTCGCCGGACGCGCTGGTGCAGATGGCCTACCAGCTCGCACATCACCGGGCGAAGGGCCTGATCGGCGCGACCTACGAGTCGATCGCCACCCGTCAGTGGCGCTACGGCCGGACCGAGGCGATGCGAGTCGTCACGCCTGAGGTTTTCACCTTCGTGGCGACCATGAACGATCGGGAGGCGGATCCGGCCGCCCGCCGGGCCGCGCTGCGGGCGGCGGCCGACGCGCATGTACGGCGGGCCGGCGAGAGCCAGCGCGGCGACGCCCCCGAGCAGCATCTGTGGGAGCTCGCCTTCATCCAGCGCCGCCGGGGCGGCGAGCTCGGTGTGCCGGCGCCGTCGCCGCTGTATGAGTCACCGGGCTGGCTGGTGATGCGGGACGACTACCTGAGCACCAGCTCCGCCCCGTCGGTGAACGTCGAGTACTTCGGATTCGGCTCGACCAGCGGGAAGTGCATCGGCATCGCCTACGTGCTGCTGCCCGACCGGCTGAACCTCTACCTGAGCACCCCGCGCCCGGTGGCCGCGGGCATGTACGCCTTCGCCGACCGGCTGCGCGAGGCCCTCGGCGAGCTCGACGAACTGCTCGCCACCGACCCCGCCCGCTTCTGACCGCTGGAGACGGCGCGTTTGCCGCTCCCTGGTCACCGCCCGCCGGACGCTCGCCCGCATAGTGGCGCACGATTGGCTTGCTGGACACTCGATGCCGGTGGTTGGGGCGCCTTCTGTGGTTGGGGCGGCCGGGAAGGCGTGACATGGGCGGCGCGACGGCATCCGGGGCGGGAAGCCCGGTCGGCTATCTGTGGATTCCGGCGGTCGACCTGGTCGCCTCGGCCGCGTTCTACCGGGACGTGTTCGGCTGGGAGGTCGACGAGCCTGGTCAGGGCGGGAACGCGGTCGGCTTCCGCGCACCGAGCCTCATCGGCCAGCTAACCACCGACCTACCGCTCGGACCCGGCGGCCCGTTGCTGTGGCTGATGGCCGACAACCTCTACGATGCGCTGCGCCTGGTCGAGCTGCGCGGCGGCCGGGTACTCGGACGGCCGCGGCTGCAGGGCGGCGTCCGCTACCTGGTCCAGGCCCGTGATCCTGCCGGCAACCGGCTGGGCATCGCGGTGCCCGCCGGGCCGCCGCGGCCGCAGCCGCTGGTCGTCGCGCGCGACGTCGAGGCGTCCAGCCGTTGGTACCAGGAGCTACTCGGACTGCGCTCCGACCACGGCGGCAAGGACTATGAGCGGCTCGTCACCGCCGACGGCGCCCTCGTCCTCCAACTGCACCGCTGGGACGTCGCCCACGGCCACGGCCAGCTTGCCGACCCGGACCAGCCGCTCGGCAACGGCGCGATGCTGTGGTTCGGCGAGGTCGCCGACTTCGACGGAGCTGTCGAGCGGGCCGGGCGGCTGGGCGCGGCGGTGATACACCCACCCATGCGCAACCCGCCCAGCGGCGAGGGCAACGGCCCGGCGCACCGCGAAATCTGGCTGAAGGATCCGGACGGCTACACCGTCGTGATCGCCAGCCCGGACGGCGAGGACCACGAGCCAAGCTGACCGCCGATGTCCCCGCCTCGCCGCTCCCGCCGCTCCCGCAACTCTTTACGCCGCTCTTTACGCCGCGAGCTGTCGATGCTGCTGCACGGGCCACGGTGTCGTGAGGACGTCCGTGCGGCCGGACCGGCTCAAGACGGCCGCCACAGCCGCACCGTGCCGTCGTGACTGGCGGTGGCAAGGGTGTGTCCGTCCGGCGCGAACGCCACCGACATCACCGGGCCGGTGTGGCCGGTGAGGGGTGGGCCGAGGGCTGCGGGCTGTTCCGGTTGGACACGTCCCACAGCCACACCGGTGACGGCGGTACCTCGACGACGAAGAACAGGAAGACAGGTTTGATTGAAAGGTCATGGAAGTCGTTGGGGAACAGTTCACGGGCGGCCGGATCGGGCTGCGGCTCGCTGATGACCGAGAGACGGAAGCCTGCGGTGGTGAAGGCATCGGTCATCGCGTGCAATGGTTTGCGCCAGAACCTCATCGGGGCGGACTGCCCGTTGAATGTCCAGTTGAAGGCATAGCCGGTGGTCGCGAAGTAGTCAGGCCGAGGATTTCGGATCGTGTAGGCCACGAAAGGATGGTCCACCGACGCGATCAGCCGGCCACCGGGCCTGAGTACTCGCCGCATCTCGGCCAGCGCCGGCCCCCAGTCCTCCAGGTAGTGCAGTACCAGCGACGCAACCACGTCGTCGAATGCGCCGTCGGCGAACGGCAGACGGTCGTTCAGATCGACCAGGTGCAGGGCCATGTCGTCACCCAGCCGCTGCCTGGCCAATGCCAGCATCCCTGCGCTGGCGTCGATACCGGTGACGACCGCACCGCGATCGCGCAGTGCAGCGGCCAGGGGGCCTGAGCCACAGCCAGCGTCCAGGATCCGGCGACCGGCCACGTCTCCGGCGAGAGCGAGCATCGCGGGCCGCTCGTAGAAGGCATTCACGAGATTGTTCTCGGTCTCCGTCGAGTACGCCTCGGCGAAGCTGTCGTAGTCGTTCACCCGGACCGGGTCCTCAGACCGGGCGAGACCTTCGGGCACATCGGCGACCTGGTCCACGGTCGCAGCCTAGAGGGAAAAAAGAGGCGACCGGTCAGCGCGGGGTGCCCACGCGCGGCGACCAGGGTTGGAACCGCCACCTGTGAGTGGGTGACCACGCTGGAACGGCTGGGTTCAGGTGGCGACCGCGC
>Ga0105249_10005048_pt1 | contig 11374 bp, 11 predicted proteins | sample KBSS44metaG_FD_81522 | JGI IMG/M metagenome (GOLD analysis project Ga0105249, IMG submission 81522) | Switchgrass rhizosphere microbial communities from Kellogg Biological Station, Michigan, USA - KBS S4-4 metaG | ecosystem: Host-associated > Plants > Roots > Rhizosphere > Soil | place...
ACGCTTGCGTACTCGCTGCCGGCGCTGACCCCGCCGGCGCCGCACTGCCCGTCGCACCGGCGCAGCCGGCGATGACGAGGATCACGACCAAGACGCCGAGGATCGTTCGCATGCCTATCCTCCGATCGGTTATCTAACGTCCGGCACATCACGACCGGCTGTGTTACACTGTACTGTAACATTGCGACACAGTGTGTCAATGGGGTATCACACTTGGCCGACGTGTTCAGCGAGATCCGGCTCGATCCGTCCTCCGACTTGACGATCGTGGGCCAGATCCGAGCGCAGGTGACGCTCCTCATCGCCGACGGCAGGATCGAACCGGGCAGTCGTCTCCCTGCCGTCCGGACGATGGCCGAGCTTCTCGAGATCAATGTCAACACCGTGCGGTCGGCGTACGCTCGGCTCGAAGAAGACGGCCTCGTCGTCACTCGGCACGGCGTCGGAACGATCGTCCAGCCACTGGACGCCGGCACCCTCAAGCCCGGCGCGTCGCGGTACCTGAGCAATACGGTCGGGGTGCTGATCGCGGGTCTGGATCCGTTCTATCTCGAGATGTTGCGTGGCATCGAGGCCAAGGCCGACGAGCAGGGCTGGCTCGACCTCATCTTCGACTCACAGGACTCCAGTCCCCGCGCGGCCGCTGCCATCCGGCCGCTCACGGCTCGTGGCGCGCAAGGCATCATCGCCGTCTCCATTGGCGCTCCCGGGGAGGGCTCCGCAGAGGACACACTGCCACCGATCGTCTACGTCGATCAACCGAGTCGCTCGGGCCAGGTCCTCTTGTTCGATGTCGATCAGGCTGGGTACGACGCCACCCGACACCTGCTGCAGCATGGCCATCGACGGATCGGATTCATCAGCCTACCTATCGAGTGGCCGAACCAGCGCGAGTTGTTCGACGGATATCGGCGGGCACTTCGCGAAGAGGGCGTCGATCCCGAGGTGAGCCCGCTGTCGGTCGTCGAAGACTTCGGGGTGGCCTCGGGGCGATCAGGGCTCGCGGCGCTGCTCGAGAGGGGCGATGCCCCGACCGCGGTCCTTACCAGCGGGGCCATGCTCGCGGTCGGCGTCCTTCAGGAAGCGCACCTCCGCGGATCGCGTGTCCCGGCCGACCTCGCGATCATCGGCTTCGCCGACGTCGAGGTAACGAAGGCGACCTACCCGCCGCTGACCATGGTGTCGCTGCCGGCGTTCGACATCGGCTTCGCGGCCATGTCGACGTTGCAGCGGATGATGGGCGGGTCGTCCGAAAAGCCAAAGCGGTCGCTGTTCGCCGGCACGCTCGAGATCCGCGAGAGCTGTGGGCCGCACCCGATGGATCGCCGCTCGGTCCGCTAGTCGACGATCGTCTGACTCTGCTCGCGCATGAACTGTGCAACGTAGTACATGGAGAGTCCTGCTTTGCCAGTCGAGCCGCTGCCCTTCCAGCCGCCGAATGCCTGGATGCCCGGCCACGCGCCGGTCGTCGCACCGGCTCGTCGGTTGACGTAGAGCACGCCTGCCTGGATCCGGTCCATGAACTGCTGGACCTCGCCCTGGTCCTCGCTGTAGACGCCGGCGGTGAGCCCGTAGACCGTGTCGTTCGCGAGCGTCAGGGCTTCATCGAGCGAGTCGACGGCCTGGACTGCCGTGAGCGGTGCGAAGAACTCGTCGCGGAACACCCGATGGTCGGCCGATAGCCCGCCGATCACGGTCGGCTCGACGAAGAACCCGCGCGCCTTGTCGCCGTCGCTCAGCCGCTCGCCACCGATGAAGACGCGTCCATCGCGCCGCGCCTCGCTGACGGCTTGCTGATGTCGGTCGACCGCTCGCTGATCGATGATCGGACCGAGCCAGTTCTCGCGGATGACGGGATCGCCGATCGTGATCGACTCGGTCTTCTCGACCAGTAGCCGGACGAGCTCGTCGTGGACGGGCCGCTCGACGTACACGCGCGAGTTCGCGGAGCACTTCTGCCCACCGAACCCGAAGGCCGAACGCATGATCCCCTCGGCCGCCTCATCGAGGTCGGCGTTGCGCGTGACGATCGCGGGGTTCTTGCCGCCCATCTCGACGATGCACGGCCGTGGCCACGTCTTCGAGAACGATCGGAAGAGCTGCATGCCGACCGCGTACGACCCGGTGAACACGATGCCGTCGATGCCCGGGTGATCCTGGAGCGCTTGCCCGACGGTCTCGCCGGGACCCATCACCAGGTTGACGACGCCCTGCGGGACACCGGCATCGATGTAGGCCTGCAGCATGTTCTGCGCCGACAGCGGCGACGCCGACGACGGCTTGATCACGACCGTGTTGCCGGCCATCATCGCGGCCGACGACGGACCGGTGGCCAGCGCCATCGGGAAGTTGAATGGGCTGACGACGGCGAAGACGCCGTGTGGTCGCAGGACCGACTTCGTGTGGACGGCGGTGTCCCCGAGATTGCCCATCGGGTGTTCGTAGCCGTCATTGTCCTCCATCGTCTGGGCGTAGTAGCGGATCAGGTCAGCCGACTCCTCGATCTCACCGAGCGACTCGATCCGGTTCTTGCCGACCTCGTAGCTCTGTGCGGCGGAGTACTCGAAGAGACGGTCGCTGATCAGCTCCGCGGCGCGCCGCAGGATCGCCAGGCGCTCTCGCCAGGGCGTCGCGGCCCAGGCCGGCTGCGCCCGCCGAGCCGCGGCGACCGCGTCATCGATGTCGGAGGGCGTTCCCGTCGCGAACGTCCCGAGCAGGATGTCCGAGTCGATCGGCGAGCGAGCCTCGAAGGTCGACACGCCGTCACGCCATGCGCCGTCGACGTAGTTCTGGTGGTACGCACCGAGCTCACCGCGGACCTTGGTCGCGGCCTCCTCGAACCCGGCGTGCAGCTCCTCGTTGTCGGCGCGCAGCGTCGCGTAGGTGACCTTGATTCGCGGCTTGGCCTCGGACGTCATCGTGGCTCCTCGTGTGTTCGTCGAAAGGTCGTCATTCAGGGTCGTCCAGTCTACGTCCGAGCACGACGGCCGGGCGGACGCGTCAGCCCGCTGGCGCCGGCTGACTCTGGCCTTCGGGCTGCACGGCAGCCGGTGGATCGAGTGCCTGGACGGTCAACCACGACGCGACGGTCGCGAAGACCGCGCCGGCGATCGCATCGAAGCCGCCGGAACCGACGAGGAGCGCCGCGAACAGCATCGACGTCACGACCAAGCGCGTCTGTGCGGCCATCCCTGCCGCGCATCCGATCGCGATCGCGAACGTTGGTGACGTCCCGAACAGCTCGACGGCGAATGCCGCGACGCCGACGCCGAGGAACACGGCCGGAAAGATCGGCCCGCCCCTGAAGCCCGTCGCGAGGCTGACCACGTACGCAGCGGCCTTTGCGATGACCAGGACGACGAGTGCGATGAGGGACGACTCCGAGACGAGTGCCGGGATCGAGGCTTGTCCTGAGAAGAGCACGTCATCGGGCGCGACGCCGAACACGGTCGCCAGTTGGGCGAGTGCGCCGACCGCCAACCCGCCGAGCAGGAGCGCCGCGACGAGACCGACACCGCGGTCACCCTGACGACCGTCCTGGAGCGCGGCGACCCGCTTGGCGGCGCCGTTGATCGCCACGATGAGCGCGGCGGTCACGACGCCGACGACGATGGCGATGATCAGATCCGGGACACTCGTTCCGACGTACGCCGGCAGATCCGGGACCTGGAGCCCGGGAGCCGGCGCGCCGGTATACGGCCCCACCCCGAGAAAGACCAGGTAGCCGACCGCCGCCGCGACGAAGCCTGGTAAGAGCACCGGGATCAGCACGGCACCCATCGAGATGCCACCCTCGGTCAGCATCACGCCGGCCACCAATGGCCCGCCGAACAGCGTGGAGATCGCAGAGAAGATCCCGGCCATCGAGAGGATGCCTTGCTCTCGAGCATCGGACCGGACGATCGACGTGATGCCGAGTCCGACGGCTGACCCCACGGCCATTACCGGCGCTTCGGGGCCCAGCACGAGCCCGAAGCCGAGCGTGCCGAGCGCGGCGACGACGATGCCAGGCACGTATCTGACCGGCGTAGCCCCGTGGCTCATCCCGGCCAGTGGCGAGCGTCCGCCGTCGCCCGGCAGCGTGAGTCGTGCGATCGCGACGATCGCGGCGCCCACGACCGGTAGGAAGACGACCAGATACCAGGGTGGCGACGCCTCGCCGAGGGCCGTCGGGAGGGCGTGCCAGATCAGCTGTTCGAGGTAGTGGACGACCGTGAAGAACGCGATCGCCGCCAGCGCGGCAGGGATGCCGATGGCGGCGCCGAGCAGCACCAGCCGAAGGACATCCACGCGGGCCGGCGCACCTTGCTCAGTCAAGTGCCGTCACCACTTCCGCGAGATCCTTCGCGACCGCGTCGGGGCGCCGACCGCCTCGCTCGCTCGCGGCGACCTCGACATCTGCCGGCCCGTGCTTGCCCGTCAGCACGAGGATGCCGCGCAGCCCGGCTCGCTGTGACGCCCTGACATCGGTGCGGACGTCGTCGCCGACCATCGCGATCTCGGCGCGCGCCAGCACGCCGCCACATTCCTTGCGCAGATCGCGGACAGCCTGCGTGAAGAACGCCGGGGTCGGCTTGCCGACGATCGTGGCTCGTGTCTCCGCCGCGAACTCGAGTCCCACCACGAACGAGCCCGAGTCGAGGGTCGGGCCTTCCGGCGTGAGCCACCAGGGATTGCGATGCATGCCGACGAGCCGTGCGCCGCCGCGGACGAGGCGGAACGCGCGGTTGAGGTTGTCGAAGGTCGCCTCCTCCGGCGAGTCGCCGATGACGACGGCTGCCGCGGTCGCGCCGCGCGCTCCGGCTTCCTCGTGCGTCAGCAGGTGCTGACCGGAGAATTCCGACTTGGCATCGTCGGAGGCGAGGACATAGAGCGGCTGACCGGGAAAGGTCCGCGCCGTCCAGGCCGCGGAAGCGGTGAGCGCCGACTCGAAACGCTCCGGCGGGATGGGGGCCCCAAGCTTCGCCGACCACCGCGACAGCGTCTTGCGACTGACGGCCGATGTGTTCGTGACGATCCGGTACGGCACGGACCGCCGTTCGATCTCGGCGATCGCGTCGGCGGCGCCGGGAACGGCCGTCCCGGCGGTGACGATGACCCCGTCGAGATCGAGCAGGAACGCCCGGACACCGCGCATCGCCGCGCGTAGATCGGTCGTCGGGTGCGACGCCTGGGGCATGATGGAAGCCTATCGGAAGGAGGGCGCCCGCATGGGTCTGCTCGAGGGCAAGAACGCCCTGGTATTCGGCGTGGCGAACGATCACTCGATCGCCTGGGGGATCGCCCAGGCACTCCATGCCGAGGGAGCCACGGTCGGGTTCTCGTCGATCGAGAGCCTCATCGACAAGCGCGTACGGCCGCTCGCGGATTCGATCGGCGCGACCTTCGTCGAACCTGCCGACGTGCGATCCGACGCCGACATCGAGCGCGTCTTCGCGCGCTGGGGCGAAACGACGGACCACCTCGACATCCTCGTCCACGCCCTTGCGTTCGCGAAGCGCGAGGACCTCGAGGGTGGCTTCGTCGACACGTCGCGTGACGGCTTCGCGCTCGCGCTGGATGTGTCCGCCTATTCGCTGGTCGCGCTGACCCGCGCCGCTCGACCGTATCTGCGCCGTGGATCGTCGGTGATGACGCTGACCTACTACGGCTCGGAAAAGGTCGTGGCGAACTACAACGTCATGGGCGTCGCGAAGGCCGCGCTCGAGGCATCGGTGCGGTATCTCGCCTCTGACCTCGGCCCGGACGGGGTCCGGGTCAATGCCATCAGCGCGGGGCCGGTGCGGACGCTCGCCGCCGCCGGGATCGCCGGCTTCAAGGGGATGTACGGCGCGTTCGATGACGTCGCCCCGCTTCGGTCCAACATCACGATCGAGGACGTCGGCAAGACCGCGGTGTACCTCGCCTCCGACCTATCGAGCGCGGTCACAGGCGAGGTCATCTATGTCGATGGCGGGTTCAGCATCCTCGGCGTGCCGCTGGCGACGACCGAATAGCGGCCGGGGCTGGTAGGCCCGGTGGTCAGCCTGCCGTCAAGCGGCCGATCTCCGTCTCGAGATCCGGGATCGAGATCTCGCCGACGGCCCGCGCGACGACCTTGCCATCGGGGCCGATGAAGACCCAGTACGGATAGGCCGGGAGTCCGTACGCCGCTGCGACACCATTGGTGGGATCGACGATGACAGGCGTCGTCCAGCCCTCGCGCGCGAGCCAAGCCTCGGGCGGATAGTTCGGTCGAGTCGGGTCGATGCCGGTCGCGACCGACACCAGATCGACGCCCTGCGGGACCCCGCCGGCGCTCACCCACGTCTGGATGAGCGGCACTTCGGCCTGGCAATGCGGGCACCAGTGCGCGATGAACAGAACGACCTTCGGCCGACCGTCCGCCTTGATGGCGACGGCCTTGCCCATGAAGTCCGTGCCGTCCACCTCGGGGGCAGCCAGACCGACCGCGGCGTCGCCGTTGGGGTTCTGGAAGTCCGGTAGGGCCGCGCCGGTGATCGTCGGCACCTTGACCGCACCCGAAGCTGACGGGGCCGGCGCAGTACCGGCTGCGACGGACGAACTCGGCGGGACCGACGAGCTGCCACCGGTCGTCGGGCCGTTCGTCCCGGGCAGCACGAGCGCCAGGACCGCCGCGATCACGACCGCCGCGACGATGAGTCCTGGCACCAGCCAGCGGAGCGCCGGCGAGCGGCGGCTGCCGGTCGCAGCGGCCTCGCGGGCAGCCCGACGCCGTGCGCGTCGATCGCCGGAGTTCGAAGTCATCGGTCACTCCATCGGTCGGGCTCGTCCGGGTCGCGAACGAGCAGTAGCGTGAGGATCAGGAGGAAGGCGGTCAGCGCGAGCGTCGGCAAGCTGAAGACGCCGAAGACGCGGAACCACACGAACGTGCACGGCGCTGACACCGCACATGCGCCGGTGTCGACCGCCGGGATCCACTCGAGGACGACATGGTACGCCGCGATCGCCGCACCGATGGCCGCGAGGGCCACCGTGCCCGTCGGGGCGCGCCGCTGACGTCGCAGCATGGCCATCCCGAGGATCACGACGAGCGGATACATGGCGATCCGCTGGTACCAGCACAGCGTGCATGGCGTGAACGTGGCGATCTCCGAGAAGAAGAGACTCCCGATGGTCGCAAGCGTCGCGACGAACCACGCCGCGATGACGCCGCGGGCCTGGATCGCCCGGGCGATCGTCGCGTACGCATCAAGGGCAGGGTCGGACTGGATGGCGAGGATGCGCAGGGTTCCGAGGAGGATCATCCCGCCGATCGCCGCGATCGCGAGGATCGCGTAGAAACGCTCGACGAGGTCGACGCTGATGTCAGGCATGGTCGCCGGCGGCCTGGCACGTGGCACAGACCCCGGTGAGTGTCAGATGCGGCACGTCGACCTCGAAGCCGCGTCCTGCACGGACGGCCTCGACGGCCGTGACGACGATCGGATCGTCGGTCGGCAGCTCCCAGGAACCGGAGCAGACGCGGCAGTAGAGGTGCGCGTGCTCGGCGGCCGGCAGGACGTGGAACTCCTCGCGCCCATCGGCAGCATGGCTGTGGCGGATCACGCCGAGCTCCTCGAGGACGTCGAGCGTTCGGTAGACGGTCGACGGGATCGTGTCCGGATCGCGCGCGCGACAACGGTCGACGAGCTCCGCCCCGGTGACGTGGCCGTCGACCTCGGCCAGCACCTCGACGAGGATCCGCCGCTGGGGCGTCCAGCGCAGTCCCTTGGCACGAAGCTGATCGGGGATGCCGGCCCACGGGCGGCTAAGGTCAGGTTCCCAGTCGGTCGATGATCCGGCAGCGCGCATCGCGCGAAGTATAGGAGGGCAGGAGCGACAGGCTGCAGATGCAACCTGTTGCGATAGGTTCCTGGAACCCGTACGCTACCCGGGACCCCGGAGAGAGGACCACGCGATCTTGCTCGACCTGTTATTCGCGACCGCCACGTCCCCTGCGGGGATCGGAGTCCTCGCGACCGGATTGGCCCTCGGGATCCGGCACGGGATCGACTGGGACCACATCGCCGCGATCACCGATATCACGAGCACGACGGCCGCGGCCGGCGTTGCCGAGGCGGCCCACGAGGAGCAGCACCGCTCGGTCAGCGGCCATCACCACGGTCACGGCGGGGCCCTCGAGATACACGCGCATGACGCCGGCCCTGGCGCGGCCACGTTGGCTCCCGCGACCCGCGGTGGGGCCAGCCCGTTCCACCGAGTCGGTCACGAGCAGGTCGAAGCTATCCAGCTCGGGACGCTGTACGCGCTGGGGCATGGCGCGGTCGTCATCGCGCTCGGCATCGCCGCGCTGGCGTTCGGCGCGCTCCTGCCCGAGTGGCTCGATCCGATCATGGGCCGGATCGTCGGCCTGACGCTCGTCCTCCTCGGCGGCTGGGTGCTCTACTCCGTGTACCGGTACGCGCGCGGCGGGGAGTCATTCAGGCTGCGAAGCCGCTGGATGCTCGTCTTTGACGGGATCCGTTATGCCTGGCGACGTGCCGGCGCACGGCTCCACGGCCACGAACACGTCGAGCCCCTAGAGATGAGCTCGTACGGTCCGAAGACCGCCTTCGGGGTCGGGATGATCCACGGCGTCGGGGCTGAGACCGGCACGCAGGTCTTGCTCATCGCCGCCGTCGGGGGCGCGGCGAGCGCAGGCCTCGGGATCCCGATGCTGTTCGCCTTCGTGCTCGGGCTGCTGATCTCGAACTTCGCGATCGTGGTGGTGACCTCGGTCGGGTTCGTCGCCAGCCAGACGCGCGAGCGGATCTACGTGGTCGTCGGTCTCGTGGCCGGCATCTTCAGCCTGATCATCGGGACGATCTTCCTGCTGTCCCTCGACGGGATGATCCCGGCGATGGACTCGCTGCTGCCGTTCTAGCGCGGGCGCGCGCCGCCCGTCAGGCGGCCGCCGACTTGGGTGCTGCAGCTTGCGCCACCGGCTTCATCGGCCGCAGGAACAGGTACAGCACCACGACCACGTAGGTCAGCCAGACGACGAACGTCGTCACTTCGGGTGTCGCCGAGTAGCCGAAGATCGCGCGGAGGAACTGGCCGAGCAGGTTGCCGCTGGCGGCATCGTGCGGCAGCACACCGGACACGTCGAACGCCGGTTGCGTCCCGAAAGTGATGACACCGATCTCGATCAGCTCATGCACAGCGCTCGACAGGAGCCCCGCGGCGATGAAGATCAGCGCGACGCCTGTCCAGCGGAAGAACGTCGAGAGGTTGAGTCGACGCGAACCGTGGTAGAAGCCGACACCCAGCACGGCCGCGATCGCGAGGCCGATGAGCGCTCCGACGAGGACCCAGATCGCGCCCTGCTCGGCGGAGTTCGCCTGGCCGACGAGGAAGAGTGACGTCTCGAGGCCCTCGCGGATGACCGCGATGAAGGCAAGCACCGCGAGCGCCCGGACCGACCCCTTGTCGATCGCGCGGTCGACGGCCGCCTGGAGCTCGCCCTTCACGGACCGCGCCTGGCGTCGCATCCAGAACAGCATCCACGTCACGACACTCGCCGCGGCGATCAACGTGGCCGCCTCGAACAGCTGCTCGTAGGGCTCCTCGAACCCACCGACCGTGACGTAGAGCAGGATGCCGAGGATCGCGCTCAGACCGATCGCGGTGCCGGCGCCGAGGAAGACCAGCGGGAACTGGGTTCTGTTTCCCGTCTTGGCGAGATATGCGCAGATGATCGCGATGATCAGGGCAGCTTCGACGCCCTCGCGCAATCCCGTCACGAGCCCGCTGGTCAGTGCCGCGACGTCCATACCCCGGTCAGCTCCTCAAGTCGTCATGACTCCGGTGCGCAAGCGCGCTTGTCGTCGGGATGCTAGGGTCACAACGCGATAGCGTCAAGCGTGTTCGCCACGGCGGGCGCTGGTCAGTCCGCCGTGCGCAGCTGGAAGCGCCGGAGACGTGCCGACGTCACGCCGAACCCGCCCAAGATGACGGCGGCGAGGATCACGATCGACACGCCGATGCCCAATGGATCCGACCCGACATCGCGCCCCGTCAGCGTCGATGCGACACCGAGCGTCGCCTGACGCACGGACAAGAAGCGCGTCCCCTCCAGGATGCCGGCGAGGATCCCCTCCCAGATGAGGGTGTACCCGAGGCCGACGATCAATGCTCGACTGGTGATCACACCAAGTGCCGTGAAACCGACCGCGTAGGCGGTCCCACCGATCAGCGTGGCGACGGCGAAGCCGACGCTGGTCTGGATCGACTCCGGCCCGAGACCACCCAGCAGCAGACCCGTGACCGCGACCGGCGGGACGATGAGGATCGCGGTGAGGAATGCCGCGACGAGGGCCTTGGCGGCGGCGGTCAGCCAGCGCGGAACGGGCTTCACGAGCTGGAAGATCAGGGTGCCGTCCTCGATCTCCGAGCCGATGACGCCCGTGCCCACGACCAGCGCCACGAGCGGGCAGACGGTCCGGATCACCAGTGCGTCGAGGATCTGGCTCGCATCGGGACGACCGCCACCGACACGGACCAGGATGCCGAGCAGGACCGGGAGCCACGCGAGGAGCGCGATCAGCACGGTCCTACGCCGACCGACCAGGGCACGCAGCGTGAGCTCGATGAGGGTGCTGAATGGCCTCATCGGCGGACCAGATAGCTGAAGACGCTTTCGAGCGTGTCGTCGGTCGGCGTCAGCTCGTGAAGCCGGATCCCGGCCCCTCGGGCGATCGGGGCGACGATGCGGGCGAACGCCCCGAGGTCCGATGCCTGGACGGCGAGACGCCCGTCGAGCAGCTCGACGCCGAACACGGCCGGGTTCGCCAGCAGCGCGGCGGCCAGGCCACGGTCGTCGGACGAGCGGATCGTGAAACGGTGTGGTCGATCGGTCATCAGGCGCCGGATCGACCGGAAGTCCCCGGACGCAGCCAACCGCCCCGCGTACACGACGAGGACCGCCTCCGCGAGGCGCTCGACCTCCTCGAGGATGTGCGACGAGAAGAGGATCGCGCGACCGTCCGCGGCCATCCGTCGGAGCAGCTCCATCATGTGCAGACGCTGACGCGGATCCATCCCGTTGAATGGCTCGTCCAGCAGCAGGATCCGTGGCTCGTGGACCAGGGCGGCGGCCACCTTCATCCGCTGGCGCATGCCCTTCGAGTACGTGCGGATCGGCCGATCCGCCGCATCCGTCATCTCGACCGTGGCGATGGCCGTATCCGTGGCGGTCCCGACGTCGGGGACGGACTGCAGCTCGGCGTTCGACCGGACGAATTGGCGTCCGGTGAGATAGCCCGGGACCGCCTCGCGCTCCGGGACGAGCCCGACGACCGAATAGACGCCCGGGTCACCGAACGCCGTCCGTCCGCCGACTCGGACCGATCCGGCGGACGGCGCAAGGAGG
>Ga0105249_10005053_pt1 | contig 11370 bp, 5 predicted proteins | sample KBSS44metaG_FD_81522 | JGI IMG/M metagenome (GOLD analysis project Ga0105249, IMG submission 81522) | Switchgrass rhizosphere microbial communities from Kellogg Biological Station, Michigan, USA - KBS S4-4 metaG | ecosystem: Host-associated > Plants > Roots > Rhizosphere > Soil | place...
ACAAAGCGCACCGTCCAGGGCTTGGCGCGGCCATTCTTGCGCCGCTCATTGGCCAAGGAGGACTGGCTGTCGGATGTCATATATTCCAGCCACTGCGCACCATCATAGGGCGTCGCGGACCCGACATTCAGCGAGACATAGGCCTCCGCCCCCACCAGCTCGGAAAAGTTCATGAATTCATGGGTGCCGAAACTATTGTCTTCGGTGACGCCGCCCCAATGGATGTTGACCCGCGCCGGACGCTTGGCGCGCGGCCCGATGCCGTCACGCCAGTCGTACAGATCCGCAAAACAGCCGCCGGGCCAGCGAATATTGGGTACGTGGATTTTCCGCAGGGCCTCCACCACGTCCTTGCGATAGCCGTGGATGTTGGGGATCTTGCTGTTCTCCCCCACCCAGATGCCTTCATAGATACCGTGGCCCAGATGTTCGGCGAACTGGCCATAGAGATGCCGGCTGATTTCCACGCCTGGTTTGGCGGTGTCGATCGTGACATTGGCCACCGCCGTCTGCGCGTTTGCCGGCGTCGCCAGGGCCAGGAACAGCGCGCCACCCAGAATTGCCTTCAACATGTTTTCCCCTTCTGCGGAAATAAGCGCCGGATCATTGATCCGGCGGAATAGAGCGTAAAGTCCCATCAGCGTGCCGACAAAGCCGCCCGTTCTGCTGGTGGCATCGGACTATACAAGCCCATCGCCGTTGATCTTCAGGGCGATACCATAACTGTGGCTTGCCCCCGATGGCACTGTCACATGAAGCCCATCCGCGTCCTGCTGGAAGGACAATTGCCCGGATGACCCCACGATCTCAACCCGTTGCACCTTGCCGCGCCCCGCCAGGGATTTGATATGCACCGCGCCCGCCGGCTGCCCCAAGGTCATGGCGAACAGCGTAGCCCCCTTGGTGGTGAAGCGGATGTCAGCCGCCTCAAACGGCTTGAGCTTGCCCTCACCGAACTGGCCGGATGCTACCTGCGTCGGGCCTTCGCCGGACAAGCGCCAGGGCCTGGACGCGAAAATCGCTTCGCCATAGCGCTGGGTCCAGGTCGCGACCCCTTCCACGATCTTGCGCTCTTCCTCATCGATGGTGCCGTCGCCGCGCACGGGAATGGAGAGCAGCAGACATCCGTTCTTGGAAACCACATCGCACAGGCGATGCACCACCGCGTCGGCGGGCATATAGGACTTCTGCAGAAACCGCTCGCGATTATAGTGCCAGTCTCCGATGCAAGTGTCCGTCTGCCAGGGATGCGGCACGACTTCGGCCCGGTACCCGCGCTCGACATCTTCGACGATCGCCGCGCGCCGGTCATCGGCCAGATTCTTGGCGTTCACCACGGCTTGCTGAGAACCATGCCAAGCGATAGAGCTGTTATAAAGATGAGCCGCCATGTCCAGGCCCGCCTGACCCAGCGGCAAATCGGAATTGTCGAAATAGAGAAGATCCGGCCGGTAGCTGTCGATCAGGTCCTTGCAGCGCAGATACCACTGCCGCACAAAGGCCGGGTTCGTCAGCGGCTGGGTCTCATCCCAGACCCTGTCATGGCCGTCGTGCCAGGCATCCGCATCCTTGATGGAATTGATGCCGGGCGGCAGCGGCATGACCGCGCCTCCATAGAGTTCCTGCGGGTCCAGCCCCTGCCACCATTTGCCCTTGCCGTCATATTTGGTGAGCTTCCACGCATCATAGCGTTCGCCGGCGCGCGAACCTTGCGGATCGTAGCCGTAAGCGACCTGGAACCAGTGCCAGGCATGGGCGGAATGATTGGAGACGCCGAACTTCAGGCCGCGTTCGCGCGCGGCCTTCGCCCAGGTTCCCACAATGTCCCGCCTGGGGCCTATCCGCGTGCTGTTCCAATCATGGAAGCGGGAGGCGAAGTTATCGAAATTGTCATGATGATTGGCCAGCGAAACGAAATACCGGGCACCTGCCTTGACATAGAGGTCCAGCAATTCTCCCGGCCGCCAATTTTCCGCCTTCCAGCGGTTGTTCATCTCCATGAAGCCGTTATCGGCAGGGTGCCCATAATGCTGGAGATGATGGTCGTATTGCTTGTGGCCCTGCAGATACATGTTGCGGGCATACCAATCGCCCGCTTCGGGCACGCATTGCGCCGACCAATGCGCCCAGATTCCGAATTTGGCGTCCCGGAACCAATCGGGGGCCTGGTATTGCGCCTTGAGCGAATCCCAGTCCGCCCGGAACGGGCCCGGCGCGATGGCGTCCGCCGCAAGGCTCCCGCCAAGGGGCAGTCCCGTCCCAATGGCCAGGCCTGCTCCGCTTTTCAACAAATCGCGCTTGGAAAGCATGGCCCATGCCCTTTAATTACTCAGACAATTCCGGAAACCGTGCCCATCCGCAAGTGAACAATTTGGGTGCAGTGCAACGCGGCTTTTCATTTGTCAGACAATTGTTGGCAAGCGCAAGCTGGTGCGCTATGACGGGGACGTGGAGCGCCTTTATGGCACACACGTCCGTCGGCGCTTTTTTCCCCGCGCAGACGGCGAGAACCTTATCGCCCGCCGGCCCTTCTTTTTAAAAGAAAAGAGCGCCGGCGGGCTTTTTTTATTCATACGGCGTATCAGGACGGGGTGCCCAGCGCCCGCAAGCCTTCGGAATCCGACAGCAGCAGCGCCCAGTCCTCGCGGCTGAAGGCGGCGGTGTCGCGCCGACGGGCATGTTCGCGCAGGCTCCACAGCCGGAGCGGGTCAGCGGTGGGCGCCGGCGCCCCCGCCAGCAGCGCCAGATGAAGATCGCGCACCCGCGCATCATCCAGCACCAGTTCCGGCGCGGGGTCCGGCTGGGCTTCATGACTGCTGGCTAGGGCATGGGCGCGGCCCAGTACCTTGGAGCCGCGCGTTTCGCTGGGCACCAGGAACAGATGTTCTTCGCGCGCAAACCGGCCCAGGAGCGGGCTGCTGCTGAACAGCACCAGGGGGATGGCCAGCCAGAGCCCCGCCAGAAGGGGCAGAAACCAGTTGAAGCCGCCCTGGGCGTAGTGCCAAAGCAGAACGGTGACAGCCACGCCGATGATGGTGTGCGGCGCGAATTGACGGGCCACCACGGCCAATGGCAGGGCGCGATCCGTGCGGGTCTGCGCGTTCCATCCTGTCGCCATGCCGATCAGGATACTGAACACGAACCAGCTATGCTGCAACATCACGATCGGCGCCATCAGGGTGGCGAATACCGATTCCCAGAACGCGCTCCACAGCACCGCGCCAGTGCCGCCATGCGCGCGCGCGTCTTGTGGATTTTCCAGCACCGCGATCACGGAGAGCAGCTTGGGGCCGTAGAGCATCACCAGGGTCGCCACCACCAGTATCACCAGCTCGGTCGTATGCGAGACCGAAAGAAACAGCATGGGCTCCAGCCCGATATAGCTGGCGGATGGCGGCGCCTTGAAACTCATCATATCGATGATCGACACGACCAGCAGCAGCAGCCACAAAGGCGAAGATACATAACTCATGATCCCCAGCGCCAGATGCAGCCGGCTGGGCATGGTCAGGCCCTGCGCAAACACGATCCTGAGATGCTGCAGATTGCCCTGGCACCAGCGGCGGTCGCGGATCAGGTAATCCAGCAGGGTGGGCGGTGGCTCTTCAAAGGAGCCACCGATGTCGGGCGCCATCCACACGTCACAGCCGGCCCGGCGCAGAAGCGCGGCCTCAATGAAATCGTGGCTCATGATCTCGCCGCCGAAAGGCGGCTTGCCGGGCAGCCGCGGCAGTCCGCAATGCTGCATGAAGGCATGCACCCGGATGATGGCGTTGTGGCCCCAATAATTGCCGTCAGGGCCCTGCAGAAACGCCAGCCCGGCGGTATGAATGGGGCCATAGACGCTGGACGCGAATTGCTGGACGCGCGCGAACAGCGAATGGCGGCCCACCAGTTGGGGCGGCGCCTGGATCAGGGCGGTGCGGGGGTTCGCGTCCATCAGCCCGACCAGATGGCTCAGCGTCTTGCCGGTCATCAGGCTATCGGCGTCCAGGATCACCATATAGTCGTAAAGCTGGCCCCAATTTTCGCAAAATTCCTGGATGTTGCCGGCCTTGCGTCCGGTATTCCTGGCGCGGTGGCGATAGAAGATGCGCGCGGTCTCGCCCAGGGCGTTTTTTAGCTTCTGCCATTCCAGTTCCTCGGCCACCCAATTGCCGGGATTGGTGCTGTCGCTGAGGATGTAGAAATCGAAATCGGGACCGGCCGATTCCCATATCGCGCGTACCCCGGAAAACACCCGCGCCACATCCTCATTGTAGATGGGCATCAGGATGGCGGTGCGCGCCGCCGAAGGTCCCGAAGCGGGTTTCAGTGGCAGGAGATTGATCTTGAAGAGGCGCGCCCAGGCGCCGAATACCGCCAGCCAAAAGGACGAGGCAATCCAGGCAAACAGGATGGCGAACAAGACCAGGATGACCACTTCGCGCAGCGTGAAGCCGTCAAACTGCAACACACCCGCCATCTGGGTGACTGCGGCCACGGTGGAGGCAAGCACCAGAAACAGATACAGCCAGCGCCGCGGCGCGATGTCAGGCACGGCGGCGGCTTAAGACGGCCGGCGCAAGCTGGCCTGGCACGGAAACCAATGCCAGGAAAAGGGTGGTGAGGATGCGGCCCGGCGTCCAGGGCACCAGCGGCTGGATGGCCATCGGACGGGGGCAACGAAGAGGCGTTCCAGTGAAGTGTTCTTCAACCGGCGCCTCAAATGCACGAGACTGGGAATCCATCTGTAAACCCAAAAGTTGTAGCCCGTTCGATTTCCGTAATGAAACGTGACAATGCGGCGAAAAAATGGATCAGAATGTGCAATTCCAGGGCGATCCTATCGGCCGGCTGTGTTCCGTATCACAAAGGACTCCCCCTGCGCCTCTGCCGAAGTCGTAGCGGTTCCGCCTTAACTTTTCCATCTTTGCCGCTTCCTCTGCGCCATGAGCTCTTGCCATGATTAATCTCGACCGACGCCTGCTGCTTGCCGCCCTGTCGGCCAGTGTGCTTCCGCCAGGGGTAGCCCTGGCTGCGCCTTCGACCGGCCAGGCCGTTCGTCTGGGGCCGCCCAAGGATTTCAGCTTCGCCGCCCTGGCCGCCCGCGCCAAAAAGAATGCCGGCCAGCCCTATCAAGCGCCCCAGCCCCGGGCCAGCCATATCATCAAGGACATTGATTTCGACGCCGTCCAGAAGATCAGGTTCCGTCCCGACCACGCCTTGTGGGCAGGCGGACCGGCGCCCGATCCGGTGTCTTTCTTCCACCTGAACCGCTATTCGGCCGATCCTGTCGTGCTCCATGCCCTTGAAGACGGCAAAGCGCGCGAAATCCTCTATGGACCGGACTATTTCGACTATGGCGCCAGCGGGTTGGACCCCAAGGCGTTGGACGATCTGGGTTTTTCCGGGTTTCGCGTGATGGACGGCCAAAACAAGCCGACCGATTGGCTGGCGTTCCAGGGGGCCAGTTATTTCCGCTCCAGCGGGCAGGACGCCCAGTACGGCGCCTCGGCGCGCGGCATCGCCATCAACACCGCGGCCGCCACGGCGGAGGAGTTTCCCCGTTTTTCGGAATTCTGGCTGGACGCCAACGGCCCGGTGATCAGCATCTACGCTTTGCTCGATGGCCCCTCGATCACGGGAGCCTACAAGTTCGACGCCATGAAAAACGCCTCGAAGACCCAGGCCGGCGTCATCATGAACGTACATTGCGACCTGTTCTTTCGGGCCGATATTTCTCGGCTGGGCGTCGCGCCCCTGACCAGCATGTACTGGTATGGCGAGAATGAGCGGCCCAAAGCCGCCGACTGGCGGCCCGAGATCCATGACAATGACGGGCTGGCGCTGTGGACCGGCAAGGGCGAGCGCATCTGGCGGCCGTTGATCGACCCGCCCCAGGTCATGACCAACAGCTTTGCTGACGTCAATCCCAAGGGCTTCGGCCTGATCCAGCGCGACCGCGACTTCGCCAACTATCAGGACGACGGCGCTTTCTACAACAAGCGGCCGGGAATCTGGGTGGAGCCCAAGGGCAATTGGGGCGCCGGCGCCGTGCAATTGGTGGAAATTCCCACCGACGACGAGACCCACGACAATATCGTCGCCTATTGGCGTCCCGATCGTTCCGTCAGTGCGGGCGATACCATGTCGTTCGACTACCGGCTCTATTGGCAGAACAACGAACCCGCCTATCCCAAATCCATCGCCAAGGCGGTCGCCACCCGCCTGGGACGCGGCGGTATTCCCGGGCAGAATCCCTGGCCGCGCGACAAGCACAAATTCGTGGTGGATTTCACCGGCGGACCACTGATGCAGATGCGCCAGCGCTATGACATCAAGCCCGTGGTCACCGCTTCACGCGGCCAGATCGACAATGCCTATGTCATCAAGGTGGTGGGCGGCGACCGCTGGCGCGCCCTGTTTGACGTGCAGGTGGAGGGCAATACGCCGGTGGATCTGCGGATGTATCTGAAGCTGGGAGAGAAGACGCTCAGCGAAACCTGGCTGTATCAGTATTTTCCGCAGGCCTGACGCGAGGCGGGTCAATTCCCCCCGGGAAGCATGCTCGTCAGGGTCTGAAACGACAGCGAGTGCTGGTCCACGCCCGGCGGAATCACGTCGCCAGTGGCCCAGGAGAAGAACAACAGCACGGTGTGGTTGGTGTTGTGGGCAAAGCCGTAGCGCGGATCGGTGGTGGCCAAAAGCTTCCCGGTCTTGGCGTCGTAGCCGGTGGCGACAAACTTGGCGACGCCCTTTTCTTCCGCCTGCTTGAACAGCGCGATCTCCGGCACCGTCACCGAATTGCCGGCGGGGTAATAAGGCACAGTCAGCTGCGGTATGCCGATCAGCAGGGACTTCTGGTCGGTTGAAAGCGCCCCTGAGGAAACCTGCACCACCGCTTCGGCCTGGTTGCGGTCGTCGACCAGCATCAGCCCATTCTTGAGCATCTGGGTGCGGATGGAGGCAATGGCGTAGCCGTCGTCATATCCCTGGAAATAGCGGGTATCGACAAAAATGCGGGTGCCCTTGGGAATGCCCAGCGACAATTGCGCCGCGGCGCGGTCGGCGGCGGCCGAGATCAACAATTGCTCGCTGGCGGTCCGGATAGGGGCGGTCGAACGGGCCGTGGTACAGCCCGCCAGCAGTCCCGCGCCGAGCAGGGCAGCAGAGAGAACGCGAATTGTTCGCATACCCCTGTTTAGAACAGGTGTTCCTTCAGGAAAACCCTATTTCTCTTTCAAATTATTGCAATGCGGCGGAACCCGGGGTGTCGTCGCCCTGTCACCAAACGAAACAAGCCCCGCCAGATTACCGACGGGGCTCATTCCAGTTTCTTTGTCCGACATCAGGCCGGACGCTCTTTATGGGCTTTCACCCATTGTTCCGTTTAAATTGTAGGCGGAGGTCCGGGTTTTTAATCCGGGCCTTGGCTCCGCATCAAGCGAAGCCCGGCTTACTTTCCGGTGGAGTTACTTCCATTAAGGAACCTCCTGCAAACAGGGTTTCGCCTGCCGGGATTCAGGATTACGTCTCGCGCGACATTCCGGCGCCAGGAAATCCGGTCTCCACCGGATCGATCGCGATCCTCAAATGGCGCGTCCGCGCCTTTCATCATCGCGCTATGGGCGCCTTGGGAAGTAGCTTGCGACAGTCGCAATCTTTTCTCTCGGCACCAAAACCCTGCGCCCGAATTGGAGCAGGGTCAACCCGAAACCGCCCCCGAAATACTTTGTGAAGTTGCAAATGCAAACCCCCGTCGGCGGGAACAGCCGCCACTTTCAACTGCAAGCCTTGACAGTGCGGATTTGCATCTCCTCCCCGCCCTGTTTTATGGAGCATCAAAGGGGAATTTCTTGGCGCGCGTAGCTATTGGGACCGGTCTTCTGCTGGCCCTCCTATCCCAAACTGCGTCTGCGCAGCAGATCGCGGCCGCGACGGAGCATGTCGTTGTCTATGGCACCTTGCCTGGCTCCGACATCGGGCTTTCCCCCGACAAAGTCCCGGGCGCGCTGCAGAGTTTCGATGCCGAGCAACTGACGGCCCAGCACGGCGGCTCATTACTGTCGGCCTTGGGATCGCAGACCGCCGGCATCCATCTCAGTGATATTCAGGGCAATGGTCTGTTGCAGAACCTGCGCTTTCACGGCTTCGACGCCTCGCCCCTGCAAGGAACGCCCCAAGGCCTTGCCGTCTACCAGAATGGGATAAGGCTGAATGAGGCGTTTGGCGACACCGTCAACTGGGATGCCATTCCCGAAAATGCCATTGCCCGGATGGATGTGTGGAGCAGCAATCCGGTGTTCGGCCTCAATGCTCTGGGCGGCGCGGTCAACATGGTGATGAAGAACGGATTCACCTGGCAAGGCGCCGAGGCATCGTTGCAGGGTGGGTCCTACGGCCACGGCATGGCCGCCGGGCAATGGGGCCGGGATGATGGCGCTTTCAGCTTCTACGGCGCGGTGGAAGGCATAACCCATGTGGGCTGGCGTTTTCACTCCCAATCCAACCTCGCCCGCCTGTATACCGATGCCGGGTGGCGCTTTGGCGACAGCGAAATCCATCTGGTGGCGGCCGGCGCGGCCACCAGCCTGGGCGTGGTCGGGCCCACCCCCTTCGACCTGATCCAGCGCAGCAGCAAGTCGGTCTATACCTTTCCCCAGACGACAAGGAACATGATCGGCAGCCTGGCCCTGAACGGCCAGACGCGGCTGAACGAAAATTGGCACCTGGAAGCCTCCGCCTATATGCGCGCCTTGAAGCAGCGCCATGTCGACGGCAATGGCGGCAATTTCGAACGCTGCTCCAATTCTTCCTCCTTTGCGGGCCGGCTGTGCCTGGAAGATGACGGCTTTCCCCGGCCGGCGCCGTTCACGGGGACGGTGGCGCTGACGTTCCGCAACCAGTTCGCGATCCTGGACCAGAACAATGCCAGCATCGCCTTCACGCCGGGCGCTTTCACCGGCACGGTGGACCGCACCGTCACGGACAGCACCGCGCACGGCGCCACGCTGCAGGTTACCGGCGACGCGCCCCTGTTGGGCTTTGGCAACTATTTCACCGCCGGTTTCAGCATCGATGCCAGCGCCATCGGCTTCGGTTCCACCAGCACTTTGGCGCGGGTTTTTTCCAGCCTGTTGGTATCGGTAGATCCCACCCTGGCTGGTTCTGGCAATATCATTCACGCCAACGGCGATATCGGGTTTGCGCCCGTCAATCTGGGAGCAACCACCAATTACTACGGTCTCTATGCGGTGGATGCGCTGGATGTCACGGAGGCTCTCACCGTGACGGTGGGCCTGCGCGTCAACGCCGCCGATATTGTCACCCGCGATCGCAGCGGTATCGCCGCGGAGCTCAACGGCAGCCACGGTTATGGCCATGTCAACCCGCTCGCCGGGCTGGCCTACAAGATCAGCGACACGATCAGCCTGTTCGGAGGCTATTCGCAAGCCAACCGCGCGCCGACGCCGCTGGAGTTGGACTGCGCCGATCCAGACCGACCCTGTCTGCTGGAAGGCTCGCTGGTGGCCGACCCGCCGCTGCAACAGGTCGTATCGCATAACTACCAGGCGGGCGTACGTGGCCAGATTGATCTGGGCGATGGCAAGCTGGATTGGAACGCCAGCCTGTTCCGCACCGACAGCGACAACGACATTGTGGCATTGGCAAGCGCCATCGCGGGCCGAGGTTATTTCGCCAATGTGCCCTCCACCCAACGCCAGGGCCTCGACCTGTCGGCGCGTTACGCCACACAGGGCTGGTCGCTCTACGCCAACTATTCCTATCTGGAGGCGAGCTACCAATTCGCGGGGACTTTGGCGTCGCCCAACAATCCTGGGGCCGATAGCGACGGCAATGTGACGGTGACGCCGGGGCGGCATATTCCGCTCAACCCCGCCGACAACCTGCGGGCGGGCGGCGACGTGCAGTTGACCGACGGTATCAGCCTGGGCGCCGAATTGGCCTTCACAGGCAGCCAGTATTTCGACGGCGACCCGTCCAATCTCAATGCCAAGTTGCCCTCAACGGTGGTCATGAATTTGCGCGGCGCCTGGCGGATCGCGCCCGCCTGGCAGCTTTTCGCCACGGTGGACAATCTGTTCGACAATCGCGATGCGCTGTACGGCGCCTATTTCGATCCATCGGATACCCAAGGCCTGGTCAGCCCCGCCCTGACCGATCCGCGCACGCTGACCTTGCGCCAGCCCATATCCTTCCAGCTTGGGTTGCGGTTGCGCTTGTGACGCGCTAGGTCGGGCTCAAATGCTGCGCCTCACCGACATCAAGCTGCCTATCGACCACCGTCCGGAGGCGCTGAAGGCCGCGATCTTGAAGTCGCTCAAGCTGCCGGCTGACGCGCTGCTGGATTGGCATGTCTTCAAGCGGGCCCATGACGCCCGCAACAGGAACGCGATCTTCTATATCTACACGATCGACGTCGTGCTGAAGGATGAAAGCCGCGCGCCGAGAAATGCCCGGCCCACCCCCGACATGGGCTACAAATTTGTTGCCCATGCCCCGAAGAATTTTCCCAATGATCATTTAAAGAGGCCGTTGGTGATCGGCGCCGGTCCCTGCGGCCTGTTCGCCGCGCTGATCCTGGCGCAGTCGGGCTTTCGTCCCATTGTGCTGGAACGCGGCAAGGTGGTGCGCGAGCGCACCAAGGATACCTGGGGCCTATGGCGGCGTTCGGTCCTCAATCCCGAATCCAACGTCCAATTCGGCGAAGGCGGCGCCGGCACTTTTTCCGACGGCAAGCTCTACAGCCAGATCAAGGACCCGCGCCATCTGGGCCGCAAGGTGCTGACCGAATTCGTCAAGGCCGGGGCGCCGGAGGAGATTCTCACCGAAGCCCATCCTCATATCGGCACCTTCCGGCTGGTGACCATGGTGGAAAGCATGCGCGAAACCATCGAAGCTTTGGGCGCTGAGTACCGCTTCCAAAGCAAGGTGGTGGATCTTTTGCTGGGCGAGGACCGCCGTCTCCAAGGCGTCAGGCTGGAGAATGGCGAAGAGATTTTCAGCGATCATGTGGTGCTGGCCCTGGGCCACAGCGCCCGCGACACCTTTACCATGCTCCACGAACGCGGCGTCGCCATCGAGGCCAAGCCCTTTTCCATTGGGCTGCGCATCGAGCATCCGCAGGGTCTGATCGACAAAGCGCGCTTCGGCCGTTCCATTCCCGAATTGGGCGCAGCCGAATACCGGCTGGTGCATCACGCCGCCAATGGCCGCAGCGTCTACAGCTTCTGCATGTGCCCGGGCGGCACCGTGGTGGCGGCCACCAGCGAGGAAGGGCGCGTGGCCACCAATGGCATGAGCCAATATTCCCGCAATGAGCGCAACGCCAATGCCGGGATCGTGGTGGGCATTACGCCTGAGATC
>Ga0105249_10005054_pt1 | contig 11367 bp, 15 predicted proteins | sample KBSS44metaG_FD_81522 | JGI IMG/M metagenome (GOLD analysis project Ga0105249, IMG submission 81522) | Switchgrass rhizosphere microbial communities from Kellogg Biological Station, Michigan, USA - KBS S4-4 metaG | ecosystem: Host-associated > Plants > Roots > Rhizosphere > Soil | place...
AGAAAGCAGCTGCACCCGCCGCGGGAGTACGCCCTGATCTGGCGTGGGGTGCTGTCGCTCGCCAGCCTGTACGCCGGGCTGGGCGCGACGGTCCCGACCCGTGGCTTCGAACTGGCCTACTCGCCGGGATTCCGGCACGGCGCGGGTTAACCGATGCCGCTCCCCACGTTAGAGCGGACCGAATGGACGTCACCGAGCTGGGACGCTCTGGTGCGCGAGCACGCCGACCGCGTCTATCGCCTGGCGTATCGGCTGTCCGGCAATCGCGTCGACGCCGAGGATCTCACGCAGGAGACATTCGTCCGGGTGTTTCACGCACTGCCCAACTTTCAGCCAGGCACGCTTGAGGGCTGGCTACACCGAATCACTACGAACCTGTTCCTCGATATGGTGCGCCGGCGGCGGCGGATAAGTCCCTTCGCGCTGCCTGAAGACGATCGGCTGGCTGCGCCCTCGCCCGGAGCCGACCAGGCGTACCTCGAACGGCACCTCGATGCCGATATCCAGCAGGCCCTCGACGGCTTACCCGTCGCCTTCCGCGCCGCGGTGGTGCTGCACGACCTGGACCAGCTGCCCTATCAGGAAATCGCCCTCATTCTGGGCATCAAGGTCGCCACGGTGCGCACGCGTATCCACCGCGGCCGGCTGCTGCTGCGCGCAACGCTGGCGCATCGAGCACCGCTCGGGCGACCCGTCGAGGCCGGCGGCGCGCGGGGTAATCCGCGGCCAACGAAGGTGCCCAGTCGATGAACACCAACTTTCTACTATCCGTGTTAGTAGTTATGGATGTCGCCACACGCCGCCGGACGCACTGGCCGGCGGACCGCCACCGGAGTAGGACTCGCGCGGCCGGGCCGGCCGCGCAGGCCGTCATGTGGGCGCGGTACGCGCAGCACGCGCCGCTGCTGCTCGCCTACGCCGAGGGGTTCACCGGCGACCGCAGCACCGCCGAGGATGTCGTGCACCAGACCTTCCTGCATGCCTGGCGGCACTTGCCTCAGCTGCTGGCTGACGAGCGACCCGCGCGGGTGTGGCTGATCCATCAGATCCACGACGTCCTCACCAACGGCGCCGGTCGAAGCCACGGCGACACCGACAACAACGAACGGAGAGATCCATGCACGCTACAAAACGACGGCTACCGATCTATATAGCCGGCGGAGCCGGGGTCAGCGCACTGGCCGTGGCCCTCGGGCTGACCCTCGGCAGCTCGGGGTCCTCTGGCGCCGCGGTAACCAGTACACCGCCATCGACTGTCGTGATGACCCGAAACACAGACCTCGGACAGATCCTCGTCGACGCGCAGGGCCGCACGCTGTATCTGTTCGCCAAGGACACGGGCGCGACCTCGACGTGTGACGGCAGCTGCGCCTCCTACTGGCCGCCGGTGCCCGTGACGGGTGTGCCGCACGCGGCTGGCGGCGCATCCGCCACCTCGCTCGGGGTGATCACTCGAGCCGATGGCGCGCAAGAGCTGAGCTACGCCGGGCATCCGCTGTACTACTTCATCGGGGACACCAAGGCCGGGCAGCAGCACGGGCAAGGCGTGGACCAGTTCGGCGCCAAGTGGTACGTCCTCGATGCCACCGGCGCGGCCGTTGTTCAGCAGCCCAGCAACACCGGAAACACCGGTGGCGGGGGATACGGCTACTAAACCGAGACAACCAAAGCCGGACCGTGCCTCGCGCAGGCGCGGTCCGGTCCTTTCCTTCGGTGCGGGGCGAGACGGTCAGCGGCCCTCAGATATCTGCGCGCCGCCGTCCGCGTCGTGTCGGCCCGGAAGGGGTCGGCGTGCATCCACCGGTGCCTCCACTCCCCCGGCCGCAGGCCGAACCCTTTGGAACACAGCCACGTCCCGAACGCCTGACCTTCAGCCAAACCTCGAGCCACGGCGTAGTCCGCGGCCACTGCGGTGCGTTCGAGCCCAAATGCTCGCCGAAGATCCAGAAGTCCCCACCGCACGGGCCATCCCGTCGGTGTGGTGATGGCGGTGCGCCTTCCTCATGCCGATTCCCTTGTCCCTCGTGGGTTTCGCCGATGCTTTCGATCCATGGCCCTCGTATCGCAACCATCCGGTGGTTCGCACGCCTGGCGGGTGGCATGCATCCGGCCGACGCAAGCCGTTGGGGCGTACTGCGCGTGGGGTCTGGGATGCGGCGGGGTGAACGCGGCCGCCAAGTCTTTCTGCGCGCGACCTCGCGGATGTAGTCCAGTTCGTCGATGATCCGTGCGAGCAGTTTCGTCAATAAGTCCGACGATGTCCGGGCCACTGACGAGGGCATCGCCCGACCCATCACACGCGCCGTGCGCAGGTCCAGACGCAGCGCCCTGGCGCGGTCGTGACCGCGGTCCTTCCCGCGCGCTGAGTGCGCAATATCGCAAGTCAGTTCACTGTCGGCCTGCGTCTACTCCGCCGGGCTAGTGCGACAGTCAAGGCATGTTCACTCAGTTTTGGTGGCGTTGAACCTGAGGACCAGGCCCGTGACTGAGCGGCGGACGGGCATCGGGCTGACGGGCAGTGCGGCAAGCTCAGTTTCCAGTTGTCCGCGCCGCATCATCCTGACGTTCTCTCCTTCACCGACATGCAGCAGCCGTGTCAGGGGCCCCTCTAGGGCGTCGTAGCCGACGAAGTATCCGCCCGGACGCAGCACCCGCACCGCCTCCGCGACAGCGCGCTGCCAGTCGCCTACGTGGTGGAGCATGGCGAACGAGAGCACCACATCGAAGCGGTCGTCGGCGAAAGGCAGCCTGGCCGCATCGACCTGCTGCACGGCGGCGCGCCCTGGAAATGCGGCGACAATCTTCCCGGCTCGGGTAACCATGCCGGCGTCGTAGTCGGTGACAGTCAGCGTCAGTCCCGGGTATCGAGCCAGCAGTTGCGCTGCCATAGCGCCGCTGCCGGCGCCGATCTCGAGTGCCTCGCCGGCCGGGTCTCGGTCCTGCAACGCCCATGGCAGCAACACCCGCCCCGCCAGTAGCTGGTACGGAGCGGTCGTGCAGAACCATCTCGCGGCGGCCACCATCGCTGGCACCGGGATCAGTCCGTGGCCGGGCGTCGGTTGGAATGAGACATGCGGTGCGCCGGCGGGGCGCCATTCGGCTCGGCTACGGCAGGCGCAGTCTTGGCGGTCGGCGAGCCGAAGGCGGAAGCGAATCCGTCCAGCGCCTTGGTCAGCTCGCTCGGGATCATCCACAGCTGGCTGCCTTTGCCTTCGGCGATCTTGGGCAGCACTTGCAGATATTGATAAGCCAGCAGGTCGGCGTCCGGCCGCCCCTCGTGGATCGCCGTGAAGACGATGTCGATCGCCTTCGCCTGCCCTTCGGCCACCAGAACCTGCGACTGCCGCTGGCCCTCCGCGGTCAGGATCGAGGACTGCTTGGCACCTTCGGCCGTGAGGATCTGTGACTGGCGCAGACCTTCGGCGGTCAGGATCGTCGCCCGCTTGTCCCGCTCGGCCCGCAGCTGCTTCTCCATCGCATCGATGATCGACTTCGGCGGCTCGATAGCTTTCAACTCGACGCGGTTCACCCGGATACCCCATTTGCCGGTGGCCTCGTCCAGAACGCCGCGCAGCTGGCCGTTGATCTCCTCCCGAGAGGTCAGGGTCCGTTCGAGATCCATGCCGCCGATCACGTTGCGCAGCGTTGTCACTGTCAGCTGTTCGAGCGCCTGGATGAAATTCGCGATCTCATACGTCGCGGCCCGCGGGTCCGTAACCTGGAAGTACAGCACGGTGTCGATGTGCACAACCAGGTTGTCCTCGGTGATCACCGGCTGCGGCGCGAAAGACACCACCTGCTCACGCAGGTCAATTCGGCTACGGACGCGCTCCACGCCCGGTAGCAACACGTTGAACCCGGCCGCCAGCGTTCGGTCGTACGAGCCGAACCGCTCCACGATGTACGCCCGGGCCTGTGGCACGACCCTGATCGCTCTGCTGAGCGCAGCCAAGATTACAACGATCGGGATAAGGATGATCAGAAACGCGGTCATGTCATTGCTCCAACGTGTAGACGAGCGCGGTCGCGCCCTCGATTGCGTAAACCGTCACCCGAGTGCCTTCAGCGATCACCTGGGTCTGGTCATAGGCCCGCGCCGACCACACCTCGCCGCCGATCCGAACCGCGCCATCAAGCGCGTTGACCTGCCGGACCACCGTCGCGCTCTGGTCATTGAGCGCGTCGCTGCCGCTGCGATACCGGGCATGACTGCGCCGCCGCTGAGCAAGCGGAAACAGCGCCACGACCGCCGCGAACGACGTTCCGGCGAAGGCCAGAGCCTGAGCCAGCGGCCCACCACCGACGGCCGCGACTACCGCGGCCGTAATTGCGGCGAGGGCCATCAGCCCGGCGGCAAACCTCAGGGTAACTAGCTCGGCGACGCCGAGCAGACCGGCGAAGACAAGCCAGCTCAACCAGTCAGGCATCAGACTGCACCCGTGACGAACACATCTACTAACACGGATAGTAGCGAGGATATGTTCAAAAGTGATCGGTAGCTGAAACAACTCGCCAATGGGGTCGGACTCACCCACGAAGCCGACCGATCTACTGCAGGAGAAAACCCTTCTTCCTACTAACGCCGAGCGCTGGGACAGCCTCCGCGAGGTCGTGAGCTCGCCGATAGGCCGGGTCGTGCTCTGAACGTGCCACAACGAATTGACGTGTTAGTAGGCACATCCTTCCAACCAGCAGTGCCGGACTTCGCGGAGGACGGTCCACCGATGGCACCACCGAAGTCAACGCGCTCCGCCCGCCCAGCAAGAAGGTCCATCCACAAACTGGGCCAGGACCGACGCACCCGTCGCCGCCGACGAGCATCGCGTGCTGTCACCATCCTCGCCGCGGCCGCGGTCGCGGTCACCGTGTTCCTCACCTGGCTCCTGACTCACCATGCAGCGTCGTCCGCCTCAAGCGTCGGACCCGAAGGCGTCGCGATCGGCGCTGGGTCCCCGCTGGCCTCACCCGACACGACGGCCAGCGGTCAACCCGTGGACGGCATCAGTTGCCTGAACGGTGAGCAGGTGGCCTACCACATCCACATCCACCTGGCGGTCTTCGTCAACGGCCACCCCCGACAAATCCCCGCCGGCGTCGGCATCGTGCCGCCCCGCCAGGTCCAGACAACCCCCGTCGGCGCATTCATTAACAACGGCGCCTGCTTCTACTGGCTACACACCCACGCCGCCGACGGAATCATCCACGTCGAGTCGCCGACCGTGAATGTCTACACCCTCGGGAACTTCTTCGACATCTGGCACCAGCAGCTCGGTCGCGACCGCGTCGGTCCCGCCCGGGCGCCGGTAACGGTTTTCCTCAACGGACACCGTGACAACGTCGACCCACGCAGCATTCCGCTCACCGCGCACCAAGTCATCGAACTCGACGTCGGCACGCCGTTGATCCAGCCACGAGCGGTCGCCTTCCCGCCCGGCCTGTGAGGTTGCTCGGTTGGAACATCACGATCGAGTCGTTTGCTTCGGGCGTACCGGCGTGTGACCAGCCCAGGCACGGTCATGCATCACGCTGACCAGTAGACGTGCCATTGCAAAGGTCACCAGTTGTCTTCCGCCGATCTTGACAGTAAGCAGCTGACCCGGCGAGCCCGCATTCACTAGCAAGCAGTTGTCCATGCCCGGGACACCAGTCTTGCGCTACGGCGAACAGGTGGGCATGAGCGAAGGCCTCTCGCTTCCCGGCCGGGAAGAATTGCGTACAGCTATGCAGTGGGATGACAGACCGGCAGACGGTTTTTCCACCGCGACGGAGTATCTGTTGGTACGTCCGGCGATTAGTCGGGGCCGCCTCGGCGCACGAAAGGTCAATGTCCGCACGCAACAGCGCGATCCGCATTCGTTGATGGCTGGTTCGACGCGATGATCGCCACGCTGCGCGAATGCCGGGAGATTGGCGTCGGGTTTGCACTGGGCTCGACGGCCATCGCCTGGGTAGGCGTTGAAGGGCTGGGGTGCCGCTGGATCCGGCTGCGCACAGGACACCCGCATCGATGAACCTGGGCTTATTGATCCGCTGGCCGATCGGCTGGATCGTCCGGGAGATCGGCATCGACTAGTGCGCTGGAGCCGGCCGCGCGGGTGGTCATGCCGTCAGTGCGTTCTTCGAGCCGTTGCAGAGATTCGGCGTCGCCGAGCGGCACGGTCGCTTCTAGGTGGGCACCGCCTTGCAGTTCGGGCAGGTCCAGGACCGCATCAACCAGACTCGCCCGACTCCCCGCCGGTAGATGCCCTGATTCGGCCTGCAACGACGCCTGGGCGGTACCTGGATCCTCCGGCGAGGTAGTCACCTGCGCCGACGCGACAACGCGCTCACCGTCGCTGACTTCGACGTGCCGATGCGCGGGTTGGTCAGCCATGGTCTCTCCTGCCGTTTGATGGATGATGCTTGGTATCAACCGGGTCGTACCGTTATCCGCTGTAGATACCGGCCGGCACCTTCGTGTGAGTCGGCACCCCTTCGCAGCACGGCCAGCATCTGCTCCGAACTGGGGAGTGCTCGGTCCGGCTCGAGGACGTGCGATCGCCCCAGTTATATAGCTATCCGGTAACGGCACGGACATAACGCCCCCGCCACTCTCCGCAACACGCTATACGGGAAATGAGCCCGCTTACCGTGGATGATCATCGTGCTCAGCCACCGCCGCGCGGTTTGCTCAGAAGCCTCAGGCGCAGGTCGCCTCACATATCCGCTAGCCGGTGGTCAACCGAGAAAGGCGTTTAACATGCGGCGCCCACGGGTATCCCTAAGGCCATTCAACCCACAGGAGGAATCCGATGGCTACCTGGGCGTGGATCCTGATCGCCGTTGTCATCGTCGTTGTCGCCGCGGTGTTGGTGGCGACGCAGATGCGGCAGCGCAGGACGACGATGTTGCGCCAACGATTTGGCCCGGAATACGACCGCACCATAGATGAGCGCGACGATCGGCGCGCGGCTGAGGCCGACCTTCGTGACCGGCAGAAGGAGCGGGACCGACTCGACATCAAGCCGCTCGCCGAACCCACCCGAGCTCGGTACGAAGCCGACTGGCGTGAGGTTCAGGAACGGTTCGTTGACCAGCCGTCGAGCGCCGTCGTGGCGGCAGACGGTCTGGTGTATCGGGTGATGGCCGAGCGCGGTTACCCAATGGAGAGTTTTGAGGCCCAGGCCAGGCTGATCTCGGTAGATCACCCCTCGGTCGTGGAGAACTACCGCTTCGCACACGGTGTCCGCGAGCGGGTCGAGTCCCAGCAGGCGAGCACGGAGGACATGCGTGGGGCGTTGCTGCGCTACCGCAGCCTGTTCGACGAGCTGCTGCAGTCCGACGAAGCCGACCGTCCCGGAGATGCTGAGAGCCTGTCCCTTGACGCGGCCGACCGCCATGACCGCTCGCCGCGGTCGACCCAGGAAGGTGCACGATGACCGATCAGCACGTGGCTCGCGACAGCCGGCCGACCACCGAACAGATCGCCTCCGCCGGTGCGACGAACATCGACGCGCCCGAGGCGCCATCATCACCGGAGCCGGAGCGTGCCGCCACCGACGACCTCGGTAACGAGGCCGAGCCCCAGGCGCAGCTGCTCGAAGCCGACGAGCTGCAAGGTGTGATCCTGCGTTGGAAGGAAATCCAGGCGCAATTCGTGGACGAGCCGCGATCCGCGGTACAGGACGCGGACGCGCTGGTCGCCGATCTGATGCAGCGCCTAGCGCGAACGTTCGCCGCCGAACGGGCCCAGCTCGAATCGCGCTGGGCGAGCGGCGAGGACGTCTCGACCGAGGACCTTCGGCAAGGTCTGCGGCGATACCGCTCGTTCTTCGAGCGGCTGCTTGCCGCCTGACGTCGCAGTACGACTGGACCGCACGACCTACGTCAACATCGCGATGCATGCCGCGCCGAGCAAGATTCCCGAGTGGCCAAACGCTGGGTCGCTTGTAAGTGACGCGATCAACACTGGGCGCACACCTATGAATTTGTGGAGTTCTCAAATTCCGGAGGAATGGCTATGGGAATCGGCGGAAGTTTAGTAGTAATCGCGATTGGCGCCATACTGCGCTTCGCGGTATATCGTCAAGACATCGGCGGAGTGAACGTTGGAATGATCGGCACGATCCTGCTGATTGTCGGAAGCGTGGGCCTAGTGATTTCGATAGTCCTGCTGACCATGCGACGTCGTACCGACGTCGTGGTGCGAGATGATCGGGATGCATATTCCCGGACGTACGTGGCGCCGCCACTCGAACGCCGGACGTATGTCGAGCCCCCACCGGACCGCAGGCCAAGGCTCTAGTCCTTATTGGGCAGCCCACCCGAGCGCCGGCCAGCGCTCCAGAACGAGCCCGACCATTCGTGATCGAAGCGTTTACCAATGCCGCAGGCCGATGAGGAGCGCCTACCTGGCAAGATCGCCCGGCTCCCCGTTACAGGCTTCCGGAACACGGGTATCAAACGATCGTAACTGGGCGTGTTCGCCAGGGATGTGGATCCTCATGACTACTGCGGCTGAGCAGCGGGTGGCATCGTCGGGTGCCCAGCAACAGAGGGTGTCCGTGAAACGTTGGCCGCAAATCCTCCGGCGTAGCGCGAAGCAATTCAAACGGCACGACCTCAGCGATCGGGCGGCAGCACTGACCTACTTCGGCGTGCTGGCAATCTTCCCGGGCATGCTGGTGCTGGTCTCGATCTTCGGACTCTTGGGACACTCAACTACGCAAAGCTTCCTCGACAATCTGCAGGAGATCGCTCCTAGCGGTGTCAACAGCTTTCTGCGAACAGTCATTTCACAGGTTCAGGGCCGCGCCACCGCAGCAAGTATCGCGGCGATTGTCGGCATCGTGATCGCCCTCTGGTCGGCTTCTGGTTATGTTGCTGCTTTCATGAGGGCATCGAACGCGATCTACGGTGTCACCGAGGGGCGGCCGATTACCCGCACAGTCCCGGTTCGCGTCGGCGTGACTGTCACGATGACGATCATGCTCGTGATCAGTGTTTTGATCATCGTGGTTACGGGCCCGGTCGCCCGCCATGTCGGCGACGCGCTAGGAATCGGTGACGCCGCCGTTCTGGCTTGGAGCATCGCCAAATGGCCAGTGCTGCTGGTTGTGGTCTGGCTCATGTTCTCCTTGCTCTACTGGGCATGTCCCAACGTCAAGCAGAGCGGTCGACCGGGGATTACTCCTGGTGCTGCGATCGCGATCGGGCTGTGGCTTGTCAGCTCGGGGCTGTTCGCGCTGTACGTCTCCTTCTCCGGCTCACACAACAAGACGTACGGATCGCTAGCAACAGTAATCATCTTCTTGGTGTGGCTGTGGCTTTCAAATATTGCGCTCCTCATGGGTCTGGAGTTCGACGCCGAACGGCAGCGCGAACGCCTGATGCAAGCCGGATTACCGCCTGATCTCGAACCGTTCGTCGAGGTGCGTGACACCCGCAAGATGGCCGAGCCTGAACAGCGACGGATCAGCGCGGCTGCGGCCCGCTTCCAGCGCAGATGAGCCGGGCTGGGCTAACCAGACTCGGATCGGGCTAAGTTGGCCGGGCGAAGACGACGACATTGTCTGCGTAGGTCCTGCCCGCTGAGTCGAAGGCGCCGCCGCAAGTGATGAGCACCAGGCGGGGCTCGCGGCTGGCGGCGAAGACGTCGGCCGGAAGGCCGGCCGCCTTAAGGTAGACGGACTGCGCGTAGATTCGGTAGCTGATCTTGCGCCCGAGCACCGTGGTCACGACGACGGTGTCCCCTCGCTGCAACTTGCCGAGGCCCATCCGGTAGAGGGCGCCGGGTCCGCCGCTGGCGGTATCGACGTGTCCGTCGATGATGACCGAGCCGGTGTCGGCCCCGGCTTCGGCCGAGGACGTCCACCAGCCAACCTGAGCGGGGTCGTCGGGAACCTGAAGATTGCCCTCTGACACACCAACCGCGATCACCCGGGCCGTTACGCCGACGGATGGGAGCGCGAGCATGACTGGCCGGTCCGGGGTGGCTTGGTGGCCGGACGCTGGCTGATTCGCGCCACCCGACACCGGGCGCTCGCTCGGATCACCGAAGGCATGTGGCACGTCGCGGCCACCAGTCTGATCGATCAAGCAGCACGCCGCGGCGGCACTGGCCAAGGCCACTCCAGCGACGGAGCTCGCCGCCGCGAGCGGCGCCAGTCGGCGGCGCAACCTGACCTCGTTGTCGCGACTGCGCAGCGCAAGAAGTGCGCCGGCGGCCGCCAGCGCTACCCCGACGACCAGCGCGATCTCCCACCCGGTCACGCTGCCCTCGTGGCGTGCCGCCAGGCCCCCGCTACCGGCGGGCACAGCCGACGGGCTACCGCCCGGTACCGCCGTTGGACTGCCGAATGGCTCGGTCTCAGTGGTGCTGCCAGGCGCCGAGTCAGCGGGCTGGGATGGTGTGCTTGTGGATGGGGTGCTCGTGGATGGCGTGCTTGTGCTTGGACTCTGACCCTCGCCGTGTAGCGCGGCAATCGCAAGTGCGCCCGCCAGAATCACGAAGGCGATAGCTGCTATCAACCTCATGACTCACCTCACCGACCGTCCACACCAAGCGAGCGGCTACCTGACGTGGTCGAGACATATCAGCTATACCCAAGTTCACTCGTCGCCGAACGCCGGTACGCCGAATCTGCTGACCGAACTACCGAGAACATTTTGCTGCCACATGAGGATCAAGCACAAGATCAAGCACAATGGCGACGACAATTGAACCGGGCAGCACTCACCTGGGTCAGCGCATCCGACCGGGTCAGGCCGGCCAGGTCCCAGTCGCTTTCGCGAAGCTGCTAGCCGCACTACGGTCCACCAACGCTTTGACTCCGCCGAATACCGCGCCTTCGAGGGCAGCCGCCAAGGCGGTTTCCGTCCAGCCACGCGCCGGATCGGTCGCACCGGGCGCCTTGTCCTCACCTCGCACTAACGCCAGATTTGTTTGAACACGGCGCCAGCAACCATGCCGCCGGCTACCCCGGCGATCACGCCCCAGGGCTTGTACATGATCCGCACCGGGGCCGATGCACGTTCAGGTGCTGTCATGGGGAACTCCTTCGCCGAACGACAACCCGGGCTAGGACAACTATGCAGACCAGCCCGGCCGCGATGGCGAGTTGCACGCGATGAGTTCGTACCGCCTCGCTACCGGCCCGCGCGGCGGACTTTGCTTGCTCTCGAGGATCCATCCGGTGGCTGAGTTCATCGACCGTCTCGGCCAAATCACTTCTGGTCTGGGCAATCTCTGCTTTCAATTGCTCAGGATCGGTCATGATGGATGCCTTCCTTCACGGCTTCAACATCACGACGGACGCTCTGCATCGACTCCTGGGGGAGAACCGGCGTGGCCTGTGACACCTCTCGCCTGCCGACCATGGCCAGAGC
>Ga0105249_10005057_pt1 | contig 11361 bp, 11 predicted proteins | sample KBSS44metaG_FD_81522 | JGI IMG/M metagenome (GOLD analysis project Ga0105249, IMG submission 81522) | Switchgrass rhizosphere microbial communities from Kellogg Biological Station, Michigan, USA - KBS S4-4 metaG | ecosystem: Host-associated > Plants > Roots > Rhizosphere > Soil | place...
GAGGAACGCCTGCGGCGTGGGATCAGGCGAGCTTCGACAGCGAAGTGGCAAAGATTACACAGCAATTCACGGATGCGGAAGCCGCTGAGTCGAAGGCGGTGCCTGCGCGCAAGGAATTCATCAAGAATTCCGCTAAGCTCTTTCAGCGTGATGCTGCCCTCGTCCGGAAACAGCATTGCCTAAGCCCAACCTTCGCCGCGAACAAAAAGAAACAACTCCAGCAAAACTACGATCTTGTCCTGCAGCAGCAAACACCTCACTGAGTTCAATCCTATGTCGACACTTCAAGATGCACTTAACCAAATCAAAGACCCGACCGTAGCCGACGCAAAGACTCAGTTCGAACAACTGATCAATGAAGGCAAGGCTGCTTCCGAAGCCTTCATCAAGTCCAGCGCAGAGCAGCTCGAACAATGGACCATCGACGTCAGTAATAAAAAAATGAGTCAGGAGGAGTTTGACAACCTGGTCAGTGCGCAGGCGATTCTCGCGAAAAGCTTCGTGGCCAGCCAAGCGCTCGCTGCGCAAGAACGTGCGGAAAAGCTGACCATAAAAACGGCGGAGCTCGCCGCCACGAAGATTCTGCCGGCGTTACTTATTGCGGTGATTTAGCGCGGACTGAACCGCGTTGACCTAACGAGGTTTTCAAGCGACTTTGCGGCTGCAAAATCGTCGGCCAATTCGGGGAACAACGCGCGGATGCCCGATCAGCGGCGGTCCTCAGGCTTATGCGTGGTCGCAGACATGATGTCAGATGCGATTTGGCAAGGTCCGCGCGCTCGGATTCTGACCGAAAAACGCCGGATTCGGTCTGAGAAACTCAGTCTGCGATCGGCTCAAATCCGGCAAACATTTCCTCCGCTTCGCGCAGGTTTTTGAGTGGGACGAACTCGCCAATTCGCGGCCAGATCGTGTAACGGCAATCAGCGAAACAATTCGTTCAGTTCGGCCGATTTGGCGCCTCCGTCGAGAAGCTCGAAGCTGCCGCTTGTTTGAATGTCGCGCGCGGCGCGGATGAATGCGCCCCACGCCGCAAGGGCGAGTCCGGAACCGACTGAGATGCGGCGCACTCCGAGATCGGCGACTTGGGAAAACGAAAGCTGATGATTGAATCCGGAAATGAGGAGATTGACCGGCTTCGGCGCCACCGCTTTGACGATTTGGGCAATTTCGTCAGGCACTTGGACGCCGGGCGCGTAGAGGCAGTCGGCGCCAGCTTCGGCATAGGCGACGAGGCGGTTGAGTGCAGTGCGCAATGGATCGGCATCGCCAACCAGCCAGGCTTCGCATCGGCCTGTGAGCACGACGCGCGTCCCGGACGTGTCGATCGCCGAACGCGCGGCGCGAATCCGTTCGACTGCCAAACCCTTTTCGTAAAGCGGGGAATCGGGACGGCCGGTATTGTCTTCGATCGACAATCCGGCCACGCCCGTGTCGATGCAAAGCTTCACGTTTTCCGCTACACTTTCGGGTTTACCAGCGTAGCCGTTTAGGAAATCCGCGTTCACCGGAAGAGGCGCTGCCTTTGCGATCTCGCGGATATGCACGAGCATTTCGTCCCGGGGAACTGCGCCGTCGGCTTTTCCGCGCGCGAAGGCGAAACCGGCCGACGTGGTGGCGAGTGCCTTAAACCCCAGATGGTGCAGATATATCGCCGTGCCTGTGTCCCAGGGATTCGGCAGAACAAAACATCCCGACGCGTGGAGTGCGCGAAATTTTTCGACAGCATCGCGCTGAGTGAAATTTGCCTCCTTCATATCGAACGTTAGAGGTGGAACCGAGTCGGGCAAAGTAGAAGGTGACGCCCGTGCGTCGTCGATCGTTCAGGTCGATAATGTGCCGTGGTCATAATCATTTTCGGTGTCTCAGGTGCTGGCAAAACTACTGTCGGCGAGTTGCTCGCGCGAGAGCTCGGCTGGCATTTCTATGAGGCGGACGATTTCCATTCACTGGCAAACGTCGAGAAAATGTAGGGTGGAATTGCATTAACGGACGAAGACAGATGGCCGTGGTTCGATTGTTTGCGGGAGTTCATCAAGCGTTGCCTTCACGCGGGCGAGAACGCCGTGCTGGCTTGCTCCGCACTGAAGCGCGCGTATCGCGAGCGATATGAGCGGCGGAGCGCACGAGCAGATGCGCCGACGCGGCTTTCCACAGTCTGCTCTAGGCAAGCGCTGTTTTCGTCCCTGACGTAAGCTTGTTTACGAGCGTGTTTGTGGCTTTTTCCAAAAGCATTCCCCACGCACTGAGCACGGCCAGGGTTGCGACTGCAATTAATAGAAACATCCAGATCGGCACCTCGCGAATGCGGAGTCCGAGCCATATGACATATGGTTGGTGAATCAAATACAGTCCGTACGAATAAAGTCCGACGAGACTCAATAGTTTAGCCGTTCCTTTTAATAGCGAAATGATTCCGGCGATTCCGACGATTTCGAGCATACAACACATGCCCGTGGCGAAATCGACAAAGACGTAAGCAGTAGCGCCATGGTAAAGCAAAAGCGCCGCCGGATACAAGATCAGGCCGACGACGAATCCCGCGCCGCGAAGAAGGAACCATTCAAGCCCCGAACGCTTTCGGGGTTGAGTATGCCACATCGCCAATGACATTCCGAGCGCGAGCTCCGGCAGACGACAGATCGCGAAACCGCCTAGCACCCACAATCCATTTTGCGGCCAAACAACAAGCAACAGATAGCGCGCGAAAAATCCCGTGGCACACGCGATTAACAGAAATTTCCATGGCCCGAGACGGCGCGCCGCCCAAAAGAGGAGGGGAAAGATCAGATAAAACTGGAGCAGCATGGAAAAATACCACCACGCGGCGTTGAGATACATAAAGTTCATCTGAATATCGATGAAGCGGAGACCGAGCAGGCTTAACACGATGCGACTGTCCACCGGTTCGAGGCGCGCAACGAAAGGCGAGACCAGATAGACCAAATGCGCGACCCAGTACATCGGATAAAGCCGGAGGAACCGCGCGCGATACCACGTTCCCCAGGCGATCGAGCCCGATTCGGCTCGGCGCATGGTTGATTGCATCACTGTCCAGCCGCTCAGGATGATGAAGACGCCGACAGCATGAAAACCGAGTCCCGATACCTTGAACCAAACCAATCTCGCAATGGTCAGCGCGCTCGCCGCGAGACTGCTCCAGTCGGCCGGAGGAAGAATGCCATGTTCGAAGTAGGTCCTGAAAAAATGAAAGTAAACGACGAAGAGAATCGCCAGTCCCTTTGAGATATCGAGCCAAAGGAGCCGTTTCACTGCACTCGCTTAGCAGCGTCCAACTGCCTTGGTCAAGACTGCGGTAATCGAGTTCGGCGTCTGACACAGACGTCCTACAGAAAGCGGCCCGACCGACAGTGATTGACTGTTCGTCCCGCGACTCATTAAATCGAGACACGTGCTTGGAGAAGCCGAAGCCGATTCATCGCTTGAGCGCGATCGCCTGCGCGTGGTAATCGCGACGGTTGTCATCAACGTCGTCGCAGTTTCGCTGCTGACGTTTGCGCCGTGGTCGGACTGGCGCACGGGGGCGGCGCTCAATGTTATCGATAATTGTCTGCTGATTGGCTTTGCGCTTTTCCGGCGCGACAGATTGCTTGGGCGATTTCTCCTTTTCGGATTGGCTGTCGGGTTCGCTGAGCTTCCGGCAGATGCCTGGCTGGTCGATTACACGCGCACTCTCGATTACTCGATCGGCGGCGGGCCGATGATCTGGCAATCACCGCTCTGGATGCCGTTTGCCTGGGAAGTCGTGGCGGTGCAGTTCGGATACATCGGACTGCGATTGTGGGAACGCTTCGGCCGGATGGGATTGCTCATGATCGGCCTGCTCGGCGCGATCAATATTCCGTTCTACGAGGAGATGGCACGAAAGATCCATTGGTGGCAATACAGCGGCTGCCGGATGATTTCGTTTACGCCGTGGTACATCATTATTGGCGAATTCGGAATCGCGCTCGCACTGACATTACTTGCACGAACCTTGCGGCGCGGATCGTGGCGCGCCGCGATTCTCGCCGGTCTCGCAGGAGGATTGTTGATCTTTGTTTGCTACGCCGTCGCATTCCTCATTACGGATCGAGTGATCCCGTAAATCCCAGGGCTTGGAAGCTTGCTTAAGGATGTCGCGGAGTTCAGGCGCGATCATGTTTTCGCGGATGCGGGCTGGCTGGGCAAGAAGCCGCGAGCAACTCTCACCGACTAGGATCGATTTTGGCAATTTCTTGCGGTCTAAGCCGAAGGGTTGCGCCGCCAATAATGCCATCCACCTGCTTCGCATTGCGTGCGCCAACGATCGCGCCAGTGACAGCCGGATTTCGCAACGTCCAGGCGATGGCCACTTCTCCAGGCGACTTGCTGTGACGCGCACCGATGGCGCGGAGCCGCTCAACCACCGCAAGATTTTGCGACAGCTTCGGCTCCTGAAATTCCGGATTGCCTCGGCGCCAATCGTCAGCGGGAAGATTGGCGACGCGCTCGCGTGTCATTGCCCCGGTGAGCAGACCCGAGGCCATTGGCGAATAAACTATCACGCCGATGTTTTCGCGTTCGCAAAACGGGAGGAGATCCTTTTCTGCATCGCGACGTATCAATGAGTAAGGCGGTTGCAGTGATGTAACCGGCGCGACGGCATGCACCTTTTGGAGTTCCTCCAAACTAAAATTGGAAACGCCGATCCAGCGCACTTTGCCTTCCTTTTGTAACTCAGCCATTGTCGCCCAGCCTTCCGCGGTTTCGGTGAACTCGTCGGCAGGCCAGTGGATTTGGTAGAGATCGATAACGGGCACGTCCAGACGCCGAAGACTGGCTTCACACTCGCCGCGAACGGATTCCGCGCGCAACGAGTAGCCGATCTCGCCTTTTTGATTCCAGACCATCCCGCATTTGGTGAGAACATAGGGACGCTCTCCGATCCAATCGCGCAGCGCTTTCGCGACAACTTCCTCGGAATGGCCAAGCCCGTAGACCGCCGCAGTGTCGATCCAGTTAACACCAAGTTCCAAGGCCCGATGAATCGCAGCGATTGAGCCGTGATCGCTCTGCTTGCCCCAACCGAACTGCCATGAGCCGCCAACGGCCCACGCGCCGAACCCGATCGGCGTGATCGCCAAATCCGAGTTACCAAGTTTTCTTCTGTTCATTTGCGGCCGAAAACGTCGCGCAGTTCGACTTTGGCGCGCTCCAAGACGCGCTTCTGGTTTTGTGGAAGATTTTTTCCGGCGCGATTGATGTAGAAGTTCAACATTGACATGGCCGATTGATAAGGTGTGCCTTTGCGCCGTTTGCTATGCTCGGCGGAGCGCTTGAGTGAGAGCGCGATCCGGCGCGCATTGGTCGTTCGGAAAATTTTTGGCTGGAGATCCAGAGCGTTGCTGCGGTGCGTAACCTCGGTCGACCATCGCCGACGTTTTCCACCTTTGCCGAGGCTACGGCGCGACTTCCGCGATGATTTTTTTCGTGATTGAGGCACACGCAATCTCAAGCTTCTCTTCGCATAATGACGCTTCGTTCGCCTTGTTTGACGACCTTGAATCCAAAGCGCTCGTAAAGGCGCACGGCCGGATTGTTCGCCAAGGCGCGGATCGCAATCGTTGATTGTTGGGGATACGCTTTCACGAGTTGAGTTAGAAGTGCGGCTCCGATGCCACGCCGGCGCAGACCGGGTTTGACGCCAAAGGCGAGATCTGGTGGCGCGTCGAGCTGATCGCTCAGTCGCCGCATCCAAACGGCGCCGAGCAGCTGACCGCTCGCGGTATCGTGGGCAACAAACCCGGCATCATCGGGGCGACCCCAGGCATCGACGTAGCGCGCGAACTCCGGGCGTTTGATAGCCTCCCGTGGCGGTCCGCCTTCGGACGTGTGGAGCGCTTGATACAATATCTCCCACAAGATTGGTTCATCCGCGGTTATGAGAGGGCGAATAACGTAATCCATAGCATCGAAGATTGGCGCCTCTGGTGATGACGGCCACCAGCTCGTAAATATATCACAAAACCGCGGCTTTCCCGGTGTCAGTTTTGCGCGATGTTGCCAAATCTCAGGAAGCGGCTGATTTGTCAGCAACTTGCAGCCGGATGTTGATCTCCGACTTCAACGTGCGATGAACAGGACATTTCGCAGCGATCTCCATCAGCTTCGCGCGTTGCTCGGTGGTCAATGGGCCGGTCAACTCGATTTCTGTATCGATTCGATCAAGCATGCCTTCCTTCGTCTCGCACTCTTTGCAATCTTCCGCGTGGATGCGCGAATGACGAAGCGACACGGTGATCTTGTCCAGCGGCCATTGTTTCCGCCGCGCGTATAAGCCGACCGTCATGGATGTGCAGACGCCGAGCGCGATCAGCAGATAATCGTACGGACTCGGCGCGGCGTCGCTGCCGCCGACGTTCACCGGCTCGTCCGCCTGCAATTGGTGCGCACCACTGACGATTTCCTGGAGGAATCCGTTCGCGTTACCGCGAACGACAACGTCGGCTGGTTTGCTTTGATCGATCGTGGTGGGAGTTGATGTGTTCATCTGCCGTTACGGTCGCACCAATCCGGCAAATGCCTCTCGATATCGCCAGACGAGGAAGATCGCTAAAATCGAAATGAGTGCTGCCATCGGCAGGCCGGAGGGATCCATGAGAATGTGGACCAGATCGATGTTCACAATCACGGGTCCGAGCAGAGTCAATCCAAGTGGGACAAAGCGGCCCAGAAGCAAAAGCGCCCCGCCGATGACCTGGAACGCACCGACCACATGCACGTAGTGGCTCAGAAAAAGCGCCTTGCTGAAGTCGCCGAGAAGAGTTGGCGGCGGCGGCGGCATTGGGATGAAGAGCAAGAAAATGTTCAAACCGAACACGACAAAAATAAGCCCGAGAAGAACGCGGGCAATAATGGTAACGATTTTCATGCAAGGATGGTGGCTTGATCGAGCGGGAATTCCAATCTCTAAGTTTCTTGCCATGAGAAATAACCCGAGCGGTTTTCGCCAGCGAGCCTAACTGATGAGGCATGTCGTCTGTCGAGCTTCTAATGTACACGCGAAGTTTTTTCTTTCGTAAGCTCTGAGACTCTGTTCTTTGTTCGCCGATGAGTGCGGCGGAGGATCGGCGAGTAAGCACGCGCGCGACAGGCGTTGTCGGGGTCGCGATTCTTAGCAGCCGCATACTCGGTTTGATTCGCGAGATGGTGTTTGCCGGTCTGTTTGGCGCGGGAAGAAATCTCGATGCGTTCCTAATGGCATTTCGACTGCCCAATTTGCTGCGCGATTTGTTTGCTGAAGGCGCGCTTTCAACGGCTTTTATCACAACGTTTTCGAAGAAGATCGCGGTGGAGGGCGACGAATCTGCGTGGCGCCTGGCGAACAAGGTTGCGACCCTCACGGCCGTGTTCATGAGCGCAGTAACGGTACTTGGCATCGTGTTTGCACCGCAGCTTGTCGACCTTTTGACCTGGGGGAGTTGGTCGCCGGATAAGACCGCCCTGACAATTTTGCTCACGAGAATCATGTGGCCGTTCATGTTGCTGGTGTCCCTTGCAGCGCTGGTTATGGGGATCCTCAACGCCAAGCACGTTTTCGGCCCGCCCGCGATGGCGTCGAGTTATTTTAATCTCGGTTCGATTATTGGCGGCGTGGCAATCGGCTGGTGGCTCGATCCCCATTTCGGCGTGCGTTCGCTCATTGGATTGGCAATCGGGACCCTGATCGGCGGGGCGTGGCAATTGATGGGGCAATTTCCTTCCCTTCGGCGTGTTGGCTACAAATACCGCGCCGATTTTCAATGGCGCGACGAAGGGGTGCGCACGGTGCTCATGCTGATGGGACCTGCCGTCATAGCTGCGAGCGCTGTGCAGGTAAATGTGCTTATCAACAGCGGATTTGCAGCAAGTCTCGGCAACGGCCCGGTGAGTTGGTTAAACATTGCGTTTCGGCTAATGCAGTTGCCGCTCGGAATTTTCGGCGTCGCAATCGGCACCGTGACGCTTCCGTTGGTATCGAAAAGCGCGGCGGTTGGAAACATGGATGAGTTCCGTGCGATCCTCGCTCGCGGAATGCGGCTCGCATTCTTGCTTACCATTCCGTCGGCAATCGGGCTGGGTATGCTTGCATCGCCGATCGTCAGCGTGATCTACCAGCACGGGCGATTCACTGCCGAAATGACACGCGAGACTGCGGGTGCCCTACAGTTCTACGCAATCGGCCTTGTTTCGTACGCAGTACTAAAGGTGCTAACGCCGGCATTTTACGCGATCGGTCAACGAAACATCCCCATGATTGTGAGTTTTCTTGCGATCGGCGCGAATCTTTTTCTCAACTGGTTTTTTACATTCCACCTTGGATGGGGACATCGCGGCCTGGCATTTTCGACAAGCCTCGTCGCCACGATCAACTTTCTTTTGCTTTACGCGCTAATGCGACGCCACACGCGCAGACTGGAAACCCGTCAGATGCTAATTGGTCTTGGAAAGATTTGTCTGGCCGGCGCCCTGTTGACGTTGGTTTGCTGGGCCGCGAATCATTGGTGGCTCGATGCGTGGTCGCACTTGCGCTTTTTCCCAAGGTTGTGCGGGCTGCTCCTTGCGATCGCATTTGGCACGGCGGTGTTCTTTGGCAGTGCTTTTTTGCTGCGGGTGACCGAAGTGCAGGACATCGTCGATCTTTTCCGGCGGAAAGTGGGTCGCCCGTTGTAGAGGCGTTTGTGGCAAACGCCTACCCGAGCGCTTGATCGAGATCTTCGATCAGATCGTCCGCGTTCTCGAGCCCAATCGATAGTCGCAACAAGTTATCCGGCGAAGTTGTCCCTGGCCCTTCAATCGATGCTCGATGTTCGATCAAGCTTTCTACGCCGCCCAAGCTCGTCGCGCGAGTAAAGATTTTCGTTTTCGCAGCAACCGACGTCGCCGCGTCGCGCCCATCTCGAACTTGGAAGGAAAGCATTCCACCAAACAACGACATCTGGTGCCGGGCAATTTCATATCCCGGATGGGAACGCAGTCCGGGATAATGCACGCTCTCGACCTTTCCATGTTGGACGAGAAATTCCGCCACCTTCATCCCGTTTTCAGAGTGTGCCCTGATCCGCCACGGCAACGTGCGCATTCCGCGCAGAATCAGCCAGCAATCGAAAGGCGAGGGGACCGCGCCGCCCGAATATTGGATGGCGCGAACGCGTTTGAAAAATTCGCTCTCCTTCTTTGCGACAACAATCCCGCCGGCTACGTCGCAATGCCCCCCGAAATATTTCGTGGTCGAATGCAGAATTAGATCGGACGCCAAGTCGAAGGGACGCTGTAAAATGGGCGCCCAGGTATTGTCGCAAACGCAGAGCGCGCCGGCGTCATGAACGATTTCGGCGACCGCGGCAAGATCGACAACTTTCAGCAGCGGATTGGAAGGAGTTTCAGTCCAGGCCAGCTTTGTTTGCGGTCGCAGAGCCTTTTTCACTTCTTCTAGATTGCTCATGTCGATAAAATCCGCTTCCAATCCCCAGCGCAGGAAAATGTCACGAAGCAGACGTGTGGTGCCGTAGTACGCATCAACATGCGCAAGGACATGGTCTCCTGGCGCGAGCGCTTGAAACAAGGCCATCGCTGCCGCCGTGCCACTCCCAAAAGCCGCCGCAGCCTCGCCGCCTTCGAGCAGGCTGACGCCGCGCTCCAACGCCTCACGATTCGGATTGTTGTTGCGCGTGTACATGAATCCGCGCGAGTAAGAGCCTTCAATGTCGCGCTCGAAGGTCGTGGAAAGATGAATGGGCGCCGAAACTGCCCCGGTTGCAGGATCAATGGTGTGCCCGGCGTGGACGGCTAGAGTTTCAATTTTCATTTGAATCGAGGTTATCGAAGTTCAATCGCGATTGTCGATCTTTGCGCGCATTTTTGGAGTCGGCGACACGTCGCCGCTTTCAAAGCGCGGACACGTCCGCGCACTCCGAAGGTTTCGGGGTTGACGGCCTTACCGTCACAGAGCAAATAGCAGCTTTCCGATGGACGCCCAAGTTTCGCTAGATTCATCCATGACTATCTACGACGACGAAGTATTTAAAATGGCGTGCGACCAATTCCAGGTCATCGCCGATTACCTGAACATCGACCAGAGCGATCGTGAATGGGCGACATATCCCAAGCGCGCCGTAGCGGTCACCCTGCCGGTGCACATGGATGACGGCAGCACGAGGGCCTTCCAGGGTTATCGCGTCCAGCATCACATCGCCCTCGGCCCTACAAAGGGTGGCACCCGCTTCGCGCCTTCATTGTCGATGGGTGAAACCGCAGCGCTCGCGATGTGGATGAGCTGGAAATGCGCGCTGGCCCAGTTGCCCTATGGCGGCGCCAAAGGCGGAGTTGCGGTCGACCCATTCAAACTATCACACACTGAGCTCGAATCGGTCTCCCGCCGTTACATGCAAGAGATGATTCCATTCGTCGGTCCGCACACCGATATCATGGGTCCTGACATGGGCACTAACGAACAGATCATGGCGTGGTTCATGGACACTTACTCCGTTTACATGGGGTATGCGGTGAATGAAATCGTTACCGGAAAACCGGTCGCCATCGGCGGCACCGAAGGCCGGCGAGAAGCCACCGGGCGTGGAGTTGTCTACTTGATCGAGCGCGCCATGAGCATGTTGAAACTCAATCCCGAGAAGTGTACGGCGATTGTGCAGGGGTTCGGCAATGTCGGTTCGGTCGCAGCTCTCTCGCTCGCCTACAAGAGCGGCGTCAAGATCGTTGGGATCAGCGATGCCTACACTGCGATTTACAACCCGAAAGGAATCGATGTAAAAGCGGCCGAGCAACATGTCCTAAAGAAGCGACACTTGAAAGCGTTCGATCAAGCGAACCATGTCGATCCGAACGAGCTCCTCACCATGAAATGTGATGTGCTGATTCCAGCTGCGGTGGATCGCGTCATTACGGAAAAAAATGCTGCGAAGTTGCAATGCCGCATTCTGGCAGAAGCCGCCAATGGACCGACCACGCCGGCGGCAGATCTCATTCTCGAGCAACGATGGGATGAAATATTCGTCATTCCCGATATCCTGTGCAACGCCGGCGGTGTGATCGTTTCTTACTTCGAGTGGGTACAGGGTCTGCAGTCGTTTTTGTGGACGGAAAGCGAAGTCACCGACAAACTTTTCCGCATCCTTGAGCACTCGTTTGCGCAAGTAATCAGACGAGCGAAGGAACACAAGGTTTCGCATCGCACCGCGGCCATGGCCATCGGGGTTGAGCGCGTCATCAGGGCCAAACAAGTACGCGGCTTATTCCCATGAGCGGGGAAGATTCGCGCGCGCCCAATCTATTTTAGGGCGTCGGTGTCAGCTCCGAAGGCTTTTGGAGTTCACAGAAACA
>Ga0105249_10005060_pt1 | contig 11359 bp, 10 predicted proteins | sample KBSS44metaG_FD_81522 | JGI IMG/M metagenome (GOLD analysis project Ga0105249, IMG submission 81522) | Switchgrass rhizosphere microbial communities from Kellogg Biological Station, Michigan, USA - KBS S4-4 metaG | ecosystem: Host-associated > Plants > Roots > Rhizosphere > Soil | place...
CTCGCCTATGTGCTGATTGAAAGAAAACGGTATGCAGAAGCAAACAAGATCCTGCGAGAGACGTTGGCGAAGCGCGGGACAAGCCTTTCCGACGAACATCCTATCGTTGCAAGTTGCCTCATCCTTCAAGGTCGAATTCTGATGGCGGAAGGATCGTATGAGTTAGCTCGAGACAAATTCGAGGAGTGTCTTGGACTACGGTCCAGAACGTTGGATCCGGACCATTGGCTTATCGCAGTCACAAAGAGTTATCTCGGGGAATGTCTCATCGCACAAGGTAACGAAATTGTCGGCCGAAGATTGGTCTCAAGTAGCTACGAATTCCTCTCAGAGAAGCTGGGTCCGGACCACGAAATCACGCGTCTGGCAAAGTGTCGATTGCCTGCCAGGTAAGAATCAAAGGAACGAAAGCGAACAGGAGTAAACATTCCTTGCAGGATCTCGCGAAGGCTTTCAAATGAGCGCTCCGCCGAGCTTAACGATGAGGTCGCGCAGCGGTATCTCGATCAGAACGAGAGGAATCATCGGAATAGCCACAGCAACCGCGAGAAAGATTAGACTCTGCAATCGAAAAGGGACAAACTTCATCGACTGGACGGTGTTGTAATCCGTGGTGAGGTCGCAGAGTGATGAGATGTCGGGCGTGCCCAAAAGCGATTCTTTGTTCACGGTGCCCGCCGATTGGACCCACTTCCTTTCGAACAATAAGGAATGGTGATTAGCCAGCACTCCGTAGTCATGCAATCCTCGCAGCTTCACTCGAATGAGCCGAAACGTAAACAGCAAAAGCGGAACTATCGAGACGAACAAAGCTCCGACAAGAAAGACAAGAAACGGTCGGTGAAACTCGGTGACAGAGACTCCGTCGTAAATCACCCGCTTGCACCAGACGGCCGACAGTACTGCCGAAATCGCGAACAATATCGGGGCGAATGCATTGATAGATTCCGAAAGAATTCCAAGTCCCCCGGCCGCATCGGGATGCGTCGACAACAATCTCAAGTTGAGGTGGGCGGCACGCCATTGCAAGCACGCCCAGATCAGGAATCGCCAAACCCAGCGGAGAAGTAAAAAGTGAAAAAGCGGAAGACTGATGACCACGTACCAGCCACCAGCCCAGGAGAGATTCGAATCGCTCGTGTACTCCCACGATGGTTTTGCCGAATCGAGAAAAACCGAATACACGGCAACCCCATAGGCCATAACGAACAACACCACTTCTACCACCGGTGAAAGCACAAGCCGCTGAGACGACGCGAGGATCGACATGTAAGCGGACCGCTCGTCCTTGGGAACGATGCCCGAATTCAGAAAGTAAGACGCTATGATCACGTACCGATCCTCGATCAGGTTTTCAGCGAAGACGAAGATCGGAAGGGCGATAAGAAACCGCGAGTAGACCGGAAAATCGAGGAGGAGAGACTTATGCGGATTATCGTTTACAGCCAAGCCCTGAAAGTTTGCGAGTAGTGCCAACGGGAACCAGGCGATCAGTGCAAAAAGTAACGCTCTTTCAACCAGCCTCGAATCGTTCTTATCGAGAAGCCTCAGGCGTTCTTGCAGGCGATAGAAGAGTCCGCCTCTGACGATCGAATATTTTACCAATCTTGTTGAGTACGAATCCGTCATGAAGGCATTCCTTCAACAGGTTGTTGTTCCCCGCTCGCCTTCTCATCATATTTCTCAATATCCTTTTCGAGGAAGAAGTTTAGAAACGTTCTGATCAAAGCGATCGCGCCGAGTTGTCCAACCTGCTCCCACGTCGGACTTATCGCCGAGCGGATGATGTCAGCTCCCAATTCGAACTCGAGTCCCAACAGCAGCGAGACCGCGAAATGAACCCAGACTTCTTTCTTTCTAAAGAATGGACTCGCCGGCATCTTCGAACGAGGCGTGAGCAATCCGATCACTGCTTGGACCGCGCCCACACCGATTATCACGACAGCGACAACTTCGAGTCCGAGTGCAATGTATCCAGCGTAACGAGCAAAGATTTCTTCCACCTGCGTCTCCTAAACGAAACGTTGCTTGAATCCAGATCTGAGTCTCATGCCGGCGGTCGAGCAACACATCGAAATCCAAGATGGCACGTCGATGTGTCGATCGCCTGCGCCATCCGCGCAGCAGGACGATAACGCCGACAATAATTCGGAGCGCAAAGATACGATCCGCCTTTCATCACTCTTCTCGGAATCTTGATGTGCGGCTGGTTCGGATCGTAGCTCTTCTCGCGGTCGCGGATCTTTTCTTTCATGTTGCCGCAGCACGAGCTTATTGCTTCGTGATGTTCCTGATACCAATCAGATGTCCACTCCCAAACGTTGCCGGTCATTTCATAAAGTCCGTAACCATTCGGCGGAAAGGATCCAACCGGAGCGCTCCATTCGAATCCATCATCGAGTGTGTTCTCGTGCGGAAACTTTCCCTGCCACGTATTCGCCATCTGTTTACCGTCGGGCGTGAACTCATCACCCCAAGCGTACTCTGAGCGATCGAGACCGCCTCGCGCCGCAAACTCCCACTCGGCTTCGGTCGGAATGTCCTTCCCCGCCCACTCTGTGTAGGCGACGACATCTTCGTATGCGACATGAACGACGGGATGTTTCGCCATACCTTTCAGCGAAGTCTCCGGGCCATATGGATGACGCCAGTCCGTCCCCGGAACGTACGTCCACCAGTTATAGTGATCGCCTAGATCCACAGGATATGGTGCTTTTCGGAAGAGCACGGACGCGGGCACAAGCATCTCCGGTTTTGCACCTGGGTAGTCATCTGCATTCGGGGCGCGCTCCGCGACCGTCACATACCCGGTCGCTTCGAAGAACCTGGTGAACTGCGCGTTTGTCACCGCAAACTTGTCGATCCAAAATCCGTCGACCGTCACGGGATGCGCGGGAGCTTCTTCAGGATAGTGATCATCCGACCCCATCTGAAATGTTCCGCCTTCGATCCATACCATGTCTGGAAACGGCGGCTTTGCGACCGACCGTGAATGCTGTTTCGGTACTGATGAAATCTTATTGAGACTAGACATGAAACTTCCTCGCGTTAGTTACGGCCGAAGACCCGGACCAGGGCACCTCTGCGACCTATAGACTTGGCTTCGTACCAAAAATCGACGCGGCGGATGACTCGTTCGCCGCCACGTAGATCGATGACGCGGGTCTCGCCGCCCGCGGGAATGTAAGCTCGGATCTCGAGTCTGTCCGGAGCTCCGTTTCCGTAGATAACTTCCACGCGGTAGAAGCGAACGGCGGATCCGCGAACGGTCAGTTTGATGCGACGGAAATCGCCTCTCGCGATCGTTACCGGAATCGAATCGTGATCGACTCTGTCACGGACGGTCCGCTCGCCGAGAAATTCCCAACGCTGCGCAGAAGCGGTGGTCGCCATCGAAGCGATCAGCACCATCATTAGAAGAAAGTATTTTTTGAAGTTCATTATTTCCTCCATCTATAAAACCTTGTTCTCGTTGCACATCGTAAAGCGCGGGGCTTCTACCGATAGCCAGCGCTCGCCAATTCATTGAAATGGTCCCGCTCGCAGGAAAATTCCCGCCAGCGTCAGCAGGCCCACCCCCAACAAAATGAAGGCGACTATCATCGTCAACGAGATCGGATACGGAAGGTCGCCGTGGAGAAGGCCGCTCGTGACGAGGTTCGTGCGCTCGTCGCGTAATGCTTTCATGAAACTAACGTGAAACCCGAGTCCGAGAATCAGCATGCCGATGCCTGTGATAATCAGGATGATGCCGAAGTTCCGGGCTGTGGCCGCAGCTGTTTCGGTCGCGCTTCCCGCTTCTCGAAGTGAACGGAAAAACTGGAAGATCGTAAAACCGAAGCTAATGAGCGACAGTGATGTGCGGATGACGGACATCAGTGTTCGGTCGGCGCTCATACGCGTCCGTTGGAATGAGATCCCGGTCCGCCGCATCGAAAGTTCGGTCGAGACTTGATCTTTGTCCAAACCGGTGCGTCCGAGCATTTCGACAATTTGGTCCTTCAGTTCTCGATCATGTGGCCTCTGTTCGGAAGTCATGTATTTTTCTCCTCGTTGACGTCGCGGAGTCGTGCGATCAGCCGTAGGTATACAGCCAACACTACCGAGCTTGCTATGACATACAAGATCACGACCGCTGCCGCAAGCTTTGCGTCAGCTTCGCCAACGTTCGCACTCGTCACTGCGATCGCTATCGCCGGATGACGTGAAGCGGTCGCGATCGCCAGCACCGTGCGGTCCCGCGGATCCGGACCGCCGAGCAGATGCCCGGCGATGATGCCGACGACAGCAAAAGCGATGACCGCGAGTATCGTCCCATTCCCGATGATCGTCCAAATGACAGATGAGAGCGCGACCAAGATCGGCAGACAAGCCAGGATGAGGATGACCATTCCGACTTTGCCGAGGATACCGGCAAATCGCTCGGAAGCCGGGGCAAGGTGACGGATGATCATACCGATGACAACCGGCATCACGACGCCAGTCAAGATAGCTTTCAGGACGACTTCTTCCGAGAAATTTCCCTGCCGACCGAAGATCGCCTCGACGACTCGAAAGACCCCGGGCATGATGATGATCGAAAGCAATGATACCGCCGCGAGCAGCCCGAAAGTGAACGACTTATCACCGCCGGATTTCAGTGCCTTGTTCGGAAGGAGCGGCGGCACCGGCGATAACGCCAGGGCGATAAGAGCCACTTCAACGACGCCGCGAAGCTCGAAAATGCGGTCGACGACAATCGCGAAGATCAATAAGACCACAAACATCGAGATCAACGATTTGAGAAGCTGCCACGGACGACGAAAGAGACAAAGCAAATCGTCGACTCGAATTTGAAGTCCGAAACTTAGGACGACCAGGAAAAGGCTCGCCTGTAAAAGAAGGCCAAGGATCATTGTTGCTGTCATACCATTGCCCCTTTCATTTGAAATGCGTCGACCACATTCCACTCACTTCCGAAACCTATCTCAGGATCAGCGCGAACCCCGGCGAGAGCGTCCACTTTCGCGCGCCGAAGTCATTGATGAAGTTGTACTGCGCGTTTATAAAGAATCGAACAGGTTGCTTACCAAACATGTGAATGTAGTTCACCTGTCCGCTCGCCGGAGCGTTGACAAGCTTCCCCCCGCGCTTCCAGTCGAACGTGAATTGCGCGTCGCCGATCGCAAAGCTGACCTTGCTGTTTAGCGTATAGGCGAGGATCGGCTGCAAGTTCGTCACTGCGATGTCCCCGCCAAAACTGAAAAGATTCTGATTGAATACGCCGTAGACCCATCGCTCCTTTTTGAGCACGGCGCCAATCGCGGGACCGATCGAAAAAGTATCGACGCCTGGTCCCTTATTGGTTCCGAAACTGGCGACGGGCCCGATGGCAAGGTTTCCCCACTTCTGGTGGAGGATCGTAATGTTTAGCAGCCCAACATCGCCAATCCCGTTTCGTGCACCGGGAGCCGGGCTGTTCGTGACAAATGGAGCCGTCACGCGAAAGATGTTCGGCTTGCCGCCAAACTTGTACGGGATTGCCGCTTGTATATTTAGTTCGTTCTCATCGTCGTCGACGCGCCAGTGAGATGGAATGTATTTGTTCGTGAACGTGATCGTCGAGAGCGGAGCCGAAGGATCCGTGACTTGTGACGCGAGACTGTCGTGGACCTGCTGCTGCTGAGGGGAGTCTGGCGAGTCTTTCAAGTCTCGCGGATCCGTCGAGGCTTTCGAGACTTTTGGGTACGAAGCATTCGATGTCTTAACCAGCTTCGTTGAACTCGACGGACTCGATAGGCTCGAAGGACTCGAACTCAGCTTGTAAGTTCCGTCCTCGCCGACCGTGAGAAAGTTGCCACCGCCGTCGATAACGACCGCGCCTAAAGGAATCAGTGAGTCGTCACTTATCCGTTTGAGCTTTCCCTCGCTGATAAGAACCGTCACGCGCTCGTCCTTCTCGTCTTCAATCCGCACGTTGCGGAGCGCGACGCTTGATGATTGAGACTGACCCATTACGCAGATCGAAGACTCCACACACATCGCCACAGGAACGATGAAAAACAAACGAGCGAAGAGATTTGCATCGCACACATTCGATCGCCAAAAGGTTCTTATCTTCATAGTCCCACCTACGGGTTTTATGAGGAATTTGCCACCTGCGCTCTATCGGCAGCGGAGCTTGCATGAAACGCCAAAGCACCGGCATGCACCGTCGGAAAGAGATATTCGCTTCCGATCTTCTCAGCCAGGCCGCAGAGTTCGAGCATGGATCGGAACCGGCCTTTTGCCCGAGCGATCGCGAACACGATCCCGCGATCGGCCATGTCGTCATGAAGCGATTCCAGAGCGTCGGAGCCCGTCACGTCGAGACCCGCCATTGCCTCCGCGTCGAGGAGAAACCACGATGGTTTTGTCTCCGCATTCGTAACGACCGTCCGAACTCGTTCCTTGAAGTGATCAGAGTTAAAAAACAAAAGCGAAGCATCGAAGCGATAGATGATCAGTCCATCGATCGCCGGCCCGCCGCCGTGTTCTTCGGAGTCGTATACGCCTTCGGCTCCCTCGACTTGCGTCAGGAGTGCGTCATGCGGATGCGATCCGTTGCGGAGCAAATTAAGGATCGCGAGTGTGACGGCGACGAGAACTCCGGGCAGCACGCCGATCGTCATCACACCCAGCATTGCGATTATCGAATGTCTGAATTCCTGCTTACTCAGCCGGTAGTAACGTCGAAGCGATTCAAAATCGAATAGTCCGAACGCGGACGAGACGAGGATCGCTGCGAGCGCCGCGATCGGGAGAAAGGCGAGCGGAGCGGTGAAGAACATGAGCACAGCCGCCATTGCCGCCGCAGCGATCAGGCCGGTCACCTGAGACTTTCCTCCGCTCGAATCCGCAACGGCCGTTCGCGAATCCGCACCACTGACTACGAACCCGTGAGTAAAACCCGACGCCAGATCACATACGCCGAGCGCTGCCATGTCGCGATTCGCATCGATCGAATACCCATTCTTCGCCGCGAATCCTCGAGCCGTTGTCATCATGCTGCAAAAGCTCACCAGAACAATTCCCGCCGAGCCGAGTAGCAGGGGAGAAAGTTCATCGAAATGGACGGATGGTATCTGCGGCGCCCGAAAACCGGGCGGAACTTCTCCGACGGTCGCAACACCGGCCGCGGAGAGATTCCAAAAGTACACGATCGCTATGCCGCCTATCGCGGCAATCAATGGACCCGGGATTCTCCGGAAGTAGCGCCGGATCAACACGAGGACGATGACAAACGAGATTCCAACTGCGGCAGTCGCAAAATGCGTCTCATTGATTCGTAAAGCGACAGCGGCGATCGTGCGAAAGAATCCGGCAGACGGAACATCGAATCCGAATAGTTTGCCGAGCTGACCGACGATGATGCTAAGCGCGATCCCGTTCAGATAACCGGTCAGGATCGGTCTCGATAGAAAGTTTGCAATCGCTCCGAAGCCGGCGAGGCCGCCCGCGATACACAACACACCCGTCATCAGCGTTAGCGCTATTGCCAGATCCAGGTAGCGCCCGGGATCACCGGCGGCGAGCGGAGCGACGGTCGAGGCGACGATCGCACATGCGGCAGCGTCTGGATTGACGATCAACTGCCGTGACGATCCGAACAACGCGTATGCGACTGGCGGCAGTACGCACGAGTAGATCCCGACCACGGGAGGAAAGCCGGCTAGCTGTGCATATGCAATACCGATCGGAAGGGCAACCGCGGCAACCGACAGCCCGGCAAGAAGGTCGCTCGAGAACCACTCGCTCCGATAGTTGCGTACGACCTGTAGGCCCGGAAGCAGATTGTTAATCGTCGTCGATCTCATTGTCATCCGCGTCCGGTTCGGGCGGTCTGACTGCTAACGGGAAAGACGGTCGTCCAGTCAGCCTTCATATCTGCCAGGACCCAGCCGTATTCCTCTGCTTCGTCCAGCCCCTGATCTAAACGACCGCTTATGACGTGGTCGCGGTCGTATGCAAACTCGCGCTCGGCATCTGTGTGATGGACAATCAATCCGAACGAAGGATGTCCGTCGCTGCGTCCGAGAGTTGTCCACATCAACATTTCTCGATCACCGTCCGAGTTGCCAAAGCACGCGATCGGCCGTCGTCCGATGTACTTATTAATGTTCACGGGCTTACCGGATTTGTCGTCGAAGAAATCAAGTTCGGGATCGCGGACGAGAACTGGAGTTCCGTCGCGCATTTCGAAATGCGTTTTTATTGTCGAGCCGATCACGTGTTGCGGCGGCACACCGTAAACATCTTCGGCAAATACGCGCATGAATTCCGCTCCGCCGCCCGAGACGATAAAGGTCACGAACTCTTTTGTGCGGAGGAAATCGAGCACCTCGAGCATTGGCTGATAAATGACCTCCGTGTACGGCCGGTGCAGTTTCGGATGCTTCGCTGTTCCGAGCCATTCGCGCACGGTCGATGTAAATTCATCGGTCGTCATACCGGCATGTGTCGTCATTCCTAACTCGGCGATCCCCTTGATTCCGGAAGCCATCACGCCTTTCATGTCACCGGCGAGCATCGATTTGAAAGGCTCCGTCGTTTTCCACTCGGGATGATCGGGAGCCATCGCATGAAGACGGTCCTTCATGAAATAGCCCTGAACCGGTTCCGGTTGCTCGCACCACAACGTTCCGTCGTTGTCGAAAACCGCGATACGATCGTCGGGCGTCAGATAATCGGCGCCATCCGGATCCGTCACGCGTGCGACGAAATCGATGATCGCCTGTTTTGCTTTGCCATCGTTCCAGGATGGAAGTGGATCTGTGAGGGACATAACACTCTCCTTTCGATCAACTCGACGTAAGCGTTTTAGGAAGGCGGCTCGTCTCCGCCTTCCTCGTGTCTTCCCCTTGCTCGAAAGCGATACGAGGCTACCTAGAGCCGCCGCCAGCCGCCGCAGCTGCCAGTTTGCTTGAAGCTTCCATCGCCTTCTCCATCACCTGATCGACACCGAAGCTTGCCGCCTTTTGTCTAGGCGGAAACTCAGCGAAGGTCTTTAGGAATTCGCCGACGATCGCCTGTGCCGGGACCAGAAGGAATGTGCGGTCCGCCATCCATTTGCCATAGAACAAAGTCGCGTCCTCGCTGGCCCTCTCGAATGGATCGCTTCGCAGATTGTAGAGATCCGGTGCGCGAAGGGTTTCGAACGGCTTCTTCCAAACATCAAAGCCGTGACCGTGCTGTACCAGGAAATGGATCTTCCAATCGCCAACTCTGAGACACATCAGGTCGCCGTCGTCACTCCAATAGAGGAATCCCTTTCTCGGATTTTCCGTAGTCTGGTCTTTCAGATAGGGGATCAAGTTGTAGCCGTCGATGTGGACCTTGAACTCCTTGTCGCCGAACTTGCTCCCTTTCTTGAGCTGTTCGACAACATCCGGATTTCCAGCGGCAGCTGCCAATGTAGGAAGCATGTCCGTGTGCGAGAAGATCTCGTTGGAAACGGTTCCGGGTTTTATCACACCCGGCCATCGGATCGCGCACGGAACGCGCCAACCGCCTTCCCAGTTGGTGTCCTTCTCACCGCGGAACGGAGTCGTACCGCCGTCGGGCCAGCTCATCACCTCCGCGCCGTTATCGGTCGAATACATGACGATTGTGTTTTCGGTTATGCCGAGCTTGTCGAGCTTGTCCAGCAGTTGGCCGACATGTCCGTCGTGCTCAACCATACCGTCGGGATATGTACCGAGCCCCGTCTTTCCCTTCGACTCATCCTTAAGATGGGTCCAGATGTGCATCCGTGTAGAGTTCCACCAACAGAAGAAAGGCTTGTCGTCCTTGACTGCACGATCCATGAAATCAAGCGCAGCATCCAGGAACTCTCCATCGACCGTTTCCATTCGCTTTTTAGTAAGCGGACCGGTGTCCTCGATCGTCTGCCCACCATTGCCGTCAGACTTACACTTCAGAACGCCACGTGGTCCGAATTTCTTTTTGAACGCAGGATCCTTCGGATAGTCCTCATTCTCAGGTTCCTCTTCCGCATTCAAGTGATAGAGATTTCCAAAGAACTCATCGAAGCCGTGAACGGTCGGAAGAAACTCGTCCTTATCACCAAGATGGTTCTTACCGAATTGTCCGCAGGTGTATCCGAGTGGCTTCAGTACGTCCGCGATGGTTGGGTCTTCAGGTTGAAGACCAAGATCCGCGCCCGGGAGTCCGACTTTCGTAAGGCCAGTTCGAATAGGAGACTGACCCGTAATGAACGCGGCGCGACCCGCAGTGCAGCTTTGCTGTCCGTACCAATCGGTAAAGAGGCACCCCTCTTTCGCAACACGATCGATATTTGGAGTGCGGTATCCCATGATGCCGTTGTTATTGGCGCTGATATTGAACCAGCCGATGTCATCGCCCCATATGATCAGAATGTTCGGTTTTTTATCTGCCATGTTTACTTCTCCTTTTGTTTTGTCTGTCGCCTAAAAAATGATTTCCATTCGCACACCGGGGACGACGGCGAAGTCGGCGGCGACACGCGTTGGACGGATGAATTGAATGTCACCAGTCAGTCTCAGCCAAGGTTTCATGTGGTAGTTGTAGAACAGCTCGACCTGATGTTCGGCGCGGGGCCTGCCACCGATCGGCAAAAGCTCGATGTTGTCTTTCAGGACGTCACTCAGCCCGGTGTAGGCATAGGCGATTCCAAACTCATCTTGGTTTCGACTCTTGAAAAGCCCGTTGCCGCCGATGCCGGTGCTTATGAAATTTGTGATCGGACTCGTCGCCTGATCGGCAAATGAAATTTGCGCGAAGAATCCCCAGCTATCGCGCGGAGCCCGTTCGACGATCGCCTGACGAAACGTGTAATTGACTGACCACGAACCCCCTTCAGGTCCGATCGGATTTATCGGTGGACCCGGGATGATGATCTGCCGAATGTTTTCGAACGGTGTGTACTCTTTCGTCGTGATCGCGAATCCTACCGAGTGCTCTCCCGATTTTCCCCAGTACTTGGTCGGGTGAAGATACGTCGGCGAGAGGGTTACGCCATCCGCGAACATATCCGGCAGACCGGTGGTGAGTGAATGGTCGTTCGGATCGATAAATGCAAACGTGAACCTCGGTTCTCCGTGATGGACATACGCGAAGGTTGCTCCGTTTGTGATGAGCGGGATCTGTCGCAGTACGGTTAGCGGTCCGATCTGCGCGATATTGAAAAACCGCGTGGTGCCGCCGCCGCCAAAGAAATCTTCGTCGGCGAGATCTACAAGGTTGAACCGTCCAACCGAGACCGCGACCAGGTTTCCTTTTTTTAGATCGATTGGGATCAGCCTCGTTACATTCAAAGCGCCGATCGCGAAATTCGTTCCGGTCGGACCGGGAATGATTA
>Ga0105249_10005061_pt1 | contig 11356 bp, 8 predicted proteins | sample KBSS44metaG_FD_81522 | JGI IMG/M metagenome (GOLD analysis project Ga0105249, IMG submission 81522) | Switchgrass rhizosphere microbial communities from Kellogg Biological Station, Michigan, USA - KBS S4-4 metaG | ecosystem: Host-associated > Plants > Roots > Rhizosphere > Soil | place...
GGCCCCGAGAGCTCCGTGGGCGATGGGCTGTATTCGGTTCCGAATGGGCGCCGCGCTCGATTGGTCGCCGGGCGGAGCGCTAGCGGCGCCGCATCGGCCGTGTCGTCGGAGTCCGCAACCATGTGGACGACGGGTACCGTGCCGGTGGCCAGCCAGATTTTCGTCAGGCGCCGAAGCAGTCGGGCTTCGCCCGCGCCCCCACGCGCCGCAAGGAGGATCCGAAGGGAAGACATGGTAAGGCTCCTTGCCCTGGTCCGATGGGCCGATCACTGAACGGTGAACCTGTGGCTACGTCATCTCTCGCGACCGGCCGGAAGGCGCGGGCCCGGGCGTACGGCGCCTCGCGTTGCCTGTGCCTAACGGCCGATTCGCGAGCGCCTGCAGGCAAAAGTAGGCCCGGCCGCAGGTGCCGCCTATCGGACGTTGGTGACAGGCGGCGCATGAACGGCCTTCGACCGTTCGACGACGGGGTTCCGGTTACGGCGACCGCCACGCCGAGGGCGTAGCGCACAGCGTGAAACCGCTCGAGCAGGCGATGCCGCCGGCGATGAGGAGCGGGCGCCGCTGCCGGCTGCCGAACCCGAGATCGAGCGCGAGCATCGCCAACACGAGGACGGCGAACGGGCCCACGCCCCACGCCCACGGCGGGGCGCTCACGGAACAGGCTGGGTCATACCTCCTCGCGTCGAAGCCTAACGAGCGCACGCACGTCGCGCGCGGACCGATACCAAAGTGTCGGCAATACCATCTGATAATGGGCGTGTCGCGATGGGCCTGGAAACTTGCCTCCTCACTCGGCGACGTCGCATCCGGCCGACTGGATGCGGTTACGAACAGTTCTTCACGAGGAGTCCACCATGATCCATCTCGACACCGGTCCGCACCTCGGCACGAGCGACGCCGCGTGTGAATGGACGGACACCGCACGCCTCTGCCTCTGCGCACTCGGCCTCACCGTCTCCTTGTTCGGTCCAGCGCCGGCAGAGGCCCAGACCACCGCCGCGAGCCGTCAGGCCCGGCCGACACTCTCGAGGGAAACCACCATGCCGCAGCTCGACACCATGGACGCGCCGGCTTCGCGCGAGGCCGCCGGCGAGGATCAGATCCGCCCCTTCCGTGCGAACGTGCCCGACGCCGCCATAGCCGACCTGCGGCGACGCATCGCGGCGACACGCTGGCCCACCACGGAGCTCGTCAAGGATCGGTCGCAGGGCGTGCAGCTCGCGACGCTCAAGGAGCTCGCCCGCTACTGGTCGACCGAATACGACTGGCGGAACGCCGAAGCGAAGCTGAACGCGCTCCCGCAGTTCGTGACGAAGATCGACGGCGTCGACATCCACTTCATCCACGTCAAGTCGCGTCACCCCAACGCGATGCCGCTGATCATGACGCATGGCTGGCCCGGCTCGGTCATGGAGCTGCTCGAGACCGTCGGTCCCCTGACCGACCCGACCAAATACGGTGGCACCGCCGCCGATGCATTCGACGTGGTCCTGCCGTCCTTGCCTGGGTACGGCTTCTCGGGCGAGCCGACCCAGCTCGGCTGGGAATCCGGCCGCATCGCCCGCGCGTGGGCGGAGCTGATGAAGCGCCTCGGCTACACGCGCTACGTCGCCCAGGGGGGCGACGTGGGTGCCTCCGTCACGGACTTCATGGGGCGACAAGCACCCGAGGGGCTGGTCGGCATTCACCTCAGCCTGCTCGCCGGGGCGTTAGGCATCGCCGATAAACTGCCGGCAAATTCCGAGCAGGAGCGCGCGGCGCACAGCGCGCTCGCGACGTTCAGAACGAGTGGCTTCGGTTACTTCCTGGAACAGTCCACCCGGCCACAGACGATCGGCTACTCTCTGCTGGATTCGCCCGTCGGGCTCGCGGCCTGGCTGCTCGATCATGACACGGACAGCTACTACAAAATCTCCCGCGCGTTCGTCGACGGAAAGCCCGCGGGCAAGCTCACCCGGGAGAGCATCGTCGACAACATCACGCTGTACTGGCTCACGGGCACCGGCGCCTCGGCGGCCCGGTGGTACTGGGAGTTCGGACAATTTCTGGCCGCAGCCGGTGCGGGCGGCGAGGCTCCTCCTCCGGTCAAGGTTCCCGTCGCCTTCACGACGTTCCCCGGCGAGATCTGGGCCGCCCCGCGCAGCTGGGTTGAGACGGTCTACCCCGGCCTCGCCTACTTCAACGTGGTCGATCGCGGCGGACACTTCGCGGCATGGGAAGAACCGGCACTCTTCGTGTCGGAGCTGCGCGCGGCGTTCAAGCCGCTGCGGTAACGCGTGGCCGGGCGGCGAACGACGCGCAACGTTAGGCGCGTCGTCCGCCGCCCGACGATCTCGGCGTGAGGAATGTGAGCACATGACAACGACACGAATCATGGCTATGGTGGCACTGATCGTCGGAAGCGGTTTGGTGCTACCCGTGACGCCGGCCCAGCAGGCGGGCATCAAGCGCACCGACCTCCAGCGGCACGCCCTCGGCGTCCCCGGACGCGAGGTTGTCCAGGTGCGCGTCGAGCTCGCGCCGGGCGTGGCGTTCGGCAAGCACACGCACCCGGGCGAAGAGATCATCTACATGCTCGAAGGCTCGCTGGAGTACGAGGTCGAAGGTCGGCCGCCGATCACGCTCAGGGCGGGCGATGTCCTGTTCATCCCAGCCCGAACGGTTCACGCGGCACGGAACACCGGCCGCAGCAACGGCGCGGAGCTCGCCACGTACGTGGTCGAGAAGGGGAAGCCGCTCCTCACGATGGTGAAGTGAGCGCCTGCGCGCGTTGAAGGGATGGAGAAGGCGGCGCGCGTCGAGTGTGCGCCGCCTTCCCGCGCGAGGAGGGGCCGGCGCATCTTAGAGCGCTATGCGGTCCCTGCGGGTCGGACGTCGCGCGCGATGGTCGGTGCACCCGGCGTGGTTGTGCTGCTCCCTCAACGTCCTCTCGGCCGGAGGAGGGAGCGCTCAGCCACCGACGCCGGCGTTCACCGCGCTGGCGCACACCGCCTGGACGGTACGGGAAGGAGCTCCTGGGGCCGTCAGAGGCTTGGCTCAGGGCGCGGATGGCGTGCTCTGGATCGCTTCGGAACGTGGCCTCTTTCAGTTCGACGGCGTTCAATTCGAGCGATTCGAACCGACATCGAGCCAGGCTCTCCCACCGCGCGGGACGCACGTTCTGCTTGCTCTCCCGGACACCTCGCTGTGGATCGGGCACTTCACCAGCGGGGTGAGTGTGATCCACCGGGGGAAGGTCGTCACCTACGACACCCAGGATGGCCTGCCAGGTGGAACTGTCACCGCGATCGCGCGCGACTCGGGTGGCACCATGTGGGCGTCGACGACACGTGGGCTCGCACGCCTCAACGGCCGCAGGTGGGAAGAGATGGGCCCAGGCGTCGGTTATCCGGGAGGCTTCACCGAGCCCGTCCTCGTCGACCAACGCGGGTCCGTTTGGGCCGTCGGCGAAACCGGGATCTACGTGTTCCCGCGAGGCGCGCAGCGCTTCCAGAAGCGCGAAGCGACCGAGCCCGGTGGGCGCGGCTCGAGAGTTCAGTGGCTGGCGATTGCGCCGGACGGCTCGATCTGGGGTGTGCAGCGGCCCATCGGCCTTTTCCGTGTTGCGGACGCACGCGGTGACCCGCCATCTGATGGCGCGGTCGCGTACGCCGACACGCTACCGTTTGGAGTGACCTTTGCCCGCGGACATCCTGCGGTGCTGACGAGTACGACAGGACGACTCGTCGGTCTGTGGCTCCCCGGTACGTCGAGCCTTCCCGGGTCGGGGACGGCAGCGGGCGCGCCTAACGAGATCCCGTTCTCGCGCGCCGCAGGCATGAGCGGCGATCGAATCATGACGGCGCTCTACGATCGGGAGGGAACCCTCTGGGTGGGAACCCCGACAGGCCTCGACCGATTCCGCGAGACCAAGCTCACGCCTGTCGTGTGGCCTGGTCAGGTGAATTGGCCAGCCGTAGCGGCGGACGCGAATGGCGCGGTCTGGGTTGCCGCCCGAAACGCTGCGCCGTCAACGCTGTTCTCGGTCCGTGAACATGTCGCCCCGCAGCTCCCCGCTCCGTCAACGCTGACGAGCATCCATCGCGACCTCCACGGCGGCATCTGGGTCGGCGGCGAGCCCGGACTGTGGGAACGAAAGGGTGATGCCCTGGTGGCGGTGCCGCTGCCAGCGCCGCGCGTCCCGGGGAGTCCAGTCCGCCAGCAGGTTCACGCGATCGCGCGCGACCGAGCCGACCGCCTCTGGGTGTCGATGGTGAATGACGGTGTGTACCGCCAACGTGTCGGCGGCGGCTGGGAGCGGTTCGAGGCGAGCCGGGAGCTGGGCCGTGTAGTCGCGAGCGTCATCACGACGGACAGCACCGGCCGGGTGTGGCTGGGATACCCCAGCGGTCAGGTCGCGCTGGTGGTGGGCGACTCGGTCCGCATACTCACGGTGGCCGACGGGCTCGACGTGGGGAACGTGCTTGCAATCTCCGTCTATGGCGACCGTGTTTGGGTCGCCGGTCAGTCAGGCGTCGCCGCGCTCGCGGCTCGGGGTCCATTCGTTAGGCTCTCCACCTCCGACGAGCTGCGCGGTGTGTCGGGCGTCGTCGAGACGGCGGATGGCGAGCTCTGGCTCAACAGTGCCGACGGCGTCACCCGCATCGCAGCCGCGGAGGCCCGGCGCGCTCTCACCGAGCCCGGGTACCGGGCCCGCTACGAGCGCCTCGACTACCGCGACGGCATCGAGCCGCCGGCGCCTCAGATACGCCCCCTCCCCTCAGCGGTCGCCGGCACGGACGGCCGCATCTGGTTCACCTCGGCAGGCGGCGTGTCCTGGGTCGACCCGCGCCGGATGCGACGGAACCCGGTTCCGCCGCCGGTGCAGCTGCGGGCATTCACGGTCGGCGGTCGGCGTTACCTGGCCGGTGACACCATCCGGCTACCGCCACGCACGACAGCGGTCAGCGTGGCCTACACGGCGTACAGCCTGGCCGTGCCCGAGCGCGTTCGCTTCAAGTACCGCCTCGATGGCCTCGACACCGCGTGGCAGGACGCGGGCGGGCGGCGCGAAGCGTTCTTCACCAACCTCGGACCTGGCGGCTACCGCTTCCGCGTCATCGCCGCCAACGATGACGGCGTCTGGAATGAGGCGGGTGCGGCCGTGAGCTTCCGCGTCCTCCCCGCCTGGTACCAGACTGCCTGGTCTCGGGCCTTCGTCGTCCTGCTCGTCGGTGCGCTCGGCGCTGCGGCGGCGGTGCTGGTACAACGCGGTCGTCACGTGCGGTGGCAAGCTGCGCTCAAGGCCCAATACGAGGCGACGCTGGCGGAGCGGGCCCGCATCGCTCAGGACCTGCATGACACTTTGCTGCAGGGATTTGCCGGCGTCACCCTGCAGCTGAAGACGGCCGAGCTCGCGCTCCCGGAGGAACCCGACGTCGCGGCGGAGACGATCATGAGAGTGCAGCGGCTCGCGCGGGACTCGCTGCGCGAAGCCCGCGAACGGGTGTGGGACATGCGCCAGACCGACCTGGGCAGCGACGACCTGCCGGCTGCGCTCGAAGCGATCGCCCGGGACCGCACGTTTGGCGCCGGGATCGAAGTCTCCGTGTCGACCACGGGCCAACGGCGGCGCCTAACGCGATCCGTGGAAGACGCGGCCTTCCGGATCGGGCGGGAGGCCGTCGTGAACGCGGTCCGACACGCTGGCGCTCGCCGAATCGAGATCCACGTGGAGTTCGGGGCGACCACACTCCGTCTCGAGGTTCGCGACGACGGACGTGGGTTCACCCCCGAGCAGGCCGAGGAGGCGCGTCGAAAGGGGCACGTCGGATTGAGCGGCGCTCGGGAGCGAGCCGAGCGCATGGGTGGCGGCTGCGAAGTGCTCGCACGACCCGAAGGTGGAACCCTCGTGGCCCTCGATCTGCCGCTAGTCGAACCACCGAGCTCACTAGGATAAACGCGTTCGGGACCAGATATGCCGAACGGCATATTGTCCCAGCATTGGGTTCGGTCGACCTTTTCGCATGACCCTTCGTCCTGAGGCCGGCCCCGATACCAATCGAGTGATTCGAGTCATGACGGTGGATGACCATCCCATCTACCGGGGTGGTCTCGCCGCGCTGATCGGGGCCTATTCAGACTTGCGACTGATCGCGGAGGTAGCCAATGGGCGCGACGCGGTCGAGGGCTTCAGGCAGCACCGGCCCGATGTCGTCCTGATGGACCTCAGCATGCCGGTCATGGGCGGCGTCGATGCCATCTCGGCAATCACGGCCGAGTTTCCCGATGCACGGATCATTGCGCTCACCACCTGGGATGGCGACGCGGATATCCACCGTGCTCTCGAGGCGGGGGCCCGGGGCTATCTCCTCAAGGACGTCGTGAGCGAGGAGGTGGCCGATGCGATCCGCCAGGTCCATGCGGGCGCCCGGGCCATTCCCACCGAGGTCGCGAAGCGGCTGGCGGAGTACACGCCGAGGATCGAGCTCACCGAGCGTGAGGTCGAGGTCCTCGAGCAGATGGCCAAGGGACTGAGCAACAGGGAAATCGGCGTGACGCTCGGTCGTACCGAAGGAACCATCAAGGTGCACGTGCTCCACATTCTCCAGAAGCTCGACGCCGCCGATCGCACCGAAGCCGTGACGCTCGGCTTGCAGCGGGGAATCATCCATCTTCCATGACGGGAGCAGTCGTTCCCGCAGTTCAGTCCGTCCCTATACCATTCGATAGAGACAAAGACCTACTGCATGGTGGATTCGCGGAGCGTTCGAAGGGTCTAGCGTTAGGCGATGATGAAGCTGCCCGAATCGGACCGCACCACGAATCGAGGACGACCCCCATGCTGCAACTCAACCCAACCGTGTTCATCGTCGACCCGGACCCGTCCGTTCGGTCGTCGCTGGAACCTCTCATCCGCCGGGCAGGCTGGGTGCCCGAGACGTTCGCGTACGCCGGAGACCTCCTCGCCCGACGGGCGCTACCGGTTCCGAGCTGTGTCGTGCTGGAGATCGCTCTTCCCGATCTCACCGGGCTCGACCTGCTACGTTCCATCGCGGCTGACCGTAAAGAGACGCCCATCATCGCCCTGGTCGGCCAGGGTGATATTCCGCTGACCGTTCGGGCGATGAAGGCTGGGGCGGTCGAAGTCCTGACGAAGCCGCTGCCGGCCGATGTCCTGGTGCCCGCGATCGACAACGCCCTCGCCCGCAGCCGTGTGGTGCTCGCGCAAGAGGCGGAGCTGCGGGAGCTCCGGAAGCGCCACGACTCGCTCAGCGGCCGCGAACGGGAGGTCATGGCGGGGGTGGTGGCCGGCCACTTGAACAAGCGCATCGGAGCGACGTTAGGCATCAGCGAGATCACAGTGAAGGCGCACCGGGGCAAGGTGATGCGCAAGATGGCGGCGGACTCGCTGGCCGAACTGGTGACCATGGCGATGAGACTTGGCCTCACAAGCGTGCCAGGCACACAGGGACTGCCGGTCACCTCCGCTCTCGCGAGCTACGGCATGACCCTCTTCACGGGTCGCGCGTCGGCGCCCCCGGCATTTGCCAGAGCTGGATGAGAGGTAGGAGTAGTCATCGGATCAACGTGCGACGACGGGTAGCGTCGGTCAGATCAGCCTCTTCGTGGCGTCCAGACACCGATCGATGTCGGCCGCATTGTTGAACAGCGCTGGCGCAATGCGAACGGTCCCGTCGCGAACGGTCACCTCGATCTTCGCGGCCTGGAACACCGCTCGAACATCTGCGACGGGCTTCGTCGTGTAGAACGTCACGATCGACGACCGGTTCCCCAACGGCGTGAACAGGCGGTGCCCCTGGTTGGCCAGGCCGTCCTGAAGACGCCGTGCCAGACCGTCGATCGTGTGCGCCTCGATCCGCGCGACGCCGACCTTCTCGAGATACGCCAGCCCCGCGCTCAGCGCGTAGACATCTCCGAACGCGCGACTCGAGTAGTCGAAGCGCTTCGCGTTCGTCGGAATCTCGTAGCTGCCGTCCGGAAGCTGCTGGCCGGCGTTCATCTCGCCGAACCGGTCCAGGCGAAGACGATCCGCGACGTCGGTGCGAACGTAAAAGGGCGCCACGCCCCAGCCCGCGAGCAGCCACTTGTACGACCCAGCGCAGAGGACATCGACGCCGGAGGCGCGGACGTCGATGGGGAAGGACCCGACGCCCTGAATGGCGTCCGTGTAGAGGAGTGCGCCGTTCGCGTGCGCGATGTCGGCGATGGGCCGCATGTCGTGCCGCAAACCATTCAGGTGAGAGACCCACGCCACCGACACGAGACGCGTGCGCCTGTCCACGAGCGGCTCGAAGTCACTCGCGTCGACGACGCCGTTCCGATGCTTCGCGATTCGCAACTGTATCCCGTGCGTCTTCTCGAGCATGTGATACAGCACGAACTCGGTGGTGTAGTGGAGCTCATCGATGACGACGTTGTCGCCCGCCCTGAGATCGAGCCCGGCCGCCACGACGTTCTCGCCCTCCCCGGTCGAGAACAGGAGCCCGATCTCGTCCGGCGATGCCGCATTGATCAGCCGCGCGAACTGGGCCCGCACCTCGTCGCACTTCCTCAGGAGAGGCCCGAGCTGGAACGAGTTGGTCGCCTTCTCCTCGAGAAACGCATGACCGGCCGCCACGACCTGCTTCGGGATCGGCGCGATGTACGCGGAGTTGAGGAAAATCCGCTCGTTGACGATCGGGAAATCGCCGCGGACTCCGAGCGGATCATCGGCGCTTCCGAGGGAGTCCGGTGGCATCGCGATCGCCGCGCCGGGGCGCGTGACGGCGGTGGCGGTCAGCGACGCGGCGGCAGCGACGAACGAGCGTCGATCGAGAGGCATGCGATCTCCTGGACAACGTTAGGAGCGTGGGCAGGACTCCGTATACGAACAAACAGCAGTCCGCCGGCCACGCCAAGCGCTACACCGCGGTGGTCGCGGAGCCAGAGCCAGACCAGGTAGCCGCCACCGATCTCACAGAGACCGGCGAGGACGAACAGGGTGACGGATCGCGCTATCATTGTGTCGGGCCGTGGACCATCCACCATAGCGAGACCCCGCACGTCGCGCCCGTGGTCCGGACAGTCCGAGGCCGTACGGGGCTCCGTCCTGAGCCCAAGGCCGGTGGCCGAATTGGGGGGCGGTAGTTGGGCGGCCAACCAGAATGAGGCGAAAACGTCCGCGGGACACTACTTTCTTTCTCTCAAATGACCAGCGTTCATTAAGTGACGCTCCTCGCCGCCGTGACGTCGAGAACCAGCCACCCGACTCCTCGTGGAGCGGAAGCTGCGTCATGGAGGGTAAGTCAGCCGCTGTTCACGCGGACCGCCCTCGCACCACCACCTCAACACCCCCGATGGAGATAGGTACGATGCGCACGAAGGGAACCGTAAAATGGTTTAACAACGACAAGGGCTTCGGCTTCATCACGCCCGAGGACGGCAGCAAGGATCTGTTCGTCCACCACTCAGCCATCCAGGGCGGGGGGTTCAAGTCGCTCGATGAGGGCGAGAGCGTCGAGTTCGACGTTGTGCAAGGGCAGAAAGGCCCGGCCGCGGAGAACGTGACGCGTCTCGGCGGCGGCACGCCAGGCGGCGGCCGTGGTGGGTCCGGTGGACGTGGGGGCGGCGGCGGTGGCTACGGCGGCGGCGGTGGCGGCGGTGGCTACGGCGGTGGTGGTGGCCGAGGCGGTGGCGGCGGCGGTCGCAACCGCGACTACTGATCGTCGCGATTCTGTCTCAGGCGTCAGGTCGGGTTCCCGGTCTGACGCCTGAGTCGTTTTCGGGGCTTCGCGCTGGGGCGGCTCAGTGGGACGTGTCGCTGCCTGCGGCACGCGTGTGATCTGACTCGCGGCGCCGGGCCCCGAGAAAATCCCGCTCGGCGGCATTCTCGCTCCGCGCGATCGCTGCCTCGTAAGCGGCCGCAGCATCGGCTGTGCGGCCGAGGCGGCGGAGAAGGTCGGCCCGAATGGCGTGGAACAGGTAGTAATCGTGGAGCTCGAGCCCGTCCACGACGGCGAGCGCCACGCCCGGCCCTTCGACCTCGGCCAGCGCGACCGCGCGGTTCAGCGCGACGACCGGGCTCGGCGCGACGCTCATGTGCTGGTCGTACAGCGCCAGGATCTGGCCCCAGTCCGTCGTCGCGGCGTTCGGCGCGTCGCTGTGCACGGCGTTGATCGCCGCCTGAAGCTGGTACGGGCCGGGCCGGTTCCAGCGCAGGCACTGCATAACGATCGCCTGCCCTTCGGCGATGAGCCGCCGGTCCCAACGGCTCCGGTCCTGGTCCGCGAGCACGACCAGGCTGCCATCGGGCAGCGTCCGGGCCGGTCGCCGAGACTGGAGCAGCAGCATCAGCGCGAGCAGTCCCATGACTTCCGGATCGTCCGGCATCAGCTCGGCGAGCAGGCGTCCGAGGCGGACGGCGTCGTCGCAGAGGTCGTCGCGCACCAGGCGGTCGCCGGAGCTCGCGGCGTATCCTTCGTTGAAGATGAGATACACGACGGCGAGGACGGCGCGGAGCCGCCCTGGCAGCTCGGAGTCATCAGGCACGCGATATGGAATTCGCGCATCCCGGATCTTCCCCTTCGCGCGGACGAGCCGCTGCGCCATTGTGGCCTCGGGCACGAGGAACGCGCGCGCGATCTCTCCGGTGGAGAGCCCTCCAAGAAGGCGGAGCGTCAGCGCGACCTGGACGCCGGTCGCGAGCGCGGGGTGGCAGCAGGTGAAGATCAGACGCAGCTGATCGTCGCGGACGAGGCTCTCCTCCGGCTCCCGGTCGTCGGGCGCGTGCATCAGCGTGGCCTCGGCATGCCGGTCGGCACGGGATGCCTCCCGCCTGAAGCGATCGATCGAACGATTGCGGGCGGTGGCGATGATCCAGCCGATCGGGTTCGGCGGGAGTCCGTCGGACGGCCAGCGCTCAACCGCAGCGGTGAACGCGTCCTGCACGACTTCTTCGGCCACGTCGATGTCGCCACAGGCGCGCACGAGTGCCGACACGGCCCGGCCATACCCGTTACGGAAGACACGCTCGATCTCTGCTGTCGAAAGAGCCGTCACGTGTGACTCGGTGGCTGCGTCAGTCCCGCTCGCCCTGGAACGGGCGGACCTCGATAGGGAGCGTCGTCGCCTTGGCCAGGCGTCGCCCCCACTCGAGCGCCGCGTCGAGGTCGGGTGCCTTGATGATCGTGAAGCCGCCGATGTGCTCCTTCCCCTCGACGAACGGCCCATCGGTCATGAGCACGTCGCTGTCCCTAACGCGAACCACGGTTGCGGTGGTTGGCGGATGCAAGCCACCGGCGAACACCCAGCTGCCGGTGGCCCTGAGCTCGCGGTTGATGACGTCGATGTCGGCCATGACTCGCGCCAGCAC
>Ga0105249_10005067_pt1 | contig 11353 bp, 11 predicted proteins | sample KBSS44metaG_FD_81522 | JGI IMG/M metagenome (GOLD analysis project Ga0105249, IMG submission 81522) | Switchgrass rhizosphere microbial communities from Kellogg Biological Station, Michigan, USA - KBS S4-4 metaG | ecosystem: Host-associated > Plants > Roots > Rhizosphere > Soil | place...
CGGCCGCGAGGGCGGCCGCCACGGCCTGGCCGCCTACCTCGACCTCTCCTAGGACGGCAGCCGGTCGGCGAAGGCCGCGATGACCTCGGCGACCTCGCCGGGTGCGCGCAGGTTGGCCAGGTGGCCCTGCTCTGGCAGGACGACCACCGAGTCCAGCCGGGGCAGCACGGCGGCCAGCGCGTCGAGTCGCTCCCGCAGGTGCGCGGGACTCCGGCCGCCGCCCAGCAACAGCACGGGCAGGTCCAGGCGGGCGTAACGGTCCAGGCCGACGCCGAGGGACTCGATGGCCTCCTCGTCGGTGATCTGGGCGGGCGCGTGGTCGCGCACGACCTGCCAGACCGGGCGCTCTCCAGGGCCACCACCGCACCCGAGGAGTGCCCCACCAGCAACGGCCTCTCCCCGACCGCGGCCGTCACCGCGAGCACGTCGCGGACCTCGGCGGCCATCGCGTCGGCCCCGGTGGGTGCGGCGCCGGCGTGGCCGCCGCGGTAGGTCCAGCGGTCGAAACGCAGCACCCGGAAGCGCCCCGCCAGCGCCGCCGCCACCCCGGCCCAGGACGACCGGTCGGCGGAGCCGGCGTGCAGCAGCAGGACCGCCGGTCCCTGCCCCTCGTCGGTCACAGGGATCGGGCTGCCGTCGGCGCCGGCCACGGCCAGCTCACGGCTGGCCGCCGTGACCTGGCCGCCCACCGGCGCCCCGGGAAGCAGCCGCCGGACCAGCGGGATGAGCAGCCGCCGGCCTCGCCTGCTCATCCGCCGGAGACCGGGCGGGCCCGGTGCAGGGGCACCGGGTCGGTGACGCCCTTGAGGAGGACCGGGCCGATCGGGTCGAAGGCGACCCCACCGCCGGCGCACTCGGCCACCACCTGGTCGGAGACCAGCACCTGCCCGGGACCGGCGTGCCCGGCGATCCGAGCGGCCAGGTTCACCGTTCGCCCGAAGTAGTCGCCGTCCTGGAACACCACCGGCCCGGCGTGCAGGCCGACATGGGCCGGCGGCAGTCCCGCCTGCCGGGTCCGCTCCACCATCTCCAGGGCCGCCACCACCCCCTGCCCGGGCCGCTTGAAGTGGAACATGACCCCGTCGCCGAGCCACTTGACCGGCTGGCCGCCGTGGGGGAGCGACACCCGCTCGACCAGGTCGGCCAGGCTGGAGGCGAGCGCCGCCGCCGCCCGGTCGCCCCGCTCCTCGGTGAGGGCGGTGTAGCCGGCCAGGTCGAGGAAGCACATCGCCGGCGGCCGCTGGGGCCGTTCCTCGGCGACCACGGCCTCGATGTGCTCGACCAGGTGGTCGATGGTGTAGCGCTCCTGGTGCCGGGTGTAGAGGGCCAGGAGCATCCGCTGCACCACCCCGGCCAGCTGGTCGCTCAGCTGGGTGGCCGCGGCCCGCATCTGCTGCTCGTCCATGCCCGACGCGAGCAGCGGCTGCTCGACGTGGTCGTGGTAGAACTCCGGCTCGGCCTGGGCGATCCGGCGCAGGTTCTCGCCGTACACCCGCGCGATCCGGATCAGCACCCCGTCGTCCAGCCCCAGCATCCGCCCCAGCTGGGCGCTGCCCAGCAGGTCCCGGTCCAGCGGGTGGATCGGGTCGTCGGGCTGCGGCCGCCCCAGCCCCGACGCCTCGTGGACCCGCTGGACCAGCTCCATCGGCAGCGCCTGCTCGTCGCAGAGCTCGGCATAGGTCGTCCCGGTCAGCGGCCGGCCCGCGATCGACATCAGGTCGAGAAAGGCCAGCGACAGCCGCCCGTCGGTGATCGCCTCCCCGATCCCCTCCAGCGACAGCCCGGCCTGCGCGCACGCCGCCACCAGCCGCACCCGGCGCACGTCCCCCAACCCGTATGGCGCCTCGCCGTCACCGGCTCGCAGGATCCCCAGCTCGACCAGCCGCCCGACCAGCTCAGGGCCCACCCGTGCCCGCGCGGCCAGCTCCGCCCCGGAATAGGAGGTCTCCTCCATCGCCACCCCTTCGGCCAGCCCCGGCCCAAGGGGAAGTCTATGCTGGTCGCCCGAGTGACAACGGTGGAGGCCGGCGTGGGCGAGGGCGAACGGCTGGACGTGCGCAAGACCTACAAGCTGTACATCGGGGGCAAGTTCCCCAGGACCGAGTCGGGGCGGTCGTACCTGGTCGTCGACGACAAGGGCAAGCCGTGGGCGAACGCCTGCCGGGCGTCGCGCAAGGACGTGCGCGACGCGGTGCAGGCTGCCCGCAAGGCGGTGGCCGGCTGGAGCGGGGCGACCGCCTACAACCGCGGGCAGGTGCTGTACCGGGTGGCCGAGATGCTCGAGGGGCGGCGCGAGCAGTTCGTCGAGGAGGTCGCCCGGGCCGAGGGGGTGACCAGGCGGGCCGCCACCGAGACGGTCGACAAGGCGGTCGACCGCTGGGTCTGGTACGCCGGCTGGGCCGACAAGCTGGCTCAGGTGTTCGGGTCGGCCAACCCGGTCGCCGGGCCCTACTTCAACTTCTCGGTGCCCGAGCCGACCGGGGTCGTCGGCGTGGTCGCCCCGGCCGGGTCGTCGCTGCTCGGGCTCGTGTCACGGCTGGCCCCAGTGATCGTCTCCGGTAACACCTCCGTGGTGGTCGCCTCCGAGACCCGGCCGCTGCCCGCCATCACCCTGGCCGAGGTGCTGGCCACCAGCGACCTGCCCGGCGGGGTGGTGAACCTGCTCACCGGGTTCGCGGCCGAGCTGGTCGGCCCGCTGGCCGCCCACATGGACGTCGACGCCCTCGACCTGGCCGGCCTGGACCTGGCCCTGTACCGCGAGGCCGAGCTGGCCGCGGCCGAGAACGTCAAGCGGGTCGTCCCTCCGGTGAAGCTCTCGGCCCGCGACTGGCTGGCCGACGCCAAGGGCCAGGACCCCTACTGGATCGCCAACTTCCTGGAGATCAAGACCGTCTGGCACCCGATCGGGGTCTGACCAGCCGGAGAAAATTGTCTGGATCGCGTCGGGTAGCATGGCGGTAGACCCAGCACAGTGACCGCCGGCGAAGCCATCGCCGGAGGCGGACAGGAAGGCTCTCCCAGTGCCCAGCGACCCAATGGACGCGATCGTCAACCTGGCCAAGCGCCGCGGCTTCGCCTTCCAGTCGAGCGAGATCTACGGCGGGATCCGATCGAGCTACGACTACGGTCCGCTCGGGGTCGAGCTGAAGAACAACATCAAGAAGGCCTGGTGGCGCTCGATCGTGCAGCTGCGCGACGACGTGGTCGGCCAGGACGCGGCCATCATCATGGCCCCCCGGGTCTGGGAGGCCTCCGGACACCTGGAGTCGTTCTCCGACCCGCTGGTCGAGTGCACCAACTGCCACCAGCGCTTCCGCGAGGACCACCTGATCGAGGCGTTCGAGGCCAAGCACGGCCGGCCGCCGGCCGAGGGCGAGCTCAAGTGCCCCAACTGCGGCAGCGGGCCGTTCACCGACCCCCGCAACTTCAACCTGATGTTCAAGACCTTCATGGGGCCGGTCGAGGACGCCTCGGCCGTGGTCTGGCTGCGGCCCGAGACGGCCCAGGGGATCTTCGTCGACTTCCCCATCATCCAGCAGGTCAGCCGCAAGAAGATCCCGTTCGGGATCGCCCAGATCGGCAAGGCGTTCCGTAACGAGATCACCCCGGGGAACTTCATCTTCCGGACCCGCGAGTTCGAGCAGATGGAGCTCGAGTTCTTCGTCGAGCCGGGCACCGACGAGGCCTGGCTCGACCGCTGGATCTCCGAGCGCCGGTCCTGGTACCTGGACCTGGGGATGCGCGAGGAGAACGTGCGGCTGCGGCCCCACGGCCCCGAGGAACTGGCCCACTACGCCAAGCGGGCGGTCGACATCGAGTACAAGTTCCCGTTCGGCTGGTCGGAGCTGGAGGGGATCGCCAACCGGGCCGACTACGACCTGTCCCAGCACCAGAAGTTCTCCGGCCAGGACCTCTCCTACCACGACCAGGAGACCGACACCCGCTACATCCCGTACGTGGTCGAGCCGTCGGCCGGGGCCGACCGCTCGGCCCTGGCCTTCCTGGTCGACGCCTACCGCGAGGAGGAGGCACCGACCGCCTCGGGCGGGACCGAGAAGCGCACCGTGCTGCGCTTCGACCCACGGCTGGCCCCGATCAAGGTGGCCGTGCTCCCCCTGTCGCGCAACGAGCAGCTCAACCCGATGGCCCGCGAGGTCGCGGCCCCGCTGCGCGAGCGCTGGATGATCGACTACGACGACGCCCGTTCGATCGGCCGCCGCTACCGCCGCCAGGACGAGATCGGGACGCCGTTCTGCGTCACCGTCGACTTCGACTCGCTCGGTGACCGGGCTGTCACCGTCCGCGACCGCGACACCATGACCCAGGACCGGGTCGGCCTCGACCGCCTGGTCGGGTACCTGGAGGAGCGGCTGCCCCGGTAGCCGCCATGCGCGTGCTCGCCGTCGTCGCCGCCGGCCCGGGCGTGGCCGGCGGCGGGGTGGGTGGCCAGCCAGCCCTCGACCCGCTCGACCTCGCCCTGGTCCGGGGCGACGCGGTGTTCGAGGCCCTGCGCGTCTACGCCGGCCGGCCGTTCCGGCTCCGCGAGCACCTGGACCGCCTGGCCGCCTCGGCCGCCGCCCTGGAGCTGCCCCTCCCCGGCGGCCTGGAGGAGCTGGCCACCCGGGCCGTCGCCGAGGCCGGGAACGGCGACGTCGTCCTGCGCCTCATCTGCACTCGGGGCCGAGAAGAGCCGCCCGCCTCACCCGGTGGCTCCGGCCCCGGGGACGGCGGCCCGGCGGCGTTCGCCATCTGCACCGAGCTCCCGGCCTCCTTCGAGGACGACCGGCGCCGCGGGCTCCGGCTGGTCCTGCTCACCACCGCCGCCGACCCGCTGGTCCGGGCGGCCTCGCCGTGGCTGCTGCCCGGGGTCAAGAGCATCAGCTACGCCACCAACATGGCCGCCCAGCGCGCGGCCAGGGCCCGCGGCGCCGACGACGCCGTCCTGGTCGGGCTGGGCGGCGAGCTGCTGGAGGCCCCGACGGCCAATCTCTGGTGGCGCTCCGGCCAGACCTTGTTCACGCCATCGCTCGACCTGGGCATCCTCGCCGGCATCACCCGGGCCGTGCTCTGCGACCTGGCCCCCGGCCTCGGCCTCAAGGTCCTTGAGGGCGTCTTCACCGCCGAGGACGTTGGCTCCGCCGACGAGGCCTTCCTCTCCAGCTCGACCCGCGAGGTCATGCCCGTGATCGAGCTCGACGGCACCCCCATCGGCGACGGCCGCCCCGGCCCCAGCGCCGCCAGCCTCCAGGCCGGCCTCCGCCACCTGGCCACCGGCGTGCGCTGACCGTCGCTTCACACGTGGCCGGCGACCAGGCGGCCGTCCTTGACCACGGCGGCGATGCGGTCGCCGATGGTGGCCAGCTCGAACGGGTCGCCGTCGACCACCACCAGGTCGGCCAGCTTGCCCGGGGCCAGGGTGCCGAGCTCGCTGGCCACCCCGAGCAGCTCGGCCGCCGAGGAGGTGGTGGCGGCCAGCACCTGGGCCGGGGCCATGCCGCCCTTGGCCATCAGCTCCAGCTCGGCCAGGTTGCGGCCGTGCGGGGTGATGCCGCTGTCGGTCCCCATGGCCACCTTGACCCCGGCGGCGACGGCCCGCCGGAAGGAGTCGGCGTGGGCCTCGGACACCTCCAGGGCCTTGCGCCGGGCCGCCTCCGGGATGGGCAGGCCGGCCTCGGCCGCGGCCAGCACCCCCCGGGGCGCGACCAGGGTCGGGACCAGCCAGGTACCCCGGTCCAGCATCAGCTCGATGGCCTCGTCGTCCAGGTAGATGCCGTGCTCGATCGAGCGGACCCCGGCCCGGACGGCCGCCTTGATGCCGTCGCTGCCCTGGGCGTGGGCCATCACCCAGCGGCCGGCGGCGGCCGCCTCGCCGACCAGGGCGGTCAGCTCGTCGTCGCGGAAGTGGGCGTGGCGGGGGTCGTCGGTCGGGGACAGGACGCCGCCGCTGGTCGCGACCTTGATGACGTCGGCCCCCGCCCTGACCAGCTCGCGAACCTTGCGGCGCATGGCCTCGGGCCCGTCGACCAGGCCGTCGGGCATGCCCGGGTAGACGGGCCAGAAGTTGAGCTCCTGCCCCGAGGGGTACCAGCCGTCGCCGTGGCCGCCGGTCTGAGTGAGCAGGGTCAGTGAGATCTGCAGCCGCGGCCCCTGGACCAGCCCGTCCTCCACCGCCCGCTTGATCCCGGCGTCGGCCCCGGCCGCGTCCCGCACGCAGGTGATGCCGGCGGCCAGGGTGGCGCCCAGGTTCTCGGCCGTCTCGTAGAAGCGGTAGGAGAACGGCTTCTGGAGCATGCCCATCAGGTCGATGCTGGACAGGGTCACGTGGGTGTGGCAGTCGAACAGCCCCGGCAGCAGGTGGCGGCCGCCCAGGTCGACGGCCTCGTCGCCGTCGAGCCCGGGCCCGACCTCCAGGATGCGGCCGTCCTCGACGAGCACGTCGGCGACGGCCGGCGGCGCGCCGGTGCCGTCGAACACCCGCCCGCCAGAGAGCAGCGTCCTGGTCATGGGCGCGGCCTGGCGGTCAACGCGGTGGCTGCCCGTCCTCGCGCTGGCGGGCCCGCTCGGGGGCCAGCAGGTAGTCGGTCAGGCCCACCACATTGCCCCAGGGGTCGGCGACCTCGACCAGCCAGCCGGTGCGGAGCTCGCGGGGCTCGCCGAGCAGGCCCACCCCGGCCGCGGCCAGCGCCTTGCCGGCGGCCCGGGCGTCCGGGACCTCCAGCCACAGCCGCGGCGAGGACCGGGGCGGACCCGGGGCGACGTCGCCGGCCCGCACGACCAGGCCAGCCTCCTCGTCGCCAAGCCGGAACCCGACGACCCCGGCGTCGGGGAAGTCGAACTTCACCCCGAGGCCGAGGCGGCCGGCGTAGAACCCCTTGGCGACCTCGAGGTCGCCGACGTCCAGCAGCACGTTGTCCAGGCCGAGCACGGTGATCTCGCTCATGGGGAGCATCAAACCGGCGCTGTCGGGCCGCGTCAAGGCGCCCCGGCTTGACAATCCGCACTCCGAGCAGGCATCAAGGGGGGAGCGGGCGGTCTTCCCCCACGCCGCCCAGGGAGGTCGGTACCGGTGCCACCTGACCCCTACGAGCGCCTCCAGGCGGCCCGGACGGCCGTCAAGGCGCTGAAGGACGAACGGTCCATGCTGGCCGTCCGCCTGGTCGACCTGGCCAAGGCCAGCGACGAGGAAGCCCTGGTCGAGGCGTCGATGCGGCTGGACGCGCTGCCCACCGAGCTGCTCCGGGCCGAGCTCAAGCTGGCCCGGGCCGACCGCCAGGCGGCCAAGGCGACCCTTCAGGCGGCCGAGGCCAGCCTGGCCAGGGCGCTGGCCAACATCCGCGATGTGGAGCCGCTGCCCGACGCCACCGTCAAGGAGAAGCTGGAGCGGGCGGCCGGGTCCGGCGACGAGGAAGCGCCCGAGGACGAGCAGGCCGACAGCGACGAGCAGCCCGCCGAGACGCCCGGCCTGGCCGACGCGGCCAGGGACCGCCGCGGCGCCGACGAGCAGTGGGTGCGCGAGTGCCGGCTGGCCGTGGAACGGGCCGAGCAGCGGGTCCGGGCCCTGGAGGCGCGCCTGGCCGAGGCCGGCCGGCACGAGCCGGACGAGCCGGCCCACCGGGCCTTCGCCAAGCGGACCACCGAGGCCAGAGGGGCGATCGACCAGGCCAGGGGGGCCAACGACCAGGCCGAGCTCGACCTGATGCACGCCACCGAGCTGGCCAAGGTGGCCCTGGACGGGCTGCTGGCGGCGCGGGCCGGGGCCGACTGGCGGGCCCTGGAGCACGCCCGTGCCGCCCGGGCCGACGCGGCCGCCGGGGTCGGCCCGGCCTGGGAGGCGCTGCGCTGCGCCGGGCTGCGGATCGCCAGAGCCACCTACGAGCTCGACCGCCTGGTCGAGGAGTGGGTCTCGAGCCGTCCCTAGCCCTCGGCCCTAGCCCTCGGCCCTGGCCTGTGGACAACGGTTCGCACCCCGCCCGGGCGTCGGGCTACCCTCCCGGAAGGGGCCCCAACGCCGAACGGCGGGGGTGACGCCTGCCCGGTCAAGGGCTGCTCTGGTCCTCCTCAGGGGGGCCGAACGGCTCGACGCGGGGGTTGCCGTAGACGCCCTCGACCGGCTCGGCGTCGGCGATCCGGCCGGCCGCGGCCTCGTCGACCAGGATGGTGTAGAGGTGCTCGGCCGGGCTGATGTTGACCACCCCGAAGGCGGGGTCGACCTCATCGGGGGTGAGGCCGAGGAGGTCTCGCACCTCGGCCAGGGACGCCTGCTCCGGCGCCAGCCGCAGGGTCACCATCACCCGGGGCATGTCACCGCCGGGCCCGGCTGCGGCTGGACCGCTTGACCCCGGCCAGGCTGGCGGTCAGGGCGGTGCCGTCGATCACGCCCCAGCCGAAGTCGTGGTCGAAGCCGGTGCCGCCCAGGTCCTGGGCCGTCTTGAACAGCAGGGCCCGCAGCTCGGCCGGGGTCAGCACCGACGACGGGTACTTCTCGCGGACGGCCGCCACCACCCCGGTCGCGACCGGGCAGGCGGCCGAGGTGCCGCCGTCGGCCGGGTACACCCCTGAGCCCGTGAAATGGGTGTAGGCGGACAGGTCGGGCTTGTCGGGGTCGATGCGCCCCGGCCCCTGGGAGGAGTAGCCGACCCGGCGCATGCGGGTGTCGACCCCGGCCACCGACAGGACGCTCGGGTGGGAGTTGGCCCCGCAGATGGGCCGGCTCGTGCCGAACTGGCAGCGGCTGTCGGGGCAGTCCCGGCCGCAGTTGCCGGCCGCGAACAGGATGTCGGCCCCGGCCGACTCCAGGCTGGCCACGATCACGTTGAACGGGTGGGCTGGGTTGTCGGAGTATTTGCCGGGGTGGCCGACGGGGAAGTCCCAGGTCGGGGAGAACATCCCCCAGCTGTTGTTGACCACCAGGGACCGGCGGCTGGCCGGGATCGCCTGGATGATCTCGAGCAGCCGGGAGTACGACAGCACGGCGTCCGACAGCAGCCCCGACATGGCCGTCTCGCCCGGGGTCTCCGACAGCAGCAGGGCGTGGTCGAGCAGGGTCGCCTTGGGGGCGGCGATGCCGACGTCGAAGGCGCACATGGTGCCGTGGCCGACCGGGTGCTGGCCTGGCCTGGTCGCCACCCCGGCCGGGGCCCAGCTCCGCTGCCGTGAGAACTTGGGGTCGCGGCCCTTGGACTCGAGGTAGGCCAAGTTGATGCCGGTGTCGACGATCGCCACCGGCACCCGGTAGCCGTCCATGCCGGCGTCGGCCAGCGCCTTGACCCCGAGCTGGGTGGCGACGTCCTGGTCGTTGCCGACCGCCGGGTCCCCCGGGCAGACCAGGCAGGTGGAGATCACCGGGTCGGAGTACACCCCGACGACCTCGGGCCGGGCGGTGGCCTCGGCCACGGCGGCCCGCTGGTCGTCCGGGTCGTCGGGGACGGTCCCCCTGACCAGGTAGGTGGCCTCCTCGAGGGCCATCGAGAAGCTGACCGCGGGCGAGTACCGGTAGGGGCTGGCGCCCGGCTCGTCGGTCTGGGGGGTCGGCACCTGCACCGGGTTGTAGGCCGGGTCGATGACCAGCCCCGGGATCGGCTCGGCGGCGGTGGCGGCGAAGGAGGGCATGGCCTCCCCGCGCAGGGTAGCGGCGTGCACCGCCGGTGAGGACCGGAACTGGACGAGAACGCGCATGGGCTTCCCCTTCCCCGCGGCGGCGGTCTTGCTGCACGCTAGGCCGGCAACCCAAGCACGTCAACGGCTCCGTGTCGCGGCCGCGCCGGCGGCCTGCAGGGCGGCGCAGTCGTCCGCCCCGGGCCGCTCGGGCAGGGTCCCGGCCAGCGCCTCCACGACCAGGCCGAGGGCCAGCGGGTCGGTGACCAGCCCGCCGTGGCCGAGGCGGGAGGCGGCGCACACGTCCTGAACCCGGATGTTGGCCGCGCCGTCCAGGACAGCTGTGGCCGGCGGGGTGACCGTCCGGTCCAGCGCCGTCCAGATGCTGAAGAACTCCGGTCCCGGCGGCGTCTCGTCGCCCCGGTTCAGCCCGGCCAGCAGCGACGACCCGGGAGCGAGCTGGCAGACGCTGGTCGCGCACAGGCTGGGGTCGAGAGCGGCCGCCACCCCGGCCAGCTCGGTGCCGTGGTTGGGCGTGCCCAGCAGCACCACCCGGCGGGCCCGCAGGGCCCGGGCCGGGTCGGCCAGCAGCAACCGGACCACCAGCCCGCCGGCCGAGAAGCCGACCAGGTCGACCCGAGCCGCCCCGGTCCGGTCGAGCGCCGTCCCCAGCGCCAGGGCGGAGGCCCGCAGGTCGCCGGTGCCCCGGTCGGGCAGGTCGACCACCACCACCCGGCGCCCTTCCGCGCGCAGCCGCGCCGCCAGGGTGCCCACCGACGCCGGGGTGCCGTTGTAGCCGGGGACCATCAGCACCGGCGTCTCGGCCGGGCCGAACGGCTCGGCGGGCCCGGCCGGCCGCCCCAGCCCGACGGCCAGGGCGGCCGCGGCCAGCACCACCGCCACGGCCCCGGCGGCGACCAGCGCCCGCCGCCGGGCGCTCAACCTGCGCACCTCATGGATTCATTGTGCGGCCCGATGCAGCTACGCTGTGGCCACCCCACGCGAGGAGGCTCCGCCGCTATGGCTGACAAGTTTGTGTATGACTTTGAAGAGGGCAACCGGGAGATGAAGGATCTGCTTGGTGGGAAGGGGGCGAATCTGGCTGAGATGACCAGGATGGGGTTGCCGGTGCCGCATGGGTTCACGGTGACCTGTGAGGCCTGCAACGCCTACCGGTCGGCTGGGCGGCGGTTCCCTGAGGGGATGTTGGGGGAGGTCGCGGCGCATCTGGAGCGGCTTGAGGGGGCGATGGGTCGGCGGCTGGGTGATCCGGCGGATCCGTTGTTGGTGTCGGTGCGTTCGGGGGCGAGGTTCTCGATGCCGGGGATGATGGATACGGTGTTGAACCTGGGGTTGAACGACCAGAGTGTGGAGGGGCTGGGCAAGCAGACTGGGTCGGCGCGGTTTGCGTGGGATTCGTATCGGCGGTTGTTGCAGATGTATGGCAAGACGGTCATGGGGGTGGAGGGCGACCGCTTCGAGGGGGTGTTGGAGCAGGTCAAGGAGGCCAAGGGCGTCCGCAACGATGTGGAGTTGGACGAGGGTGATCTGCGGGGGCTGGTCGAGCGGTACAAGGCGATCATCTCGGCTGCGGCGGGGCGGGGGTTCCCCCAGGACCCGACCGAGCAGCTCCGGGGTGGGATCGAGGCCGTGTTCGGGTCGTGGGATAACAAGCGGGCGGTGGATTACCGGCGTAAGAACAAGATCGACGACGGGTTGGGGACGGCGGTGAATATCCAGGCGATGGTGTTCGGCAACC
>Ga0105249_10005069_pt1 | contig 11352 bp, 7 predicted proteins | sample KBSS44metaG_FD_81522 | JGI IMG/M metagenome (GOLD analysis project Ga0105249, IMG submission 81522) | Switchgrass rhizosphere microbial communities from Kellogg Biological Station, Michigan, USA - KBS S4-4 metaG | ecosystem: Host-associated > Plants > Roots > Rhizosphere > Soil | place...
GAAATAAAGATAGTCAAACATCAGCTCAGTGTGATAATCGTGTTTTAAGCAGGGCGTATTTTTAAATAAATATTTGATAAAACAATGAGAAATTTTTATCTTTTATATGACTTATAATAAAAATAGATGCATTTTGCTTAAATATTAACCACAAGATAGACTAGTCTGTATAGACAAAGCCCTAAATTTTTTAGTACAATTGATCACGATTTAGAATTAAATAATAACGCATGTCTAACAATATTTACGCTGCTTTGGAGCAGCTTGGCTTATCAGCACAAAAACGTGCGATTCACGTACAATTTTCTAATTCGGCGTTGAGCCAGCAAGTATTCCTACAACGTATTGATGGAACACATCAAATCAATGAGGGTGTTCGGCTCCAACTCATCTGTCTTGCAACGTCAGCAACTATCCCTTTAAAAAGCTTTATTGGAACTCAAGCTGCGATTGATATTGTCACAGATAAATCTGAGTTAACCCGTATTTCAGGGATTGTGACCCAAGCCGATATTGGCGCATCTGATGGTTCTCTTACTATCTATCGCCTGACTGTAGAAGACCCAACAGCACTTTGGAAACACCGTAGAAACTCTCGAGTATTTATGAATAAGTCGGTTGTGGATGTGATCCAGACCGTGTTCCAAGAATGGGTACAACGCAGCCCACTATTTGCCTCAAGTCTAAGTTTAGATAAGAGTGGTTTAAGTAAAGACTATGATGTACGTCCATTCATTATGCAGGCATCTGAAAGCGACTTTGATTTCCTGACCCGTTTGATGAGAAGTGAAGGGATTAACTGGCTGATCGATGAAGCACAACTTAAAGTGTCGAGTTCAACAGAACAAATCCAAGCACAGAAGCTTCGTTTAATTGATGATAATTCGCAATTTAGTGCCTTAGAACGCCGCAATATTCGCTTCCATAGAAGCAGCGCCGTAGAAAAAACTGATTCAATTACCAATTTTATTGGTCAGCGTTCCATTCAACCGACTTCAGTGTATATCCAACGTTGGCAAGCTGATGTATTGGATATTGATGAAGGCGCTGGCAGTGTCCAAAGTAAGCACAGCCATAGCGAAAATTATGACAATGCCAGTTTAGCTTTAGAACAAGCATGGCACTTCAGCCCTGCTTGGATTCAAGACTTGAATGGCGAAGATGGTGCAACGCCATCGGGCAACAGTCAAATTGAAAAATTTAATCAAAACCTCAGCAACTACTACGATTCACAAGCCAAACAATTTACAGCAACGTCAACAGTGCACGATGCACATGTCGGCTATTGGTTTGAACTGAATGAACACCCTGAGATAGATCAACACTCAGGTGCAGACAAAGAATTTTTAATCACAGCTAAAAGCTTTTATAACCAAAATAACTTACCTAAAGATCTTACCGATCAAGTCACAGCTTTAGTCCAACAAAGCAATTGGCAAACAAGTCAAATCACCAGCAACACGAGTGATGAACGTCAAGCCAGTAATTTAACCATTCAACGTCGTAACATCAGTACAGTTCCCGCCTATAACCCATTACAACACCGACCGATTGCATCACCACAACGGGCCAAAGTAGTGGGGCCAAGCGGAGAAGATATTCATGTCGATGAATGGGGGCGTATAAAAGTTCGCTTCCTGTTTAGCCGTAATGAAGACAATACCCATGATGGCGGTGCGGGTTCCAATGACAATGACACAGATTCAGCTTGGGTCGATGTCCTGACCCCATGGGCAGGCGAAGGCTATGGTGCGCGATTCTTACCGAGAATCGGAGAGATTATTGTGATTGATGTCTTTGATGGCAACATTGACCGTCCATTTGTGGTTGGGCGCATCCATGAAGCACAACGTCATCCAAGTAAGTTTGATGACAAAGGCAAACTGCCTGACACCAAGAAGCTGGCAGGAATCAAAAGTCGAGAGTATCAAGGCAGTGGTTACAATCAACTGAGGTTTGACGATACTACAGGCCAAATCAGCAGCCAGTTACAGAGTAGTCATGCCGCCAGCCAACTCAACTTGGGCAAACTGAGTCATCCCAAAGACAAAGCAGAAAGTGATGATCGTGGTGAAGGCTTTGAGCTGAGGACTGACCAATGGGGAGCCGTTCGGGCAGGGCAAGGCTTACTACTTTCAACCTATAAACAAGACCAAGCTAAAGGTGATCACCTTGATTCAGAGCTTGCCAAAAAGCAACTTGAAGGTAGCCAGACCAACAGTAAAGCTTTAAGCGATATTGCCAAGAATCAAAAGACAGATGAAATAGAATCGATTGAGCAACTCAAAGCTTTTGCCGAAGAAATTGAAAAAGATGTTGCCAAGTATAAAAAAGCCATCATGTTACTCAGTTCTGTTGATGGGATTGCCTTAAGTACCCCTGAAGATATCCATCTTTCAGCCACAGGCATCATTAACCATACTGCGGGCGATAGTATTAACCTTAGCACCCAAAAGAATCTTTTGGGACAAGCTTTAGGCAAAGTGAGCCTATTTGCTGCACAAGGTGGTATTAAAGCCATTGCCGCGCAAAGTAAAGTTGAAATTCAAGCGCAGTCAGATGCTTTAGATGTATTTGCCAAACTGGGGATTACCATCTCATCTACAGAAGATCGGATAGAAATCAGTAGTCCAAAAGAAGTGTTGATTACTGGTGGTTCATCACAGATTGCCCTAAATGGCTCAGGGATTTTCCCCAAAACAGGCGGTAAGTTTGAGGTCAATGCAGGGCAGCACACATTTAAGCCGGGTGCCAGTGTGAGTAAATCAGCACAACTGCCGCCATCGAATCCGCTCAAAGGCGCGCTCGACTTATTAAAAAGCTATGGTGGGCAAGACTTCTTTAAACAAACCGGCTTTAAAGTGATTGACTCATTTGGCAAGCAAGTGTCTGGCAAGCTGGATGGCAATGGCTTTGCCCAAGTGACAGGTATTGCACCTGGCCCTGCCAAAGTTGAATTTGAAAGGGATCCACGAAGTGCATGGGATAAAGCAAGTCATTTTAACCGTGATTATACTTGGTCAGAAGAAGTGGTCGGTGGTGCCACAAGCTTTGCACAAAATGCATTAAATTCAGTGGGACAAAATATGATGTCCCAACTCAAAAACAATTTATTCTCTTTGAATGCTGACTCATTGAAAGATATGGGCAAAAACGCTTTAAAAGACTTAGGCACACAAAGCTTGGGACAATTTAAAGAACAATTTACTCAAAGTGCATTAGGTTCAGTCTCTTCGGCATTGAATTTAAATTTATCTCCGTCACAGATGATGAATGTGGGGCAGATGATTGCTAATCCAAGTCAATCCCTACAAAACATTAAAGATCAAGGCATCGATTTCTTTAAAGACCAAGCCTCAGCATTGTTTGCTCAACAGACCAGCGGTTTAGTTTCTAATATAACTGCTGGAACAGGATTTGGGTCGTCACTGGGGCAAGGTTTTGTTGCAGAGTCATTTGGCGCTGCTCAAAATGGGCTAGATGCCCCAGTGAAAGTGGTGGATGATTTTATTAAAAAAGATGAATATTTCTCTCGCTTCTTAACCTATAGCATTACCACTCGAAAAGGCGATGAATCAGTACCCACGATCCCGCAAAATATTCCTCAACAAGTCAGTCAGGCTGCGCCAATTTTGACTCAACAGACTCCACAAGCGACAGTACCTGTTGAAGTGAAAAAACCGCAGTCGATTTATGATATGGATAAGGATGTGGTACGGATGGATCTGGAAGAGTCTCGTTATGTCACCAAACAAGTGACTGTGCGAAAAACGGCTGCTGAACAACCAGATGTATATAACGCGCGAAATAAATAATTGAACATTTTTTGAATTTTAATTGATTGAAATTAAATTAAAAATTAGAACGTATTAAGGTTAAGCTTATGGCATTTATAGACAGTAAAAATCAGACCGCAGGGTCAAATACACAGCAACAACCAACCGCTAAAGAGACCAAGCCAGCGGTAGAGTTGGCAGTATTTAATTTGGCCAGCCTGACGCATACAGAAGACCATAAGTTTATCGCCCATCAAATCCAAAACTATTTACAGGCTTGCGGAAATACCAGCCTAGAACAGATTAAAGCAAGCGCCAATGTACCGACAGTCGCTAATATCTTTGCATTATCCGGCAGTGTTTTAGACCTTATTTTATTTGCCACTGAACCCAAGCAAGCTGAGGCAGGCGTACAACAATCGGCATTGTTAAGCATGAACTTAATCGGTTTATTTTTACAACCGAATACAGAAGCACATGTGCGTATGGCTTTACGTCCTATGCTGGGTTTAATGGCCGAATGTTTATACCCAGCCAATGGCAAAATCAAAGAAGCTGATTTACGTCGTATGCAGCTACACTTAAATGCGCAGATGGCAGGCGATTTAGAAAAATTCCTACAAGAAACACAAGGTAAATTATCAGGTTTATTGTCGAGTGCTACGACATTAGGGACTTCAATTCTGCAAGCTTTTAGTAGCAGTGCTGTAGCTGGATTACCCAGCGTTGCTGCAGCGGGAGCCACAGCTGAAAAACGTGATCCCAGCAAGCAGTTTAGCAACTGGGCACAGCCATTGATTGATTTGTTGGGTACACCTGCACAAGCTGATATGACCGCAAAGATGACCCCGAATATCGCAACACGATTAACAGAAGAAGTGCTTAAGGCGACACCACAACTTGCTACAGTGATTCAACAACAAAGCAATGCAGGAACTCAATATAGCCTTGCTTGGTTGATTCAAGAAACCCTAAAAGTCATCCAAACTCAAGGTAAAAAAGCCACAGCCAGTGTACCGTTAAACCAAACAGGCGAACATGAGCAGCATATCAATGGTGATATTTTAGAGTTTGTCACCTTACAACCTAATGCCTTAAATGATCCGATTTGTGCGACCTTAGTTCAAGATCAAAGTTCTAAAACGGATAAAAGTATCAGTTATGCGATTGGCGCTGAGCGGGTTAACCATTCAGACTTTTACTTGCCTAAAGTTGGTTTTGCCTTTAGTCGTCAATATAACTCTCAAATGAATGAGTTTGACCACAGTATGATCGGCGCACGTTGGATGATGCCATTTTCCAATGTGATCATACAAAACCAAAATGGGTATTTATTTATTGACAGCAATGGACGTAAACATCAGCTGCCTGCTTCGATTGTGTATGCAACGTATCAGGTACCCTTTGAAGGTTTCACTGTAGCACCACATGACGATGGAGATTTATTGCTGAATTTTGGTTCAGACTGGAATTTCCATTTTCATAGTTTTAATGCTGGAAAACATTATCACCTCGTTCAACAATTTAATGATCAGACTGATGAAAAAGTAGTACTGACCTATTTATTGTTTGAACAATTTGCCTATTTACAGGCGATTGATTTTCAATTGAAGCGCGCTAAACATTTAGTCAAATTTGCTTTTAATGAACAAGCCAAAGTCATTGCCGCATTTGTAGATGAACAAACAGAAGCATTGGCACGTTATGAATATGATCAACAAGGCAATCTGATCAAAGCCATTGATCAAAATGGTCATACACGCAGTTATGAATATAACCATGCCCATCAATTGACCCGTTATACAGACCGTACTGGACGTGGGCAAAATATTCGATATGACTCTACCGCACCCAAAGCCAAGGCGATTGAGGAATGGGCAGATGATGGCAGTTTTAAAACCCGTTTAGAATGGCATCCACGTTTGCGTCAAGTGGCCGTCTATGACGCTTATAATGTTCCGACCTATTATTATTTTGATTTAGACGGTTTTACCTATCGTACTCGTTTAGCCGATGGTCGTGAAAAGTGGATATCTCGAGATAGTCAAAAACGGATTACTCGACAAATTGATTTTGCAGGCTTAGAAACTGAACAAGCTTATAATGAACTAGGTCAGTTGGTGAAAATTGTACAGTCAAATGGTGGCATCATCCTGTTTGCCTATGATGAAAATGGTAATCTGACTGAAACTAAGGACCCAGAAGGCAATATCTGGAAAAAACAATATGATGCTGATGGCAATGTCAGCAAAGACATTAATCCTTTAGGACATATCACCCAGTATAAATATAATAATGACAACCAATTAGTTGAAGTGATTGATGCCAAAGGCGGCTTAAAGAAAATTCAATATAATGATCTTGGACAAATGGTGTCGTATACCGATTGTTCAGGGAAAAGTAGTGCTTGGGAATATGATGAAGACGGTACACTGACGGCACAAGCTGCTGCGGATGCACAACAGGTCCAGTATCTCTACAGTACTCAAGGTAAAGACCGGGGGCAGTTACAAGCAATCATTTATCCTGATGGATTAAAAGAACAATTTGAACATGATGAAGAAGGGCGTTTACTTAAGCATACCGATAGCAAAGGCTTAATTACCCAATATAAATACAATCAAGTCGGACTATTAGAACAACGGGTCGATGCCAATAGACACCAAATTGGCTACCAGTGGGATAAACAAGGTCGAATTCAAAAACTAAGTAATCAAAACCATGCCGAATATCTATTTGACTATAATCGTTTTGGGCAATTGGTACGTGAACAAACTTTTGATGGTGAAGAAAAGCACTTTACATATCATGACAATGGATTCTTATTTCAAATCCGCCAACCAAATATTCTGACTCAATTCGGCTATTATACGGATGGTTCGATCGCGTCAAAAACCTATACCCATTTGCAAACTCGACATCGTCAAGTTGAAGAATTTGAATACAACTTAAATAACCAACTCAGTAAAGCGACCAATACAGAAAGCCAAATTGATTTTTATCGTAATCAACTTGGACAATTGGTACGTGAGCATCAACACTATAAAGTAGCAAATCTAAACCCACTCACAGCAGTATTACGTTATGAGTACGATGAATTGGGGAATTTGACTCAAACCATTCGACCAGATGGACAAGTACAAGCCAATCTAAGTTATGGATCAGGGCATATTTATGGTATTGCTTTTAACCAACAAGATATGGTGGCATTCCAACGCGATGATTTACATCGTGAAACCACACGACTGCTGGCCAATGGTTTAGTGCAAACCAAGAATTATAATGATGTGGGCTTACTCAGCTCACAAGTCATTCGCCCAGAGCAAGAAACAACGGACAGGGTGCAATTTCAAGCAGAACGTCATTATCACTATGATAACAACTATTTGCTGACTCAAGTCGATGATAGTCGTCTAGGAAAGTTAAATTACCAATATGATCCTATCGGGCGTTTAATCAAAAGCCAAAACCCATATAAGACTGAAAGCTTTAGTTTTGATCCTGCGGGGAACTTAATTGATCCAATAGCTACACAAGCTGCGCAAGTGAAAAATAACTTGATTAGCCAGTATCAAGGCAAACATTATAAATATGATGCACAGGGCAATGTGATTGAAACCACTCAAGCAGGTCAGACCTTAAAACTCACTTGGGATAACTTAAACCGTCTGATTCAAAGTGACAACAATGGTCAAATTACTGATTATGGTTATGATGTTTTTGGCAGACGATTATTTAAGAATAACCAAACAGACCACAGCCTAACATTATTTGGTTGGGATGGTGATTTAATGATATGGGAGTCATATCAAGCAAACCAAACTCAATCAAAACAGCAAGACTATACCAAACACTATGTTTATGAACCGAATAGCTTTGTACCGCTATTACAGACAGGTTATGCTGGCTTTATTCAGTTGATAGAAACACCTGACTATCGTCAATTCCAAAATGTACCTTATTCGATTTATAAAGATCCTGTATGGAAAACAGAAACCAGAAAAAACAAAGCTGAATTAGAACGTGTTGCCTTTTATCACTGTGATCAAGTCGGTACACCACAAACCATGAGTAATGAGTTAGGCGAGTGTGTTTGGGAAATCAAACAGGATACATGGGGCACTGCTTTAGAAATTAATACAACAAACCAAGACAATCCATTGCAACAAAGTAATATTCGTTTTCAGGGTCAATATTACGATAAGGAAACAGGTTTACACTATAACCGTTATCGTTATTACGAACCGTATAGTGCAAGGTATGTGAGTAAAGATCCGATAGGATTATTTGGTGGTTTACATAGCACTAAGTATGTTAGTGATCCAAATCAATGGATTGATCCGATGGGGTTGCAACAAAGAGATAGCTCATTTCTAAATTTAGGTTCTTATGAAAACGTAAAACAAGCACAAGAGACTTATGAAAAATATAAAGATAGCAAAAATGTCAAAGATGTAGTGGAAACGTACGCTACAGGGAAGTCTGTTGGTGCTTCTTTAACACTTGGGGTGGGTATTGGTGGAGCAGCACATTATCATGGAGATGGTCAAAGTTCTTTAACATTAGAACAGAAAATTGGAATAGGTTATGACTATGGAGTATTTGAGCGGGAAGAAATATACGGTCAAAAAGAATTAAATAAAGAATATATTCAAGGATGTGCTGCTACAGGAGAGACTAAATATTGTGCGGGTTCACATACGGATAGATTTTCTCCTTATGTTTTAAAAGACTCTTATGCAAAAGGTAAAGCAAGAGGAGTAACTATTGAAAGAGGTAAGCAAATGTCAGGAAATCCAAATGGCCCTTCAATTATTCACCAACCCGTAGGACATACATGGGATTTAGGAGCTCATGGTTTTCCATCAAGGTAGTGTTCAGAAATCTGTGTCAGAGTATTAACTGTTATTACAGAAAGGGTATGAACATGGTAACTTTCTTTGACTTTGAAACGGCTTTAAAACAACTCCAGTCAGGACAGGCATTGGCTGGAGAAAATGTCATATTTACGCTACTGATTAAACAGCTTACAACAGAAGTTGTCCTTGAAAACTACATTGTAAGAAACCTTCAGATGGGATAATCATTGCAATGATTAAACCCAAAAGACCATGTAGGAGGGTTTTAGCAATAGTTAGTTAAAAAGAATCAAGCTCAAATTTAACCTGACAGTCTCCATCAAATATCAGTAACTGTCAGCTCGGGTTTGAGCTACTACACATAAGCATAGAAATTATAATCTAAACTTTTTAGCTGGCACAAAATTTTGAACGTCCTCAATTTAATTGGGTCAATTCTTCTGCAGCTAACGAATTGCCAGCTTCAGCTGATTTTTCAAACCAGGTTCTTGAAATTGATAGATTTTTATCAACACCCAAGCCATCTTTATATATTTTACCCAAATGGTATTGTGCGCCACTATCACCTTGATTTGCAGCTTTCAAAAACCATTTCTGAGCTTCAATATAATTTTGCTTAATTGGATCACCAGTTAAGTACATTAGTGCTAAATTATATTGAGCAGTTATTTCATCTTGTTGAGCTGCTTTTATATACCATTCGAAAGCTTGTAGTTTATTTTGCTTTATTCCTCTACCATTTAAAAGCATGGTTCCCATATTTGCTTGAGCATTTGGATCTCCTGCATTTGCGGCAATTGAATAGTATTCTATAGCTTTATTAAAGTCTTTTTGAACACCTAATCCTTGACTAAAAATATTTCCTAATTCATTAAGCGAAGGTATATCTCCTTGATTTGCTGCTTTCTCATACCAAAATTTTGCTTTTTCGTAATCATGTTTAATATTAGGATTACTACTATATAAAAAGCCTAGATTATATTGAGCATTAACATTTCCTTGTTTTGCAGAAGATAAATACCATTTTATAGCTTCATTTATGTTCGGTTGAATATCTCCATATCCATCAGTATAAATTACACCCATATTGTATTGTGATTCAGAATCACCTTTTTCAGCTTTTGATCTAATATCATTAACATCAAGATCATCTGAATTAGATTGTTGTTGAGTAATATTATTTTCATTATTATTCGAATCTACAGATTTTGCACAACCTGAATTTAGGGCGCTAAGCAAACAAATTGTTAGAAGAATTCTTCTTGATAACATACTCTTATCTCAAATAAAAATTATATGAGTAATTTACTACAAAGAGTTTTTTTTGTCCTAAAACTGAACAGAAAAGTAACATAAACAGAAAGTAATAATTGATCTTTCACTATTAACAGTATGAGAGTAAAGACCTTATAGATTTGTATGCAGGACTAAATCGCTACAGTTATGTAATTAATCCGACTTTGTGGGTAGATGCTTTGGGATTGCAAGTAATCTATAGTGGAGAATTTATCTGTTTAAGTCGTCAAGCTTCAGCAAATTTAGAATATGAAGGTTATCGAAATTATGGCTGTTGGATGAAGACAGGTGGTATTTGTCGGTTGCAAGGCCCTCCGTTGTTCGATTATGTTTATTGTTCGGGAGGGGTAGACCCCCTTTGCTTACGCGGAGATTACTAACCTGCATAATGGTAAGGTATTTCAAGTAGGTGCATCATCAAGGCCAGATGTAAAAGGTGCTAAAGCGATAGGTAAGAATGCTGTGATGGTGCTTGATGGAAGTAAAAAACTAGGTGCTTCTGATCTTACAAAATTAAAAGGTAAGTTTTCGGCTAGTGTTGCATGGCAGGTTTATATTTTTAATAAACCAGTAAAGGATAGTGATGCAAACAAATAATACAGATGCATTTTTAACTGGTTTAGCAGGAAGTGCAAGTGGTGGTATGTGGGGAGTACGTGCAGGTTTAGTATTACCTATTGATACAAGTTCTACATCGGTTAGTGAAAAAGTTAAAGCTTATTTTACCTCTAAAACGATGAAAGGTTTTGAAATTGGGGGTGGTACTCCAGGTGCTGATTTTAATGTTGGAGATGGTGTTGAAGGTCAAGGCTGCTCTCTTACAGAAAAAAATTAGGGATTAAATATGAAATTTTGCAGTTTAAGTTTTTTAATATGTTCTATGATCACTTTAATAGGATGCAGTAGTGATAAAATTTATAATGAACCTTCGTATAAATAGTCTTTTGATGAAAAAATGAAAACTGTTTTAGGTGAAAATTTGGAAGTTATTGATTCATTACGAAGAGCAGAAGTACAAGTTTCATATTTTGATCTAAAGGGTTCTAATAATAGTCAGAAAATATTAGAAATAACAAATGTATTAGAAAAAGATGGATGGATGCTTAAAGGAAAAGGAGTAGGCGTTAATACATATTGTTTAGGTTTGAATAATCGTATCAATGTGGTAATTGTTGGGAATGGGGAACTTTATGATTTTAAAGGTGGAAAATTACCAAAAAATAATGTCGATGGTGTTTTGTATTCTTACAATAAATGGGGTGATGATCTTTGTAAATAATTACTGATTATGATGTGTTTGGTCGCCGATTATTTAAGAATAACCAAACAGTGTAAATGGCGGAGCAAAATTGAGCCACTTCACGGCACTATTTATTTAAAATAGCGGATTAAAACTGAGCCACTGTAACGGCTACACTCTC